>JAABUO010009198.1_pt1 | contig 11067 bp, 9 predicted proteins | sample 5559291 | NCBI WGS metagenome assembly JAABUO01 (sample SAMN10711878, study PRJNA513372) | rock metagenome | isolation source: Antarctica rocks | place: Antarctica: Victoria Land, Finger Mt sud | reverse complement strand
TCACCCGTGTCTGGCAACGCATCCTCGCACTGACCGCCGCGATCTGGCACAACGACAACATCGGCCACGCCATCAAGCGATCACTGACCGCCTACGACCACTGACCCTTGGAATTACTCATCTAGGCGCAGCCACGCCCCACTCGGCGCGCCGACCAGCCGCCGGCCACCGACCCGCCGGCGGAATTCCGGATGACGGCGGAGGCTTCAGGCGGTGCCGGCTCGGAGCGGGTTGTCGGTGCCGAGTCGGCCGCACGCCTGCACCACTGCGGCCAGTAGTTCCTCGTCTCGTCCGAGCCCGGGGTCGAGGAAGTCGACGACCCGCTGCGCGGCAACCTCGATGGTTCCGGCCGCCAATTCGACGACCCGCGTCGCATTGACATCGTTCACCGGGGTTCCGCAACCGCGCAGATGTTCGATCCAGCCGGCCAGCATGAGCACCGCGGCGGGCGGCACCGAACCAGCAGACCGAAGCCGCCGCAGAACGGGCACGATGCGCACCGGAAGCTTCGTCGAACCGTCCGTCCCGATCTGCGCCAACCGGTGCGCGATGGCGGGGTTGGTGAACCGGTCGATCAGCGAAGCCTGGTAGGCCGCGACATCGGCCGTCGGCAGGGTCAGGAATGGGGCGGCCTCGCCCCACCAGGCGAGCAGAGTGGACCGGCAGAACGGATCGGCCATGGCGTCCGCGATGGTGGCGTGACCCCGGGGACTTCCGAGGTAGGCGAGCAGACTGTGGCCGCCGTTGAGCAGCCACAACTTCCGCTCCTCGAATGGCGCGATGTCGGGAACGAAGGTTGCACCCGCGGCTTCCCATGCGGGCCGACCGGCCGGAAATTCGCCACTGAGCACCCACTCCCGAAATGGTTCGGTGACCACCGGGGCTACATCGACGAGGCCGGTCAGCCGCTCGGCGGCGGCGACGTCGCCCGCCGTGGTGGCCGGGGTGATGCGGTCGACCATCGTGGTAACGAAACTGACGTTCCGCCGGATCCAACCGGCCAGGCTCGGATCGAGGTCGGTGGCGAAATCGAGCACAACTGCGGCCACGACCCGGCCGTTCTCAGGCAGGTTGTCGCACGGAACGATCGCGATCGGACCCGCTTCGGCGACTCTGCGGGCGCGAAGCGCGGCGACCAACCGCGCCGGTGTGGTGCGCAACGGCGGAACCGCTCCGTGCCGGTCTGTTACTTCGCGTAGGACAGCCAGATCGGCGACGACGTCCGGGTCAGAGCGATCCAGTAGCCCGTCCGAACCTCGTGCGTAACCCGCTTCGGTGACGGTCAGAGTGATGACGGCGACGGCCGGATCGATCAGGTATCCGATCAGCGCCGCAGTATCCGGACCCGAGTGAGCACGGCTGACGGAGCCGATGATCTGCCCGCTGTCGCCGGTCGCCGCCCTGGTGATCAGGGTGTACAGACCCTCCTGCGCTGTCAGCGACTCGGCGAGACCAGTGGAGCGGCCGGTGAACGCGGCGATTCCCCAGTGCGCCGCATCCGGGGCTGCCGCGGTGTACCAGGCCTGATGGGCGCGGAAGAAGTTGCCCAGCCCCAAGTGCACGATCCGCACCGGTGCGGCCGCCGGACGGCCGGCTGCCCGGCGGGTCAACTGCCGACTCGCCACGGGTTCCCTGCCGTCCGCCGTCATAGCTTGAACACCTTTCGCGGTTGCGTCTGGACCAAGTGCACGATGCTGTCGCGGGCTTCGTCCAGGTCGAGCCGGTGTTCGGCTACCAGGCCGGCCAGGAACCCGGCGTCGAGGCGCCGGGACATGTCGTGACGAGCCGGAATGGAGCAGAAGGCCCTGGTGTCGTCGATGAATCCCGACATCCGCGACAGACCGGCGATCTCCGACACCGAGCGTTGGAAGGCGCGGATCTCCGTCGGGTTGTCCAGGAACCACCATGGCACCCCGGCGTACACGGCCGGATAGAAGCCCGCGAGCGGCGCGATCTCCCGGCTGAACGTGGTGGCGTCGACCGTGAACAAAACCAGGTGCAGATTGGGATGCGTGCCGTACCGCGCGAGCAGCGGTTGCAAAGCAGCCGTGTAACCCAGCGCCACCGGAATGTCATGCCCGGAGTCGGCGCCGAACGAGGTGAAGGTGTCCGGATGGTGGTTGCGTCGAATCCCGGGATGCATCGTCATCACGAGTCCGTCGTCGCAGGACATCCTGGCCATCTCCGACAGCATGTGGCGCCGGAACGCAGCCGCTTCCGACTCGGTGACCCGCCCGCTGCGTGCCGCCGAGTAGATCCGAGCTGCTTCCGACTCGGCCAGTGGCGCGGTGCCGGCGTCGAGGTGACTGTGATCGGTGGAGACGGCCCCGTTGGCGATGAAGTACCGCCGCCGGTCCTCCAGCGCGGCGATGTATCCGACGTAATCCCCGGTGTCCACGCCCGCTGCCGCTCCGAGTCGGTCCACCTGATCAGTCCAGTCCGGGCCGGCCGGCTCCAGATAGCGGTCCGGACGGAAGGTGGGTACCACCCGGGTCGGAAAGGTCGGATCTGCGGCAATGGTGCGGTGTGCGAGCAGGTCGTCGGACGGGTCATCGGTGGTGGCCAGCACGCTGATGCCGAACTGGGCCAGCAGGTTCCGGGGCCGGAATGCCGGATCGGACAGCCGAGCGGCGATCTGGTCGTAGAGACGGTCCGCGTTCGCCTCGCAGGGCCGGTCGGTGATCTGGAAGATCTCGGCCAGTTCGGCGTCGAACCACAGCCGGACGGGCGTTCCACGGAAGACCGACCAGTTCGCGCACAACAACCGCCAGGCCTGTCGGGCCCGAGCTTCCGGAAGCGGGCCTTCGCCGACCCCCAGATCGCTCAGCGACACCCCGTTCGCATGGAGCAGGCGCGTCACGTAGTGATCAGGTTGCACGAGCTGGTCGGATCGGGAAATGGCAGGTTGTCGACGAGCAGTTGCGGGTTCACATGTCCGTGGGCCGAGATGATCGGGTGCTGCCGGACAGATTCGTACAGTTCCCTGGCGAGCGCCCGGACGCCCGGCTCGCTGGGCAGTAACCGATCGGCGTGCAACGTCAGGGGAGCGGCTGTGGCCGACATGTTTGTCGTCCTCTGTTGCGAACTCACCGCGCCTTCGCCTGCAGCACCTGGAAGATCGGGCCCTGTTGACAAAAGCTGATGGCGCCCGGGCGAAGAACCCCGACCACCGTCACAGCGGCGCCATCCTTGATGATCGAACTGTCGCCTCCCCGGAGATTGACCTTTCGGCCCGTTTTCTCATCGGCCAGGAGCAGGCACCCGTGCTCCACCCCGTTCTCGACGATGCCGGTGAGGGTGAGTTGCCCGGTCACCGAAGAACCGCCGCCGCGAGTGGGCAATACCGGCGACGGCGCAGAGGTTGGGGAATTGCCGATGGGCGGCGAACTGGCCGTTGCCGCTCCACTGGTCAGCGAGGTGGAGGCGGGCGGCCGCGCGCTCGGAGTGCGGCTCGTGACCGCACTGCGGGCCGGTGTACTCATGGTCGGTGAGCCAGCTGCGGATGCGGGAGCGGCCTGCCCGACCGACGAAGTGACGGTCGCGGCGCTGGTCGAGGCCGCCGGCGCGGGGGAGCCCGAGGACCGCTCAGCGCAGGCGCTCAAGGCTCCCAATGCCATCACGCACAGCACCATCATCTTCGTCCGAAGCATGCCCGACTCCTTCTTGACCCGATCCTGCGCTTGTCCGATGGCAGTGGCCAGGCCGTACTGAGACAACCTCCGCGGCGTGAACCTGGGCAGGCTCGCGGGCCGCTGAGGGACAGACGGGTCGCGACCTGCGCGACGTTGCATGCCGGGTCGAGACAGGCTGATCGAGTGGGGTGGCAAAAGCACTTCAGGGTGGTCACCTCCGAAGAGATGACCACCCTGAAGGGAAGATCTAGGACCGTGGTCCCGAGGTTCTACGCAGCTCAGACGGCAGTGACGCCAGTCGCCTGCGGGCCCTTGGCACCCTGGGTGACCGTGTAGGACACCTTCTGGTTCTCTTCGAGCGAGCGGTAGCCGCCCGACTGGATCTCCGAGTAGTGGACGAAGACGTCCGGTCCGTCACCCTCGGGGGTGATGAAGCCGAAGCCCTTTTCAGCGTTGAACCACTTGACGGTTCCCTGTGCCATGATGTTTCTCCTTGCATGTATCCGAGCAGAGCGACGTGATTCGTCTCTCCGGGTTCGTCGACGAGTGCGACATTTCGGACACAAGATCCGAGAGGTCCCAAGACGATCGACTGCCTTGGGACCGCTATGACACGAACTCAAGAACTGTAACCATGAACCAGTATTCCATGACACGGACCGAACAACGAATCCGGGTCGACAGCTTTATCTCAATGTACCCATTCGGCCTAGCTCGGTTCACCTGATCGTCCCTGCTCGGAGACGAGGCGCGACGGCGACCGGACAATGCCGACACGGTTGTGCATCCCTCTCGGTGAACGCTCGGTCCGGCCGAACGGCGCCGGCTCAGGTCTCGGCCTGGATTCGAGCGAGCAGTCGGGTCTTCTCGGCCTCGTACTCCGGGTTCTGGACCGTGCCGGCGGCGCGACGGGCCCGCAGGTCGGAGAGTTCCTGGAGCGGATCGGACTCCGGTCGCGGGCCCGGCGTCGCGAGCTGCGAACCGACGGCCTCGCCGAACTCCGATCCTTGTAAACCCAGGACCTTGTCCACCTCGAAGGTCGATTCGGTCCTCGATTCGCCGACCGATTCGAGGACCTGAACGGACACCGTGCTGGTCAGCCCCCGGCTCCGGGCTTGGACCGACCGGATGGCCGCCAGATCGAACACGATCAATTCGCGGGGAGCGGAGCGATGGGCACGGAACAGAATCCGTTCGGTGGTGAGAGCCAGGAGCCCCAACCGGCGTTCATGCCTGCCCTCGACGAGCGCGATCACCGACTCGTCAGCGTTGAGTCCGCGCTGCAGCGCTGCGACCTCGGCATCGGACCTTTCGTCCGAGACCATGCGGCCCGCTGCCCTTGCCAGGTCGGGCCGCACGCCGAGATTGGCGAGCCGCTGCATCGGCGAGACTGCGCGAAACAGCTTGCTGAGATCGAACTGAACCATGGCGCTCATCTCCGTCCGGCGTTGGTCAGGCCCTTTCGACGGCCAGGCTGCCGTCATTCTCCACGGTCGTCGGGTCGATGAACTGCGGTGGTCGGATGGCGACCGCCGGCACCGACGACAGGTGGGCCAGCGCAACCGCTCCGGACACCGCCAGTACAAAGCCGAAGGCAGCCGGTACCGGCCAGCCACTGCGGATGCCGTCGCCGAGCAACGTCAACCCGAGAACGGAGGGCAGCACCGTATTGGTGCTGAACATGACCGCCGACATCGTGGTAGCGGTTCCCCGCTGCAGGGCGAGTGCGAAGACCACGGTCGCTGCGACGCCGTTGAGGATGATCGCCCACACCGAAGGCTCGGTGAACCACCGCAGGAACTCGCCGGGTAGGTGCAGGGTGCGAGCGGACACGGCGACCGCAGTGAATCCCAACCCGGCGCCGAAGGCGAGCAGCGGTGCCGCCCAGCGTGAATTCGATCGGCTGCCGCGAAACCCGATCAGGCAGACGGGGACCACCGTCGCCAGGATCACCCAGCGCCAGCCGTGCGGCAACGAGTGCGCCTGCCCCGGCTCTGCCGACAGCCCGAGCGTCACGAGCCCGGCGGCAGCAGTACCGAGGCTGACCCAGCCCAGCCGCCCCAACCTGACTCCGAGAACCGCCGAGATGGTGGCGGTGACACCGACGCTGAACGCCAGCACCGATTGCACCAGGAACAAGGGCAGGCGGTGCAGGGCGGCGGCGCCGGCGACGAAGCTCAGGATGTCGATGCCGACGCCGGTGACGTACAACGGTTGCCGGCCGATCTTGCCCAGATCATCCGGATCGCCGCCGAAGGCACCGGCCCGCCCGATGCCGATCGACTCCAGCACCGACCCGACCCCCGATCCAAGGGCCGCGATCACCGCGAGCAAATAGCCGATGACCATCGGTCCATCGTCGCAGACGGCGGGCCGGCCAACCTGCTGTTTGCCGGGTCAACCGCCTCCGGGCGACCGGCACCTATCCTGGGCAGGACATGACCGATACGCCAGCCAGTTCGACGAGAACCTTTCCGAGGACATCTGCGAGTACTCCGAACGCAGCGGATCTCGCGGCCCGGCTGCCGCAGCTGATGATTTCCGACACGATGCGGCTCGGCCGGCGACTGGACGGAACCCGTCGGGCGGCCGACAGGAGCAAGCGGGCCACGGCGCTCACCGACGTCGCCCGCCTCATCGACACCGCGGAACAGAAGCTGGCCAGAAGGATCGCCGCGGTTCCGGCAATCACCTTCCCGCCGGAGCTGCCGGTCTCCGAGCGCGTCGATGATCTCGCAGCCGCCATCGGCGCACATCAGGTCGTCATCGTGGCCGGTGAGACCGGTTCCGGGAAGTCGACGCAGTTGCCGAAGATCTGTCTGGCCCTCGGTCGAGGAGTACGGGGCCTCATCGGCCACACCCAGCCCCGGCGTATCGCAGCCAGGGCGCTCGCCGAACGGATCGCGCAGGAAACCGGCACGGAATTGGGCGGCGCCATCGGATATACGATCCGGTTCGGCGACCACACCGGGCCGAACACACTCGTAAAACTGATGACGGACGGGATCCTGCTGGCCGAGATCGGCCGGGATCGGCTGCTGTCGAATTACGACACGATCATTCTGGACGAGGCTCACGAGCGCAGTCTCAACATTGATTTCCTACTGGGATATCTGGTCGAGCTACTACCGCAGCGCCCCGATCTCAAGGTCATCATCACGTCGGCGACCATCGATCCGCAGCGATTCTCCAAGCATTTCGGCGATGCTCCGATCGTCGAGGTGTCCGGCCGGACATATCCCGTCGAGATCCGTTATCGGCCTTACGGTGCCGACGATCTGGACGCGGACGAGGAGAACGACGAACCAGGCGCCGAGCGGGCGCCGGGCAACAGCCGACCGGCCGGCCCAACGTCGCGTGGAGATTCCAGCCGTGATCTCGCCCAGGCCATCTGCGATGCCACCGACGAGCTCGCCGGTGAGGGTGACGGCGACGTTCTGGTTTTCCTCTCCGGTGAACGCGAGATCACCGATACCGCAGAGGTTCTGCGCGCCCACCTTGCTTCCCGGCCGGGGCTGACCGAGGTGCTGCCGCTCTACGGCCGGTTGTCGGCCGCGGACCAGCACAAGGTGTTCTCCGCGCACTCCGGCCGACGGATCGTGCTCTCCACGAATGTCGCCGAGACGTCGCTGACGGTTCCCGGCGTTCGGTACGTCATCGACCCCGGAACCGCTCGGATCTCCCGCTATTCACTACGCACGAAGGTGCAACGGCTGCCCATCGAACCGATCTCGCAGGCTTCTGCCGGGCAGCGTGCCGGCCGCTGCGGTCGCGTCGCGGATGGAATCTGCATCCGGTTGTATTCGGCGGACGACTTCGCCGGACGGCCGGAATACACCGATCCGGAGATTGCCCGCACGTCGTTGGCGTCGGTCATCTTGCAGATGGCCTCGCTGGATCTCGGGGACATCGCCTCGTTCCCCTTCCTTGAGCCACCCGATGCTCGCCAGATCAACGATGGCATAGCCGTTCTCAGCGAGCTCGGTGCGCTCGATCGCTCCAACGACGATGGGCGCGTGCGGCTCACTCGAACGGGGCGCTCACTCGCCGCGCTGCCATTGGACCCGCGACTGGCGCGAATGATCGTGGAGGGCGACCGCCGGGACTGCTTGGCAGAAGTGCTGGTGATCGCGGCGGCGCTGGCAATCCAGGACGTGCGCGAATATCCGCTGGAGGACCGGGACCGAGCAAGTGCCTCGCATGCCCGGTTCGTCGATCCCAAATCCGACTTCCTGTCCCTGCTGAACCTCTGGAATTATCTGACCGCCGCGGCGAAGTCTCGTTCGGGTAACGCTTTTCGACGTATGTGTCGGGCCGAGTATCTGCACTACCTGCGTATTCGGGAATGGCAGGATCTGCATGCCCAGCTTCGATCGGTGGCGCGCGGGCTGAAGATGGACACCGATTCACAGCCGCCGGTCGGGGCGCCGGTCGCTGCAGTTGCCACTGCGTCGGCACAGTCCACTGCGGTTCGGTCCACCCTCGGCCGCAGCTCGGCGGCGGGTGGTCGGCGACGTGGTCGCAGCGTGCCGGAATCTGTCGGGGCCACCCCGAAGACGTCGATCAGCCCGCCGGGTGACGCGGCGCAAGCAGCCGGGGTCGACAGCGAAAGAGTGCACACCGCACTGCTCGCCGGTCTGCTGTCCCACATCGGGCTGCGGTTGGAACCGGGCCGCGAATATCAGGGCGCCCGTGGCAGCAAGTTCGTCATCTGGCCAGGGTCGGCACTGGCGAAAGCCGGTCCCCGCCTGGTGGTGGCCTCCGAACTGGTCGAGACCTCCAGGTTGTGGGGTCGGATCGTGGCCTCGGTGGACCCGACCTGGGTCGAGAACGTCGGTGGAGACCTGTTGCGGCGTAGCTACTCCGAGCCGCGCTGGGATGCCAGGCGCGGGCAGGTCACCGCTACCGAGAAGGTCACTTTGCTCGGAGTGACGCTGATCGGTGCGCGCTCCATCCAGTTCGATCGCATCGATCCGGTGCTCAGTCGGGAAATGTTCATCCGGCACGCCCTGGTGGAGGCGGACTGGGAGACCCGGCATCTGTTCTTCGCGGCGAATCTGGCTGCCCTTGACGAGGTCGCCGAGCGGGAGGATCGGGCCAGGCGCCGGGACATCGTCATCGACGACGATTCGCTGTTCGCGTTGTACGACGAGCGGATCCCCGCGCAGGTGACGTCCGCCCGTCACTTCGACAGCTGGTGGCGCAAGGCTTCTCGGACCGATCCGGCTCTGCTGACGTTCACTCCCGACATGCTGCTCGCCGCGGGCGCCAAGGACGTCGACGTGAGCGCCTATCCCGACACCTTCTCCACCGGTGACGCCGATCTCGGGCTCGACTACGTCTTCGAACCCGGCCGTCGTGATGACGGCGTTACCGTGACCATTCCGCTGGCCGTGCTGGCGCGGATAGATCCGGCGGCGTTCGACGCCCAGATACCGGGCTTACGAAAGGATCTGGCGGTAGCGCTGCTCCGCTCCCTGCCCAAGACGTTGCGCCGCAATTTCGTTCCCGCCCCGGATTTCGCCGCGGCAGCCCTGTCCCAGATTCCGGACCACGGGCCCGGTTCGCTCAGTACAGCGCTGGCCGGCAGGCTGACCGCGATGACCGGAATCGTCGTCCGGCCGGAGGATTTCGATCAGGAGAAGATTCCGGATCACCTGCGGATGGGCTTCAAGGTGGTGGACGAATCCGGTCATCAGGTCGGCGCCGGAAAGGATCTGGGCCGGTTGAAGGATGAACTGCGAGCAGACGGGCGCAAGGCGGTCGCCAAAGCCTCCGGAGCGGTGGAACGGACCGGCCTCACCGAGTTCCCGGTCGACGGAATTCCGAGAACCGTCGTCAGTTCCGTTGCCGGCCAACGGGTCGACGGATATCCTGCGTTGGTCGACGAGGGCGCAACCGTAGGAATCACCGTTTTCACGTCGCCGGCAGAGCAGGAGCTGGCCATGCGGGCCGGCACGCATCGGCTGATCGCCAGGGTGGTCAAGCCGCCGTTGTCCCACGTGCGAAACGGCTTGTCCCGGCAACAGATGCTGACCCTGTCGGTGACGCCTCATGGCAGCGTCGCCGGTCTGCTGGCGGATGCGACGGAAGCCGCCATCGATGCGCTGCTCGATTGGGCTGGCGGACCCGCCTACAGTGCGGCTGAATTTGCCACGTTGGTGAGGAAGATGGCCCCACAGATTCCGCGGGCGGTACTGGACATCATGCTGGCAGCCGAGTCGGCACTGGTTGAAGCGCGCGCAGCAGAGCTGGCCATCGACGCCGTCGCGGGCACCGCCCTGGCAGAACAGGTGGCCGACATGAGAATCGCGTTGCGGCGATTGCTGTTCCCGGGATTTCTGACCGCGACGACGGCTGCCCGGTTACCGGATCTGACCCGTTACCTGCAGGCGCTGACGATCCGCGCCGGTCGGGTTCGGGAGAACCCGGAGCGGGATCGGCAGCGCATGGTTCAGGTGGACGAACTGGCGAGGACCATCGAAACTGCGGTCGCAGTGCTGCGCCCCGAGGAGGCGGCGCAACATTCCGGAGCTGTGCAGGCGCTACGCCGCTCGCTCGAGGAGTTCCGGGTGGCCACCTTCGCCCAGCCGATGCGCACTGCAGTTCCGGTGTCGGAGAAGCGTCTACGAGCTGCTGTGAGCGCACTGGGCAAGTGAGAAGCCAAGTCTTCGGCGTGCGCGCGCAGTTGACGAGCCGGCTGCCGTCGGTAACTGTCGACGTCGTGGGACACCTCGACATCGCCGGTATCAGCTACTCGCTCGCAGACGGACGGCCGCTGCTGGCCGATGTCACGTTCCGGGTCGGGCAGGGCAGTGTCACTGCGCTGATCGGCCCGAACGGGACCGGCAAGACGACCTTGCTCCGAATCATCACCGGCGAACTCGACGCCGAGGACGGCGCCATCGGTCGTTCCGGCGGCCTCGGCGTCATGCCGCAGTTCATCGGTTCGGTTCGGGACGACTCGACCGTGCGGGACCTACTGCTGACCGTCAGCCCTCCGGCGTTACGAACCGTCGCGGCGGAGGTCGACGTCACCGAGCTGGAGATGATGGATCTCGATGGCGGACCCGACGACGACGCGAAAGCCATCCGATACGCGCAGGCGTTGTCCGACTGGGCAGATGTTCGGGGCTACGAGCAGGAGACCGCCTTCGACGTCGCGTGCGTCGCAGCGCTGGGGGTTTCCTACGATCGAGCGAAATACCGTGCGGTCACAACTCTTTCGGGTGGGGAACAGAAGCGACTGGTTCTCGAGCTGCTGCTCGCCGGCCCCGAGGAGGTGTTGCTGCTCGACGAGCCGGACAACTATCTGGACGTGCCCGCGAAGATCTGGCTCGAAGGCAGGCTCGCCGAGACGGCCAAGGCGGTGCTGTTGATCAGCCATGACAGGGAGCTGCTCGCCAGGGCGGCAACTCGAATCGTGACGTTGGAA
>JAABUO010009197.1_pt1 | contig 11068 bp, 10 predicted proteins | sample 5559291 | NCBI WGS metagenome assembly JAABUO01 (sample SAMN10711878, study PRJNA513372) | rock metagenome | isolation source: Antarctica rocks | place: Antarctica: Victoria Land, Finger Mt sud | reverse complement strand
GAACCGGCACCGAACTGGTTTGCCCCGGCGATGACGAGGAACCCGGTGACCAGAGAAATCAGGGCGAACAGGAACTGGATGCCGAACGCGAAGATGGTGAGTCCCACGTAGAACTTGCCGAACGCCAGCGCCTTGTTACTCTCACCCTGCGACGGGATCAGGGCGATCAACAACACCAGCAGCGCAACGAGAATCATCACGATCGCCGCGACCTTGGCGATGATGATGGCCAAGGCCAGCAGACCGAAGACCAGCAAAATGATCAAAGATGACGCGGCGAAAGTGAGGGCGACCACGGTGGCCGCCGAGTTGGCGTTGCCGTGCCAGTTGAGCAGGAAGTTCTGCACCCCGGGTTGCCCGGCGGCGTTCTGCGCGATAGCGGACTGGTTGTCCTCCCAGTTCATCCCCGTCTTGGACGGGGAGAAGCTGTTGTCACCCAACAGCGGCTTGGTCCACCAGTCCTTGCAGTTGACCGGCGAAATCGCCTTGCTGTCGCCTCCGACCTTGGCCCACTCCGCATCCACCGTCCACGTCGCACCATTGTCAGCGGAGCGGCACGCAGCCCAGGCCACCATGGCCCGGTCGACCTCCAAGCCACCCGGCATGACCCAGGCCGCAGAGTCCTTGTTCGCGCCCGGGCTGGAAACACCGGACAACGCGAACTGGGTGTTGGCGTAGTCATCCAACGTGGCGCCCGGTGTCCCGGGAGGCAACATCACCTTGGCGCCGGCGATATTCTCTAGCTGGCGGCAGTACACCTGGATCGAGTAAGGATTCTCGGCGCCGAACTGGGCGTTTCTCCACGCCACCATGCCCGAGTTCTCCCACATGCTGGACAAGGTCAGCGGGATGGCGGCCTGCAGGTCCGATGCCGCAGAGCCACCGTAGGACCTGGTATAGGCGTCATGCAGGTTCTTCAGATACGAGTTGCAGGCGAGCGAGCCACCCTCGGTGTTGTCCGGGTTCACCAACACCGAGCTATCCTTTGCCAACGACTCGGCGGGCACGCTCGCCAACGAGGAGACGGTCCGGTTCACCCGGTCGGCGAACCACCCCGGCGAACCGGTACCGAACGACGTGTGGTTGTCACTTGCCCCCTGGTTGTTGTTCCCCGGATCGGTGCCCGTGGTTTGCGCTGCGCCGTTGATCAGGATGCCGAACAGGCCGAGAATGATCACCGTCTTCGTGACGTTCTTCCACATGTCCGCCGGAGAACCGCGCCGGGCGGTACGCCACAGCAGCAGCAGCAAGCCGAAGCCGACAATGGCGGCCACCAGACCGCTGGACATCAAGGCGTTGCCGAGAATTGCCGCACCCTTGTCGGCGGTCAAACCCATCGTGTCCAGCAGACAGAACCGGGTGGCGAAACCGGTGAGCTCGGTAGCACCCTGCCACATGGTGTTACCCGCAGCGAACGCCATCGAGTCGATCGCACCGCGCTGGACCTTCTGGGTCATGTCCCCGAAGTTGGCGTCGAGGCGGGTGTGCTGAGAGGCGGATGCGGCCGAGGACCACCGGTCGATGGGCAACAAGCTCAGGTGCGACACCTGATCATTGCTGTTCGTCACAGGCCGTGGTTGCGAGCAGATGGTGAAGTTGTCGCTGTAGGAGGATTGGCCAGTGCCCTGCGGTGGCACATCCGCAGACGCCGCGGGCGCCGCGGCCAGGCTGGCCGCGGCGATGATGAACATGCCGAGGAGCAGCCCGATCAACCGTTTCATCGTGGAGCTCATCGGCGCGCACCCGCCGGCGCAGTGTTTGACGGCCGGCCCGCCGGCACAGCATTCGACTTGCGACGGGGCCCGGTGGGGGAACCGAACGTGGTGTCCAACAGCTCCTGGCGAGTCTCCGGCTCCGGGGTGTTCCGAGGACCGGATCCCCTGCCGGGCACCGGGACGGTGTTGGCCATGATCATCCCGAACTCGGAACGGGACGGGTCGATCTGAACGCCGCAGCAGTAGAACCGGCCGGTGGTCGCCTTACGCCGGTCGGCCATCGCCTGGTACTGGCGCAGGTGCAGCCCGTTGCGCTGGCGGGACTCCACCAACCAGAACGCTCCGCCCTCCACAATGGGGATCATCACCAACGCGAGCTGACCAGCGAAAATCCACACGATCATGGTCGCGATCAGCGCCGGGAAAGCGGCGAACGCGGCGATCACGAACGTGCGCCACCGCACGTCGAAACCGCTGATCAGCACACGTCGCTCACCCCCTGACCGGGTCAGCGGGGTGAGGCAGAAGATCGGCATTCCGTCACTGGTCACTGCGGCGGCACTTTCTCTCGGTGCAGGATGCCTGAGCGCACCCAGCCGGTTGCTGGACAGGTGCGCTCAGGCGTGGTGCTGTGCCCTAGCTCGAGGTCCACAACCCGATGACCGCGTTGGCGATGGCGTCGAGGATGGTCAGGAAGATGGGGATGAGCACACCGGGCGCAGCCAAGGTTGCCCCAGCGGCCAGGGTCCACAGCAGTCCCGAGCTGGCCTGCCCGCTGAACGCACCACCACCACCACGCCGGCGCTCGAACAGCCACTTGAACACCGCACCGACGACGAGGATCACACCGACTGCGGAGAGCAGCGTGGTCAGCTTCGTCCCGATCGCCGTCTGCACAGCGCCCCACACTTGGTTCCAGCTGCCACTGAGGTTGATCGTGCCAGCAAGAAGCATCACGTTGGACATCTAATTTCCTCCTTCTGTCTTCCTGCCGGTAGTGCAGACAACCGGGATAGTTGCCTGTACAGCGGTCTCGGTGAGAACATGCGCAGATCTCGGCACCAACATCCGTGGTTCTGCTAGCCGTGGTGTGTGCGGGGGTCGAAAAATGTCCTTCCGGAGCCGGCCCGGCACCCTTTCGGTGAGTGACCCGTTCGTCCTCGACCCCCCAATATCCGTCGCAGCGCAGCGGCACCACCAACCGTCCTCCGGGCGGAATCGCACCGTCACGCCCACAAGCACTGCAGTTCACCTGCGGTGTTGCCTACTCACACCGGCTGTTGTACACTCACACCGTGGTTGATCGAGGACGGCACCCCAAGAAGTCCGTCGCGCAGGCACTCAAGGCCGCCGACCGCGACGGACTGCGAGTCGACGAGATCCACAAGGGCCACCGCTGGGGCGCCCTCGTCTGCACCGTCTGCGGCGCCGACCTCGCCATCTGGTCGACCCCCAAGGTCCCCGAAGAGGCCGCCAATCTGATCCACAAGTTCGACCGCAACCACCGACACCAGTGAGGAACACACGCCATGAACACCCACGACTTGACCTTCGTCATCAACCAGCGCATCGGGGACGACGACATCGACACCATCTTTGAGCACGCCGACGACGCCACTCCCGAGCGGGAGCACGGCCGCACCCTCGTTCACTTCGCCCGCGACGCCGCGACCTTGGCCGAGGCCGTCGTCTCCGCACTCACCGACCTCGAGGCCGCCGGCTTCCAGGCCGCGTCGGTGCGCACCGACGACCTCGTCACCCCACGCCAGATCGCGGCCCGCACCTACCGCACCTACGAGAGCGTCCGCAAACTCGCCGCGGGCGAGCGCGGCCCCGGCGGGTTCCCCGCCCCGATGCAAGCCGAGGGATGGTCGCTGTACTCGTGGGCGCAGGTCGGGCCGTGGTTCGCTCAGCACTATCCGGGCGCCGACCTGGACCGGGAGATGCGCAACACCGAGCACGACCGGATCATCGCCGCGGCGGACCACCTGGTGCGGGCACGCGCGCTGATGGCTGGCGATGACCTGGCCAACGGCTTGCGGCGGCTCATCGCCGCCTGACCGCCGTCTCACCACCTCGGCGACATCGTTTCCAGCAGGCCCGCGGGTCAGGCCTGCTCAGGCAGTGAGCCGGCCCGTGACCATCAAAACGTCCGGGTCGACCTCCAGCCGGCGCCGGTTGTGCACCGAAAGTCCGACACCGACCAGCGCGGACGCGCGGATCACCGGGTCCGGGTCCACCGATGCACGATCAGCCACCCCCTCATATGGCAGGCACGACACCGACCACCGCACGATGGGCGGTTGGGTGTCGGGGTCGGAGAGTCGAGAAAGCTGGGCGTCGGTGATCCGCAGATCAGTGCTCGCCTCGCTGCGCGCATCGACGTCGATGCTGTTCACCATGTCCTCCAAGTCAGCCAGTACGCCGGTGTTGGGTGGACCGGCTTCGCCGGTGAGCGCCACGTCGGGCTCGGCGTGGGAGTGGGCAGCGAACTGGCCACCCCGCTCACCGTTGCCGGCCGGGATCCGGTTGCTCGGGTTCATCGCCGCCGCCCATCTGTTCGCGTCGACGTCAGCTCAATCACCGAAACCACCCGCTAGCGTCCGGTGCATCCGGTGTATCCGGTGCATCCGGTGTATCCGGTGTGTGGGGGCGGGGTGCGGCCGGTGCCCGAGTGCTTTCGGTGGGTGCGTCCGGTGCACGAGTGTGGGGGCGGGTGGCAGCCGTCATCGCCGAGGCCCACACATCATCGGCGTACGCACCGGACGCCACCAGCGTGGCGGACACCGACTTGCGGGCAGCGATGTGCGGCCCATCGACCTTGAAAGGGACAAACAGGGCTTTCTCCTGCTCGGTGGTGGTGTCCCCGGCACGCCACGCATTCACCACTGCACGAACCCCGCCAGCATCGGCCAGGACTTTGCGCGAGGCCTGCGCCGAGTACTCGGTGACCGTGCCCCGGGCAATGGCCGGACCACCGATCTTCTCGGCCATCACGTCATAAGCCAGGCGGCGCGCCTGCACGAACCCGCTGCGACCGCCCCGGTCCACCAGCTTCTCAGCCTGCTCACCGGCACTACCGGCGGCGAACTCCTGCTCGTTGACCTCCACAGCAGCGGCGGACATCGAATGTTCCATATTCTCCTGGGTGGTCTGAGTCAACTTGTCCCACGGGACGACCTGCCTCGGCCGTTGAAAGCCCGGGGAAGGCCGGCGCTTGGGCAGCATCGACGCTCTGATCTCCGCCGCGATCGCCTCAGCCTCAGTCTCCGTCAGCCGCCGGTTGAGCTTCTGCTCCGCCTCCGACTCACGCTCCCGGAACACCACCTGGGCACGTGAGTCCTCCGAACGCCTCTTCCCGTTCAACATCTGGGCAGCGATGCGGCGGCTGACACCGTGGATGTAGCCCCGCGGATTCTCGGCAACACCCGATGAGGCTGACACCGAGTCACCGTCCTGCTTCCTCCCGCGGGAAGCGTCGGCCTCGAAGTAGGCCAACATCGCCGACTGACACAACTCATCGGCGTCCACACCGAGGCGCCGCGACCAGAACTTCCCAGAGCGCTGCGCCTGCTCGAACAGCTCAGCGGTGGTCGGCGGTGCAGCGGTCGGTGCACTCGGTTCCTCCGCAAGGACCACATCGGTTTCGGTGTGCCCGTGGGCGGCGAACTGGCCCCCGGAGGGCACACCCGGGCTCACTCTCGGCGCCGCGACAGCTGGTCTCGTGGAGGTCATGCCCCCGGTGTGTGCGGCCCCCGCAGATTCCCCTGCTGCTCAAATCAACTCCACGGCCCGACAACCGCCCAGCGCACTGTCTCAGCGGTCTCCGTTACGTCACAAGGCCGCTGAGACTCACCAGCAGGACCGACAACACAAGCCAGTTGCTGACGGTGTGGGCGGCCGCGGCGGTGGTGATCGGATGGTGCTTGAGGGCCTCTGCCTTGACGGTGGCCGCCGCCGTCACGACCTGGACCTGGGTGCCGTGCGTCTGGATCTCGATGTCGACGATCGCCGTGATGGCAGAGCGCCAACGCGACATCGCCGTGAGGTAGACCCGCTCGTAGTACAAGCCACTGATGGTGAGGGCAATCCCCACGGCGAGCGGAACTCCGGACACACAGTGGATGAGGCCGAAGCCGAGCTGGACCGCCAGACGACGAGGTACCGAACGGTCCTCGCTGCCCGCGCGAAACGTCGACTCCTCCAGATGCGCCAACCAGGGAACGACGACGACAAGGCTCAAGGGCAGAACGATTCCGACCAGCCGCCAGGGCGTTCCGCTGTTGCCGGTCTGCCCAAGGAGAACATTGCCCGACCCGCCCAGAAGGGACCACCAGCCGTACCGAAGTGGTGGCACCAGGGTGAACAGCAGTACCGCGGTGGCACCCACAGCGACCAGGTGGGCCAGACCGGCGGGAACCATCCACCAGCGGATGGAGCGCACGGTGTCGCTGTACTCACGGCGGTGCTGCGGATTTCGACAGATCCGGACGGCGGTGAGGATGAAGTCCACCAGGACTAAGACGATCACAATGGCTGCGATAGTTTCTTTCATGCCCACCATGTGTGCGGCCGGGTCGGCGTCGTCCGTGACACTGCGCGAGGACATGCGGCTGCTCGAAACGCGGCTTCGAACCCGCCACTCACGCCTGTCCAAGCACCAGGTCTCGGGAGTTGTGGCCGTTGCACTGCTCGTCCGCGCGTACCGGCGGGGATGAACGCCCTCGGGATGGTCGATCACGCAGCGCGCGGGTTCCACACCATCCCCAGAGCGCTCAACTCGGTGATCTTCGCCTTCGAGAGCCGTCCGATCCTGCGATCCTTTCGTCGGCGGAGTACCCAGTTCCCGAGCGTGAATCCGTCGTCGGAAATGTGGTTTACGGGCACGGTGGCGTGTCCCTCTCGGGCGATGTAAACCCGAAGATGGTCCACCCCGATCCGGTAGCCGGTCTCGCGAGAGGGACTCCACACCACCCCCAGCGCGCTCAGCTCGGCGACCCTCCCCGTCGAGAGCCGTCCGACCCTACGATCCTCCCGGCGCTTGACCGCCCAGCCCCCGAGTCTGAATCCATCGTCGGCTATATGATCGAAGGGCACGCGAGCGTGACCCTCTGCTGCGGCGTAGGCCTGGAGGTGGGCCACCCCGGTCTGATATTGAGCATCAAGGGGGTCCCACACCATCCCAAGCGCGTCCAGCTCGGCGATTTTCGCCGTCGAAAGCCTTCCGATTGTGCGATCCTTTCGGCGGTTGGCCACCCACTCCCCGATCGTGAATCCGTCGTCGGTCACATATTTGGTGGGCACGTTGGCGTGGCCCTCCCGGGCGATGTAGACCCGAAGGTGGGCCATCCCGATCTGATAGCCGGCATCGTAGGGGTCCCACACCATCCCGAGCGCGTTCAGCTCGGCGATCCTCGCCGCCGAGAGGGTGCCTGTCCTGCGGTTGCTTCGGCGGTTGTTCACCCACCCCCCGAGCGTGAAATCGTCGTCGGTTATGTGCCTGGTGGGCACGTTGGCGTGGCCCTCCCGGGCGATGTAGGACCGGAGATGGTCCACCCCGGTCCGGTATCCGGCATCAATGGGGTCCCATGTCATCCCGAGGGCGCTCAGCTCGGCGATCTTCGCCGACGTGAGCCGTCCGACCTTGTGATCACGTCGGCGGTTACTCACCCATGTCCCGAGCTTGAATCCGTCGTCGGTCACGGACCGAAGGTGCACGTTGGCGTGGCCCTCCCGGGCAACGTAGGCCCGAAGATGAGCCACCCCGATCCGGTAGCCGGTATCAAGGGGGTTCCACACCATCCCGAGCGCATCCAACTCGGCGATCTTCGCCGTCGAAAGCCTTCCGATTTTGTGATCTTTCCGGCGGGTATCCACCCATCTTCCGAGCTTGAATCCGTCGTCGGTCACGGACCCATGGGGCACGTTGGCGTGTTCCTCCCGTGCGACGTAGAACCGAAGGTGAGCCACCCCCGTCTCGTAGCTGTCGGTGAGTGCTTCCACGACGTGCAGGTGGATGGCTTCGGCCAGTTGCGCGGCCACCTCCCCTCCGACCCCGTCGGGGAGGTCGAAGTCAATGGGCGGTCGACCGTCCGTGTCAGTGCGGCGGCGCCCGGTCCAATCGACTTCGGTGGTGTCCACAGCCGCGAAGCCGGGCAAGGCAAGCACCTTCGCGGTCTGCGGCCCGGTGAGGCGACGTTTCCCGGGTGGTGTGGAGGTGTCGAAGTCGACGGCGACGGCCTGACGGACGCACCACTGACCCAACCGTGCGGTATCAGGGTCGTTGTCGTCGGGGGAGGGTAGAGAAACCGTCTCCGTGGTGTGGTCGGCGACCTTCTGGTAGGTGACCTCCCAGGGTTCGGCGGCATCGGCGAAGTGCGCGTCCAGGGTCGCGTCCATGTCCCGCATCGCCATCATGGTCTGCACCACCCCGGAGAAATCGGAGCGGGCCACCACCTGCGCGGGGTCCTCGCCGGGGACCAGGTACACGGGCAGCAGGATCACCGACGGCTCATCACGGTCGGTGTTCGGGCGGATCGCGCGACCCACCATCTGCACCACATCGACCGCAGAGGAGCGGGGTTCGCACACCACGATGCCGTCCAGGGTGGGGACATCGACCCCCTCGGCGAGGCATTTGACGTTGGACACCACCGTCCACGCCCCGTTGGTGTCGTCGGTGTCGGTCAACACCCCCAAAGCCTCCCTCCGCCGGGCTGGAGGCATGGCCCCGTCGACGTGCCGCACTCTCAGCGGCCCGGCCGGCTTGTGTTCGTGCGACAACACCGACTCCATCACGGCGAGGTGCTCTGCGAACTCGCGGGAATGCTGAATGGTGTTGTGGTAGGCCAGGATGCGGTGCAGGCCATACTGTTTCGCAGCCCGGTTCACCGCCACCAGGGTCGCCGCCTTCCGGGCGTCCAGATCGTGCAACCCGTCCAGACGAGTGTTGGACCGGATCAATGTGTTGATGGCGGCGTCGTCGACGCCGATGATCACCACCCTGTAGCGGGCCAGTACCCCCTTCTCGGCCGCGGCGGCGAAGGACAGCTCGTGCAGTCGGGCCCCGAACAGAGCGTCGTCGTCCATGGACACCACCTCGATGTCCCCGACCTTGCCGCGTCGCGCCCGGTGCAGCCGGGGGGTGGCGGTCAGGAACAGGCGCCGCCGGGCGGGTACCCGCGCGTCGTCCAGGACGGTGGAGAACAGTCCGGTGGCGGACCACCCCGGCCCGGCGGTGCGGTGGGCCTCGTCGCACACGATCATCGACCACCCACCCAGCTCGGGGTGCGCAGTGTGCATGGCGGTCAGCTTGTCCGAGGACTGATAGGTGGCAAACACCACCCGACGGCCGGGGGTGTTCCGTAGCCAGTCGGCGAGCACGCCGGGGTCGGTGGTGTTGGGGATGCCGAACTCGGTGGTGTCCAGCTGGATCTCATCGCTGTCCCGGGCGTTGCCGCGGCCCATCTGGTGCTCCGAGCACAACGCCAGGGCGGTGAACTCGGCTTCCCGGTAGGTCATCCACGCCTGGGCGTTCTGCGCCAGCAAACCCAAGTTCGGGAACAAGACCAACACCGTGTCGGTGTCGGTCCCGGCGAGGGTTTCGGCGATGCGTTGGGCGACCACGGTTTTCCCGGTGCCGCACGCCATGATCACCTGGCCTCGCGTGGTGTTGGCGAGACCGTTCACCGCGTCGGCCACGGCCGGTACCTGGTGGTCGAACAGGGGGCGGGGTGCAGCCGACTCTTTCGATGACGCGGCCTTGGAGGGTGGGGGTGGTGCTGGTGAGGGTGTAGGGCAACCGGTCGCTGAGGGGTGGATCGTGGTCGTCATGCCCTCCATGTGTGCGGCCCGCCCCGCGTCACCCCGGTTGCTCAGTGGCTGTCCGCGGCGTCCCGCAGCGCAGCACGGCGCGCATCGGTGCGGGTGCGCTGGCGGTTGGGGGCGCTCGAGTGGGGCCCGGCCCCGGACTTACGCATCCGAACGGGACCTCGGGCGGGGATCACCAAGGTCGCCAGGTACGCCTTCCCGGACTTGCGCTTCACCTTCATGCCGATCATGTGTGCGGCCCGCCCGGGATCAACCGCGACGAGGCGGGCCGAGCTCAGTCGGCAGCTGGGGCTGAGGTGCTCGCCTCGTCTTCTGCGCAGCCGGTACCGCGGTCCTCCACCGAACCGGCTGCCAACGCGTTGGAAAGATCATCCGTACGGGCCGGGGTCCTGCGGGCGGCGCTCGCCTTCACCAAAACCCCCTCGCAGCCGAGGGTGAGCTGACACCTGGCTGGGGTGGTGGACGTGGTGAGCAACCACCTCCCGCAGCGATCGCACACGGCGATGGTCACGATCTTGTCCGCACCCCCCGCAGCACTCCAGCGGATGAAGCTCAACATCGGCTCGTATTTTTCCACCAGCTCGATCTGGTCCGGGTGGAGAACCACCAACCTCATTGCCGCCGCCACTGACTCCTCGGCCGTGGCAGCAGCCAGGTCCGCCCAACTGCGTTGCTTCGTCTGACGCAGCAACGCCAACGCCAGGGAGGCCGCCCGGACACAGTCGGGGGCCTCCGGGTCGACCTGCAGGATGACTTCAAGCGCCTTCTTCGTGGTTGCCACGACTGCGTTTGCGTTTCGCGAACAACCGGCTCGACTCGTCGCCGACGCTGAGTAACCTTCAGAGCGATTGCATATACGCTACATCGAGGTAGATTGCGTATATGCAATCGTTCGTCGAGCGCGCCAGGGTCAGGGTGGGCCTGTCCAAGCGGGAACTCGCCTCGCTGGCCGGTGTCTCCCCCTCGACAGTCGGGCGCATCGAGGCCGGGACCATGGACCCCACCGTCACCATGATGCAACGACTGATCTGCGCCGCCGGAGCCGTGGCGACCGTGTCGGTCACCTACCTGTCCGACCCCGCCGCCATCGCCGCCGCCCGTGCAGTACTCGACCCCCACTCCGACCTCATCGACGGCCCTGGTGTTCCCGAGTGGATCGCCCGGTTCTCCCACCTGGGTTGGCTGGACGGGCAAGGCAACGCCAAATCACCACGAGAATTGGCGGCCCGCGCCGCACGATTCGCCGCGTTGGCGCAGCGACCGAACATCCGCACCTTCACCCGAAACCTCACCTGGGCCGAATGCGTGCGGCGCCTGAACGAATCCGGAATCACCTGGGCCGCCACCGGTGCCACCGCAGCAAACGAACTCGGAGTCACCGGGGACACACTCTGGCCCGTCTTCTACGTCTCCGACCTGGACATCGCTGCACGCGAGCTCGGACTCGAACAGTTCCGACCACCCGGAACTGCCATCAGCCTCATCCCCTACGACGGCATGTCCGAACGCGGCTCCCGATGCGA
>JAABUO010009194.1_pt1 | contig 11075 bp, 6 predicted proteins | sample 5559291 | NCBI WGS metagenome assembly JAABUO01 (sample SAMN10711878, study PRJNA513372) | rock metagenome | isolation source: Antarctica rocks | place: Antarctica: Victoria Land, Finger Mt sud | reverse complement strand
CGTCGCCGCCCACTCCTCCGCCGTGATCCCCTCCGGCGCTGACTCATTCATCCCCAGCCTCACTGCAAGATCCTGACCGGACCCCACGTGTGCGATTACCCCCAAGCCTTCGGGCGTGCGTCCCGTCTGCTCGATCATATCGAGCCAGGTGTGCGCGTCGTCAGTGGATAGATGTACGAACGACTCTTGAAAGGCGCTCGCAAAGGATTCAACACCGACAAGCGCCAGCGGCGTGAACATGCCCGATAGCTCCTCCTGGAACTCCGCGACGGTGGTCATGTGAAACGTTGAGGGCGCCCCCTCCTCCCGCAGGGGGAAGTTACCGTCGCGCATGATGCCGTGATAGAAAGCGGCGCGGTCAGCCGCATCTTGAGGCGTTTTGCGGAAGTCGTCGCGGAAGAAAGCTAACCGATTGATGCCGGCCGCGAACACGACGCCGCCGACACGGAGCACACGCGCGGCTTCCGCGATGGCCATGTGACGCTCTCGCGGATCGCCGAGGTGATAGAGCGGACCGAGGAGGAGCACCGCATCGCAGCAGGCATCGGGGAGAAACGATAGGTCCGTGGCCGAAGCGTGATGAACGCCCGCGATGAAGCGTCCCAACCCCTGGGCTTCCAATCGCTCGGCCGTCGTCCGCAGAAGGCGTTGCGCAACATCCACAAGGTGGACATGGCAGCCGTGTCGCGCGAGCAGTTCGCTGTAGTGTCCGACGCCGACGCCGATATCGGCGATTGTCGAACCGTCCGGGATATATCGCTGGACGTAGCGTTCGGTAATCGCCCGTTCGACCGGCGAATGCTGGTCCAAGCGGGTCGCCTCATAGTCATAGCCCGACGTGTCCGATCCCGATTGATCGTAGTGCTGACCGACGGCGGCATGGTGGGCCGCAATGTTGTCCATCATCCTGTCCCCGTTCTCCTACTCATACATAGCGGGCAGGCGTACCCCGCTGTGTCACGCATCTCCACTCGCGATCTTCCGGCCGATATACAGATAGTGGCTCGTCACGCCGAGCCCTTCGGGTGTCGTCCCCGTCCGCTCGACGAGATCGAGCAGAGCGTCGCGCGCCGCGGGCGAGGCGCCGCGATACGCGCGGGTCCCCGCGCTCTTGCTGGCGAAGGACTCCACACCGGCAAGCACGAGTTCCTCGAACGCCACGGCGAGGTCGGCGCGCAACTCCGTCGCGGTCGTGACGTGCATCGACGTTGGTTGTCCGTCCGGTGGGGTGAGGTTGCCATCATGGAAGAGGCGCTGGATGAAGAAGTCGCGACAGCGCGCGAACTCTTCCGGGTCGTCATGGAGCACGTCTCGTAAGTAGGTCAGTCGATTGATGCCGGCGGCGAAGACGAGGCCACGATGGCGCAGGACGCGTGCAGCTTCCCCGACGGTGCGCCGACGCTCCTTGGTCGTCAGGAGGTGATAGAGCGGGCCGAGCAGCAACACGACATCGCAGCTCTCATCGGGCAGGTGTGAGAGATCCGTGGCTGAGGCACGCTGTATGCTGGCGATGTGGTCACTGAGGCCCTGAGTACGGAAACGCGCGGCCACCGTGTCGAGCAGGTGCTGCGAGACATCGGCCAGATGCACGCGGCATCCGCGTCGGACAAGCAACGCGCTATACTGGCCGCCACCGACGCCGATGTCGGTGACGATCACCCCATCTGGGACGTAGCGTTGCAGGTAGCGCGCCGTGATCGCGTACTCAATGGGATCCTCCTCGTCCAGGCGCGCCGCTTCGTTATTGACATCATAGTCGCGACCGACCCGCTCATGATGGGGCGTCAGTTGGCTCATGTTCCCTTGACTCATGTTTCCTCCGGTCGTTGGTACGCACTAATCTAGTGCGCGGCGTCGATGACAGTCAATGACTACTGCATGAATTGTGGAGCGTGCGCGGCGATCGCGATGGTCGCGCGACACAACAAGAAGGCCGCGCACCGGTACCGATGCGCGGCCTGACTGGACAATGGCTGGGTTAAGGGCTCGCCCACGGGGGAGCGAGGAGGGTTCCTACAGCAGTCTATGAGGTCCGTCCGCTTCATCGGTCGCATGATTCAGCGCGTAGGAGGACATCATCCCATGCCATGAACACAGTAACGTGCCCTGACACGGTCGAAAGCTGTCGTACCACACGCGCAAGCGATGCGCTTGTCGATCTGCTAGCGAACGAACTGACCCATAGGACCTCTCTCTAATTGACTTGGCGTGATTGTCTCTGCCTGGATGATACAGAAGGACGGAGAGGGGCGTCAAATAGCCTCTTGCCACTTTTTACTCTTGGCCGCGGTCGTGCTCGTCGCGCCTATGACCAGCGTGACCCCAACCTTGGCCCGGCGCCCAGTTGTCCTCTTGCCCCTGCCCCTCCGCCCGCTCGCGTGTGGCGCGCAAGGCGTCGTACCAGTCCTTGGCCCCGGACGACGGCCGCTCGCGCACGACGCGCGGCGTACTGCCGGACCCCGACGTGGAGCGCGCAGTGCGGGGCGAGGCGACACGCGTCGCCACCCGCGCGGGATCGCTGGTTCTAGATCGCGGGAAGGCGCATTCCCGCATGGAAGGCGACCCCAACAAACGGGGTCGCCTTCCTCTATTCATATGCCTGTGGCATGCGTACGCTACAAGCATATATTTTTAGGCGCTTCCAAACCTTAAGCATCTTATGATGCGGTCTGGGGCATTATGGATGCGAGTGGTAGGAAGGGGAGCGTGGGTTATGCGCGTTTTGGTTATCGGCGGCACGAAGTTCATCGGCCCGGCGGCCGTCGCGCGTCTGCACGGGATGGGCCATGAGGTGACGGTGTTCCACCGTGGCGAAACCGAGTCTATCGACCTGCACGACATGACGCACCTGCACGGGGACCGCCAGCATCTCGCGGATTTCACCGCCGACTTTAAGCGCCTCGCGCCCGATGTCGTGCTAGATACCGTCGCCTACACTGAGCGCGACGCGCAGACGGTTATGGCGACGTTCGCGGGGATCGCGCGGCGGATCGTCGTGTTGAGCAGCATGGACGTGTATCGCGCCTATGGGCGCGTGAAAGGCAGCGAGCCCGGCCCGCCCGACGCCGACCCTTTGACAGAGGACGCTCCACTGCGCGCGTCGCTGTATCCCGACGCCGCCGATGTCCCAGAGGCGAGGGACTACGACAATATCCTCGTAGAGCGCGCTGTCATGGACGATCCAGCCCTTCCGGCCACCATTTTACGGCTACCGGCGGTCTATGGCCCGCACGACTACCAGCATCGCCTGTTCCCCTATCTCAAGCGGATGGCTGATCGCCGCCCGGTCATTGTGCTGGACGAGCAGATCGCGCGGTGGCGCTGGACGCGCGGATACGTCGATAATGTGGCCGTCGCGATCGCCCTCGCCGTCACCGACGAGCGTGCTAGCAGCCGGGTCTACAACGTCGGCGAGGAGCAGGCGCTGACCGAGGCGGAGTGGGTGCGCGCCATCGGGCGCGCGGCCGGCTGGGAGGGCGAGGTTGTGGTCGTGCCACGAGATCGCCTCCCCGTCTCGCTACGCTGGTGGGGGGATGCGGCCATGGAGCAAGAGTGGTCTGTCGATACGACCCGCATCCGCGCGGAGTTGGGGTACGCCGAGCGTGTCCCCCGCGACGAGGCCCTGTGGCACACGGTCGCCTGGGAACGCGCCAACCTGCCCGCCGACTTCCCGCCCGCGCTGTTCGACTACGCCATCGAGGACGCCGTCGTAGCCGGCGCGTGAAGCCTGTTGGCAAGCGCCGTTGGTAAAGATGCCACAGCGCCCGCCGCAGGCCTCACCCAACGCCGCGACGACGCCGATCCCGAGGTCAAAGGCCATCAGACGCGCCACGAGGGCCGTGCAGAGGCGCGGGATTGTGAGATAGAGCCAAACCTCGCGCCCCTTCTTTATGCTCTCCTGTGGCATGCTTGACACATATGTGCGGTGTTGAGTTGGACGATACGAAGGAAGGTCGGCATGGTTGAGCATACTGAATCTGAGAGCGTGCTTCTTGTTCCTGTGCCCGAGGCCGCTCCACTCGTGCATCAGTATCGGCTGCGCTACGACCCGGCAGCCTCAGCTAACGTGCCGGAACACATCACCCTGCTGTATCCCTTCCTTGCGTCGGACCAACTCGACGATGCTGTCGTAGCTAAACTGAGGGCAGTCTTCAAGGCGGCCTCTCCTTTCTCGTTTACCCTTCACTGCACGGCCTGGTTCGAGCAAAGCATTCTCTATCTCGCTCCTGAGCCGGCGGCGCCGTTTATCGATCTGACACATCGCCTGAGCCAGGCGTTCGGCGTCTTGCCCTACGAAGGGCGGTATCCAGAGGTGAATCCGCATCTCACCATCGCGCAACACGGACCAAAGGACGCCCTTATCCAGATCGCCGCCGACGTAGCGGGAAACCTACCCATTGACGCGGTAGCACGGGAGGCGTGGGTCATGGTTGGGCATAACAGGACCGGCTGGTCGCTGCACGAGCGGTTCTCTTTCGCGTTGAACTAAATGCTTCCACTTGCCCCATGGGCGTCACACGTTCCGTGCCCCAAGGGCGGTCAACCGCTGGCGTCACACTACTCTCTGTGCCCTGACGAAGAACTTGTGGAAGGGGACGTCGACGTACCCATCGGATTGGATGAGGGTATGGATCTCGACCAGCTTGTCGAAGTATCGGTCGACGGAGAAATCGGGGATCTCCCACGACACCGCTTTCAAGTAGTACACGATGGCCCCCACATCATAGAAGCGCGTGATGGGGAACGCCTCGCGCTGCTCGACGATGCGGAAGCCGGCCGCCTCCAGGTCGCGGACGGCCACGACCAAACCACCCTCGCCGGCGCGGGTTGCGTCGCCCAGGAGCTCGTGGAGACGCCGGTTCGTCTGGCTGCCCACTTGTTGCGTGATGAAGAGGCCGACGGCGGCGAGCACGCGCCGCACCTCACGCGGCTCATAGGCGCCGTGGCGGTTTATGACCACGTCGAACTGGCCGTCCGCGAACGGTAAGCACGCCACGTCATGCGCCTCGACGACCTCGACGCCGAGTGGCCCGAGTCTGTGGCGCGCTACCTGTATATTCGAACCATATCCTTCCGTTGCATATGTCCGTGGGGGACGTCGCGGCAGGGACGCGAGAAACTCACCGCCGCCCGTGTCCATGTCCAAGAGCGCGTGGGCGTGATCGATCGCGGCGACGACGCGCTGGGTGTAATTCCAGGTTTCCCGCGTCCCGAGCATGACGCGTCGCTCGGCGAGGTACGAGAAGTCCCATCCCGCGAAGGGCTGCTCGTATTCGGCGGTCCACATGGCGCGGAGATCATCATGAGTCGAAGGCATTATAGTTCCCCTCCAAAACAGGCGGATCATGTGAGGCGCCGCGCTAGACGCACGCGGCACGAGACACGCCGGTGGAGGGAACGGGAGAGGGCAACGCGGCGTCGGGAGCAAGATACAGGGCGCGCGACCTCCTCTCCACCTTGCCATAAACAGGCAGGAGAGGATACATCGTCGCCCCTGGAGGCGACAACCACATAGCCGTGAGACATCCCCTTCCCTACCCGGCGGATCGAGGGAAGGGGTACCTACGCTCAGTCATAAACATTCACTCCGATAAGAGGGATCTCGCTCTTATCGTACCACGTCATAGGCGCTGCGAGACCACGCGTACCCGGTGTCTCTCCGCGTGATGAGCCGGGGCCGACTACACTACAGGAGAGGCCGACCATGAGAGGCGGACGAATCACCTTTTGAGCGGGGACACGCGCTATAGCCACGACGTATGACGCAAACACCCTGGACGCGGTGGGGCGGCGCGCGGAGACGCGCGCGCGTTCGCTCGACCGCCGCGCCCGCCGGCTACACGGGCGCGCGCAACGCCTCGACAACCTCGGGCGGCGCTACGCCTCTATCCGGCTCGTCATCTTCTTCGGCGGCCTCGTGGCGGCCGTCGTGGCGTGGCAGGCGATAGGGGGCGGGGCGGGACTCGCGGTCGGCGCAGCGGCCCTGCTCGCCTTCGCGGGCGTCGCCGCGGCGCACAACCGCGTCGAGCTCGGCCTGCGGCGCTACACCCTCCTGGCGCGGCTCGCGTCGGCGCAACTCGCGCGCCTGACCCTCGACTGGCCGCGCCTGCCGGCCGAGCGCGCCCGCCCCGCCCCGCCCGACCACCCCTTCGCGGCCGACCTCGACCTCGTCGGGGACCTGTCGCTCCACCGGCTGATCGATACGGCCGTCTCCCGCGAGGGCAGCGAGCGGCTGCGCGACTGGCTGCTGGCGACGGACCCGGACCACGAGCGCGCCCGCCGCCGGCAAGGCCTCGTCCGCGCGCTGGCGCCGCGCGTCCGCGCGCGCGACAAGCTCCTCCTCACGGCCACGCTCGCGACGGGGGGATCCTGGAGCGGCGAGGGGCTCGCGCGCTGGCTCGACGCGCGGCCGCCGGCCCCGCTCGCGCGGGGACGCGCGCTGGCCCTGAGTATCGGCGCGCTCCTCGTCAACCTGCTCGTCGTCGCCAGCGCCCTGGCCTCCGCGGGGGGGCCGGCGCTCCAGGCCCTCGCCCCGCTGGGGAACCCGAGGCTCCTGGGCGCCGCGCTCACGCTCGCGGGCGCGCTCTTCCTACTCCGGCGGCGGCTGACCGCCCCCTACCTCGTCGGCGTCGCGGGGCTCGACACGGCGCTGGAGGTTCCGCGTCGCGTGTTCGCGTATCTAGAGACGGAACCGTTCGGCGCGAGCCCGGAACTGCGCGCGCTGTACACGCCGTTCCTCGTCGACAGGGGCGGGACCGGGACGGCGACGGCGACAGCGGGGAAGCGCCCCTCGGAGCTGTTGGCCCGCGTCGGGCGCGTCGCCGCCCTGGCCAGCCTGCGCGGCGCGCTGGCATGGCCCCTCGTCAACGCGGCCCTGCCGCTGGACCTCTACGTCGCCTACCGCCTGGGCCATGACAGGACGCGCCTGGAGGGGGAGGCGCCCCGCTGGCTGGACATCTGGTACGAGCTCGAAGCGCTGTCGTCGTTGGCCAACCTCGCCTACCTGCGCCCGGACTACGCGTTCCCCGAGCTGCACGAGAGCGACGCCGGCGACACGCCGAGCGACCGGCCCGTCTTCGCCGCCCGCGGTCTGGGGCACCCGCTCATCCCCGAAGGGAGCAAGGTCGTCAACAACTTCACGCTACGGCGGCTGGGCGACGTCGGACTGATCACCGGCTCGAACATGGCCGGAAAAAGCTCCTTCCTGCGCGCGCTGGGGGTCAACCTCCGCCTCGCCGACGCGGGCGGCCCCGTCGACGCGGCGGCGCTGCGGACAGGCGCGTTCCGCGTCTTCACCAGCATCGCCGTCGGCGACTCCATCACCGCCGGCTACTCCTACTTCTACGCCGAGGTGCGCCGGCTCAAGGCGTTGCTGACGGCCCTAGAGCAGGGCGCGGGTCAGAATGAGGGCCAGAACGATGGCGAGGGCGCGGCGCCCAGTGCGCCGCTGTTCTTCCTCGTCGACGAGATCTTCCGCGGCACCAACAACCGCGAGCGCCTGCTGGGCGGGCAGGCGTACCTCCGCGCGATCACGGGACGCCACGGCGTCGGCGTGGTCTCGACGCACGACCTTGGGCTGGTCGAACTCGCCGACGTCCTCCCGCAGATCACGAACTACCACTTCCGGGACGCCGTCGTCGACGGGCGCCTCGTATTCGACTACATCCTGCGGCCCGGCCCCGTCCCCACCACCAACGCGCTCGCGATCATGCGCCTGGCCGGCCTCCCCGTCCCCCCCGAGGAGCCCTTACACGGGTAGGTTTTTGGTGTGGAGGGGCGGCCGGGCGACGCCGGGCGCCCCTCCACACGCGCGGGAACACGGAGGGCGACGCCCTCCGACCCTCCCTCGCGCGTGACAAACCTACCCCTAAAAGCCCGAGGAGCCCGAGGACCGGCGCGCCCCAGAGGTAACGGCAAGCCGTCCCACGGATGTATACCGGCGAGGCGGATAGCCCGAACGGGCTATAGCGATCCCCCACGGTCGGGCTACTCTGTAAGGGGATAATAAGCCGTGGCGCCGTCGCGACCGCCCCTCACGATTCTCCGGTCACACGTCACACGCCGCGGGGCACACGCCGCGGGGCGTCGATCGCGCGTCGATCGCGCGTCGACACCGGTGATCCGGCGATCCGGCCGCTCATGGAAAGGATAGGTGGACCCGCCATGGCACGGAACGGATCCGCGGCGCGCCGCCAGGCCTATGCCGGGGGCGGGGACGCCGCGCCGGTTATCCCCCATCCGCGCACGATCGGGTGGGTGGGGACGACGGCGTTGGCGATGGGGGGGAGCAACCAGAGCCTGTTCCTGCTGGGAGCGCTGATCGCCGGGCAAGGCAGCGCGGCCGTCCCCCTGCTCGCCGTCGGCCTCCTCCTCTCCTGGGCCGCCGCGCCGGGCTGGACCGAGTTGACCTTAATGTGGCCTAACCGCGTCGGCGGGATCGCCGCGACCTGCGCCGAGGCGTTCCGCCCCTACAGCCCCGTCCTCGCCAACCTGACCGGGGTCTGCTACTGGTGGGGCTGGGTCCCCACCTGCGGCGTTACCGCCCTGCTCTCGGCCACCGCGCTCCACGAGTGGTACCTGCCCGGCGTCCCCGTCCGCGCCCTCGCGACCGCCCTGATCCTGTTCTTCCTGGCCGTCAACCTGTGCGGAGTGCGCTGGGTGACGCGCCTGGCGATCCCCATCGCCACGGTCTCGGCGGCGCTCGCCTTTCTGTCGGGGGTGATCCCCATACTGAGCGGGCATGTGGACTGGCGCCAGGCCACGACATTCCACCTCGTCACGCCGTTCTCGGGCGTCTTCGGAGGACTGACCGGCGCGATGGCGGGGCTCTACTTGATCGGGTTCGCGGCCCCGGCGTTCGAGGCCGCGGCGTGCCACGTAGGGGAGACGATCGACCCGGCGCGCAACGTGCCGCGGGCGATGTTGGCCAGCGGGGGGATGGCGACGGTCTACTTCGTCGTCCTCCCCGTGGTGTGGCTGGGGCTGTTGGGTCCGGCGCCGCTACGGGGCGAGCTAACACACGCGTTGGGGCCGACGTTCATGCCGCTGTTGGGGAGCGCGGGGCGCGGGGCGGCGATCTGGTTCATGGTGTGCAACATGTTCCACGGGACGCTGCAGCCACTGGCGGGGGCCTCGCGCACGCTGGCGCAATTGGCCGAGGATGGCTTGCTGCCGCGGGCGCTGGCGCGGCGATCGCGGACGGACGCGCCGTGGGTGGCGACGGTCTTGACGGCGGGGATGGCGATCGTCGTCCTGCTGGCGGGCGACCCCACCCTGGTCATCGCCGCCGCCAACCTGGCCTACCTCATCGGCATCGGCCTGCCGAGCGTGGCCGTCTGGCTCTTGCGCCGGGACGCGCCGGAGGCGTCGCGGCCGTACCGGGCCCCGCGCGGGACGATCCGGCTCGGCGTGTGCGCCGCGGGGGCATGGGGGCTGGCGACAATCCTCGGTTTCGAGCAGTTCGGGCTGCCCACCGTCCTGGCCGGACTCGCCCTCGCCTTCTCGGGAGCGATCCTCTATGCCCTGCGCCGCTGGACCGACCGGCGCCGGGCGGGAGAGTCGCTCCTGCTCCAGTCGCTGCACGTGAAGTTAACGGGCGCGATGCTGCTCGTATTGACGCTCGATGGAGCCGGGTACCTCCTCGCCGTGAGCTCTCTAGGCGGCCGTCAGACCGCCCGGATCGCCGGGCTGGAAGATATTTTCGTGGCCGTGGCCCTGCTCACACTCAGCGTCGGGCTCATCCTGCCGGGGATGATCGCGCACGCGACGGGCGAGGTTGCGCGGGCGGCGGAACGGCTCGCGCGCGGGACCCTGGCCGACCTTCTGCACGCGATGCAGGCGCTCGAAACGGGCGACCTCGACGCCGCCCACGCGCGGGTCGACATCGTCCCGGTCGTCGTGCATACGCGCGACGAGGTGGGGGCGATGGCGGCCAGCTTCAACCTCATGCAGGCCGAGGCGGCGCAGGCGGCGATGGCGCTCGACGGCGCGCGCGAGGGGCTGCGCCAGGCGCGCGGCGACCTGACCACGAGCAATGAGAAGCTCGTCCGGTGGGCAAGCGAGTTGGAGCGGCGGGTGGAGGAACGCACGGCCGCGCTCCAGGAGGCCCGCGCGACGGCGGTCGCCCACGCCAACCGGCTCGACGTCATCTTCAACTCGATCGCCGACGGCGTCGTGGCCACCGACCCCGAGGGGCGCATCGTGCAAGCGAACGTGGCCGCGCGGACGCTGCTCGGCCTCGACGGCAGCCCGCGCCTCTCGACGCTGCCCATCGCCGAGCGCGGCCCCCTGCAAGGTCTGCGCGACGAGGAGGGGCGGCCGCTCCTCCCCGATCTGTGGCCGACCGTCCGCATCCTGCGCGGCGAGGCGCTGACCGGCGCCGACGCCGTCGACCTCATCCTCCGCGCGCCGGACGGACGCGACCGCGAGGTAAGCGTCAGCGGCGCGCCCGTGTGCGATGAGACCGGCAGGCTCACCGGCGGCGTCACGGTCATACACGACGTGACGGAACGGCGCCGCCAGGCGCGGCGCACGCACGACGCGCTCCACGCCCTGCTGACGATGGCCGAGGCGCTCGTCCTGCCCGCGGACGAGGCGGACGAGGCGGACGAGGCGGACGAGGCGGACGACGTCGAGGAGTCCGCCGAGAGCGTCGAGGCCGCCATCGCCCGCCGCCTCGCCGAGATGGCCCGCGACGTCCTGGCGTGCCGCCGGGTCAGTATCACCGCCGTAGACCCGGCGTCGGACGCGCTGGAGCGGGTCGCGGTGGTTGGGCTGACGGCGGAGCAGGAGCGTCACTGGCGCGCCCGCGGGGAAGCGATGACGCTGCTCGACCTTCTCGGGGGGGCGGCGCCGCTAAGTAAGTGTTGCTAAGTTCGTGCAACCCAAACAACCGACGCGAGGCACGCATCCAAGCGTGCTAGCCGTGCAAGAACTTACCAGTGTCTACTTAGCGGTACTTTGTTGACAGAGGAGGAGCGAGGTGGTAAGACAGGGGCAGGAGGACAACACCATGACCGCCCGTCGCCCCGTTAGCCCCGCCCCCGGTCCCTTGGAGGCGTATTGCCAGCAGTTCG
>JAABUO010009192.1_pt1 | contig 11076 bp, 18 predicted proteins | sample 5559291 | NCBI WGS metagenome assembly JAABUO01 (sample SAMN10711878, study PRJNA513372) | rock metagenome | isolation source: Antarctica rocks | place: Antarctica: Victoria Land, Finger Mt sud | reverse complement strand
AGCAGAACCAGGTGTTGACTTACTGCAATGTAGGCTTTGACAATGGTAGGTTGCTGTCCAGCTGGGGTAAGGCTGCGTGCTGATACAGTGGCACTCCAGAAGCCACTTTCTTGCACCTCCTTGGAAGGCCCTACACACACCCATGGCATGAATGTCAGGGCAAGCAACTGCCCCAAAACAAGTCAGACAAACATGGAGATCACAAATCAAATTGCCACGGCATCGCGTTGGGATTGTATTACACGCAATGTCAGAAGCTCAACTGTGTAGCAACAAGCTTACTTGATGTCTCGTAAGCAGTGATGCCCCTTTCCAAACTCACGCTGTGAAGTATCCATTGTATTAGCATGCTCTATTGACTTGTCAAGGTGGCTAGGCAATGCGAATGAGATAGTGAGAGGTCAGTGTAGAATAAGCTGAGCTTCATACCATTAGGAGTGCTTGATACTGGTTGTGTGATGACACATCGTTAGCAGAATCAACATTTGTGCATTGTTGCTGAAGGCTGGGGCTATGACTTTGCGATAGGGCAGGTGTACAGCTGACTAATGTCAGACATGCTGAAAGCCACTGCGGTGAGGTCAGGTTGTCTGCAACTCAAATGACACATAATGGTGTCTGGCAAGGAAATTGTCGGATGAGCAGCCAAGATCAGCCTTATGCACCGCATGATTGAGCAAACTGACTGACCTGATCCAGGCTTGGGAACAACCTTGCGAAGCAGAAAGCGCAACGGTGGAATGACTACAGCTGCTCCGCCCAAAATTGTAGCAACGCTAATTGCCACAGCACTAAAAAGACCGCCAGGTTTAAAGGCTTCATTGTAGGTAAAATCCTTTCCTGCAACACTCGCATGAGCGTATGCGAAAAGGTACTGCACTGTCATATTTACTGCACACCAAATACGTCATTGCTCAGCTGTGTAAATCAGTACAGCACTCATCATTTGATCAAAAGAGCTTCTTGGTAAAAGCGTCGTCAGTACCTTGTCAGGCATCCAAGGTTCATTCCTTGCAGATATGTCATGTGACAAATTGCATACTACATTGACTTTGGCAGCACCCTGGAGTCAAGCGCGTTCAGCACAAGAGCCTGACACAAACGTAATGTACCGTAGGCAGACTGTTGCAGTGCAGCACTTCTTCTCACAATTCTTGTGTTGACTGATGACATGATGAAGGGGGCAGTCCAGCAGCCCTGATCCTTGTTATATCTTGGCAGTAGCTGATCTCCAGAGTTGCCTGCGTGCCTGCAGCAATGCATTGCCTTTCAGGTCTTTGCGCTGAACAAACTTGAAGAATGTAGCACCACACCCTCTCAGGTGGACATTTGAAGAGCTGCCCATACAACAGGAACTCTACTCACGCCATGCATGCCTGACAGCTACGACACCCTGTTTACAAATGCTTGATGCTGCTTGGATGACAAGGTGCGCTGTCAACATGCGCTGTTTGTATGCAAACACAGATAAAATCAGGTCGTCCACACAATCAAGCAAGGCAAAGGTGCTGGTCTGCTTTGCCAGCAAGCAAGTCTTCAGAGAACAAGAGCGGGGGGAGGGGGGGGGGGACAAAAGGGGCAATTGTACCAAGCCAGGTGGCCAGATGAGGCATGTGAATTGCAACATGTACATGACACTACAGCACGTGACAAAGCAGATTGGTGTGAGGACCTGGTGGAAGGTGGATTGAGGCTGTAGGGGTGAGCAGCCGCTCTCTGATCTCTGAAGGGCTCTGTGGCCACCTGATTCAGAATGGTCTCGATGGTGCCGCCACCGGCTGCTCCAGACAGCTTACCAAATAACACGCTCACTGCTGCTACCTTCCTGTCATGCCATCGGAATGCAGGCAGTCAATCTCAAGCAGGGCTTGGTGGTTGTCAGGCCCACAAGCATGCAGTATGCTGGGTGGAAGTACACAAGCAATGTGCAGGTTACAACATTTAGTCAGGCGCTGTGAGCATGTCATGTGGGAGGGCATGCCAGGGGCATGGCCTGTGCTTGGCTGATCGTCTAAAGGCCAGGTGCTTTGGGCAATCACTGCCAGCAACATGACAGGCAATTGCAAGCAGTGGTAGATTGTGGTCTGTTGTCCACCTTTGTAACTGTAAACTTGAGCAGATTGCTTTTGTTGATGAACATTGTGCAAGAGGGCGATGGTGCACCACTGCCACAGCAGCAGGGCACAGCAAGCTCATGCTGTCATGCGTCATGGTGCCTCATGCTTTTACACCCTCAAGGCAAATACATGCTGGCATGGTAGCAGGATGCTGTCGCAATGCATGTGGCCCATAGCACAGAATATACAGGGAGCAGTGCCTGCAGACAGGTACAATTGTATGGCAATCAAGTACGGAATGCACACAATGACAAAAGCACATGTATGCGAAACATACTTGCCAAGACTGTTCAGATGGTCCACAACAAGGCAGGTTCCCAAATCTGAAGGTATGCTGTCAAATCCACAGCAGTGGACTATCCTCACATTCTTCTCTTTTGCAGCCTCATGGTATTTGTCCAAGATGCGGCGCATCCAAACGACCTCACCTGGACAGGCAGATGACGGTGCGGGCCAGCAAAAGCTCAATGCAGCATGTCAAGGCAATGAATGAGCATCATTGTCAGAACAAGTTGCCCTCCAAAATGGCAACGCTCACAACAGAGTCAGCAAATGACCTGCTAAAGGCAATTTAAGCAAATCACTGTTCTTTTTTGGGGTCAGCTTGGCCATTATCAGTGGCTTTGATCAACTCCAGACCGTGAGATTCCTGCTAGCTGTGTGTGCAGTGCATGCACACCGCACCTGTGACATCACAATAGTCAGCTCCAGATCTAACACAAGCGTCTACAATAGGGGTGCCGTAGCGAGCAAAGGGTCCAGCTGTAGCTATAACAACCTTGCTCTGGGCAGCCAACTTGTCCAGGGAGGATTGATCCTGAGCATCGCCCAGGATGATAGGTAGATCCTGAACACCCAGGCAGGGTCACATTTGCACAGTATGGACCTTAGTGTAAGTCAATAAACACTTTCTTTTGGCAGCTGAAATTGCGGGTGTGCACACTGGTAACCAACGTTACGTAGCGAGCACTGTATATTGAAGACATGAGCAGCAACAGACCTTGCATGCAGGGTTCAGTTCCGCCACGTGTTTGCGTACAGACTCCAGTTTGGCCTGGTTGCGACCGGCGATAGCCCATCTCACGCGACCCTGCAAGCTACGTACCGGAATCGGCGTACTTGCAAAAGCAGTGGGGTTGTCGATAAGATGCGAATCACATCGGCGAGGGTAAAGTTACATAAGGCCTTCCGGGTGCAGCAGGTGCAGCAGAATCTTGACAGGTCAGTGATCATCCTCACCTGATAGTTTTGGGCGACGTGCTCACAGACAAGCTTGCCGACTGATCCGGTTGCACCCCATACCACAATCTCGTATGGCCTCGCAGTACTCATGCGGATGTACAGCGATTGCAAAGAGAGGTCAAGGGGGTCAGCGTCAAATTTTAACGCCATGCAAAGGAGTAGAAGAGGAACGCACGAAAGACCGCAGCAAGCGCAGCATGCGCATGACAATCGCTCGAAACGGCTAGTGATTACCTTCTCGATCGAAACGGCTAGTGATTACCTGCCCGATCGCGACCTGTACCGTCCATTGGGAGTTGTGCTGCCTGTCGCATGCTGACTGCGTTGTTCCGAAGGTCCAGTCAGCGACTAGCGAGTCGAAGTCTACTGAAAAGAGAAGTCGCGACAACACCCTGCTCGAGGGCGAAGGAAGAGCTAGACGACCTCTTTCTGCCTCTGGTGCGTGTCTTAGCATTGCACTTACTCACACTGGGATTCGAAAATTGACAGGCACGTCGACATGTCATGCATGCTGCAGGTTGCTGTGGTAGGGCGACCTAACGTCGGCAAATCTGCCTTGTTCAACAGGTTGGTGGGCAAAAGAGAAGCATTGGTAAAGCGCCTTCCTTCGTTACATTGTAGTTGCATTCCATGTCTGCTCCTGTGCATCTCACATTTTGGTCGCAGGTGCACAACACACCTGAGGGACATGTCACTCGTGACTATAAGGAAGGCCTAGCGCGCCTAAGTGATCTGCGTTTCAAGGTCGTTGATACCTCAGGTCAGCATAGAATGGTCAACTCAGCCTGTCGAGATTGTTGAGCCAGTGCACTGCAATGCCAGCACCATGTTGTACATATGGGTCCACAGTTGCAAAATTGCAACCTATATTCCTACACTGATGTGATGCACAGGCCTCGAACCATCTGCAGCAGCTGGAACCATTCAAGCCAGGGCCACTGTACTCACAACTGGTGTGCTCAATCAAAGCACACTTGCGTTATTCTTAGTGGATGCCAGGTAAGCCTTGCTTACACTGCTTGCATGCATGCTGGCCTTGCTTCTCATCCCAATGGAAGTCATGTTGCATCAGGTGCCCCATCAATGCCTTGTTGCAACAATGTTGCCTGGTGCACGTTCACATCGCCAAGTCTGCTTTTCTTGACGCAGTGCATGCATTACTGCATGCTGTCAATGTAGCATGCTAGACATGTAGCACATGTGCAGGGAGGGAGTGCTAGGACAAGATGCAGACTTGGCCAAATGGTTGCGCAAGAACTGTTCCACACCTGTGGTGTTGGCTGCCAATAAGGCAGAGCGTAGAGGTGCTTCAGGAAGCTCAGGCATGTGTTGGTTCACTCAAGCTGTTTTCATCTACTATGTCTCTCTTGTTTTCACCATCAATGCAAGCCGAGCCAACTGCAGAGGTGTACGGACATGACCGTGTGTTGCCTTCAGCTGTCCTGACTGCATGGAAGCTTTATTCCAGCACCCTGCAACTATCAGCAACACAGTCTGAGGTCACAGTATTAATGTGCATGGTTTCACAGCACCAGCTTAAGGCCCACACCATTGCTTCACAGTGTCTGACACTGCCCTTCTCTGACCCGGGAACCCATTCGCCGAGTCCAACATGGCAATTCTGCCTCACACAGCAATGAAGGCTATACACTTCAGCGTTTGTAAGCCCATGTGATAAAGCTTTTTTGCCCATGACTTCGTTGGGATCCCAACCTCCAGCGTTTCCAGCCCCACCTGAAGCCAGCATGCAGTGCTTTAGATTTACATGACCTTGGCTTTGGTTGCCCCTGACCCCCACCTGGTCCCATCTGATCCCACTTGCTGCACTGGTTCAACCCCTTGTGCTACAAATGTCATCAAAGTCATGACTGTTGTGGACCCCAGTATCCAGGGCTTCACACCCCACCTGAGCCTTCATCACCACAGGACAGGTCCACTGCTTCAGCGACAGGTCACTGCCAGTCCAAATTCCCAGAGCAAATGGATATGGTGCAGGTGTGGAGGCAGCTTTGACAGATGCAACACGCTTGGGCTTTGGTGACCCCATTGCCATCTCAGCTGAGACAGGTAGCTTCACCACTTCTGCCTGTGTGCTGGTCAGATGTGGGCAAGCTCAAAGGCTGTGCTTTTGTGTGTTGCATCCATTGGTCATGTGCACTACAAAAGCTGCCAGGACATAGGCGTCTTTTGGGGGGAAAGGCAACTTGTCTGTTGGATATTGCTTGCTGCTGCTTTGTTTAGCATATCAGCAAAACTGGAGAATCAAGCTGCTGCAGATTGATCATGAGCGTATTGATGGTTAAGGCACACGTTTGGGTCCTTTTTCTACGAACATAAGAAGCAGACTTTCCAGACCATTCTTACTTGCACAGAAGTTATGGTGCTGGCATGCAGGGGAGGGCATGACTGAGCTGTATGCAGCCTTGCAGCCGGTCTTGGATGAGCATGAGAGCTTCCACAAGCAGCAGGCCCAAGAGGATAAAGAAGGCAAGGAGCGAGCTGTGCAGCTGGCCATCATGGGCCTCCCTAATGTGGTCAGCTGCCTCTTTCTCAGACTTGCTATTCTGTTCCTCTGCCACCTTGCTACGTGAATTTGTATGCAACTTTTCAGCCCTGATGGATTGGCATAGGCCACTGAGCATGTGGACCACATGCCATGGCTGATTAGGCATCAGTGGGGCCAGTCATGACAACTCTAATCACAACTCCAACCAATGCTGTTCAAACCAATGTGTCCAATGTATTCTACAAGCTGTGCCTATACAGGTGTTCATGGTGTCATCAAGTTAGGTCTTCTTTATTACAGCACATAGACATGCTTTGCAGGAACTTCCCATCGTGAGCAGCAATGCATCAGTAGCAGCCGCCACACTCAGTACTATCTTGGCACTTGTATGCCTGATTTGAGCAACATGTCTATACTGAGCAATCCATTCTTGGCATGAGACACATTGTGCATATGGCAGGGCAAGGTCACATCAGCTAGTCACCTGTCATAAGGAGTAGTGTGTGAATGGCAGGGCAAATCTACTCTGGCTAATTATCTGGTAGGCAGGGAGCGCAGCATGACAGGGCCTGAGCCGGGCCTGACCAGAGATGCAGTGCATGGGCGGCTGGCGTGGGAGGGGCGTGACATTGACCTGGTTGACACTGCTGGCTGGATGCGCCGCAACCGCCTGCACAACTATGATGAAAGCGGGTGGGCTTTTGTGCTGTGATTGTACTCTGTTTCCAGAGTCATGGGAGTGTCGCTATCTATTTGGATGTGAGACATTGCTGCAATGCATCTGCCTGCATGTGAATTGAAGGACTACAGCTCAAGAGGCAAGTCAGTGGCAAACAAAACTGATCGATACAGTTGATTGGTTGCAGCTGCCCAGCTGCAGGCGGCTTGTACAAGCTGTGATGAGCAGCTTGGCACGCAGTTGCGCTGTGCTCCTACCACCAGTCTGTCCTGCATCTGTTATGGTCTGCCTCTGTGGGCCACAACATGAACCTTGGTCTAGCACACAGTTGCTTGGCATCCGCCACAGCTTAAGTCGATTCTCGACAAAAAGAGTTTTGGTCTTCTGAGCTGTGGGTCAAGGGCGTTTTTCAACATCAGTCTTATGGTCTACACGCTTTGGCCTACATGCTCACCATGTGGTTTAAACGCTACATTTGTGTGGTCAGGGGTGCAGTGGCTGAGCAGACGCTGCAGCAGGGGCAGCGCAGCATGCACATGGCAGCTGTGGTAGTGCTGCTGGTGAATGCAGAGGATGTGCGGGACAGAGGTAGTGGAGTCTCCAAGCGTGAGCTGGCCCTGGCTAGCGACGTCATCAAGGAGGGCCGAGCCTTACTCATTGTGGCCAACAAGCTAGATGCCTGCTCGGAGGACGAGCGCTCTGCAGTGAGTCATCGGCTGATCTGCTGTGTATAACCTGTATATGGAAGGGGAATGCGCAGCAAAAGGGGTTTCTTAGCAGTGCAAAAGGGATGAAATGGTAGACACAGCACAAGCTGATGTGTGGCTGCGGCTGCTGAAAGCTGAGTGCTCAATGTCAGTGCTCCCAAGCTAGGTTGTGTTCCTTCAGGCTCTTGCCTCAAATGGTGACATGCATGAGCGCCTGCTTCGATGCACCGCACTGTCATTGTGACACTGCTTTTTTTGCGAATGTATGACAGGTCATGGAGCGCATCCACAGCCAGTTTCAAGCAAGTACATCTGAGGTGGCAGCTCTGCCGTTGCATGGACTGTCAGCCAAGACAGGTGAAGGAGCCCAAGATCTGCTTCCAGCAGCAATGCAGCTGTATGACACCTGGAACAAACGGCTGACCACATCTAGGCTGAACAACTGGCGAGAAAAGGTGACATTCTGGCATTGAGCTTGTGGGCTTGGTCACAAAAAAGTCAGCTCTCATGTACACATGTGTATGGCATCTTCTGTTCATCCTGCCGTATGGTGCAGTCAAACATAACTACAGTCAGCGTAGTGACAAGACAAGCAAATTTGGTTGTCAGATCTGCGGCACAGATGGGGCCACAGCCATTGTTTTATGGTCTCATTGTGGTCTATCAAGGAATAACGATTGCGCTTGATGATAATGATATGTGTGTGCAGCTGGTGATGCGTCACCAAGGTGATGGAGCGACAGGGAGTGCACTAGCCAGGATACGCTACATCACCCAGGTCAAGAGCAGACCACCGACATTTGCAGTATTTGTATCTGGTGGACTTGATTTTCCAGAGAATGCAAGGCGCTTTCTTATTAAAGCTTTGCAGAAAGACTTTGAATTTGAAGGAGTCCCAATCCGAGCTGAGATCCGCTATAGAAAGAGGAAACAAACTGCAGGACAACCAAGGCGCTCGCCAATGGCACCAAATCAGCAATCACCAGTAGTTCAGAAAAGAGCTGCACGTCAAGCAGCATAGACCATTGGTACCGCTCAACAACACTGCATAGATAGGCTGACAACAAGCAGCCCAACAATGTACCAGTAAATCATGAAATGAATGAATAGGAACTCTTATGCTGCAAGCCTTTGTCAGCAGCTCCATTACCAACATTAACAATGTAGCATGGCAGCAACAGGCTTTGGTAGTAGCTAATCCACACTTTTGCATGGAGCAGATGATTGGCACCAGGGACTTAGTTGGACCAACAAGTCGCAAATACTTCCTTGCCAGTCTCATCTGGTATGGCTTTGACTCAAGGCCTAATTTGCCAAAGGAGGCACAAAAAACTCCTTGCCAGTCTGATCTGACAGCATAATCCGCTCATCCACTCCCATCTTCTGGCATTCCTCCCTTATGCTGGTGAACAGTACTGATGACAGATACCGCTCGCCAAAGCTGCACAGGATGACAACAATGAGCTTGCCAGCCATCTCTGGTCGGGTGGCCACCCTCAGGGCAGCAACAACTGCAGCTCCTGATGAGATGCCGCAAAAGATGCCTTCCTCCTTCGCCAAACGCTTTGCCATCTCTATTGAGTCTTCACTGCTCACCTGCACACTCCCCACTCAATTTCAGCAACAAGTCAAGCGATACTCTCACTCGACAGCAAGCTCACCTGTTGTTACACAAGTCGTGACGAAGACAGCGATAGTACTTGCAAAAACTGCTGAATACAGGCAGAAGTAGTGAGCAACAGAGCGTCCAGACAAGAATCATCTGGGTTGCAGGCAACAAGCAAGACAGCGAGTGCAGGCAGGCGGAAGGCATTGCAAGCCTAAAAGATGTCACAAAACATGGACTGGAACAAAACATGCTTTGCAAGCATACGACATGGTATGCCACGATAGTGACATGACACAGTGCACACTGTGCACCTGCAAAACTTCATCATAGACTTTGGTGTTGAGGACACCAGGCACAAAGCCTGCTCCAATGCCCTGAATCTTGTGTGGCCCAGGTGCGCCTCCTGATAGTACCGGGCTCTCGGTCGGCTCAATGCCAATCACTCGGATGTCTGACTTCTGTGACTTGAGGTACTCACCAGCGCCTGTGATTGTGCCTCCAGTGCCAATTGCACTCATGAAGACATCAACCTGTGCAGCCAAGAGATAGTGTTGTAGCTGCACAGCCAAATGGCGCTTTGTCTGCCCACATTTGTTGTGGAGGCATCTTAAGCGATTGGTACTGCAACATGCACAGCAATGGCTGCTTGCGGTCAACCTGAGATCAGCAAGACAAGGCAAGAATTCATCTAAGCTGACCCATTGCAGGTTATGTGCTGCTGAGTGCCAAGACTGTGAGTGCCAAGTACCATGAAATGCACTCAACCCCCTGTTTGACATTGACTATGACATTGATTCACTCTGCCTTGGCCAGGAACAGAAACAACAGGCATGCTACCATTGCCATGCAGAAGAAGCTGATGCTGCACTACAACAATTGACCTGTCCAGCTGTGTCCCGCCAGATTTCTGGCCCTGTTGTGCGACGGTGAATGTCAGCATTGGCAGGGTTCTCAAACTGCTGTAGGATGTATGAATTGTCTGTCTTAGCAGCTATCTCCTGTGCCTTATTCACAGCTCCTCGCATTGCCTGCAGAAACCGGTTGGTCACTACTGCTGCAATGATTCCTTCAGGTAAGGTCTCACTCCGTAAGACTCAATCCACAGCAGTGTTGGCTCCAACCTGATTTCAATTTCAGCATGCAGCAGCATATAATGTATGTACACAGGCTACCAAACAAAGCCTGGCATGTGATGAAGTGCGCAGTATTGCTTTGGTGATGTGTGATTCGCTGAGGCAGAAGGCCATGTAGAGGCTGAATGATAGGGCATGGATCAGTTGTTAAATCTCATGTAGAAAAGTGCAGCACCTTTGATGGATCAGTGAGAACAAGCTCTGCTCCAAAGGCCTGCAATAGGACCCTCCTTTCTAGAGACATGGACGCTGGCATGGTAAGTATTAGCTTGTATCCCTTGGCAGCAGCTACAAAGGCAAGACCAATGCCAGTGTTACCAGATGTTGGCTCAACAAGGGTTGTGACTCCTGCAGGCATACAAGTGCTTCAACATTTGTTGAATTCAATCTGATTGCTTCTTTCGGATGACGGCAGTGACGCTGTTGCTATGATCCATAGGGATTGAAATGTGACCTGGTTTGATCAGGCCCTTTTTCTCAGCATCCTCAATCATATTCTTGCCGATTCTGTCCTTTACACTGCGGCAGGGCTCCTGAATCTCAAGCTTGCAGGCAATGCGGGCGCCGGCTCCCTTGCTGACCTGGTTGAGGAACACCATTGGTGTGTTTCCTATCAAATCTGTCACGCTTGCTGCAATCCTAGAACCAGGAGCTGCTGTTGACCTGGCAGGAGGTGCTTCTGTTGCAGCTGCATTTACTTGTGCATCTGCTCTACATATCAACGCAGTGCGGTTGCTATGCGCAGCTGCTTGTTTACGCTGCCTCAGAGGAGTAGCAACCAGTGAGTTCCTCAATGTATTGCCCTGCATGCACACAAGTGAGTCCACCTCGATCGCTTCCTTGCTCACACAGGTCTACATTTGCTTGTTGTTTTTCGGTCAGCTCGGTCAACCTATACAGAGTGAATAAGAACGTGCCTTTATGTGACCTGGACTGCTCAGGCCAAGGGATTTTGCCATGACCGATCCTGCCGACATGCTTGGGTTTGCCTGTTGCCACAAGCAAAGGCTCAGCCTGCACGACTGCATGTCTGTGGTAGCGCTGACAAACAACGCAAGATCTTACCTACGTTGACGCAGCCCA
>JAABUO010009188.1_pt1 | contig 11077 bp, 7 predicted proteins | sample 5559291 | NCBI WGS metagenome assembly JAABUO01 (sample SAMN10711878, study PRJNA513372) | rock metagenome | isolation source: Antarctica rocks | place: Antarctica: Victoria Land, Finger Mt sud | reverse complement strand
CGTGTAAACTAAATCTTCGATATGATTCTTTCTTTAATGAAGTCTTTAAAGAAGTAAAGAGAGTTAATAATGACTTAATAGAATACATCGACTTCTTTTACGCAGATTGTTTAAATACTTAATACTTTATCTCAGAATACATCTTTTTTCTTTAAAATGACTTAATTAGTTAATCATTTAAACGTTAAACATGCGTCGTTATCTTTATAGCAAAAGCAGAATACATAAAGAAATGTTAAGTCGCTAAGAAAGTTACATTCCTGATTTAAGCTCTGAAGAAGATTAAGTACGAAGAATTTAACACTAATAGAATTAAGATTTTAATAAATAATTAAGCAGCTATTAAAATGATCGAGAACTCGTTTAATTATTTCCGAGTTAAGCACATTAACGTGACCTATCACTATGTTAGAAAAAAGGTCGCTGATGAGCTCATGAAGCTGATGTATATATCGATTACTGATATAATGATAAACGAACTCATTAAGCCTTTAAAAGCTGTTAAATTTAAAAGCTTTAGATTCATAATGAAAATGTTATTAAAACTAGAAAAAGCAGTCTGAATAGCTTTATATTTACCTATTTAAGCTTATACTGCTAAGAGAAAGAGTTAAATATTAATAATTACATGATTGAATTAGCAGTTTTCGTTTAGTAAGACTGACTATAACTCTTAATTAAAATGACTCATAATCACTCTTTATATAAAAGAAACTTTCTTTCTAAATAGTTCTGCTTCTACAAGCTTTATTAATATATTTAAATATCGTCATACTTCGTATACTAACTTTAATAAGAATTAAAGTGTCTTAATGATGTCGCGATATAACATGTTAATGTAAAACTCGTAAGCGCGAGTTTTAAAAAAATCGTTAAACATTATCTTTAATAATCTTCGTTTAATAAAGTTAGTAAGCGAACGCGTAATTTACTTCGCACTGAAATGAATAATATTAATTATTATTTATATTTTTAATCGTTTAAGAATTCGAGCTTAACGACTCTGATATTTTCTTTAACACGTTAATCATTATTTCGACATCACGATTAATTATCTTAACGAAGATTTTAACTCGAAGCGTTAACGATATAAAGAAAAGTTTAGTCTGAAGTTATATCGTCTCGATTCTTAACGATATACGCTTTACATTCTGATTTATATTAACGTTATTCATTTCAGTATTTATGTACTTTTCTGCGAAATTATTTATTAACATGCATTTTTAATTCTCGTTTTTAATGTTCATCTGAACGCTTTCATTATAAGAATTATTCGAGTTTAAATCTCATTTTACAGTTTCGTAATCGCGTTAAATGAGCTACATTAAATCGCATGACGACGATTTTAATGATAATAATAACTTTTATTAAAGAATCTTTCGCGATTAATCATGTAAGCGTACATAATAATAATAAAGATGACGTTTAAGCTCGCTAATGTTGTTTATCTTCGTCTTATATAAAGAATAAACGCGCTGCATTATTTATAAACCTTTAATTAATGTTATTATATAACTTGTACGAAAAAATAACGAATTATTAAAGTTTCTTACGCTTAACTATTTATCTGTGCATAAAATGTTAGTAACGAGATGAATTAAACAATGTTAATCGCAATGTTAATAAATCATTAAAAGTTATTAACTTTAATTTTAACTCGATAAATATGTAAATCATATAAACTATATTTAGCTAAATCGTAAATGAAATAAAAATAATTACTTAAATAATTATCATCGCTATTCTTACGAATTAGTTATTATCGCTCAGAATGCGATCATTTAAATCTTTTATAAAATAAGAATAACGATTATTAAAGTGCTATATATCTTAAGTCGAAGTAATCTTTAGAATTTTTAAACTTCATCTTGTCGTCGTCATTTATCTCGCTTTTATCGTAACTTAATGAGCAACTCGAGAGATATATGATTATGCATTTATCTTCTTCATCTTTCTTTTAAACTTTTTAATATCATACTAATTACGCTTAAGCTTATCGCCGCTTCTTTTAAGCTTATCATAAATGCGAAGCTGCTTAAATTTTATATTTATCGCTATTTAATGTATAATGAAGACTGAGAGAATTCGAGTATTAAAGATTAAATACTCGAACTTAAACGAAGAAATTAACTAATCGTTAAACGTAAAGATGAGCTCATTAATTAAATAAGCGATGATAACGAGCGAAGATAATTGTTAACGATGAGATAATATTAAAGATGATGTAATTTTATTTCGAAGAATTTCTCGTTTAATGATTCTTCTTAATAACGTTAATTACTTGTTTAAGTAACAATAAGAATTTTAATGCATTTAACGACACGTCTTAATTAAACTCGTTTATTATTACTGTTAATAATTAAATCATGAGTTTAATTATAATGCGCATATTAATAAATCATATGTTGCTGCAAACGTTAACGTTAATGAGAGCGTACTTAATAATGTCGCATTATAAATAATGCTCGCGATGAACTAATTACTTAACGAAGACTTTAATTTTACAAATGAATCTTCATTTTATAAAAACGAATAAAGTCGTTCGATGATTAAATTAAATGAAGAATTATTATAATTAATCTTTTCGTCATCTTTCGCGATTGCTGTTACTTAATATCGTATCGTTTTTAATTTTATCGTTTCATAAAAATGATTTATATCTTAACGATAACAGATGCGATTAAAGTTTTTATACTGCTCGTAATAACATCGTTAACGAGTAAGAAGATTAAATATGTATAACTCGTTTCTCTGCAACTGCTTCTTACGTTTGTTCTTTAAGCGCTTCGCACGAATAATGTCACTGATTTAAATGAAAGTAATTAATTAATTAATATATAAAAGAAGTAACTCGAAATAATAATTAAGATTTCATTTCTTAATACTCGTATCTCTTTGTCTTTTCTTAATACTTTAAGCTCGAGAGAAGTATCATCATTCGTGATATAATCGTTAAGATCTTTACGAGTGCATGAATTAATTAGTTCAATGACGAAATCTCTTTTGTTACTATTTTACAAATGAACCAGTATATTCTTTAAATCTCTTCAGTCGTTACGTTTCTTTAACGTCTTTAGCATCTCGATTATTTAATCGAAGTAACGAATAATAATCTGATTATAAAGCGAAAAATGCGTATAATTTTAGTTAATACATTAGTTCGAGATTAAACGAGATTAATGACTACGCTAAATCTCGAAATTAAACTCGCTCGCATAATTAAATACTTTTATATTTAAGTCGTGTAAAATCTTTTTATTATTAAGTATGATTATTTAGTTTACAACGTAAGATAAATTATATACATTTAAATCATCGTTCTGAAAGCTTATAAACTTCTCGATTACGTTCTCGTTTTTCTCTTTATTATATATTCTATAATTAATTTCATTCTTTTAATTATTATCGTTAACAATTAAAACGATTTCGAATTAATGCTATGTGTCGCGTTTAATTCGTGAGTTCAGATTAATAAATAAAACAGTATTTTTAAGAAGATACTTAATGTTTTTTAAATTAAACTTTTTGTTTCATGATTCTGGTTTATTTATTTACTTTAAAACATTTAATATTCTTTTTACGACAGCTTTTTTAACAGATTTAAAAGATGAATAAAGTTTAAAAATAATATTTCTTTTTCTCTTAACATGTTAAATAATGAGAGCTTGTTTAGTACTAGTTATAATGTTTCGCATGCGTTTAATTAACATTATCTTTATAATAATGTTACTTAATGTTTAATAAGTTATAAGTAACGCAAAGTGCGATTAAGAAGAAAGTAAAATTATGTAATACGTTTAAAAAATTAAAATGTGTAAGATTTAATGAACTCAAATGACGATTCTTTAAATTTGCTTTAACTTAAGAATGTCGTTCTTTAACGTCTTAACTCGAATAAAATTTCTTAGCTTTCTTTACTGTTAAATTAATAACGATATTACATTTCAGTAACTTTACGACGATCGTCATCTCGTCTTTTAATTATGTAAATTATAATTCGCATCGTTAAACGCTTAAATGTAACTTCATAACAAGATGTTAAAATCGTGCTATTCATAAAAACTTCGAACAGAAAGCTTATCTTCGCGACTGTATTCGAAAAGCGATTAATAATAATATAAAAGTTATGTAATCGTTAAGTAAGTAAATGTAACACGTCTTAATTAAATTACATGATTAATTTACTTATTAATAATAAATAAATCGTCGTAATTCGCGACGCTTTTATGAAAGCGCTTATTATTACATTCTTACGAGTCGTAACAGTAAGAATGATAAACAGATTCGCTTGAAAGCATTATGACTTGCAGTACGATACTGATTTAATTAACAGACATCATGATGCTAAGAGACGATTAGTTATGTTTTTTAAATAAAGAAAATCTCGATTTAATATAAACGACTGATTATCTTAATAGATTCTAATCGAATTACGAAGGCACATATCGTATTTTCACTATAAATTAAGTTATTAAAAATATCTTTATTAATAATTATCGTTCTGTTTAACTGCATCGTCTGTTATGAGTATATGAATACATGAAACTTAACGATAAAGACGTAAAAGATTACTATTAACGACGTATGTTAATCGATACTCTTTTTTCTTTTAATAAATTATTATTCTTATGACGAAAAGATTACGACTTTTCATGTTTAATGTTATTTTATCATTAAGAAACATTCTGTTAACTCGAGAACGACGTTCTTTAATCTTAATAATAATTATTATATTTCTTATTAAGATAAGAAACGGTTTAAGTTTACGTAATACGAGTATATTTAATCGAAACAGATTAATTTAAATTAAATGTTATAAAGAATTTTACATTATTAATAAATACTCGAATCAGTAAAGATAATGATGTTAAATATTCTTTACTGAGACTGTTAACGATGTCGATAATGTAATTTAATTAACATTCATCTTTTTCGTCTCGAAGAACGTTTTTAGTATAATTATAAATGTTAATAAACGATCATCGCGAGAAGACTTAACGTGAAGAATATGTAAATAATTAAAGATGTAACTGAAATGTTTACGATGCAGCTTGTTTACTCATGTTCAGAGCGAAACATAATAAGCGATAAATATGTAAACAATATTTACTGTATCATTTCTTTAAGGTCTTTAGCTTAAATATAATAAAGAATATAAGATAAATAAGCGTGATTTACTAAAAGATGAATAATAGCTTTATTATGTTATGATTAAAAGAAGAATATAATTCATTAACGAGATCTCGCTCACTTTATTCGAGTATATACTTTTTTTAAAAACTTAACTTCGAAGACATTACAGTAATTAATCGCTCATATAAATTCTTATCTTTTTATCGCTTTAATTAAAATTATTCTTATCTTTCATTATAATTAAATAATAATCTTAATTCGAGCTGCGATCATTAAGATTAATCGTTTAATTTAAACTCACATTAGTTTAAAATTTAATACTTTACAATCTCATTTTATCTTATTATCGTACATTTTATAATCTTACTGCATCTTATTACTTCTTTACATTTAACAGCTTAACGTCATTTTACGTCGTTACTTTATATCTTTTAATAAACATCTTATCACGATGCTTAAAGAAAAGTTTAAAGCGATAACGACAGAGAAAGATGCAGCGACTGACGTCGTGTATTACATATCTCGAGCGATGAAGCTTAAGAATAATAATTTCATTAATCTCATTTCAGACGATAAGAAAAAGACGCAGAAAGTAAACATAGCTAAGTATTATAGCATTAAGTTTATCATCTTTCGAGTTAAGATTATTTTTAACATTAATAAAATAATTAAATTAATAATTAATTCGTTTAATGCTTCGAATAATGAACTTTACGTTACTTATAAGATTATAACGATGATCTTAATAAATTAAGCATTCAGCATTCGCTTCGACATTAAATTACATTAAGTTACATCATCGTTATTCGAGAATTATCTTTTAATTCATGACATCTTACATAATCGAGTCTTTCGCTTAAATTTAAATTTTAACATTCGCGACGTTCTCGTTATGAATTATTTAATCATGTCTCGATCGCGCACTTCATATCTTAAAAGCATGTATTTTACACATAATATTATAAATGTAAAGATTAACGATCTACGTTAAGCAGAATGAATGATTTTTCTTAAATTTACATTTAAATTAATCTCAGCTCATATTTAATTAATTTTACTTAAGAATTATTAAGATTCATTAATTCTTCAGAGTATAAAGAACACATTTAAAAATGTTTTCGATTTATTAGAAAATTATATAATTAAGCTAAGTGCTTTCATCTTAAAGATTAAACAAGATATATTCATGAATCAGTATCGAAAGTTTAATAACAGTATTAACATAAAGCGAGTCTTTTTAACATTTAACATGTAATTCAGTCTGTTTAAAATTAATAAGCATATTATTTAAGTAAAACAAGTAACTTTAAAGAATGATTATTTAATTATTTATTTATCGTATTAACGCACTTATCGCGATGATAAGAAATGTTAACTTATTAAAGATTTCTTTAAATTACAGTTAATGAAGACACAGCAAGCACTTGTTACGAAGGCTCAGACATTGTTTTATTAGTTGCGTGTACTCATTACATTCGCGAAAATAAACAAGAAATATGTTAATTTACTGCGTCTTCTTAATCGCTTCGATTATTAATTTAGTTCGAAGAATTACTTTTAAGTAAAGTTTAATAATAATAAATGAATTATTATTATTCTTATTAAATCGTTTCTTTTCTTTAACACGACGAATGTAAGCGTAGCTTTTCATCGCTCTTTCATTAAAACAGATTAAAGCTTAATTAAGTTATAATTAACGTTTAATCTTCGCGAGCGTAATTAACAAGATGATAACAAGAATGTACTTCAGTATTATCTTTTTAGCGAATTAATCATGATCTCAGTTCGTTTAATCATGTTTAACAAGCTCGATAAAATTTAAATTAACGATAATTAAAATTCTTAATTTTGCTTATATTAACGAGAAAAAATATGAATACAACGATCGCTTTCGTAATATTATACTGAGTTAAAATCTTCGTATTAAATTCACATTAGTTCTCTTTAAAAACTTAAATCTTTTAACTACTCTTGTCGAGTAAAATATTAAACTGAATAAGTCTCAGATATTAATTATATAATATCTTTAGAAACTTTTTAACGATTTTAATCTTATTAAGAAATTCTTTAAAACAGAAAAGACACTGATGAATGTCGTTATTACAATGCTACTCTTAAAGCTAAGCAAGAAAATTAAAGTTCTGAGCTCGTTTAATAATACAGCTGATACATTCGTTCTTAAACTGAACGAACAGCTTTAGCGACTAGAAAATAAAGACATTAATGTAACGAATAAGAAAATCGTTCGTTTTCACTCGTAAATTACTGAACGTTAAATAATCGCTTAAGACAGTCACGCGTCTTATTTAGTAAACGACGATTTCGCTTAACGACGATGAAATGTTTTTTATTAATTATTAAATGTCTTTTACGATTAATTAATATATTTAATTATTAATTAAAGTAAGAAAACTTTACATAACATTAAAGATCGTTAATATAAATTACATTAAGTTAATCTTAATACTTTACTTTTAAACGTTACGAGTTTAAGCGATCGTTTTATGAATAAGACGTAATTACAGAGCTAACAAAATGAACAGAATGATTAAAATAATAAGCAGCACGAGACATAAGATTCTTCAGTTATATAAATTAATAATGAAAAAGTTAACGAGATTTACGATAATTTTAAGAGCAACGAGAATTCGAGCGACGAGAGTTTAAATAACGAAAGTTCGATAAATATGAATTACGATGATCTTAATCGTCGTATTACACGTTAATTCTTAAAGCGAACTTACGCATTCGAACGTCGTCTGCTTTAAAGAATTATTAATGTTAAGTTAAATAAGAGAAATAATGAAATTAAGCGCGACGCTGTTATTAAGATTTTTCGCTCGTACTTTTAACGAATCGAGATAAGAAAAACCCTTAATAAGAAAGATTAAGAATTCTTTCAGCGCATTAAGATTAAGCTAAATATGAATATTTTTAAACATGACGTAAGCGCTGTTATCTGTATACTAATTAACTTTAACATTACTATGTTAAAAAAATTTAAAGAAAATCATACTGTCGTTTAAGAAGTCGCGAAAGTCGAGAACGCAAAGATCTTTATTATTATGACTTACAATAACGATTCGATGCATTTATTTAATAATGATGAATAACTTTAATTAACGAAAGAAAACATTAAAAATAATTACTTCGCGCATTACATAAACAAAAGCTTATTTAAACGATTAATTACGCTTAAATACTTTTATATTCTTTTCACTGAACAGTATCGCGCAATTTTTATTATAAATGACATCGTATTCACTGTTTAATATAAAGATTAAATGCGTTTCTTAATCGATTTCTTACTTCGACTTAACATGATTATCGCAATCATCGTATTAAGAAGATTTTGCGAAATAAAACGATTATTAATATTTCTTAACATTAATGAAATTAACATAAGAATTAATGCGTCTCAGTTTAAGCAGAATAAGATTAAAGTCATTATAATAATTAAGCTAGCTAAGACTTATGCTAAAGTTAAGATATTTATTAAGAACATCGTCATTCTTACGAAATATACTACATAAGTTTAATTATTAAAAAGAAGCTTAGTCTTAAATTCAAAAGTTCGAGATGTTAAAGCGTACACGATTAATTCTTTTTAAGACGAAGAAGCTTTTATCGTTATTTTATATATGATGAAAATCAGAAAATTTAACTTCATGTTTATTCTTAATCGTTTTCTGACTGTCTGTAGTCGTGCTCGCGACTCGTTTATTATGTTATGTAACTTTAATAAACTTTAACACGATTACATTCGTAATTTATATATAATACGACATGTTTAAAATCTGTTCTCGATTAAAACAGTTTACAGAGAATATTTCAGTTAACAAGAACTTATTAATTTTATAAAAACAGAGCGTTAATTTCGAAAACAAGAATTATTATAATTTACGATTAAAGCTTATACAGTAAATCTTAAAGAAGAGCAAGAGCATTACGAGAACTTAAGCGAAGTTTAAGTAATAATCTTCGCAGAAGAGCAAGAGCATTATTTAAACTCGAGCGAAGTTTAAGTAATAACTTTCGCAGAAAAGCAAAAGCATTATTTAAACTCGAGCGAAGTTTAAATAATAATTCTCGCAGAAGAGCAAGAGCATTATTAAGACTTAAGCGAAGTTTAAGTAACAGAATTCTTCGCTTAATAAACACGTTTTATAAAAAACGACATTCTTTTTCGAAGTTTAAATTATTTACTTACTGCTAGTTCATGTCTGTTAAATAAATTAAGATATTAATTACTGTATAATATATATTAAAATAAAGATATAATAACTTGTAAATATAATATACTTTAATTAATAATAAACTAGCTTAGTCTTTAAGCTGTTAAGCGCATTATGTGAGCGCAGATCTTTAACGTAAGCTAAAGTAAATTTTTTATGTTTTAGCTTTCATAGTATTACATTCGCTGCATGTAATATAACTTAATCTTTCATTCATCTGCTTATTATATTCGATATATGTCTTTTAATTTACTTTTATATTCACATAAGATCATGATTTAGCATCGTGTATTTTTTATAACGAGCATCATTATTAAAATCGAGATATGTTTATTAAACTTAATTTAGTTAATTAAATCTGCATATTTAACATTAGTTAAATACGCGCATAATTTATTACGTTAACTCATTTCACATAATTAAATAACAGCATTAGTATTTCTTATACATCTCATTATTATTTATCTTATTGAATTAATTTCATTAACTTATTATAATGACTAGTTTACGTTTTAAAAAGAATATTATTATTAAATATCAGAATTTTTAACTTAATAACGAGTATTTAATTTTCAGAAACATGACAGAGATTAAACGAATCTTAAACATTAATACGAATCAGCGAAAGAATTTAAAAAAACAAGCTTAGTAATGAATTAAAAAGCACGCGTTTATACTTAAGCATAACAGGTTTAATAAAAAGATAACTATCGTTAACGAGTAATTAACATCGTTTCTGTATTAAATTAATTAATTTATGTTTAATAACTTTAAAACAAAACATATTATTAACAGTTTAATCGTTATAATTTAACGAATGCTCTTTAACAAGAGACGCTTTAAACTGAGACGCGCTAAACAGATTAGAACATCTTTTACTCGTACATAAACTAGTTTTACATCATCTTTAAACGATTAATTACTTATCAGCATACGCAAAATTATAAAGATTTAACGAGCATCATTTACGTTCGAGCTTTCGCAGTTACAGTTACAAGAAGTCATATCATTCTTTAAAACATTTATAAACTTTAAACTTCGTGCGATAATGAGTTCATTCTCGAATTTAATTACTTTAAAAGAGATCTCGAAAATAAGCTTAACTTTAATTAAAAATGTACTTAATCACGATTTACACGAAGACGAAGATTAATTTTATAATGTTTCGTTTTAGATGTAAATTTAAATTCTTAAAGAAAATATTAGTTACACTGAGATGAACATTATCATTTATTTTACAGACGACGAGTTTTCTAGAATAAATTTAAACAGAACTTTTCGAGCTGTTTTACGCGACGTCTCGAACTGATTTAATTAAGCTGCTCGCTTTAATGTAACTCGCGTTACATTATATTTTAATAAATTAAAAACATATGTATATAAATAGCGAACTAATGATCAGTGTAAAACTCACAGACAAAGCTTCATTAATTTTAACTTCTCGTTAAGAGCATATAAGATTTGTTAATGTTAACAAAAGCGAAGAAATTATTAAAGTAAATAATCGAAGTAATGAAATTATTTAAGAGCAGTCAGTAATTAATAGCACGAAAGAGAACGATGCGAATGACATATCTGTTCTGATTATAACAAAGAATAACGTTAACTCAGCTAACACTGTAGCGAAATTTAATAAATTTGTAAAGTATGTACATTTATAACGAACTAACGATGAGTAAAGATTTTACGAACGAGAATTAAGCAGTTCA
>JAABUO010009187.1_pt1 | contig 11077 bp, 3 predicted proteins | sample 5559291 | NCBI WGS metagenome assembly JAABUO01 (sample SAMN10711878, study PRJNA513372) | rock metagenome | isolation source: Antarctica rocks | place: Antarctica: Victoria Land, Finger Mt sud | reverse complement strand
TTTCTTATTAGTAAATACATTATTTATTTATATTATTCTTAATATTATATAATACTTATTAATATAATACTTTACGTATATAAATAATAATTTTTTTATAATATACGTAAAGCGTATTACAATTCAGTAAAAAAATATAACATTAATAAAAATGTTAATGTATAATCTTAAAATTTAATAAGATAATAATTAAAAATTTAATAAACGTAATATGTTAATTAAATTAAAATGATTAATAATGAGAATATTTAGTAAGTAATTAAGTTATTTAACATCGTAATACATTTAATTATTTACATTTATTAACAGTTTGTAAAGAGTAGTAAAGATAAATTTTAACGCTTTATGCGATTAATATTTTAAATATTCGTTAAATCTCATGTCTTAAATTTTCGTTACATTAAGCTAAGACATATTTATAAATGCGTTAATATTTATAACATTCATAAAAGCGTTAACATTCATTAAAGCGTTAACATTTTTAAAATGTTCATGAACGCAGTATTTACTTTTATTTATTAATTTAATAAACTTAAATTTAATATTTATAACATTAATAATCGTAATGTAAAATATTATTATTAAAATATGTAATTTATTTTCATCTTTATATGTTTTTTTTCCGTTAAATTCATTAAATACGATCTTATTATTAATAGCACGATCATTATTTATCGCGAACATAGCTTTAAAACTACGTAAATCGATTAAAATGTTTATTATATTTTCTTCTCTTTAAGAATTAATATTATTATACGCGTCTTCGTGATTCTTTTTAACATTATTACTTCTTTTTTCTTATATACTCGCGTTACTTTCGATATTATATTTACTCGTGTTAACATATACGACATTAGTACTTTCGCACTTTTATATAAAATATGCGTTATGTTTAATTAATGCGCTCGCATTATTATTAATACTATGTTCTTTTATGTAAATATATGCGACATTAACGCTTTCGCAGTATAAAATAAAATATGCGCTGTATTTAAAACATTTAATTATCGTAATTATTATACTTAAGTTTTATTATTTTATAATTTCTTTCTTTTCACGAGTTACGTTTATAATGCTTTTCTTTTTTATTTTACGTACGAAGCTTTTATATTTCGTTTATCGCTTAAAAGCTTGTTTATTTTATTTATTTTATATCATAAACGTTCGTCTTTTTTCATGTTTAACTCATTTTATAAGTTATTAAACTTTTATTTTTAATTAATTTTAATTATTATTAACTCGTTATCTTTTTATCGCGTTATTACGAGCTTATATTCGTCGCTTCGTAATGTAATACTTAATTAATCTTTAATTTATAATATTAAATAAAATTCTTAAATAAAAGTTTATTTCTTATTAATTTAAACGTTATCAGTTAACGATTCGCTCTTTATGTTTAATTTAATTAATCTTTTTTATATAGCGTTAATAATAAAAGATTTAGTTACGAAATATAATATTTACAGCTTTATTTAATAACATTACGTTTAAGACGAGCGATAATAATCTTAAAGATTAAGATATAAAAATGCTTTTTAAGTACGAGAATGTTTTTTTATAACTTGCGTTTAAATTAAGTTACATGTCATTTTTTAACTCGTATAATAAAAGATCGTTAATGTTATTAATGTATATATTAAATATAACTTAAGTGTTAATAATTGTTTTAATATCGTTATTATTAATTTATTACTTAATACGATATAATAAAATCTTTAATATTACTTGTTTATAATCGCGAGCTTATTAATTTTATATCGCGTTAACGCGCATTTATATCGTTACGTGTTATAAATTTTAGCTTCGCTTTAATTACTTTAATTATTAATATATGTAAATGTTTACTTATTCTTTACGTTTAATTTCTTAAACTTATTTAATTTATGTTTTTTAATTTAATTACTCGTATATAATAAGCGATTATTATTACGACGATAAGAACGATGTTAATAAATAACGAATTAAAGAATATCCTTATGTATTCTTAATATGTTATTTTATCTTTAATTTTATAATAAAACTTTTAAATTAATACGTTCGTTATAATTCTCGCGCAAAATTTATCTTAAAAAGTTTTTTTATATTAATTAATGTTATAATATTTAATTAATACATATTTAAGTATACGTAAAGTCGTTATTATTTAATAAACTTTAAGTTAACTTCTTTTACATTTTTCTCGTAAGTTATTTTTATTAATCGTATTCGCTTTTAATTATAATTCATATTTAACTTAATATCTTTAATCGTTACGTTTTAAAAATGTCGTACATTTATTTATTATGAGTTTTATTCGCAACGAAAGATTTAAGCATATTATCTTTCGAGTCTTTGTCTTCGTTAAAATATTCTTTAATTTAAAACGTTTATAATTTAATTTCTTATTTAAACGATTTACGATCTTCTTTTACGTCTCTTTCATTTTCTTATTAAGTTATTCTTTTTTAATGTTTAATTATAAACTGCTATTATTATTAACATAATTATTTAATATTTACGTAAATAAATAACGAGTATAAATTTTAATAATTAACTCATAATTAATAATAAATTAACATTTAATTTAACGTAACGTCTTGTCTTATAAATATAATATTATTAATTCTTAGTTCGCTTTTTTAACATTATTAACATTAAAAGTAATTTTAATGTGTTTATTATTAATAAATTATAAAGAATTAAACTATTTAATATTATATATATTAAATTTTTAAAATATCGTAATAACTTCGCGAAGATATTTTTATTAAATGCTTTAACAGTATTTAATTCTTTTTATTTTTAAATTAATCATTTATTATTTTAAATCTTTAAGCGAGTTCTTACTTCGAGAGTAACACGTTTATTTTCGTTAAAAACTCTTTTTATAAAATCATTATCGCTTAAGTTTATTATAATCTCGTCGTTATCGTGAATCTTTATATGTTTAACTGTGTTACGCTTTAATGATAATAATATCTGAAAGTTATTTATGTAACGACGTCTTTTTTATAATATTATTTAATATTTTAATAAATTTATTATTATTAAAATTAACGTATCTTTATATTACATTCGAGATAAGAATCGTTTAATATAACTTAATAATGTATAATCATTAAGAAAATTTATGTAATAAACGATTAAGAAAAAGAATAAAAAAGAATGTATAATCGTTAAGAAAATTTATGTAATAAACGATTAAGAAAAAGAACAAAAAAGAATGTTAAATTGCGAATGATTTTTTCTTAAATCAGAAAAAGATTTACTATATTTCGAGTATTAAGAATGATTCATTTAATATTAATAAGATTTCATTAAACTTTTATTAAGATTATACGAATTATAAGTCTTATTAGTAAGTCTTAAAATGTTTTAATTATAACATGATCTCGTTATATTATCTTATACTAAAAGTTTTAAACGTGAACATGTTCTTTATGAGCATTTTATATAATTTCTTTAATAATTAATTACTTAAATTAAGTATTATAAAAGATTTAAAACATATAATCATTATTTATAATAAACTAAATTATAAAAAAAAAGCGAATAAATTCTTTCGCATGCATTTCTTTCAGTACTATTTTTCATTCGCGCTCGTTATTAATATATATTCTCGCGAATTTAGCTTAATCGTATATTATTATATTTGTAACATAATCGTAATTTAGCTCGTTCTTAATTAGCTTTATAAATTTATCGTATTTCATGTTATTAATGCGAATTAAATTTTTTATTACTTCACGTTTAAAAAGATTTTATAATTTATAACATGTATTACGATTAAGATCGCGACTAATTTATATTATAATACTTTTAATTAATTTAATTAATATTAATTAAAATCTTTTACGATTTAATTCGTCGTATACGATATAATTTAAACGCGTTACATTATTTATAAATCTTTGATTAATGTTATTACATAACTTATACGAAAAAATAACGAATTATTAAAATCTTTTACGCTTAATTATTTATCTGTATATAAAATGTTAATAACGAAATAAATTAAATAATGTTAATCGTAATGTTAATGAATCATTAAAAGTTATTAATTTTAATTTTAACTTAATAAATATATAAATTATATAAATTATGTTTAGTTAAATCGTAAATGAAATAAAAATAATTACTTAAATAATTATTATCGCTATTCTTGCGAATTAGTTATTATCGTTTAAAGTACGATTATTTAAATCTTTTATAAAATAAAAGTAACGATTATTAAAGTATTATTTATCTTAAGTTAAAATAATTTTTAAAGTTTATAAACTTTATCTTATTATTATTATTTATCTCGCTTTTATTATAACTTAATAAGTAACTTAAAAGATATATAATTATACTTTTATCTTTTTTATCTTTTTTTTTAGATTTTTTAATATTATATTAATTACGCTTAAGCTTATCATCGCTTTTTCTAAGCTTATTATAAATACGAAGCTGCTTAAATTTTATATTTATCACTATTTAATATATAATGAAGATTAAGAAAGTTTAAATATTAAAGATTAAAGACTTAAACTTAAACGAAGAAATTAACTAATCGTTAAACGTAAAGATAATTTCATTAATTAAATAAGCGATAATAACGAGCGAAGATAATTATTAATGATAAAATAATATTAAAAATAATGTAATTTTGTTTTAAAGAATTTCTCGTTTAATGATTCTTCGTGTAACGTTAATTACTTGTTTAAATAATAATAAGAATTTTAATGTATTTAATGACACGTTTTAATTAAACTCGTTTATTATTATTATTATTAATTAAATTATAAGTTTAATTATAATACGCATATTAATAAATTATATATTATTATAAACGTTAACGTTAATGAAAACGTATTTAATAATGTCGCATTATAAATAATGCTCGCGATAAACTAATTATTTAACGAAGACTTTAATTTTATAAATGAATCTTCATTTCTTAAAAACGAATAAAGTCGTTTAATAATTAAATTAAATGAAGAATTATTATAATTAACTTCTTCGTTATCTTTTAAATTACTATTACTTAATATCGTATTATTTTTAATTTTATCGTTTTATAAAAATAATTTATATTTTAATAATAATAAATGCGATTAAAGATTTTATACTGCTCGTAATAATATCGTTAACGAGTAAGAAGATTAAGTATTTATAACTCGTTTCTCTGTAACTACTTCTTACGTTTATTCTTTAAACGCTTCGCATAAATAATATCGTTAATTTAAATAAAAGTAATTAATTAATTAATATATAAAAGAAATAACTCGAAATAATGATTAAGATTTCATTTCTTAATACTCGTATCTTTCTGTCTTTTTTTAATACTTTAAGCTTAAGAAAAATATTATTATTCGTAATATAATCGTTAAGATCTTTACAAGTTTATGAATTAATTAATTCAATAACGAAATCTCTTTTATTATTATTCTGTAAATGAAACAATATATTCTTTAAATTTCTTCAGTCGTTACGTTTCTTTAACATTTTTAATATCTCGATTATTTAATTGAAATAACGAATAATAATTTAATTACAAAGCGAAAAATGCGTATAATTTTAGTTAATACATTAGTTAAAGATTAAACGAGATTAATAATTACGCTAAAGCTCAAAGTTAAACTCGCTCGCATGATTAAATATTTTTATATTTAAGTCGTATAAAATCTTTTTATTATTAAATATAATTATTTAATTCATAACGTAAAACAGATTATATATATTTAAATCATCGTTTTAAAAGTTTACAGATTTCTTAATTACGTTCTCGTTTTTCTCTTTATTATATAATTTAAAATTTATTTTATTTTTTTAATTATTATCGTTAATATTTAAAACGATCTCGAATTAATGCTGTGTATCGCGTTTAATTCGTAAGTTTAAATTAATAAATAAAACAATATCTTTAAGAAAATACTTAATGTTTTTTAAATTAAACTTTTTATTTCATGACTTTATTTTATTTATTTACTTTAAAACATTTAATATTCTCTTTACGATTGCTTTTTTAACAGATTTAAAAAATGAATAAAGTTTAAAAGTAATATTTTTCTTTCTCTTAACATATTAAATAATAAAAGCTTGTTTAACATTAATCGTAATGTTTCGCATGCGTTTAATTAACATTATTTTTATAATAATGTTACTTAATGTTTAATAAGTTATAAATAACGTAAAGTGCGATTAAAAAGAAAGTGAAATTATATAATACATTTAAAAAATTAAAGTGTATAAGATTTAATGAACTTAAATGATGATTTTTTAAATTTACTTTAATTTAAAAATGTCGTTCTTTAACGTCTTAACTCGAATAAAATTTCTTAGCTTTCTTTATTGCTGAATTAATAATAATATTACATTTTAATAACTTTATAATAATTATTATCTCGTCTTTTAATCATGTAAATTATAATTCGCATCGTTAAACGCTTAAATGTAATTTTATAATAAAATGTTAAAGTCGTATTATTCATGAAGACTTCGAATAAAAAGTTTATTTTCGCGATTATATTTAAAAAGCGATTAATAATAATATAAAAGTTGTATAATCGTTAAATAAATAAATGTAACACGTTTTAATTAAATTATATAATTAATCTGTTTATTAATAATAAATAAATCGTCGTAATTAACGACGCTTTTATAAAAACGCTTATTATTACATTTTTACGAGTCGTAATAATAAAAATAATAAACAGATTTACTTAAAAGCATTATAACTTGCAGTACGATATTAATTTAATTAATAAACGTTATAATGTTAAAAGATAATTAGTTATATTTTTTAAATAAAGAAAATCTCGATTTAATATAAACGATTAATTATTTTAATAAATTTTAATTAAATTACGAAGACACATATCGTATTTTCATTATAAATTAAGTTATTAAAAATATCTTTATTAATAATTATTATTTTGTTTAGCTACATTATTTGTTATAAATGTATAAATATATAAGATTTAACGATTAAGACGTGAAAGATTATTATTAACGACGTATGTTAATTAATACTCTTTCTTTTTTTAATGAATTATTATTTTCACGACGAAAAGATTACGACTTTTCATATTTAATGTTATTCTGTTATTAAGAAACACTTTATTAACTTAAAAGCGACGTTTTTTAATCTTAATAACTATTATTATATCTTTTATTAAAATAAGAAACGATTTAAGTTTACGTAATACGAGTATATTTAATTAAAACAAATCGATTTAAATTAAATGTTATAAAGAATTTTACATTATTAATAAATATTTAAATTAGTAAAAACAGTAATGTTAAATATTCTTTATTAAGAGCTTTCGTAAATATAGCGAGTAAGCTCGCTATTAACGATGTTATTAATTTAATTTAATTAACATTCGTCTTTCTCGTTTTAAAGAACGTTTTTAGTATAATTACGAGTATTATTAAACGATTATCGCGAAAAGACTTAACGTAAAGAATATATAAATAATTAAAGATGTAATTAAGATGTTTACGATGTAACTTGTTTACTTATACTTAAAGCGAAACATAATAAGCGATAAAGATGTAAACGATATTTATTATATCATTTCTTTTAAATTATTAACTTAAATATAATAAATAATATAAAATAAATAAGCGTAATTTATTAAAAGATAAATAACAGCTTTATTATATTATAATTAAATAATTCATTAACGAAATCTTACTCATTTTATTTAACTGTATACTTTTTTTAAAAACTTAATTATAAAAACATTATAATAATTAATTATTTATATAAATTCTTATCTTTTCATCGTTTTAATTAAAATCATTTTTATCTTTTATTATAATTAAATAATAATCTTAATTTAAGCTGCGATTATTAAGATTAATCGTTTAATTTAAACTTATATTAATTTAAACTTTAACATTTTATAATCTTATTTTATTTTATTATTATATATTTTATAATCTTACTACATTTTATTATTTCTTTACATTTAATAACTTAACGTTATTTTACGTTATTACTTTATATCTTTTAATAAACATTTTATCACGATTTTTAAAGAAAAGTTTAAAGCGAAAACGATAAAAAAAGATGTAACGATTAACGTTATGTATTACATATTTCGAGCGATAAAGTTTAAAAATAATAATTTTATTAATTTCATTTTAAATGATAAGAAAAAAACGCAGAAAGTAAACATAGCTAAGTATCATAACATTAAGTCTGTTATCTTTTAAGTTAAGATTATTTTTAATATTAATGAAGTAATTAAATTAATAATTAATTCGTTTAATGCTTTAAATAATAATCTTTACGTTATTTACAAGATTGTAACGAAAATTTTAATGAATTAAGCATTCAGCATTCGCTTTAACATTAAATTACATTAAGTTACATTATCGCTATTTAACGATTATCTATTAATTTATAACATTTTACATAATTAAGTCTTTCGCTTACATTTAAATTTTAACATTCGCGACGTTCTCGTTATAAATTATTTAAACATGTTTTAAACGTATACTTTATATTTTAAAAGTATATATTTTATACATAATATCGCGAATGTAAAGATTAACGATTTACGTTAAGTAAAATAAATGATTCTTCTTAAATTTATAATTAAATCGATTTCAGCTCATATTTAATTAATTTTACTTAAGAATTATTAAGAATTATTAATTCTTTAAAGTATAAAGAACATACTTAAAGATATTTTTAATTTGTTAAAAGATTACACAGTTAAGCTAAATATTTTTATCTTAACGATTAAATAAGATACATTCATGAATTAATATTAAAAATTTAATAATAATATTAATATAAAGCGAGTCTTTTTAATATTTAATTTATGATTTAGTCTGTTTAAAATTAATAAGCATATTATTTAAGTAAAATAAATAACTTTAAAGAATGATTATTTAATTAATTATTTATCGTATTAACTTATTAAAAATTTCTTTAAATTATAATTAATGAAGACACAGTAAGCATTTATTATAAAGGCTTAAGCATTATCTTACGAGTTACGTATACTTATTACATTCGCGAAAATAAACAAGAAATATATTAATTTACTGCGTCTTTTTAATCGCTTTAATTATTAATTTAATTCGAAGAATCGCTTTAAAGTAAAGTTTAATAATGATAAATGAACTGTTATCATTCTTATTAAATCGTTTATTTTCTTTAACACGACGAATATAAGCGTAGCTTTTTATCGCTCTTTTATTAAAACAGATTAAAGCTTAATTAAATTATAATTAACGTTTAATCTTCGCGAGCGTAATTAATAAAATAATAATAAGAATGTACTTTAGTATTATCTTTTTAACGAATTAATTATAATCTTAGTTCGTTTAATCATGTTTAATAAGCTTAATAAAATTAAACTAGCGATAATTAAAATTCTTAATTTTATTTATATTAGCGAGAAAAAATATAAATATAAAGATCGCTTTCGTAATATTATACTGAGTTAAAATCTTCGTATTAAATTTACATTAATTCTCTTTAAAAACTTAAATCTTTTAATTATTCTTATTAAATGAAATATTAAGTTAAATAAATCTTAAATATTAATTATATAATATTTTTAGAAACTTTTTAACGATTTTAATCTTATTAAGAAACTCTTTAAAACAGAAAAAACATTAATGAATGTTGTTATTATAATATTATTCTTAAAGCTAAGTAAGAAAATTAAAGTTTTAAGCTCGTTTAATAACACAGCTAATATATTCGTTCTTAAACTGAACGAATAATTTTAGCGATTAAAAAATAAAGACATTAATTTAACGAATAAGAAAATTATTCGTTTTTACTCGTAGTTTACTAAACGTTAAATAATCGCTTAAAATAATCGCGTGTCTCATTTAGTAAACGACAATCTCGCTTAACGATAATGAAATGTTTTTTATAATTAATTAATACATTTAATTATTAATTAAAGTAAGAAAACTTTACATGACATTAAAAATCGTTAATATAAATTACATCATGTTAGTCTTAACACTTTACTTTTAAACGTTACGAGTTTAAGCGATCATTTTATAAATAAAACGTAATTATAAAATTAATAAAATAATTAAAATAATTAAAATAATAAGTAATACGAGACATAAGATTCTTTAATTATATAAATTAAGAATGAAGAAATTAACGAGACTTACGAAAATTTTAAAAGCGACGAAAGTTTAATAAATATAAATTATAATGATTTTAATCGTCGTATTACATATTAATTTTTAAAACGAGATTACGCATTCGAATATTATTTACTTTAAAGAATTATTAATGTTAAGTTAAATAGAAAGAATAATAAGATTAAGCGCGACGCTGTTATTAAAACTTTTCGCTCGTACTTTTAACGAATTAAGATAAAAAAACTTTTAATAAGAAAGATTAAGAATTCTTTTAACGCATTAAGATTAAGTTAAGTATAAATATTCTTAAGCATGACGTAAACGTTATTATTTGTATACTAATTAATTACGACATTATTATATTAAAATTTTTTAAAAAAAATTATACTGTCGTTTAAGAAATCGCGAGAATTAAAAATGTAAAGATTTTTATTATTATAATTTATAATAACGATTTAATATATTTGTTTAATAATGATAAGTAACTTTAATTAACGAAAGAAATATTAAAAATAATTACTTCGCGCATTACATAAACAAAAGCTTATTTAAACGACTAATTACGTTCGAATATTCTTATATTCTTTTTATTAAATAATATCGCGTAATTTTTATTATAAATAACATCGTATTTATTATTTAATACAAAGATTAAATACGTTTCTTAATTAATTTCTTACTTTAACTTAACATAATTATTATAATCATTATATTAAAAAGCTTTTACGAAATAAAACGATTATTAATATTTCTTAACGTTAATAAAATTAACATAAAAGTTAATGCGTTTCAGTTTAAATAAAATAAGATTAAAGTCATTATAATAATCGAGCTAGTTAAAACTTATACTAAAGTTAAGATATTTATTAAAAATATCGTTATTTTTACGAAATATACTGTACAAGTTTAATTACTAAAAAAAAGTTTAGTTTTAAAGTTAAAAGTTCGAGATATTAAAGCGTACACGATTAATTCTTTTTAAAAC
>JAABUO010009186.1_pt1 | contig 11078 bp, 9 predicted proteins | sample 5559291 | NCBI WGS metagenome assembly JAABUO01 (sample SAMN10711878, study PRJNA513372) | rock metagenome | isolation source: Antarctica rocks | place: Antarctica: Victoria Land, Finger Mt sud | reverse complement strand
TGTATCACAATACCTCTATGATCCAGGCATTTCACCAGGCTCTGCGAATTAGTGCGCCCTTGGGGGCGTGTATCTGAGATCCAATATCAAGGAAACATTGTAGCTGCTGTGCACATGAACAGTAGTGAACGAAATTAAATCGCTGAAACTTCACAACGCAATCAACACTGTTCAAGAAACTGCCATGCATTCAAAGTCATGCATTGTGAGCAGAAAGCCTGTGAGAGTATCTAGCTGTGTATTTGCCTGAGACACAAAACCTTATTCAATGCCACGATGGAACTTGCCACCACCAGGCTCAATCTGTGTGAAAGGCCACAGCCTCTTCTTCTCTTCTAGGTTGATGGCACCCTCGTCCAACACTGGAGGACCTTCCAACCTGACTCCGCCTTTGCCATTCTGCAGAAAGCACAAGCACATACCGACACTACAAGTGATGGCATTGCTGCCAAGATTGCTGTTCACATCTTGGCAGCGCAAAGACTTTGGACATCACTGCACCGCAGCCGCGGCAAAAAGGCAGACTCAGCTAATGTACTTGCAGCATCTGGCTGTACAAAATATGTTTGCATGCCTGATCTCAGCCCACCAGCTAGGCTAGGAGCCCTTGCGATGCATCACATGTGCATGTTGCAACTTCAAGGACACAACAAGCCAGGACGTAGCACTGCAAACTTCCAGCAGCCGGCATATCCTTTTTGCCCATCAAATGTACACTAGCAGCCATGTCTGGAAATAGTGCATTCCACTTGGGAAGTTGTATTGTCAGGCAGCAAGTGTACCTTGTAGACATTGACAGTCCCAGGGGGCAGAGGCACAGGAGTCTGATCAGGGAAGCCAATCATGCGATCTGGCATGCCAGCATCCTTTTTGCCAGCGCGATTTCGCTGTATGTCATAGTGGGCCTGGAGCTTCTCGATTGGGATGCCTGCGATCTCCTTGACTTTAATTGAGCGCAGGTCCTGGACATTGCCCAACAAAGACGTCTGCTGCTCCCCTTCAGTGTCTGTGTAGATGTTGTACAGGTCACCTTTCATGCTCACCTGCACATGATTGGCCACACGTAGCTGTTGTGAGACTAGTGCTGGCTTTCAAAACTGCATTCTTATGCAAACATCATATCTTGGGTTTCAAATTTGCAAGCCATAGATAGCTGTCACTTAAAACAATCACCGATAAGGAGCACTGTGTAGTTTGCTGCACACAGTAACACTGCTATGTGGCAAAATAGATTTGCTTTGCATCAGTAATAAATTCTGCACTACTATACCTTCCAGCATATGGTAGCTTATCAAGAACAGCTTGTTGAGTACATTCACTCTCACGTACACAATGTGCTTCTTTATGGGTTGACACTGGTTTGGTATAATAGTGGTAATGCATGCATGCAGCATGTGCTCTCACCATGTAGATGCCCAGCTGTGGGCTGCCTGCATCATAGTACAGGTTGCCAGCTTGATCGACCATCATGATGTTGCCACGCTTGTCTGCTGTGACAGCAACTGGGTTGCCTTTGTCTGTTTTCAGATACCTTATGCCATACTCATCCTTGTAGAATTGGGGTTCTGTACCTGCAGAGCATGAGCAGCATTGACTGCCGCAAGCAGTTCGCATCAATCTGCAAGTGCATGCAATATATATTGACAAAGCTTGGCCAGCTGTGTAATTGCGCAGCAGGTGAATCATGCTTGCATCACCCTGCAGCTCACAAGTTCATGTCCCGTAAATGTCATCTTGCATATGCTTATAGGAGTAAAAGCAGAAGCGTGTGTGCTTGGGATCAAAAACCTACTTTTTCGAGCTGCATATGACAGGAGACTGCCACCTAGCAAAATTCCAAACAAGGTGCGCCGTGAGGGGCCTGTTGTTTCCTGCAAGCATCACTACAATGCATGACATGTGCTACTTAGCATATAAACAGTCTTCAGCACATGCAGGCGGTCTTTACATTGTCTTGCGGTGGTGGGGGAGGTGGGGGTGGGGGTGGCACTCTGACAGGGGGCGCAGATATGCTCTGAGATTGCCGCTGGGTCTCAGGCTTCAAGCTGGATCTGCATACACAAGATGATACTTCGTGCTTGGCGTTGATGACGTACACACTCTGTGCAACACATACACAGGTCACTGCAGTCACCTAACGGCAAGTCTGCTGCAAGGGCTGGCCGTGTTTTGCCTTTTCCGGATCTGAGAGAACTTCACAAGGGGTTTTCTGCTGGTTGCAGACCTGTCATCAGAGAGTAGACCAGTACTGTGCTGCAGGCACCGCTGCATTCTGGTTGTTTCCCTGCAGAGATCGACGCTCTGCAGGCTACAGGGGCAGTTTGAAGTTTGGAATCGAAGATCGCAGCGTATACAATGATCCCTAACTAAAATAAGGTGTGCTGCGCGGCTCTATGATGCACGGCGCATGTCAAAAGCAGCTGTGCAGAGCCCTGCCGACAGTCTGACTAAGCAGTGTCGGAAATTAAAAACCTCTGCAGTGTATCGAGGGACTGTGCCTCTGCACGTACTAGCTCAACCTCCCGAGAGTCCGTGCGCACGGCTTTTTCCGTTGTGTACCGCCCAGACAAATTATTGGCGTGGGAGTTATCATGCAGAGCTACTCAGGGCCATGTGAAGCTTGTCGCGCTGCTTGCCTTCTTGGTGGGCGCTAGAGTGTGCGTCACTGATCAGCAATGTTTGGCTGCTTGATGCAAAGACAGGGGGCTCGACCAAATACCTGTAATTTTCTGCACTTTGCTCTTTCACAGGTGAGATAAGTCAGATCTGATGTGATGTATGTTTATGCTTTGTGCTGCTCGGCGCCAAGTCATACTTGAGCTATGCATACTGTAGTTGAACACGCTGGTCATAGCAGAGCACAAAGATTCCAGGCTAGCAGCAAGCACTCTTCACACCATCGCCGCTGCCTGTGCCCTCGGCCAGGGTGATGTGTCAGTTTTGGTTGCTGGATCAGCTGTAGAGCCTGTCAGTAAGGCAGTTCAGAACATCACTGGGGTTAACAAGGTCCTGGTGGCAGATCATGAGAATCTCAGTCACCATATAGCAGAGCCACTTTCAGAACTTGTGGTAGCTCTGCACACAAAGTGAGCCATAAGTTTGCAGGAAGCTATGTACCCCTGCGCTGCTGCAGACTGTATTGAACACAGCTTGACTGCCACTTGTCCACGCAGGCACAACTTTTCCCATATTCTGGCTCCCTCAAGCACCTTTGGCCGCAACCTGCTGCCGCGTGCAGCAGCTCTGCTTGACTGTCAACCTGTCAGCGATGTCACTGAGGTTCTTGATGCCAGCACATATGTAAGGTGCTGCTCCCATAATCTCATTTGCTGTTGCAATTTGTAAATGATATTACCTCTGGAGGCAGCAGTCATCAATGTCAAGAGTAAACCCCTTTGTGCTTGGCACTGCATTGCTCAGTTCTGGTCACCTCTCTCCCTGAATGTCAACCTAGGCGTGCACAACAGATGTATTGCATCCAACACGATGGACTCTGCTGCTTTATGTCAGTCACAGCAACATGCAATTTGGGTTTTTGCAGGCCAATCTACGCTGGCAATGCCTTGGAGACAGTCCAGTGCTCAGCGGATTCACTTCAGATGTTTAGTGTGCGCACGACTGCCTTTGAGAAGGCTACCACCAGCGAGTCTGCCTCAGCTGCAGTGGAGCCTGTCAGCAGTGAAGACCTGGCAGCAGCACAGGTGGTCACCTGTCTTCTTAGTTCAACCAGGCAGCAAACAAAGTCAAAGGCCGGCCCAAAATGTCTTTAAGCACACAATTCACACATGGCATGCTTAGATGATGTGTATGTACGCATTGCATGGGCCTGCACCATTCCTGCATGTCTATGGGCACGGGTAATCAGCTTTCAGCACATGAGTGCACCTTCAGAAGCTTAAACATGTGCTGTGCAGGCCACCTCCATTGACACATGCTGGGAGGACGAGACTGTGCAAAAGAGCGAACGGCCAGAGCTTGGAGCAGCAAGAGTTGTGATATCAGGTGGTCCACACAGCTTGATATTTCTGGCTGCAGCATGGCAGTCAGGACGCATGCAAAGCCAGCGCGAGAGCCTGCAATCTTTCAGACTGTCACTTGCAATTTCACACCTCTGGATGCAGGGGGCTAGTGTAAGTGCTTGATGTCAGCCTGTTGCATGTACCATGAGAGATGGAACAGTCACTGTCTTGACCTTGACCTGGTACACACCAGCTGTCATCGCTCCTGACAGGAAGCCCAAGCAGTTGCAGTCAGGACCAGCACAATTCTTTAGTAGCAAGTACTGCTGCGTTAGGTGGCCGAGCATTGAAGACAAAAGAGAACTTTCAGCTGCTGGAGAGCTTGGCTGATAAGGTGGGGGGAGCTGTGGGTGCTTCTAGGGCTGCAGTTGATGCCGGGCTGTGCCCCAATGACATGCAGGTAGTACCTGTTCTGTAATGCCTAGCTTACTTATTGCAAACGACAGCTCCATGATCCAGCAGGAAGCTGCCGTCAGCATCTCCTCAGGGTGCGTGCTGATCTCCTGCTAATGCGTGCACTTTCTGTAATCTGGAGGTGTTATAGAAAGGTTCGATGAGTTGTTGTCAGCCCAGTATCTAAAAGAAAGCGCCTTTAGCCAAGAAGCTGGTAGCTCGCACTGAAGTTTCACATACGAATTGGGATCTCTGGCATCTATCTCAACAGATATAGCACAAACCTGGCTTTTGGCCGGCTGACTGCGTGATGGTCTTTCACCAACAAGTCCTGCTCATTCAGTTTGCTGGTATTGCTTGCTCAGGTGGGGCAAACTGGCAAAGTTGTTGCTCCGGAGCTGTACATTGCTTTGGGAATCTCAGGTGCCATTCAACACCTGGCAGGCATGAAAGACTCCAAGTGTATTGTGGCGATCAACTCAGACCCAGATGCACCCATTTTCCAGGTGACTTCTGCCAGTCACACTGTACATGAAGGCCATTGGGTGCAGGCACACACTAACATTGCATCACAAAGCATTCCTCTGCATGTTGAATCAGGCATGGTACTCAAGCTTGTGCTCACAGCCTAACCCCTTGAGATGCTCAAAGGTTTCCTACTGTACAAGGTAAACAAGGAAAACAAGCAGGGTTACCGCATCAAGTGCAGCTGTAGTGCCATGCTTTTGGCTCAAAGCAACTCATTTTGTACATGCGTCTGACGTTAGCTTAGGCAGCAGGCTGCATGCAAGTAAATGGATGCCCTCAGCTTCAAAAAGAGTGGTTTCAAGAATGGCAGCCAGACTCAAATGCAACTTGTTGATTGCATGCACTGCTTGTTTGCAGGTTGCAGACTATGGTCTGGTCGGTAATCTGTTCAACATTTTGCCTGAGCTAGAGAAAGAATTTGCCTCTCTGAAGACATAACAAGATGCAGTACAGGCACAGGCCTTACGGTCAAGCTTGTGTTTTGCCATGTATCACCAGCTGAGGTTCCAGAATGACTGTACTGTGCTTTTTCGACATGTGATGTTGGAGCCTACTAGCAAGCATTGTCTTGGCAGCAGTTGTTCAGGTTGCTACTTGCAAGTTTAGGACACTTGAGTCGCGCATCGAGCAGATTGTCCTCATTGTGGTCAGAACTCATGCATGCAAGCCTTTGTAACTCTCCTCTGACCTTTTGTGAAACGAAGTGCGCAAATATTCATCAACTCGGTCACAAGCTTTGGGGCTCTTCGAGTCCAATGGACCTGCCATTTTGGATTGGAATTGGTTGTCCCCGCTCTGACACAAGAAATCCCAAGAATTTCCCACATCCCCACCAGCTACGGAATCGCATCATCTGTCGCGAAGGCTGTCGCGAAGGCAATTATTTCGGAAAAGTTGCGAGCCAGATCCGTTGTTCTGCTACAGCCTAGATCGAATCGAACTTCGACATGCAGTATTCGAATAAGCCGCTCTTCGGCGGCAATGCTGCGCAAAGCTATCAGGTCGGTATGCCTGTCCATACCTGTCACATTCTTTTGTAGACCCGAATAGATTTCTCAGATATCATGTGCTGACTGTAGCAACAGACAGGCAACGGCGAAAACGGCAACAGCAGCACATACGACCGACAGGTGCGTCTGCCTTAGCAGCACTGACTCGACCAGGGTCAATGTCCGCTTGATTCTGGCCCTGAAATTTTCTCTATGACCCGCAGTCTCCGAACATGAACGCACAGAGGGATGCCTTGACTGTGCAGTCCGCTGAAGGCCCAGCAGGGTCAGAGACACGCAACGTCAAACTTGAGAAGGAGGAACCCCTGGTCGAGCAGGTAAGACTGTCAGAAACAGTCTGTGCACCTGGCTCACTGGTGCCTTGCCAGTGTCCCTGCTATGAGTCAGGCAATATGTCCATCTGCTGTATTTGTGGCCCCTTGCCTGACTAGCTGCTTGATAATTGTAGGGCGGATACAGTGGTTCTCAGAAACACAAGTCTGAAAGTAGCCCACCCGCTGCGGCCTCTCAAGGATCAGATTTGCACCGGGCAAGCTATTTATCAGGTCCTCCCAGCGCAGGATGGTCCACAAAATCCCCCGCTGCCGGTTGGGGCTCCAGCGAAACCACTAGCATAGGCAAGAACTATGCTGCCAATGAGTCAGCAGGGTCAACTGGTCAGAGCCTACTGCAGAAAGCGAAGGAGTACCTACCTGGTCAGGGCACGGCTCAGACAGATTCCACAGCACAGTATGGTACCCAGAATGATATCAAGGATGGCTCACACCAGAGCCTGCTTGACAAGGCCAAGGAGTACTTGCCCGGGGTGAATAGTTCACATAGTACTGAGTCTACACGGCAGGGTGGTATCAACCAGGAGCAGGAGCGGGATGGGATCCACGACACCTCTGTGGTAACTTAGCATATGCTCTGCCATGCTGTCCATGCATGCTGGCTTCCACGAGGTATCATCAACATGATTGTGGTCAGCATGTGTAAGATGTGAGCAACTGAGGTTTGATTTTGCACCTGAGGGTGCTGTATGAAGCCCTATTGTTAGCGTGTATTTACAATGTGCCAAGTGATGCAACAGAGCCTCAGCAAAGACAAGCAAACTGCAAACTCACTGTGTCAATAAATGCTGCATGTGCTTCAAAGGTCTGTCATTTAGTGCCACACCAAACAATGTGCAGTTTTTGGGGTTTTGATAAACCTAAACCTCTCTCAATCGTGGCCGCAGGGCCCAAAGCAAGCTGGTGCCTACAGCCGCCCAGGAGCTGAGCCAGTGGTCCTTGGAACAGCCTCAGCCTGGCACACTGACAGAGATGCCAACTACTCCCCTGACCGCATTGAGAAGCTGAGCAACACAACAGGCTTGGCCAACAACCACAGCCTGGAGACCACTAGCAACCCTGACTCATTGACTGGCCAGCAAGGCAACAAAGCCGGAGTGGCTGGTCAACATGAGCCACCCTCCAGCGTCAACCATGCTGCAAGTACTGCCAGAGGCAATGGTGCACGCAGCTCTGACCTTGACAGCAATTCAGCTCAACAAGGCTACAGTCAGACTGCTGGTGGTCGCAGCGAGTACTCTGGTCAGCCAAGATACAGCTCAGTCAGTACCTTTGGAGGGAGCTCTGGTCAGCAGGGCTCCGGCCACGCTAGCAGTGTCAATGGTGATGCTGGTCAGCATGGCCACACTCAGTCTGATGATCTTGGCAGCAACTGTGGTGCACCCAGGTACAGCCAGGCCAACACCTTCAGCAAGAATGTTGGACAGCAGGCTCACAGCCAGTCTGGTGATCTTGGCAGCAACTCTGGTACACCCAGGTACAGCCAGACCAGCACCTTTGGCAGCAATGTTGGGCAGCAGGCACACAGCCAGTCTGGTGCTGGCAGCAGCACTTCTGGTACACCAAGGTACAGCCAGACCAGTGCTTTTGGTCAGCAGGAGCCCAGGCAATCAGGCGGGTTTGACCGCCAGTCTGGTGGTTCTGGCAGCAACTCTGGCCAGAAGGGGTATGGTCAGACTAGCGCAATCAGTGCAACCTCAATCAGGCTGGGGGGTTCAGTGAAGGGCAGGGGGTTGCCGCCTATGAGCCTGTCACCCGGCTGCCATCCACTGGCATTCCCCCTGTCTTCCACCCTCCCAGCTACATCACCGCAGACGTACCCTCCTATGATAAGACCATCATCACAGAGGGTGGCAACCCAGGGTCTCCGTCAGGCACCCATAGTCACAGCAGTGACACAGGCGGTGTCCATGCAAAGGAGGCCCTTCAGCCACTCACTGAGGTCACAGCATGGGGCACCAGCAGCGATGTTGAGGATGTGAATGCCAAGCAGGCACTGCAGCCGCTCACTCAGATTCCAGCTGGGAACAGTGACCAGGAGGCAGATGCAGTGCACGCTAAGGACGCGCTGCAGCCTCTGACAGAGGTGCCGGCTCAGGAGGGCAAGGGTCTTGTTGAGAGCATCATGGAGTACCTGCCTGGCCAGCAGCAGACTGGCGCTGTTGAGGTGCACACTCTGCGCAAATCACCTTTGCCTGCCATGATCACTATACAACCATGCAATACATGCTGAATGCTTTCTGGAGTCTTGATCATGCTTTGGCAGCCACAGGAGGCAGACTTACCAAGTTGTACCCTTCAGGCATAGTGCTGAAGTGCCTGGGGTTTGTGCAGCATCTGTTGTATTTTCCCATGCTCAATTCACACATCTGCGTCAAATTGAAGTTCCTTTTTATAGTTGACATTCTGCAGAGCTGACATCATGCTGCCTCGACACATTTGGCCAGCTTTTGAGATGGAGAGCTGTGGCATGCATCCCTGCTATCACCTGTCTGAACAGAAATCTTGATTGTGTTTCTTGTGATCTATGCAGCAAGAGCAGTACTCACAGCAGCCAGGCTTCTTTGACCGAGCCAAGGCATATGTGCCTTCCCTGCACAGCAGCGACCCCAGCCACCAGACAGGGGAGCCCCTCACCACCCCCCAGCAGGCTCAGTACACCCCCACCTCCACTAACACTCAGCACACAGAGGCGCAGCCAAGCCTGCTGGACAAGGCCAAGGCTTACATCCCTGTGCTGGGCAGCGCCACAGATTTTGACCCTGTTACAGAAGCCCGCATGCAGCAGGATGATAAGCTGTACCAGGAGATTCCTGAGGGAGACACTGGGTTTGAGCCTGAGAGCTCTCACCATGAAAACCTGCTAGACAAGGCCAAGGCCTACATGCCTGCCATGGGAGCACCTGGCACCACCACTGCTGGCATTGATGTAAGTTCTGTGCCACATACCCAATAATTGTGCTGTTGTAAGCATGCACAGGCATTGTTTGCTCAAATTGGTGGCTTCACAGGTGAAGCATCTTTGACATGGTCACTGCTTGCCACTCCGGCTGAATTAACCCCTAGAATGTGTGTGCATCTCCCATCTCAGACTTTATTGATTGAAATTGCAGCCTGGTGGCTGTTCCAAGTATGTGTGCAGGGGTTGTTTGGCTAATGCAGTATTGCATACTTTGAATGCCAGCCAGTGTAGTCTGTTTATTGCAGGCATTTAAGCTTTGCTTGCCTTTGTGTAATTTTGAAGCCATAAGCAACTGTTCAGCAATTTTCCAGCAATGCACATCCTGCTCATCTCCAGTGACTAAGCATGCTGTGTACTGAGGCTAGCAGCAAGTCTGACTGTGCTGCTGTTCTGGCTGTGGCTTACAAATCAGCTTGGGCTCAGCTTGATTGTGTCCTCATTGTCTTGCATTGAGTCATGGAGTTGCTGTTGTCATCGCAGTTGCTTTTGCTTTTGTCTTTGAACAAATCTGGTACCAAATCGCTTCACAGGTGCAAAAATTTCATGAATGGTGTTACTGCTGCCGAGCAAAGTGCAGCTCTGTGCAGGCAAGCTTGGGGACAAGAATTGTCAGCAGCAATTTGTTGGCATGAGTGCTGACATTTTTCAGAACTGACAGATCATACTAATGCATGAGCTGATTATTTGTCATTTCAACCCAGGCCAACACTGGTGCCAGTGCCGGTGCCCCTCACAAGGGCTTAGTGGAGGAGCTGGTTGAGAAGGCCAAGGAGTACCTTCCTCACCAACTGACCGGAGTTGAGACTGAGTCCACAGCCTCAGGAGCAGGTTGTGCTGGCTCTGGGTCTACCACTACCGGCTACACTGGGTCTACTACTGGGGGGTATGCTGCCTCAAATTATACTGGATCCACCACAGGTGGCTATGCGGGCTCAAACTATGCTGGCTCCAACGCCTCGCACACCAGGGTGAGCCGTGTATGGTTCTAATTCTATGAGATGATTTCGACAGCATGTTTTTGTGTTGTGTAGTGTGATTTGCCTACATAGTCTCGAGGTCTTAATATTGTTTTGTTTTATTCGTCTGTGTCTGAGCACTGCTGCAACAGTTTGCTTTTGGTGCCTTGTGCATTTCACAGCAAGTTCAGCTGCTGCAGGCTGTGCTCCTGTGCCCCAGGAATTTTGTATGGCATTGATGACGGTAGTGACCTGCTGTTGCAGGACGTTGATCCTCAGATTGGCGGTGTCAGGCTGAGCAACCGCCCTATCTTGGGTCCTGATGTTGGCCCTATGCCATACTCAACCGCGACTGAAGATGAGGCACCTCATGGCATTGTTGACAAAGTCAAGCAGCTTGTGGGCCTGGGGCCAGCTACGTCCACCCCTGCGGTATGCCTTCTTTGTCACACAGGCACTTCATGTATTGTTTCCTTCACAAGCTGCATGTTGCTGACTTGGTGCAGCAGTGGCAACAGCCAATCAACGTTTTGGCTGTGCAGGATCATCATGACTATGAAGAGACTCCATCCAGCACAGTTTTCGCATCTCAGGGCATCAATGCTGGGGTCCTGGGCCCCACAAGCAGAGTGGATTCCTTGGATGGGGACGATGATGACATCTTTGTGGACGCACCTGAAGACCTGGAGTCAGTGTCTTTTACATCAACAAATACAAGCTACACGCAGCTGCCTGCTGACACAGGCTACAACCAACAGCCTGCGGGCAGTGCTTACACGTCCAGCTACAAACAGCCCTATGTCAATCAGACTGGCCCGCCTAAGGTCGACACCAGCAACGACCCTGACGACACATTCGGCCCCGTGAAGCCTCGCCAG
>JAABUO010009185.1_pt1 | contig 11078 bp, 16 predicted proteins | sample 5559291 | NCBI WGS metagenome assembly JAABUO01 (sample SAMN10711878, study PRJNA513372) | rock metagenome | isolation source: Antarctica rocks | place: Antarctica: Victoria Land, Finger Mt sud | reverse complement strand
ATGAGCTAGGGTTTTGGAAGTAGAGGAGAGGAGTTTGTGGATGATTGCTAAGAATGTTCGTTTGTAGAAGTGGAGAAGAGGAAGGTAAGTCGTTTGCTGTGATGATTTTAAAATTTGCAAAACTCAACTGGAGCACGAACTCGAGGATTTTGTTTCTCAGTACAGCCATAAAACCCAGTACCATACCCCACTCTCTACCTACCTACCTACCTGCATGCAAATACAACAAGAGTGGCGATTATTCGTCTCAAAATTGCCAGTTCGAAATCCCCGTCTTTCCTTTCTTATTGATAACTCCGCAAACGCCACCGGATGCAAATGAACCCACGGGAGGTTCTAGTATACAGGGTTTGAAGAAGAGCGAAAATGCCGCACGACCGGCCTCCCTTTGGGAAAATGCAAGCGCTGAAACGCGGATCATAATGCCACACCATAAAAAACAAGACGAAGACGAAGAAGAGCGCTTGCCAGTTACCCCCGAATCACTCAAATATAATCCCTCGCGCTCTTCTGCAACTCAATTAACCGCCATCCCCTCGTATCCGGGTTATTCACATCCTCCGCGACCCGTGTCACGCCAATCGCATACGTAACTAACTGCACCTTATCCTCCATGCCCGCGGCCAGCGCGTTCGTCTTGGCGTTCCGGTACACATGCACCTCCTGTGTGCGGCACGTGATGATGAACACGGGGATTTCGCCGGGCTCGAGCATGCGCGCGGAGAGGATATCGACGTGGCGGATGTCGAGGATGCGGCCGTCGGACTTGAGGCCCGCGGTCGTGTACTGTTGCGCCAATGCGCTGTAGACCTGGAACTGGGCGGCCGAGAGCCAGAGCTTGAGGGTTTCGGTGTCGCCTTTTACGTAAGCGTCCAGGACCTCGGGGAGTATGTATTCGCGCATTTCGCGCAAAAAGGGCTCGACCTGGAAGCTCGGGTCCATTTCGCGGAACTTTTTGATAACCATGGCGGTTTCGTTCTCGGCGAAGAAACCGGCGACGCGGTCGGTGATGCTGCGGGCGGTCGAAATGAGGGGGTTCTCGGATTCGGCGTAGGATGATTTGAGGGAGAAGAGGGATTGCATGAGGCGGTTGGAGTCGCGGAAGTCGCGCCAGGATTCTTTCCAACGGGCGTCTTTGTGGAGGGTTACGTTGGTGCCGGCGCTGAAAATGGGGTTAGTCTGGGTTTGGAATTCATATGAAAGAAGGGGCATACTTGGGGTCCTCTTCTATCTTCTCAGGCCGTCGTCCTGACCGACCCCTTGCTGCGGCTTCTTGGAGCTCTCTTAGTTCCCGCTTTTTTCGCCGTTCCTCTTTTTCAACCCAGCCACCGTATCGCGAGCTGCTCCCATCATCAACAACATCTTTCACGCTACCTACTGCAGTCTTGTAAACTGTAGTTTCCCTGAACGGCCTGGTCGCCTTCTCAATACCACTAGCCGTAGCATTGACACCAGTTCGGACACCCTTGACTACAGGCGTATCCCAAGTCCATGCCGCACCTTGCCCGAATACTTTCCCAGTCCCCTTCAGAGCAGATGCGGTAGCCGAAGTTGCCGTGCCAGACGCAGCAGAGTATGCTTGCCGCGCACGCTTGACAGACTCATTTTCTGTAAATTGATGTGCAGAAGATGCTAGTGCTTTGGTAGACTCGTTCCACTCTTTTGACGCTTGGAATTCGGTCTGCAGTGTTTCGGTGAAAACCTGCCATGGTGTTTTGTTTCCGTGAGGAGGCGGAGGTAGTGGGTCTTGTTTTTTCTCCTCCTTCTTACTGCTTCCATTGCTGTCGTCGTTTTTTCCCTCTGATGAGCCATCAAACTTTGCTTTGCTTTCTTCTGAAGATCCTTCCGACTTCTCACCAGATGCGGACTTGACTGGATCTTCGCCACCAGCTTGGCCTGTTACAGGTTCCTGCCGCGGTGGGTCTTTGGCCGTTTCGCTTTGCCGTTGTTCCTGAAATCTTGAGGATATTGTAGAGAAGGCCCTAGAGCGGGGGGATAGTCTAATTTGAGAGAGGGGAGAAGATGTCGGAGGCCGTAGTGATAGTAGTGTTATGGGGGAGTCAGACAAAGGAGAGGGGTTTTGAGAAGTATACAGTAGTTCGCTATGTAGTCTTCGATATGGCGAGGTTCTTCCGTATGGGGGTACTGCAGAGGAAGCGAAGCATCGTACCGCGCGAGTGCCCCTTGTGCGGGGACTTTTGAAAAGTTGTAAAGGTATGCTCATGCTATTTCTTTGGTGAGACTTGAACAGAAATAGCTTCAGTTGAAAGGAAAAACCAAGCTTCGAGTTGTGGAGCGGATGTGGTGATAGATGGCGGCGAAAAATCGGCCTCAGGTTGTCGCTACGGTGGACCGCAATGCTTCGGAAAGCTGGAAATTTACTTCATTGAACCTCGCTGCTGCTCCTAAATCGCAGGAAATTTAAAGCTATACAAAGATCTTCCTCCTATGAAGAATTAACGTTTACAGTATCGATTTCGAAACATTTATATACTGCAAAATAACTTCTATTAAATATTCTTCTAAACGCTCTCCCAAACACCCTATCAAACGCCCTCCTAAATACCCTCCCAAACACCCTACCAAACGCCCTCCTAAACACCCTTTCAAACGCCTTCTAAATACCCTCCTAAGCGCCCTCTTAAACACCCGTCTGAACATCCTATTAAACGCCTCTCACACTCTGCAAGATCATCTGCATTAAAACATCGCATTTAACGCCCTATCGGTGTTTAGAAGGGCGTCTAATAAGCGTTTAGGAGGGTGTTTGATAGGGTATTTGGGAGGGTGTTTAGGAGGGCGTTGAGTAGGGTATTTGGGAGAGCGTTGAGGAGGGTATTTTGGAGGGCGTTTGGTAATTAGGAGGGCGTTTAGTAGGGTGTTTAGTAGGGCGTTTGGGAGGGTATTTATGAGGGCGTTTGATAGGATGTTTGGGAGGACGTTTGAAAGGATATTCAGGAGGGCGTTTCGTAGGATGTTTGGAAGGATGTTTAGGAGGGCGTTAGATAGGGTGTTTAAAAGGCCGTTTAGTAGAGTGTTTCAGAGAGCGTTTATAAGAGTATTCAGGAGGGCGTTTAAAAGGGCGTTTGGGAGGATGTATAAGAGGATATTTTATAGAAGTTATTTTGCAGTATATAAAGTGTTTTGTAACGCGTTCAGTGCTCGAAATCGATCCTGTAAAACGTTAATTCTTCTTAAAAGGAAGATCTTTGTATGGCTTTAAATTTCCTGCGATTTAAAAGCAAGTTTGGACGAAGAGGGCCCGATTTTCGGTAAAATTGATGTTCGAACCAGCTTCATGCGTAACAACTAACCATTTTCACCATCCAGCACGATGCAGCGGCCACTGTTTGGACGACCATCAATCCACTCAATATGCTCTCAATGCCGTCGAAGCCTTCTCTCACGAGCCTCGCGAAAGCGTTTCCTTACCACCACCACAACCCCCAAACCCGCAGACTCGGGCCTCTCCTCTCTCTCCAAATCCTTCCCAGCAGCTCCCCCAAGACAAGCGACAGCCTCTAATTCCGCGTCCTACGCCAACTCAGTTGACCCCCTCCAACAATTTCCCCAGTCTTCCGACTCGGACACAATCAAAGGCTGGCGCCCTCCTCCACCTCCTCACCACCTCCATGTGTACGCCCACAAACATAACACTCACATCACCCTCACCGATGGCCAGCGCCAACCTATCATATCTGTATCTGCCGGCAACATTGGATTTCGAAAAGCTGCGCGGGGCACCTATGACGCAGGATATCAATTAGGAGCTTATGTTTTGGGCAGGATACAGGCGCAAGGGTTATTGGCAAAGATTCAGAGCATGGAGGTTATCATGAGGGATTTCGGACCCGGAAGGGAGGCCGTGACGAAGATTTTGTTGGGGAGTGAGGGGAGGAATATTAGGTCGAGGATTTGTAGGGTTATGGATGCTACGAGGTTGAAGTTTGGTGGGACGAGGGGTAAGAAGCCCCGGAGGTTGGGTTAGATGTGATTTAGAGATTGAAGGTACATTGTTTCTGCTTTACGGTCATCTTGTAGGAGATTCGTTGCCTCAGAAGGGAGTTCAAGCTTGTTTAAGACGAGTTGGGTCCACGAGCAAGCATCTTGTAACATCAATCAAATGATATCCCAAATCAACCACGTTCGAGGGTACTTGCATCGTGATTTCGCAGCGGGCCCAGCTTGCTGTTGACTGAGAAAGCAATAAGAACTATACTAGCTAGAAAATTCACGCCTTCGCAGCTCCAGCCTTGATCAAGATAATATCTCCATCCTCGACAATATAGTCCTTCCCTTTAGTCATGACCTTTCCAGCTGACTTGACGGCCGCTTCGTCTCCCAGTTCCTTCAATACATCGTAATTGTAAACAATACATTGGATGAATGTCTTCTCGAAGTCTCCATGGATGACACCAGCGGCTTGTGGTGCCTTGGTCCCTTTTCTTATAGTCCATTGCCTAACTTCATCTGTGCCTGTAGTGAAAAAGCTACCAAGATTCATCATTTGCCTCATCGTCACTACGATTTTTCCGAGAGAGGACTTTGTTCCAAGCTTCTTGCACTCTTCGTCCGCTTCTGCCTCGGACTCGAATCGTGTCAGACGTTCTTCGAATGCTATCGAGATTGGAATGATGGGATCGCCAGTAGCGTGCTCTTTGACCCACTCGGCTATTTTGGGGAGATTCTTGTTCTTCTGACGTAGATAATCCTTTTCACTCAGGTTGACCAGATATACCACAGGCTTCGCAGTCAATAAGAACAGAGGATTAATAACTTCAACCTAATTTTCTCAGATTAGCCTCACAGTCAAGGACAAGTCGAAAGAACAGAACAAAGTGTGATATGATCTGTGTCAGAGCGTGGGTTTCATCTCAAAGCAGACTCTCCTATAAAGTCGCTCAACGAGCTGGGATTATCGAGCTTTATAGCTCTTATTCATCGTTCAAAGGAGATATAGAATCAAAGCCAGTAGACTTTAACATACCTCTTTAGGAGTCCAATGCTCTTTCCTCACATCCTTTCCATCTTTTAGCCATGCAAGGATCTTCTCAACGGTGGCCTCTTCTTCCTTCAATTTCTTCATCTCTAAACTTTGTCCGCCTCTTCTGGTCTGCTTCTTCAAGTTTTCTAGGGCTTTCTCGACGAATTCTATATCCTTTATTCGCAGTTCTTCGCTGATGATGTTGAGATCTCGTACGGGGTCGACATCCCCCTCAACGTGTATGATCTCTGCATCGTCAAAGCAGCGGACGACTTGAAAGATTGCATCGACAGCACGGATATGCGAAAGAAAGGCGTTACCCAATCCAGCTCCAGTTGAAGCGCCTCTAGTCAGACCAGCAATGTCATAGACCGTCAGGTGGCCGGGCACTCTTGATTTAGGCTTATAATAATCGCATAGCCAGTCATATCTTGCATCTGGAACTATGACCCGCGACTCTTCCGGATCAATGGTGGCGTAGGGGAAGTTCTATGGCGGAGCGGGTTAATTTCCCTCTGTGCTAGATGCTAGCATATGAACATACGGCAGGGTTTCCGAGCGTGCATTTGGTGATAGCTTGAAATAAAGTTGATTTCCCAACATTTGCTAGACCAACCTACAGAATAAGAAAGGACTTTTTAGCGTGTAGCCCAGTATTTTTGCAAAGTATATATCCTACATACGATACCACTTTTCAGGTTGTTACCGGGCCTACCTAGAAGAATCTTCTTTTCTTCCACCTGCTTTTTAAGAGGCATTTTCTTCTTTTTGAAAGCTAAAAGAGGTGCAGAGGCTGTGAAGGACCGAGGTTGGGACTGAAGGAGAGGGGAAGATCCGACCGCAGTTCTTGCTGCAGACCGTTGAAACTGGCTGAGTATTGAATCGAAGGCGTAGAGAACATGAGCTTGAGACGTAATGTTGATAACTCGTGGGAGAGCTGACTTGCAGTCTCCCGTTGTTGAAAGTGTGAAGTAGCTGGTGAAGAATGAGTGATGATTCGGCCGCAAAAGTGAAGTTCAAGCCTTACATGATCAGCGGAATTTAGTGTCCGGAGACAGGGCTTAGCGAGTGCCAAGACATAAGATATGTCCGAGTTCAATGTGGAGCTCTTACTCGTACATGGCCGACTACCTCACCTGTGTACATTACACGTCTGTCATTTACTGAAGCTTTCACTCGCTATCAACTTCATAGATTTCTTACTTGCTCTCTTTTTTGACAATGCTCATTACGATCACTGTCACACTCTCCCTTACCTTAACCTCATAGCTCAAGCCAGCTCCGGAACCCTAGCTTCCAAATGGCTCCTACAGGTACGGAGCCGACACGTCTAATATCACGGTCGCAGCGTTCTTCAGTCTCTGTACAGAAAACCGAGATCCTCATCAATGTCTACGATCTTCTCCCGGTAAGCCTTCCACAGGAGACGCCAGTCACTCTCATACTAACTATACGGCTAAGCCAGGAAAATTCTCATCCGTATTGTGGTTCTTCGGCAGCTCCCTCCTTCACACAGGTCTAGTAATTAGGAGCCTCAACCGCGAATACGCTTTCGGTGGGCATGATCGCCCTGGTATGTCTGGGGTATACTGGACAAAGCCGCTTATGGAACCACCAGGAGGGACATTCCGCTGTGAGCTCCTGCAAGGTTTCACCTTCAGACCTGACCACGAGATCGAAAAAATCATCAGAGAGGTATCACAAAAGTTTCTGGGACCTTCGTACAACCTGCTGTCGAATAATTGCAATCACTTTACGACTTACCTCTGCGAGAAATTAACCGGTAAGGCTGCTCCAACATGGATCAATAGAGCGGCCGGCATTGGAGTTGCCTTACCATGTGTGGTGCCGAGAGAATGGATTGCTCCACCGGACCACGACACTGCCGATGGCGAGTTATTAGATGAAGACGAAGAAGACGAACGGGCGTCAATGCTGCGGCAGGGACGTCGTCGATCATCGAGCTTTCATGACAGCTTCGCTGAAGGCGAAGAAACTGGTTGGACAAGCGATAGACAGCAGAGTGGAGAAGGAAGTGGCAAGGGCAAAGGTCCTATTCGAGACACTGATGGGAGAAATCTGCCCGCAAGTGAGCGCGCCCCTCACTCACACTGACTACTATCATTAGAAACAATGAGATTTGGATTGGATGGCCTCTTTTCGCTGTATGCTGGGCACCCAATTTGTAAATGATTTCAACACTTTGGAAATCCTGGATTACATGGGCCAGTATGAATTTCCTTGCTTTGTAGGAGTAATGGTTACAAAGAACTGTAATCTCCAAACTAGCCTGAGAACAAGAAGTACATGAAGATGCTTCGAGTACAAGATGGATGACGAGTTCGTTTGTTCAGGACTGAAAGCTATGAGATTGCGACTATCGTATCGGCTTGCTATTCCTATACCTAGGGCCTACAACGTACCATACGGTATCCAAGCAATTCCAAAATATCTACATTACAGAGCACCACGGACACAAATTAGCAGGGAAATGAGGTTAGACGGATTTCTCAAGTTTATTACGCACATCGTATTGGAGCTTCTTGGCCGAAGTAATAACAGCGGCTTCACGCAAGATCAAGTTCTGTATAAGCCAAAGATGTTCTCAAAGTTATAAGTCAAGCAATGAAGGGCTGCGAAAGCTAAGGCTCTTGTGGAAATAGCCATGAACACTAGAGGTCATACCTCATAAACCTAGGTGTCTAAGTCATGACGAGCAATCTAAGTCCTGGTTGGATTTTACGATTATCGTCGAAGAAACAGCAGGGTTATGAGCGGCAATGTACTCCAATAGACCGGCCCACACGGTTACGGTTGCGTAGAAGGCGCGGCAACTTTATGAAGTCGGCGCCAGACTACATATTCCATCTCATGCTTCATGACTTTTTTGCACTTGAGAAATCTATGGATACTTGAGACTTGAGGATGCAGCTCCCACCACTTTTTCAATACATCACCTCGGTGGGACAAGATCGCCCTTGCAAGCGAAGAATTGTTGCAGAAGACATGGCTGAAGCCTTACGCAGCTCGCTTTGGAGGTTTCTATGGTATTCGAACACGATGGGTGACGGCGGCGCTTGCGATAGCGTTGAAGATTGCTTCCAGACTTCGGCTGGACGAGAATGGCGCATGAGCCACATGAGCCGTAGAAGTTTACGATGCGCTCTTGTTAGGCCTTTTTCACATGGTTTAGTACGGGCTGGCCCAAATCGCTTTTATGGGTTAAGTCCATGTTTATGGTCCCTATGGTTCTCGGGGACTTTCGACTCTCTCCAAGCAAACGCAGAACCATGTGAGATACTGCAAAGATTTGTCTCGGTTCACTGGAAGAAAAGAGCTTACCGGCAAGTCCTTATCCCCATCAAGAAAGATACGAGCACTGAGTGACATATCACACTAGAAGGACGGATCTTGCCACACAAACACCGATATCTCGATGGATAAAAGTACTATCTAGCTATTCTCAGTGGTCGGCATGCTAGTATAATAGTTATTCAAGCCCTCTTGTATCTACAAGACTCAGAAACAGTCCCAGCAAGCTATGGGTTCCTGGGTCGATCACATGAAATCAAGATGCTGAATGTTCCTGTGTTCGCGGGACTTTTATCGCCCACCCTATTCTCAGAGCAAACGCGAAGCACGGCTTTGCTCGATGCCGTCACGCCTGAAGCTCGGCTCCTGCTTGAGGATTGCCATGAAATTTTTCGGAAAGAGATTGCTGAAGTGAACAGGGAAGACGGGGATTCACTTGGAATTGACCTGGGAGACTTCGAAGAGGCGGAAACCCTACTTAAACCCCCTATGAGATATTTCAAGAACGCGGTAATCCAGAACACAACGCTCACCTTGGTTCAATTGCTTCGGTATCTTGCGTACAATGATCTATCATCATCCACAGGACCACCCCTAGAACTCGGCGTTGCCGGGTTCTGTGCGGGGCTTCTGGTATTCATAGCAGTCGCCACCTCGAGTGGCGAGCTTCAATTTCTTGCCCGCGGCCAAACATGTTTTACCTTAACTCTTCTGCTTGGTACCCGAAGTAAACAACAGAAACCGAAGGATATGGCGTCTAATCCGATTAACCGAGACTGCCAGTGGAGCCTAGTCGTCGATTTTATTACTGTCACGGAGGCAAAAAACCTGCTGGTCGAGCATAAGAAGGTAAATCATCGTTTGGCTGCTCTGAATCTGTATGACGCTAGCTTATCAGTATCGCAGAGACAAAGATCCCACATCTACATCAGCGCGATGAACGCAGAAAATTGCATCGCGTTAAGTGGAAGGAAGAGGAGACGCCCCACGTGTTTTTGCTGATAGAGAGCTCCATAAGTGCAAAGTTCTACCAGCGAGCATTTACTCGTCGTATCATGACGGGGAAACTCTCATCAATGTAAAGTCCCAGCTAATGCACGACATCGCCCGTCGAGGACTCTCTTTCTCGTCGGTCTCCGATCTAAATATACCTATATATTCAACTAAAGATGGCGCTCACATTAGAATTGTCGATAGTGATGCACACGATAGCCTTTTGGGGCAAATCCTCGATATGATTCTCATATACCCTGTCGATTGCTTGTCTGTACAGCAGAATGTATTCGATAAATTTGAGGAGCTAGGAGTCGTAAGGGACCCTTCGGTCAATATTCTCAACTTTGGGCCTGGTTATGGAATCTCTAAGACCAGAAACCAAGTACCAAAAAACGCACATACTATAGATACCTACATCCCGATTTCATTTGGAAGACTTCTGTCGGCAGGACGGAAGGAATTCACCAAATCCTAAACGATCCATGGGCACCAAATCTGGTAATTTCATCAATAACCCTTTCAAATTTGACACTGCCTTTTTTGAAATCTCGCCAAGGGAGGCCAAATCCATAGATCCTCAACAGCGTGTGATGCTGCAAACAACTCTGAAGGCACTGGATGACAGCTGGTTACGTCCCTGATACCACCCTCTCATTTACGCGAAATTTTTTTGGGTGCTATATGGGCAACGTTAATGTGGACTACCTCAAGAGCGAAATGGATGTCTATTACAGTCCGGGTACCATGAGAGCTTTTCTCAGTGGACGGATCTCCTACGCCTGTAAATTCAGTGCTCCATCTGTAACCCTTGATACTGCCTGCTCAGGCTCGATGATTGCAATTCTGCAGGCATGTTGAGCATTGGCTGCCGGCGACTGCCGTGTTGCAGTTGCTGGAGGGGTGAACATAATGACAAATCCAGATATAAGTTTACTTGTGGTAGACCTGATCTTACAACCTATCTGGGAGACTTTCTCATCCATTTTCAGATGTATCTTGGTTTGGACCGAGGCCCTTTCCTAAGTCCTACAGGCCAGTGCAAGGCTTTCGATGCCTCTGCCGACGGATACTGTAGGTCAGAGGGATGTGGTGTGTTCGTCCTTAAGAAGATAGGCGATGCTCTGAAAGAGAATGATCGGATTCTTGGTGTCATCAAAGGCATTGAGGCTAATCAAAGTGGCAACGCCCATTCCATAACACATCCTCACGCTCCAACTCAAGAGGATTTGATCCAGACTCTACTCTCCAAAACCAGAATTGACCCGCTCCGCATCTCAGTCGTAGAAGCACATGGCACGGGAACGCAGGCTGGAGACCCCAATGAACTCGCAAGCATTCGAAGCGCTTTGTGCAAGGGCCGTACTCAGCAAAACCCCCTTCATATAACCTCAATAAAGGCCAATATCGGTCTTACTGAAGCTGCTTCAGGTGCCGCGTCCTTTGCGAAGCTACTTTTGATGCTCCGCAACGACAAGATACCACCCCTAATTTCGTTGAAGAACCTCAATCCGAAGATAGCACCCCTAAAATTAGATGGAGCAATCATCGATCGGGAGGGAGCTTCTTGGCCTCGAGGAAGAGGTCAACCTCGTCTAGCGTTGCTCAACAATTTCGGTGCATCGGGCTCCAATAGCGCGCTTATTCTACCAGAACACCTTAATCTTCCTACTGTCAAGTCCGAGAGCTTTCAGGAACGAAATACCTATCCGTTTAGCTGTTCTGCAAAAAGCCAAATCGCTCTTTTTATGCTACGAGATTCCATTATATCATATTTGAGAAATCACTT
>JAABUO010009184.1_pt1 | contig 11078 bp, 17 predicted proteins | sample 5559291 | NCBI WGS metagenome assembly JAABUO01 (sample SAMN10711878, study PRJNA513372) | rock metagenome | isolation source: Antarctica rocks | place: Antarctica: Victoria Land, Finger Mt sud | reverse complement strand
TGAGTGGGTACTGTCAGAGGCTCTTGATCCGGCCTGCAGAGTGGCATAAGTGGCGAGTTGGTGGTAGTGAGCGGTGGACTAGAAGTGTTTGATGGAATCAGCAGAGCAGTCTCAGGTATGCCATTTTACAAGAGCACCCAATAAGAACACTGCCATACCTGACAACATGGGCAGAATTTGGCTGAGGAGTATCTTTTGCACTTGCAAAGCAGTCGAATTGCATTGCCAGCTGTCGGTCAAGCGAGTCATGGATATAAAGCATAAGCACATGTTTTGACATGTGAAGTAAAAACAAATGTAGTCTTCATACTTGAATCAATCTAATTAGCATATGCGTTATAGATGCATGCACATGATGTTTACCTGTGTCATCCTGGTCTGAGTCAGCAAGGTCAGGAGCTTCCACAGCATGCTGCAGCACCTCATGTGCCCCACTGCTGCTGGGCGCATCCTGCTGAGTCAGCTCACTGGCACCACTCATGGGAGTGGAGCAGCTACCTGGGCTGTTGTCATGGGCCTCTGCCTCACCAGGGCTGTTGTCATGGCCCTCTGCCTCACCAGGCTTGTTGTCATGGCCCTCTGTCGCACCAGGCCTGTTGTCCTGGCCCTCTGCCTCACCAGGCTTGTTGTCATGAGCCTCTGCCTCACCAGGGCTGCTGTCATGGCCCTCTGCCTCACCAGGGCTGTTGTCATGGCTCTCTGCCTCACCAGGGCTGTTGTCATGGCCCTCTGCCTCACCAGGGCTGCTGTCATGAGCCTCTGCCTCACCAGGGCTGTTGTCCTGGCCCTCTGCCTCACCAGGCTTGTTGTCATGGCCCTCTGTCGCACCAGGGCTGCTGTCACGGCCCTCTGCCTCACCAGGGCTGTTGTCATGAGCCTCTGCCTCACCAGGGCTGTTGTCATGGCCAACTGCCTCACCAGGGCTGCTGTCACGGCTCTGTGTCTCAGCTGTGGTCTGGCCTAGAAGCCTGGGGGACGGGGTAGCAGCGGGTGACAAGTCGCTGGAGCTGGACTGCCCATCACTGTCAGCAGCACTTGACACTGTGTCAGCTTGAGGAGTGATGTTTGGCATTGACAGCTTGATGGCGCTTGTGCTGCTGGCAGTGTCCTGATGACCAGCTGCTTCTGATGGTGATGGAGTCTGCTCTGCAGTGATGCTGCTGCTGCTTGGCTCCACTGCATCTGTAGCATTGAAAACATCTGCTTGGCGGCTGGCAACTCCATGAGCACGAAGGGGCTCAGTGGCATCAGTGTGTGAGAAATCATTGCCAGCCACCTGAGAGGATCTGTTGCTGTCACTGTCGTTGTCTGACTGTGAGGATGCATTGCTATCGCTGTCCAGAGATGCATTTATCTGCTCCAGAGCTTCCTCTTGGAGGGAATCCAGGTACTCATCGCATGCCTGCAGTGTTGCCGGAGCATAGTCAGGGTAAAGATAGGAGGCAATTCGCTAGTGCAATGCTTTATGACCATGCATTCAAGACATGCAGACATGCTTGATGCCAAACAATGTTGAAGGCTGATAGGCCAACAAAGTTGCAAAGATGACTGTAAGTGCACATACCAGCCATACTGCATGTGACAGCAATAAGGATACACAGGCAGTCAGATGCAGCTGCAAGGCCTGCACTGTTTACCTGCTCAAGGTCTGTGTTGAGGTGATCGCAGGCCAGGCGAGTGAGCATGCACACAGTCTCCATGTTGATCATGGCCTTCAGGATCCTGGTACACTGCAGGTGAAGCTCCATGATGGCGTACTGGTCGCTGACTACAAACAGGTCTGCTGCCTCTTCAAAGGTCAGGCTTGGCTTGGGAGCACCATACAGGAAGTCCAGCAATAGGCCCATGGTGTCTGCTGTCATGTCATACATCTGCAGTGCGCAAGTCTAGCCTGCAGCATCATGAACTCACTTGAACAAACGGGCATGAAACAGCTGTATCAACAACTGTGCACACAGCAGCGCACAGTGATGCATGTGCATGAGTGGTCAAGCAGAAACCCCAATGCAATGGAGGCAGATGAAGAAGAGTGTTGATGTACTGTGAAGTGCCTCATGGTGTACTGCAATGCAGTGATAGGGCAGCAGGCAGGTGCGACATGATGCAGATTTCAACAGCAGGGATTGATCTGCCTTTGTGCCAGACAGACAGCATTGAGACATTCACGCATGCACTCACGCATTCATTTGCTCATGCTTTTGTTCACTCACTTACTCATTCCTGCATTCATGCGTCAGACATGCACAATCCTCAGCAGATTTCTGTATCAGCTCCTGTTTTGGTGCACACATGGTATGTACTGCTGATACAGCTTCGACTGCTTCAGGGCGCTCACCTTCCAGCATATTGCTGCTGAACATAGACTCAAAGACAGGACTCGCACAAGCCAGGGTGGCTCTGTGCACTGCCCAGACTCGGCCGTCTACTTCAATGGTGGCGTCTGTGAAGAGTTGCCTCCTGAACGAGGCTTGACTGGCCTCCCGTACTCCCAGGCGCATGATGCCAGTGTCCTGGTGGTCATGGGTGTATGATGAGTGGTGGCGCTGAACGCGCTGAACGCTGCTCACCCCACACACACGGAGTCTTTGCCGTTACACAACTCTGCATCCTCTGGGCCCATGCCTGCACAAGCAGACACACTGATGAATGGTACACCCAAGACTGTCACGCCAACATGGCAAGATGGAGGTGAGAAGCGAGTGGACGCCAGCTTAACAGTATGCAGATTACCCTGTCACCAAGCCAGACTGCCATGAAAAGAAGAGGAGCAGGTCAGAAAGCAGCAACAGCAAGCAAGATAGTGCAAACGTACCTCCCATGACCACGAGGGCACCCTCATGACATGTGGCCGAGTGCCAGAATCTGTAATCCAGTGGGCTCCCAGTCAGGTCAGGGTTGGTCCATGACAGCGTGTTGAAGTCAAAGATGAAGAGCGTCTTGAGAGCGTTACCACCATTCTCACTGACTCCAGCATGAACAAGCCATTGGTCCTGCACAGCGACACACAGTCAGGAAGCAGCCTCAAGTCATGCCATGCTTACAAGGCCATGTGGAAAGTATTTGTATCCATTATTGTCTACTGTAAGTGCAGTTCCTCCCGATGATGTTGTGTACAGCAACAGATACATGTGCATCAATGTGTTGCAGCCTTTGCAGACAAGTTGTTATACGATGCTAAAGGGCCGTGGCATTCTGCATAGAAGAGTTTGTACAAGCATGGGACAGATTTCTGACAGAAAGGAGGGCTGCAGCAGTCACCAGGCACACCAGTCAGAACCCAGGATACCAGTTGTGGCTGGCAGCTGCATACCTGGACAAGCACTACCCTAGCGCGGCATATTGCAAAAGGCATGTCCCCTTTGCGGGGCAAGCGCTGCCAGTGTAGCGAATTCAGGTCCAGCTGGTAGACATCCATGCAGTCTTCACAGTCTGGTTCGCTGACTAGCAGGTAGCCATGACCGTCAAAGACAGTCAGCCCACAGGCAAGCTCTGTATCAGGAGGAAGATCACCAGTGGCCAAACACTGCGTCCAAGAGCTGTCCTGTATGTCAAAGGCCCAGAGAGCCTCTTTGGCTTCTACAAAAACTCTTTGTTGTCGCTGCCTGCATCATGAACCAGGACCATCAGGTGTGAGCAAAGGCATTTTGCGGCTGAAGTCATCGTGGTCTCGTATACTGCTGATTGCACCGGTTTGAGCGAATCACCAAAATCGCATACCAAAAAGCACCAAACACAGCAAGGCCAGACTCCAACATGTGTACCTCCATAAAGCAGCAGACGGTCATCATGAGCTGCAAGCAGTGTGTTGCAATATCCACGTGGAGCAGCCTCCAGAGCCAGAATAGTCCATCTCTGTGTCCGAAAGTCAAATGTTCTCATGTTGAAGCAGAAATCTGGGCCATCCTCTCCAGCACCTTGACGTGCTGTAGCAGGTTCCAGCATGCCTACTACATACAAGGTGTCCTTGTACACAATGCCTGTGCAGAGAAAAACAGGCAATCAGTTTCAGCGTTTGGCCTCGGATGAACAAATGCGGTGCAGAACCTACCTGTGTCTTGCATGAGCCAGTTGTACCAGGTCTCAGTTGCTGCCCCTTCATCACTGACAGCTTGCCAAGTGTTGGTGTTGTGGTCCAGCTTCATGATCCGGCTTTCTCCATCATCAGCAAACACTGTCCCATTGGGGTTGACAGAGCGCTGATTCACTCGGTGATGTGGAAGGCCCCCATACAAGTAGAGGTCCTTGTCATGAGACACAAGAGTGGCCCAGGCGCGCTGTATGATGGGTGACTTGTATTGAAGTACTGCTTTTGCTGTAGTATGCTCTACCCAAGGGCTTTGAGTATTACCCTGCTGGTAGATGTGCTCAGCTCATTGAACCTTTTTGGCTGGTACGGACTAGCTTTTTCTGAAGTGCAGGATGTGTATGCATGCAGCTGACGTTACCATCAGGACAGAGTGCTTGTGACATGCATGGCAGACTGCTTAGCGGCTTATGCATTTGCAACAAGAAATGTATTGTCTTAATGCAGCCTGCAAGCTTCAGATCATGATGCTGAAGAAGACAGTGCTAGTGCTGAGATGTACTTCAGCCTGCATGATATTGGTACAATCCTGACGCTGCATAATATCAGCGGCAGTTGATGCTGTTCCTCTGTCTACGAGGGCGCTGGGGCTCGTTGACACCCGCCCCTCAGTCTGCCTGAGCAAAAACGGTTGTACTTTCTGTGCGCAAGCCTGCCCTGCTCACTGGTCGGCAGTTTAGTGAACTCGTGCAGACTGACACATAAGCCTAGTTGCGGAGGGCGTTTCTGCCATAAGTGCGACAGCTTGACAGAGGCGTGATTGCAGCTTGCGGACAAGATGGCGCAAAAATCAGTCAGCTCCGACAAAATGCTGAATCTGGGATACAGAGTAAGTCACTGGTACATGCCCTCCCCAAGATCTGGTATTGCGGTGCACTCACTGCTTCCTGATGCAGGTCCTCATGAAGAGGAATAGTACCTATATAGCTTTTGTCCTGGCTGGTGCTCTTCTCGGCGAGCGGGTCAGTATTTATGTGATCGACGATACAAAGTTGCTGTGTCACTGCTTCCATTGCCGCGATAACCTTGCCTGAATACAGGTGGTGAACTACGGATTTGACACTGCATGGGAAAGGAACAACCAAGGGGTGAGCAGGGACTGCATGTCTGCCGGGCAGGAGTGCAAAACCTTGGAATAGTGCTTTTGCCATCTGACTCATGCCACAATGCGTGCAGAAACTCTTCAAGCACATAGAGGGCAAGGTTGGTTCAGAAGGTGGAGGAGAAGGGGGTGGCAATGATGATGATGAATAACCTGCACAAACTGTTTGCACTTTGAGATCTGACTTGATGCCTTGCCTAGGCTGAAGGCCTGATGCCAGTGTGACTGCAAGGCTTGTGTGCCACAGACTACAGAGGCCACAAACCAATCTTTATACGGATAGTGAAGTCTGTTGTCGTTTGATTTGTTACTGCATGCAAGACAGCTTGACATGAGCAATCATGCAAACACTATTTTTGCCCACATGCATTTATTTCAGCTGCACAGACAGTGCACGGCATGTGTGAAACGCAATTGAGGCTACACCATACAATTTTTGAAATGCGCTCTGGCTCTGCAGCCAGCACATAGTATAGAAAGCCTCTAGCAACCGTTTGGTGCATTTGACTGCTCACAGATACATGTTGCTCCTGCACAATAACTTAAGCAACCAGCACATTCTGAGCTACGTGTGCAAAGCATTATTGCTAATTGTCAGTTGCGCCTTGCGCTTTCACCTGTCATTGTGCTGCAGATAATTATATGAGAACTGCACAATGCACGTGTGCTCATGCTATGGCGGTATACAAACCACCTGTCACATGTAGAATAGATCTAAAGAGAGGCAGCAAACCCGCTCTACCCCTTCTCATTGAACTACAGACAAAAGTACCTCCACCTGCGGATCGGGCAGTCCCATGCATGAGCAACATAAACGATGAATGGTTCTTGCAAAGCCTTAGGCGGCTGGCTGCTGCTGATTGTACTCTTCAAGGACCTGCTCCATGGCCTCTTTGGCTTCTTTCTCATCAGCAGCATAAAGTATTCGTTCAAACACCTTGACAACCTACATTCATACACACGCATTCAAAGCAACAGCATTAAGTTGCCAGGTGTCACGAAGGGTCATGTGGCCTTTTGGACAAGCAGGGACGCTGCAACGTCTGCTGGGTAGTGCAACTACTCAGCAAGCTGATCAACCCATTGCTACATTGATACACCTAATGCTGCGACGTGGATCCCATGCTAAATTGCTGTGTGAAGAGTAGTGTATCGCTGACACCATGCAGGCAGCAAAACCAGCACTATACTTACCGGAATGCTCTGAAGCAGAGGCATCTGACACAAGATCTCAATGTCTCGCAGCTTGTCAAAGTAGAAGTCCCTCTCCCTCTCCACATTGTCCACTTTCAGCTTGAGCTCTGTGACCTGCATTTACAAGCTTCTAAATCAAGCAATAACATATTTCACAATAGCTAAGCATGCTAATGCAAGCCCTTTTGCTATGAACAAATGCTGCTGTGCAGGCCTTGGTCTTATGCTGTTACTGATCAAATGTATGGCCTAAAAAGAACGTGAAACTGCTTAGAGTCGGACTTGTGGTGCACAGCCTGCTACATTGAGATGATGCCAGCAGTGCCTGTACCTGCTCAGTGGCTTCCTGCACTTGCGCAGCCATTCCTGTATCCTGAGAGCCGCTGCTACTCACTGAAGCAGCTGATCCTACTGCTTGGCCAAATTGTCGTGTGCCCGGGGTCTTCTTGCTGATGGAAGTTGACCTTGCAGGTGCTGCCCCATTCATGCTTGCTGTTGTTGCTGCTGATGACAAAGGTACTCTCTGCTTGTTTGATGCCGCTTTGACACCGCCTGTTTTGCTGGCAGCACGGCGTGCAGCAGCATCATAGTTCAAGTTCTGACCATTGCTGTGGCTGTCAAAGTAGCTCTTCAGCCACTGCATGAACTCTATGTTGTCAAGTGGCCTGGCTCTGATCAGCTTGTTCACCTCAACATGCTGCACAAAACAGCATACGTTGGTGTCTAGCAGTGCTTTAAATAGGCAACAGCTCAGCCAAGTTGCAGGAGGAGGATCGCGGACGCTCAGCCAGGTTGCAGGAGGATTACGGACACCAACCTTATCAATTCCAAGTTTGGTGAATGCAGCTTGCAGAATTTTGTAGTTGTTAATGTACTCATAGTCATTCTTGGCATTGAAGTCTACCTGTATACAGCAGCAATGTCGAGAGCAGTGCAAACAGACAGAGTTGACTGTCTGTCCCTACGTCTATACCTTGCCCAAAGCAACACATCCCGGGTGCAAAGCATCCAGTAGCTGACACGCCACAGCTCCTGAAGCTGTCTGTATCAGCATGCCATGTCATTATAAGTGTATAATCTTCCAGTGACCAACATTGCTGACATCTGCCGTGTAAGCACAGACCTGCTCAATTTTGCTGAGGTTTAAACCTAGAGTTGAGTTGATCCACTGTAGCAGCTCATTCCTCCCCACAAAGTATGCACCGTCCATGATGCCAATAGCTGACATCTTGACTGGACTAAGGCCAAATTAGCTGAGCCCAGGAGGCAACATCGCGAGAGTGGGTGGCCTAACTCACCAAAGAGACAGATCTAGACCTTGCGAGGACACAGGCCATAAGGGGTGGCTCACAAAAATTTTGCACATGCGCGAAGCACACCCAAGGGTCAAGAGATGATGCCTGATACTGTGGCTGCAGACACGACGATGTTGACAGATCAATATACTTCTGCCGCGAAAAACTAGGACTCGCTGACAGGAACTGCAGTACGGCGTATAGCTGTTTACATCATCAGCGTATTGCACCCATTACACCGCTTTAGCTTCTAGCAAGGTTGACTACACATTGTCATCCAACTGTCCCCAGCACCAGCAGTGTCCCCGGCAGTGTCGGAACCGACACTGATGCATGCGCAATTGCAGGTAGGTGTGATGAAGCAAGCCCGCACAGCCGTTAATCGCAATCGCTGTGTAGCATTATTGAATCGTCGACGCTGACGTTCGGCACTTGTCTGGCTTTCGCATTAAGCAGCTGAGTGCCAAGTGCTCCGGCGTTGACGTTGGCGAAGAGGTTCACGTTGCACAATCACCACTATAATGCGCTGTCGCGCGTGCAAGCCAATGTATAGTATCAACTTGCCTTTGGCGCCAGCTTGACCTGTTCGTATCTGCCGGATCCCGCTTCCGGCACACGCGTGACAAAGCCTTTGGACCCTCAACACGTTGTACAATGGCTGAAGGCAACAGCTCCGACTTCCCATTCCAAGAGAGTGATCTACGGAAGTTGACGGAAGCGCTGGCCTCGCAGTAAGTAGTGTGCACGGTTGGGACCCGCTGGCCTTTCGAAACAGCCACTTCTACCTGTTTGGCTGTTTGGCTAATGGCATTCTGAGATTGCAGGCGGGGAGGAGGCTTTCACATATGGGACTTCTTGCTAGGGGTGCTGTTTGCAACTGCTGTGACAGGATTTCTGTACTATCGCGTCAGGAACACAGGACTCAAGGCGCTCAACCGAGAGAGACAGTCATTTGCTGTGCGGGTGTGTGACTACAGTGCATGACAATGTCAATCCTGCGCATGAGCTGTGAATGACATAACATTAGCGGCAACACTCTACCAATTGATCAGCCCCCTTCTGTGGCATACAGGCCTTAAAAGACATGGATTCAAAGACTTTGAAGAAGGTCTTAGGTCAGGTAAGTCATGTTGCCAAACAGTTCTTCTTGCAAAGGCATCTTCCTCATCTGCTCTCAAGTATGATGCCCGTGTTGTTGTGTACCAGCAAGCATGGTATGTGTGCCTGTCTGAGCGCAAAACATGACTTGCAGGTGAATCTGCCAAGTTGGGTAAACTTCCCAGATTTTGAGAGAGTTGGCTGGCTGAACAGCGTCATGGGTACGTTTTCGTCAAACATCTTTGTCAAGTCTACATCTCCACACACAGTAGAACTCAGCAAAACTCCCACCTGTTGTTGTCATGTCTGTGAGATTGCCAGGCATATCTGTATTGCAGACATGGCATCTCTGAAGACATTTTGGGACAGCACTCCTGGTCACAACTTGTTCTTGATGGTCCACTCAAAGCGCTCCTGCTTGTCAGACACTCTCATTACACTCTCTCCATATGCACACGGTCTGCAAACAGGCTGTGTATGACCCAGATAACTCTGTATCTTTTGCTCTGCCAGCAAAATGTTGAATACACAGACACCAAGCCATTGCTGCTTCCACGCTATGCATACTCCTGTTGGCCAGCAGACAAGCTGACAGTGGTGTCATGCATCTTACACTGACGCTAGCTGCTTAACAGCTGCTTGTACACGAGGCCACTAATGAGTGGTCAAAACCAGTGGCGCTATCATGCAATCATATGGAACCAACTCAGATGCCAGAGCCTGTGATCTGAATCTGCATGTCTGGCAAGCCACAAATAACACTCAACACGCAGACTGTACATTATGCATTAGACACAAATCGGTGCATGTCAGCTCCAGCCCAGGTTGAACCAGACTGTGATCCAGTCATGCACATTCCACCAGGGTGAAGGAGCCAGTCTCTGTGCATGTTTTCAAAGGAGCTAAGCTGCTTCATGTGGCACTGTCATCACTTCAGCACGGAGTGTGAGATGCATGTGAGCTAAACTGCATTGCATGTGGCTCTCGTCAGTTCAGCAAGGAGTGTGTGTGATGCGCCTGAGCGAAGCTGCTTTGTGTCATCAGTTCAGCGTGGAGTGTGTGATGCGTGTGTAGGTCAGCTGTGGCCTAGGGTGAACAAGGCCTTGAGCACCATGGGGCGGCAGCAGCTGGACCCCTTGATGAAGGAGAGCAAGCCCTCCTGGATCACCTCTGTCATGCTAGACAGGCAAGCTTGTCTCTCCCTGTTGATCATCTTCCTACTCTTCAGGTGTATGTTCTAGTGTAAACTCCGCTCAGGAGCCTGCACGCAGCTCCAAGCAGAATCAGCAGATTTCCCACAGGTGTGCCAGAGTAGCGTATCAGAAATTATGAGTCATGAAGCAATACACAGTATAACTCTTGTCTCTGCCTGGTGACTGCAGATTTGACCTGGGTGACAATGCCCCTCAGGTCAGTGGAGTGAAGGTCTACCAGAGCGGCGCTTCTGGAGCTGATGAAGTCATCATGGAACTGGATTTTGGGTGGACCAGTGAAGCTGAGATGTCCATGATAGTGCACCCAATGCCCCACCAGGCCTGGCTGGCCACCCCTGTTGTGGAGATCCTGTCCAAGCTCATTGTTGTCAAGGTCCGCACATAACACTCGCTCTCATTGTAATGCGTGTCTGCTACAGTCACACACTCTGCCAGGAAATGTCATGATCTCAGAATGTAAATCCATGTGGGTGCGTGGTCATTACCCACCACGCCTGGTGTAGATGCCAAATGCATGGATTCTGTCCAAGACAGTTGTTGTCAACATCATTGTCTTTCAGTCATTACCACGCTTTTCATGCATTACTTGCAGCCGGTCCATGCGAATGATGATGTCATTGCGTGCTCATAACGCACTGTGCCTGGCTGAGCAGGCTGCTCTGCATGCTGTGTGCTGTGTGCTCTGCATGCTGTGTGCTTTGCATGCGATGCCCGGCAGTGTCTACTGAGCACTGAGCTCTGAAGGGCAACAGCAGATCAGGCCTGGGTTTCTGTACCTTAGTGGCTAAGCCAATACAGCCATCAGTGTCCTGATCAAAGCAATCATGGGTATTGTTTGGGAGGAATTTCAGATTTGAGTGGCCACATGTGCAGGTGGGTGTTGAGAAGGTCACCTTGAATGGGCGTGTGCGCATCACCCTGAAGCCTCTGATGGATGAAATGCCCATTGTAGCCGCCATACAGGTGAGGCCTTTCCATCGGCACTTGCTGATTTATTGTCTGGTCAAAACGATTACAACAACAACAACAACAACAACAACAACAACAACAACAACAGCAGCAGCAGCAGCAGCAGCAGCAGCAGCAGCAGC
>JAABUO010009183.1_pt1 | contig 11078 bp, 15 predicted proteins | sample 5559291 | NCBI WGS metagenome assembly JAABUO01 (sample SAMN10711878, study PRJNA513372) | rock metagenome | isolation source: Antarctica rocks | place: Antarctica: Victoria Land, Finger Mt sud | reverse complement strand
CTGCAGTGAGCGTGCATACAAGTCAGATGGGAGCTGTGAGCAACACCAAGTGCATCATGGATGAGGAAAATGCAATCATGTGATGTAAACGGCAGCAATTGGCGTCAAGCCTCTCAACATGTGCAGCGGCCGTTCAACTGACAGCATTCCCTTGAATTGAAATTGTTCTGAGGCAATCAAGCAAGATCTTGGCACCATTGAGTCCCTTTCATTTGACATGCATAAAACACAGGGCCTGAGCAAGATGCGCAGCATCCAGACCTGGTTGCTTGGCAAGCCTCGCTCCATACGCAGCAGCTTCTTGGCAAAGGCAGCAATGCTTTCCTCCAAGGCTGGCATGTCCAGCTGGCTGAAGGCTGTTTCTGCCCACGTCTGAGAAGCTTCTGCCCATCCAGTGCTGCTGGTCCAAACAAGCAGCCGCAGCTCAATCTACAGCACAGGGCAAAACTGCTTGATTGACCAAAGGGACATTGACCTTATGCATTGCCCACAAGGTGTGCAATCCCCATGCCGGTGGCTATCGCACAGACGATATGAGCACAATATTGTTCCACAGGGAATATGGTCAATGCTGCTTATTGACTCTGCCTCAACAACCATAAAATGTATTTGGCTTCATACCTTAGCGGGCCCATACCCATTGTGCAATGCAGTACATGTCTGCAAAGTAAGCAGCAATGGTATAGCTTGCACTGCCTAGGCAGACAACGAGTGACAGTTGATGGGAATATGCAAAGAAGGTAGCTTTGGTGACTGGCCATCCGGACTGCGCAGCCAGGGAGTGTGGATGAACAGACAGCAGGGGCAGCTGACCTCCTCTTGAGCAAGCGCCAAGTCATCGTTGACCATCTTAGGCAAGTTGAGGAAGCTCTGATGGTACACAATGCGCTCTTGCTCAGTCTGCTGTGTCTGAGCCTGCTGCAGCAGGTCTGACAGGTAGCTGATGACAACCTCAGCCTCGCTGTTCTCATCCAGCACCATCTCAGCTTGTGCAGCTGTGCGCATCTCTGCCACCTGCTTGATGATGCTCTGAACACCTGTGATGGAGACATGACATACGTAATTGATTGTAAATGTGCTGTTGCTGATAATTCATAGCTACCACTGTGGCCAGGTTTCGCGCTAAATGCTGCCAGGCTTGCCTCCAGATATATTCTCCAGCAACAGGCCAAACATCACACATGCCAGAGGCGCACACATCATGCTACCCTGTTACTGTGTTGACCAAGGCCCAGTGCGCAGTAAGAGTTTTGGTCTGGGAGGGTCTGCTGTGGGTACGTATGCTTGGACGTAAGACCCTGGCTAGTTATTCAATAAGATATGCAGACATGCTCGTCAAGTTGATGGAGGTCTAGGCATACCATTCCCCAGCTCCCGGCCAAAGGCGTCAGTCTGTTCTTCCTGGTGAGCCTCTACATCTTCAGCTGCCTGTTGCAGAGCGTTCATATCGGCAGTAAGAGTATGGTAGGCTGCCATGTCCATGGCAGGCACAGTCATGCCGTACTCCAGGACCAGCTCAAACGCGGCCTGCACCTGGTTGTAGTGCTCATCCACCTTGCTCTGATTTGCCTGCCAGCACAAGAAGGGTCACAAGCTGACAGCATAACACGTTATTGGGGCTGTTTGGCTACTGATCTGCATGGACGTCAAGCTGTTCCTCATGCTCAGTCACAATGAGCAACAGCGCCAAACTCTCACAACAAAACATGATGTGCACTGCAGAAAATCCCGCGCCAACAAAACAAGCATTGTCCTGCAGCTTGCAGTAAAATTGTCATTTCTGACAACAGCAGCAGAGAGCTGGGAGACACAGGTGCGCAAAACTCTGACCTTGAGAGTCTCCAGGAAAGACAGTTGTTGCACGTAGTCCTCTACGCTGCTTATGCTGGCCTTCAGAATGGATGTGGCGCTGTGAACCTGGTCAACGAAGACAGCGTACAGCTGAGCAGCAGCCCTAGGCAGGCACTGACCCAGCTGTGCCAGCAAAGCTGTGGGAGAAGGCAGCAGTGCAGTCTTCAGCTGGTGTGCATCCACTCTGAACATCCCCACATCATTCTGCATGACACAAATCTTGGGCAGTGACTGCAAGGATTGGTTACTGACACATTGTTTGAATGAGCCTAGATGGGTGCATCCCATGCCTTGCATGGCTTGGCAGTGGCACCGCCACAAGCAGAAAAGGCCTGGCGAGAACAAACCCTGCATGGGCAATTCAGGCAGTCTGTCATGCAAGAACCTGCTTCAGCTGCTGCTGCTGCTGCTGCTTCTGGTTTGCTGTTCAGCAGTCAATAGGTAACCAGAAGGCTGTACCTTGTCACTCAGGTCATGGATGTCTTTGAGCTGGCACCTCAGATCATCCATGAGGTCCTTGAAAGTCTTCAGGCTGATTGTTGGCCCAGCCTGCTGTGGCTCAATGGCAGCAAAAGCAGGTGTACTGCTCTGCTGACTGTCATCCCGAGCAGTGGGAGCTGATTCGGTCACAGCCTGGCTGGCAGGCAGCAGCTGACCCGAGAAGCTTTCCACATAGGCAGCTGCCATGGCTGGCACATTCACTGAGTCGTTGCGACGCAGCATGTCCTCAAATGGCGTGTATGACTGCAGCAACAGGCAGGTATGTTGGCATGATGAGATGCAAACTGGCTGGCAAGTCCAAGAGTTGGTAGATGTCCAAAATGCGGACTCTGCAGAATGGTACAAGGCTCATTGCGCTGAGGTATATCATCACAGCACGGCACACAGTTGCTCAACACAAGCAAGCAGCCCTTCAAAGAGTTTATCAAGTTGCAGAACAGCACACAGAGGACAATCCCAAGACATACCCAACAGGCTGGATGACCATGACCTAATGTTCTGCTGATGTCACCCAAGTTGAGTATCAGCTCCCGTTCTCACCTGCCTGAAGTCCTCAACTTGAGCAAAAGCAGCTTGCCACAACTGTGTCAGCTGAGCTACCAGGCCTCGGAGATCTCCGGCATCAATGAGGGCTGCCAAAGGGGTATGAGGAGGGTTCTCCTCGCCTGGGCTGGTGATGAGGCTGGTCACCTCATCTGCCTCCCACAGCCGCCTCAGACCAGACAGCACACCCATCCAGTCAGATAGCAATGCCTCCAGAGCCCTCTGCATGCAACCATCCTTTCTTTCAACACTTTGGCCCGAGTGAGCCAGGCCCACTTACTTCGATAGAACACTTGACAGGGCGGTCACAGCAAATGCTGGCCTCGGCAATCTTATCATACAATGCTGAGAACCACACAGAAATAGCCTGTGTGGAGCCTGCAACAGCCTGAATGCCAAGCTGTGCATCAGTTGCTTGATGAGACTCACATTCGCTGTACCACTCGCAATGAGAAGGGCTCAAATGGTCAGCGAATACATGATGCTGCCGGGCTATGAAGGAAGCCTAACCAGAAACTGAGAAATGGATGGGGTGATCTTAGTGCCAGTGATGGTGAGGACAACCTCCACCTCAACGATGCATGACCTAGCTGACTGGCTCGCAGCTACGTCAGCTGTGCTCTCAGGGCTGCTGGCTGCAGCAGCATCTGAGTCAAGGCTGGGCTGGTTTGCTACCTCATTGCTGATGACGGCAGCTTCGTCAGCTACGCTTGACACAGGTGCAGCTGCAGCTGCTTCCTGCTTTTCGTGGATGCCAGCTTGAAGCATGTCCATGACAGAGGCAGACAGCACCTGCAAGCATGCAGTGGCAGCTTGTGCAAGCTGGCCAGCAAATGAATCTTGAAGAAGTTCAGTCTCATGGACAAGAATGCTTGAAGATGGATTTGATCCATGTAGGCAGCTGAGCTGGAAGTGCAGCAAACGAGTCTTCATGTAGAATGAGTGAATGCTTTGGCAGCCCTTAGCAAATTGGGTATGCAACAGATTAAACATACTTTTGGTTTGCACGCCTCTTGATAGGCTTCTCTCATGATGCCGTGATACAAGTGTGAAACTGGGGACAGCGCTCAATGAAGCAATCTGATGCTATTGCTACATACCTGCTGCAGCGTGTCACACATCATGTAATCAGCCATCTTGACAAAGCTCCTAAGACGCCTCAGCTCAGTACGCCTGGCTGCCCCAAGTGTGTACTTGAACTCTTGAGCACTGTCTGGATGCTGCAGTATCAGCTGCTGCTGAGCTAGAGCATGTTTGCCGTTCCCAGCTGTATGCTGCAGCTCGCTATGCTGCACTTGACTGTCCTGCTGCGGCAGACCACTTTCTGAGCAAGAATAGGCACTTCACACAGCAATGCTGGCAGTGACGACAACATGACTTGTTTAAGTATGGTTCATAACCAGAAGCAACAAATGCTGCCATGAGCTGTTGTGCCTGCACCGCAGATGGGATTTGGGGATCAACTGCCGTAGATGTTTTGCATGTGATAGGGTACCATGTATTGCATGCCGCTCATGTTATGAGCAAAGCTATGGGCAGGTCTTGGCCACCGCCACAGGGCAGCATGATAGGCTGTATATGTCAGGAAACCATTTCTGCTCCTGCACGGCAAATGGAGCGCAGGCTTCAGTAGGTGAGCATGCCTGAGCCAGCTGGGTCTCTAGGTGTTCCAGAGCTGCATGACAGGCTGCAGTGACAGCCCCAACCACCATGTCACTAAACGCAGACAAGCCCACAACCGACTGCTCATGCTTGGTCTCCTGGCAGGCCAGAAACTCTGGCAGCCGCAGCACCTGCCCTGGCAGCAGCTGCTGCAGGCGTGCACTGGTAAGCTTGGAGCAGAATCCCCGCACAGAGACCAGATGCTCCTGTAGGTGGCAGCAGGCAGGTCATGTCGCAGCATGCAAGTCGAGACAGACTAACCTGCTGGAAAGAACAGCACATGCTTGTGATTGCAATGGAGGATTTCAGCTTGGACCAGTACTCGTCTAGCTTGTGTGTGTGCACGCAGTTAGGCTGAATGTGGATGCTGAGACGAGTCAACTTGGCAGATCAGACAGACACCTGTAGGACCAGATTGGCCATAAAGAGGTTATGTTGCAGAGCAACACGAGCCCTGGTGGTCTTTGTCTGGCAAACATTGTCCCTCCAAGACCTGCATGGCATGCCAACACTTGATAATCATGCACCAATTGCATAACAATCTGTGCATGACAAGCACAAAAAAATGGCATACATGTCTCAGAGATAGTATGAAAGAGCTGGCAGGTTCCAGGCAAAGGCAATAACCATTCTGAAACATCCGTGATGGCTTGCCTGAATCCTTTCCACAGCTTGTACTGATGAAATGTTCTCAGCCTTTTCAAGCTGCCAAACAATGACACCTCGCGTTGCCATTGTTCGAGTGCTGTGAACTCAGTATGTACATTGTCCCTGTACTGATTTACCCCCTTGGCGCTCAATGTATACAACTCGCCTTTGTCTGCTTTTGCAAAAGATACAACCTGTCACAGGCAGCGGCCACTGTAAGGGTGAAGCAAGCAGCATGAGTGCAACATCAATAACGGCTGCAGTTCACACGCACATATAGCCTTCACTTGACTGAACTTGGCAGATTCTTGCTTACCCGGAGTATGTAAGGGTTGTAATCAGCAGGATTTGCAGCAATCCGGCGCAAATACACAAAATCTCTTGGCGCAGTGTTGCTTTGATATTGCTGCAACAGCCTGCATGAGCACCAAAATGTAGAAAGCAAAATCTAAGAATTATAGACAAAGCACAAGTATCAGCTGGCTGCATACGTCAAGTACGCTTCAGCGCTGTGATTAGTCTCCTCGGTGATCTCAGCAGCACCTGCCTCTCCACCAGAAGGCGGTGCTGTTTCAGGGACTGAGGTCTTGAGGGGAGAAGGACTTCTTCCAGGACTGCTATCCCTGTAGGCCTTCACCCCACGGCAAGGACTCAGTGCAGCAGCGACAGGTCAAGCAGGAGTGTACCAGCAGAACTTATGTAAAAGTCTAAGACTGTGCCTGTTGCTTCCATGTGTACCTTGATCGTGGTGAGTGCAGTTCCTTGAGATCTCTCAGCCGCCTGTGCTGGCACGGCAAAGGGTGTCACGCAAGTAAAGATCAGTGTCTTTGACCGGGTGAGCAACAGAATGGGGAGCATGCTCGTGAGTGCTCAACAGATGTCCACCTGGGATGTGAGGTTCCCCGATTGCTCTGTTCGAGCATGCCTCGTCTTCGGAGGAGAGCGGTTTGCTCTGTGAACTGTGCCTTGGCCCTTATATATTTGGCTTTTCAGCGCAAGCCCAGTTGATCGTGGACTCTGCGGTGTATTTCAATAGTCAAGAGTCTCGCTACAACGGCAGATGTTGTGACAGAATTACGTTGCCGCAGTGGTGCCGCAGACACACGGAGCACAGCATGCATCCTACCTGGGTGTTGTCACTACGACCACTGGTTGAGGCGACAGGTGCTTTCGAATCTAGGGCAGTCATGCTGAGCCTCCAGGCACGTCCAAGCGGTTGCGATGGAACCCGTCGCCGCATGGGAGTCATTGAGCATGTCATTTTCCCACGGAATTCTGAAGGCCTTAGTCACATGCTATTAGTAACCAAGGGACTAGACATCCCACACTGCTAATCTGATGGGTCGCTCGCTGTCATGGCAGCGTTCTGACCTGACCAGCGTCAGCAGCACACCTCAGGGATGATACCGTCATACCCAGACAGGTGGACTGGCCCCAGCAGGGGACCAGCCAGTCATCCCTTCAGCCCAGCCCCCAAGCAGCAGAAAGAGCTCGATCCCCAGGAAGAAGAAGAGGCCTGACCCCTGCGGCACCTGTCCTTATGGCACTTAGGAAGGCGTTACCAGGAGCAAAATGCAGCCCTCCCAAGAGGCAAGCGCCTGCTGGCTTTCGCACCTAAACAACTCCGCTTTCCCCTGTCACACACCCTTTTCTTTGAAACCCCACCTTGATGTTGCGTGCCTGACCCCTGTTGCTGCGCCTAAAGATTGGCGGTTGTTTGACTTCTGGCATCAGAAATTTTCAAAGACAGAACAGTCTGCAGCAGCTTCATCTCATTGCTACAGAGGCACCAGCCATTGTAAACCACTTGCAGGTTACCTCTGCAGGAGCTGTGGTGCCAACAGAACAGTCAGAGGAGCATGCTCTGACTGACAGAAGCAGCATTGATGCAACATTCTGATGCAAGTTGTGAGCAGCCCAGCACAGCGAAAGCTGCATCCCTGTTGAGCTGGAGGCAGCATCCAGGCTGGTGCACAAGAGCGCTGTGCAGCAGGCTGAGCTGTTGCAGGGCAGTGAGCAGGCTCTCTCTCTTAACCGATTGAACAGTGTTTGCTCATTCACAGATCCCAGGCTGCTGCTGTTCTGAGGCATAACAGGTAACAGTATGTTTTGTAGAAAGCTCCAATGGACAGGTAGCATGGACAAAACATTTTCAGCAAAGCACATCTTGCATACATCCAGTAGCATGTTTCAGTCATTTGCTGAGCATTTCAGTCAATCCAGCCTGCTGCAATTGCCTGCATGCAGTACTCTGCTGGCCTTGACATGCAGAGATATTGTTGAGAATGACACGCTTTGGTATTAATGTGCTTGGTGTGATTGCTGTTGTCATGAACATTGCCCATCTGGCACTGCAGAGGTGGCAGAATTTCTTTGCCAGAACTCCATTTGGTAGGCAGCCCAGTAGCCTACCAGCATCTGCTTGACGAGCCTGCCATGCAGTTACCTTCCACTGACCCACGTATGCTCAACTGTAGTGAGTATGTCTCCCATTTGCATGCAGGCACGATTTCTGTGTGCAGACCAATCACACTGCAAGAAGCCTGCGCTATGGTCCCACACTTGCCTGACAGTTGCTCAATGAGCTGTTTCTGCACCAGCGATGTAGCTGAAAATCACAGAAGCAACTGATACTACATGCTCATGCTGCAGGTGACATTTGGATGAATGTCTGGTCAGGCGCAGTGTAACCCACGCCCCCCAAGCATTGATTGCAAGCCTAAGCTGGCTAGCTTCACATGGAAATGGCGGCCGTCTTTCGGCTTTGCTGAGAACAGACCAGGGCTGCATGTGCCGCCAGGGGCTGATTGGCTTCCTGCAGAACAGCCTCCTGGGAATCCACAAACACAGCACTCTCCCCAGCCACTGCTGCTGCTGCTCATGCTCTTGCACCAGCACCAGCAGCAATACTGCTTTGCCAACAAGACCACGACGCAGGGCTGTTGATTCAAAGTCCTCAACACAGACCAGGGCTGCCACAAAGTTGCCCCAGTCTGCTCATTAGCCTAGACTCAGGAACGCGCGTGTCCACAAGAAGAGTACTGTGGCTGGTGCTTTGCTGCAGTCAAATGCTAAGGCTCAGACTAACCACCTAGCCATGTCTGCTAGACAGTCAGTGCGGAAGGCAGCAGCTGGCGGTGTCTCACCATGCACGCAAAGACAGAGCTCTAATCTTGGTTAGCTGGTTGCAGAGTACAAAATTGACTCAGCTTCAAGGAAGCAAGCACACAATAAGGTTGCACGAAAGAACATCAATTCATTGGCTGCAACATGCAGTTTCAGGCAAGATGACCAATACTAGCCCTAGAGCTTCGCCTTCAGTAAGCGAGTCATAGACACCAAAGTGCGTTGCAGCCAGTAGCAGCAGGCATTCGCTGGTGCAAGCCAAGAGTACAGCAGCCTTCAAGACTGCAGCGGCAGAGGCAGCATAAACTGCTGCGCCTTCCCACAGGGACAAGTCGGTGAACTCCACAGCAAAGGGCAAACAATATTGGAATGTTACGGCTGCTGTGTTCACATCAACCTCCACAAAGGCTCCCAAAGCAGATCAGGATCTGGTACAGACAGGAGTTGAAAATGTTTTCTGCATTTGTATGACTGCAACCGAAAAGTTGCATCCGCGGGGTTGATCAAAGTTGTCGCATCAACAAGCTTTTACATTTCCAGAGCAGTACAGGTAAGTTTTGACGCATACCATGGGCCGTCTCGTGTTATCTCATTGGTAAACACACTCGTAATTACAAGGAAACATGCAAATACTGCCCCAGATTACTTATGCAGCACTGAGTCCCATGGGCCAATGTATGGCCTTGTTGATTGCTGGGGCATGTTGACTGCATAGGGTTTTCTGTTGTCTGCAACTCTGCAACTTTGGACAGAGCAATGGGACACCAGAATTCAGCACACGTCTGCTACAGGCTGAAACAGGTCTGCTTCTAAGCCAGTGGCTTTTTTTAAAAGAATCACAGTACTGTACTGGCATGAATGCATCCGGCAAATACAGAATGGTCAACAAGCAATCTAGCTAATTGAGTCTAAGCCCATCTTGTTGGTCTCAGTCAATGCAATGCCATGCTATGCTATGTGGATGTATCTCATGTACTCTGACACATGCATGCACAGGCACACACTTACAATTTGAAGTTAGCATAGTGACAACTCTTGAAGACACAAGTGTCTCTGCACAGCCAGATTTCTTGTCAGATGGCAACTGTATGCAGTGCTGTAGAACTGGCGCATGCATTGGAGCACTAAAATGACGTGTCTGCACCAAGATCAAGCTGCACAGCGAGCAAATTGTGGTGGCAGTGACAAGGTGTTACCTGTGAAGGGCAAGGCTTGTGGGTAAAGTCAACAGAGTCAGCTTCGACAGCCATGTGTACACGTGGTTCTCGATGCATAAGGACTGGTCAGACTTAGGCTTCTTGTGCACACAAAGCCGTCCATCTGCACTACAAGAAACAATAAGGTAAACGCTTGTTGCGCGCTTGTCTGACGGAGTGTTGTTTCTTCCAAGACTTCTTGTGAGGCGACTGAACACCACAAGGGAAAGTGATGAGACAACATAGTCTCTTGCTCTCCGCTACAGACCGACAATTGCAGGACTGCAGAAGAAATATGAACGCCTTAGTAATGCAGCTGCTTACTAACCCAAAGCGTCGCCAGTGCTAGCTTGCAGAGCATATTGCAGCCAACACCAATTCTTTGCTACAGCGACCAGGTGTAGCACTCAACGTACTGTGTATTGTGCTCCTGGACATAGCGTTCGCTGACCAATGAGCAACCCTTGGGCTGCTGTCAAGCCTACAGGCGCATGGGCCTCTCAGGTCGACGAAGAGGAGGCGGCCCAAGGAGGTGCCCTGGGCGCACCCGAAGAGGCTTTCCCTGATTTGGCTATCGCAGCCACAAAGAAAGAAAGCAAGAGAGACAAGAAGAAAAAGCAGACAGTCAGCTTAGCTGAGTTTCAGACAGGCAAGAAGGCCTACCAGGCTCCCAAACGAGCACCAGCCAAAGAGGAAATTGTTCTACCCTCTGGACCTCGCGCACGCGAAGACGATGATGATGGCAACAGCCGCGGCGGCCTAGGAGGTGCATTTGCAGGAGGGCGAGACTACAAGGATCGCGGTAGGCTGATGTCACATTCCTTAACTTGCTGTCGTTGCTATAGCATCTCCTTGGTCTCATCAGTGTTGCGATGCAGTGGGAGGCTTCCGCGATCGAGATGACGACGACGATGACCGTGGTGGTCGACAAGATGACGGTCCCTCTAGAGCAGATGCAGCAGACAGCTGGGGAGGAGAGAAGAAGTTTCAGCCCAGCAGTGCAGGAGGTGGTTTCGGCAGGTTGGTGTATGCATGTTGGACACATCTGGTACACTTGTCAAATCCTGTCAAGCAATCTTAAATCTAGCCAGCTGTCGTCCACCAACCACCAACACAAACATTTCAGCTTATCTTGGCCTCACTGCCTATACAGGGACAGAGGCAGGGGCAGCTTTGATGATGCCGATGGTGACAGGCCACCCAGGGAGGAGCTTGGCCCTTCAAAAGCAGACACCTCCTCCAGCTGGGGCGCAGACCGCCGGCCACGTGAGCCATCACCAGACAGACCAGCCCGGGGCGGAGGCTTTGGAGACAGCTACACCGAGAGAGACAAGAAGCAGACTGGTGGCTTTGCTGACAGATATGGCGAGGACAGGACCAGCTTTGCTGACAGAGGCCCGTCTAAAGCAGATGAAGAAGACAGGTGGAGCAGAAAGCCTGTTGAGCCCTCTTCAGACAGGCCGTCACGTGGTGTAGACCGTAACAGCTCATTTGGCGCCCCTAGAAGTGACAGCGGTGACAGATGGGGAGCAAGGCGGTCAACATCACCAG
>JAABUO010009182.1_pt1 | contig 11080 bp, 8 predicted proteins | sample 5559291 | NCBI WGS metagenome assembly JAABUO01 (sample SAMN10711878, study PRJNA513372) | rock metagenome | isolation source: Antarctica rocks | place: Antarctica: Victoria Land, Finger Mt sud | reverse complement strand
TAGGTGTTGTTTTGTTGACAAAACCAGGAATGCCACTTGACGAATTTACAATTATAATTATTATTTTTCTAGTTTTAAAAATAAATAAAAAAGTCACGTGTGTGCGAACATTTTCTCTGGGTCAAGTCGAGTCCGATACCTTTACGTGTCAGCAAAACGCGTGAAAGTTGTGATTATCTGGGACATGAATGTCGTTTGATGGGCTTGTTTTTGGCCTTATTGATAACGAAGCTAGAGAACTAGCTGGTCGCATACAGGAAGCGGGTGGGGTCGTGCACAGTGCGATTCCACAAGTCCCCGAAAGCTCGAAGTCGGATTGGAGCGGGATCACTCATGTCATTGCGAGTTCAATCGACTTCCCAGAATTTGCAGAGGTCGACAGACTTGGGTTATTGCTTGTAAAGCCTAGCTGGGTTGTAAATTGCCTAGAGCAGGACCGACTTGTGGCAAGTGCATTGCACTCCCCTTGTCCAACAAAGAACTTCTTCAACGGCATTAAAGCTACGTGCTCCGAGCTACCCTCAAGTGACAGGGCAGCTATAGCTGGAGGAATTGTCGCATTTGGAGGACAGTACAGTGACGCATTACTGCGGACGACTACACATATTGTGACATTAAACTTAGAGAACGTATGGATGAATGTTTCAAAATATGAAATTAATAGCTAGACCAAATGCATCAATGCACAAAATTCAGATCTTCCGATCAAAAGTGTACTCCCTCATTGGTTGGTATTGGCCTACAAGCATTAATGTATAGGTTTGATGATTGTATCAAGTTGCGCAGGCGTCTGGATGAAAAGCCGTACTTGCTGCCAAACCCAACAGTTCTGGAGGGCAAAGTGGATGTTGTCCAAAACAAAACGAACTTTGCTTTCAAACCGATCGAATACTACAATACCTCGTCCGTCAATGAGCTTCCAAAGCGCTCAGGCATCTTCTTGGGCCAAAGATTCTTTTTAAGTCATTACTTGGGAGTGAGTGTAGGGTTGCGACAGGCTCTTGAAAGCCTCATTTTAGGGAGTGATGGGCTGGTCACGAAATCATTGGAGAAAGCAAACGTGCTTATTGGCGAGTATCGAGAAGGTGACGAATATGTAACAGCATCGAGAGAAGGGTACACAGTAGGAAACATCGCCTGGCTTTATGCGATGTTCTCCACGGGAAAATATATTAATCCAGTACGGAATCTTTTGCACTATCCTGTTTGTCGCACAGGTCTTGAGGGAATGCAAGGCAAAATCATTAGTGTTACGAATTATACGGGTGATGCTCGCATCTTTCTACAAAAGCTCATAGAAGCATCCGGTGCTACTTTCACACGCAATATGCGACAGGAGAACACTCATTTGATTGCTGCCCGTGATTCGGGAGAAAAAGCGCAAGCAGCTCGCGATTGGGACGTTACAATGGTAAATCACTTATGGCTGGAAGAATCATACAGAGATTGGACAGTACATGCTGAGGCCAATGAAAGGTATATATCCTTCCCACCAAATTCAAATTTAATGGAAATAATCGGTACCACTTCTATCGACCTAGATGCCATACGTAACTTCTTTGAAGACGATAGCACGAGAAACACTCATACCACTTCACAACCCGTCTTCGATGCGCCGGGTAAGCCACTCTCATCTGCCCCTGATCAACAAGACGCCGACAGAAGCACGAACGGCGAGCATTTATCTCCACGCTATCAAACCCCTAATCCGACCGACAGTAGAGCTGTGACACCATCATCAACTGCCAGTAGGAAGGCCAAAATGGAAGCAAGTGCTAAACTGCATGAGAGTATTGTTCCCGATTTAAACCAATACGAAGAAGAGAGACAAGATAGATCTGGCGGGAAAAGGAGACAACGCAAGCCCACGAGTGATAAAATTGGCTCACCGCCGAAACGTAGCAAACCCGAGGAAAAAGAAAGCGACCAGAAATTGGTCCGACTTGTCATCACTGGATGGGTCGGAAAGTTTGACACAGATTCGCAAGAAACATGCGAAAGTATCGGCATTGAGCTCACGGACGATTATGCATCTTGCACCCATCTTGCAGCGCCAGCAATACAAAGGACCGAAAAGTTTGTATGTGCAATCGCTCGTGGACCAATTGTTGTCAATCTAGATTGGATCAGGGAATGTCTAAGGCAACGCAAAGTTATTGAGACTTCTAATTTTTTGCTGAAAGACCCTGACGGAGAACAAAAATATGGATGCGTTCTAGAAGAGTCCCTAGGAAGAGCAAGACAAGGATCAGGTGTATTCAGCAATTGCGTCATCTACGTAACTCCGTCAATCCGCGGTGGTACAGAAACCATGGCTCGAGTCATACAAAGTAATGGCGGGGTCTGTCGCGTTGCCGAGGGACGTCGCTCGCTTGCAGGTCTCAAGAACTCAAATGATCGATTGTTTCTTATCAGCACTCCAGAGGACACGGCTTTATGGGGTAGATTCCAACGCAGGGCAGCGATCCTTCATGCTCGTGTCCACTTATACTCAACAGAATGGGTTCTCGTCTCGGTTATACGGCAGACTTTGCTATTAGACAATGCATATGCGCTTGAGCCTTAAAAGAACTTCACGCCGTTCTCTTTCGGATCTGTACTTTTGAAGATTTGGGCATTCTCTCGCTTCACTAAAACGGCTAGGGATCTTTGAAGAATGTGTTCGTCGATGCCGTCGAAATCTGGAAAGTTAGAGACGCATTGTGTTGACATACCCTGGAGTCCTGTCAGCTCTCCTGTACTGATTTCGTAGAATGTAAATACAACGTTCTTCTGCCCAGTCGCCGTAACCTATGATTAGAGTCGATCGTTGGATTGGCCAAACCCATTGGTAAATGATATCGGCCCATTCTTCTTGCTTTTTCCAGTAAATGTAAGCTACGCCTTCATTCGTTCCCACAACCCATTCTGCTCTGCCTTCCTTTACCAAATGGCTTATGATGTCCTTGGCTACAGACGGCTTGAGGGACCGGTCTATCGATTTATTGCGGAACAACTCTCCGTTGAGAGACTCAGCCACATTGAGCTTCCAAAGTCGTCGATCTTCAGCATAATTAAGTACCAGAGTTTGCCATTGGGAAAGCTGCTCCGCCCAGACCGATTCGTTGACTTGACGCGTAAAGAATGGAGGGAAACTATACACTGCTGGCCATTCAAAGTTCATAGAGCTGTTGTGAAAGCATCTCAACGCATTTACACAAGTCCTACTAACAATGAACCTACGTAAAGACATGCCATACCGAGCCACCAGTCTACCTCAAGAGACTAGAATCCCGTTAAAAAGAGCATCTATAGAGCGCATGCAGTCCCAAAATCGCTGGAAAAATAATGACGTAAGTGCATGCTACTCCAATTGGACTGGCTTCACTGCTGCGCCAGAATTCACAGCGCTCAAGTAGCAGGTCCAGAAAATGTTGACCGTACTGACTATAGGTAGCTGGTATTGAAGTGGTATGACACCAAAGTTGAGAGTTTGCACAACCGGCCAGACTGACCAATTCTGGTCTGTTAGCACTGAACGAGATGAGATAATCACTTACGGCCTTCATGGTAGGGAAGTAGACCTGCTTCAGTTTATGCTTCGTCTCGCCAAAGTTCTTGCCTTCCATGATGCTCATTGTAGAGTAGAAGAAGCCAACACCGAACGGAGCAAAGAGAAGTTGGTCCGCGGCAACCCGCTTTACTGCAGGCAAGAATGCACCTTTTGGCAACGGGAATATTTTTGCAAGTGTTGCAAACCCTTGAATTAGTTGACAGTCGAGAGGTTCTCACATTTGTATTGGATACCCCCCATGGCGAACCCATACACACAGAAGCGCAGTAGTCTTTCTCCATCAAAAGGCGAGGTTATCGAATCCTTTACCAAATCTCTTTTCCCATAAGGAATGGGAAGCTCCTTTTCCAAATCACTGAGTTCCACTCCTGAATTCGAGTGGTCATTTGACCGCAACGAGCGTTCTCTCACAATGGTGACAGACTGCGCCACACAGTCCGCAATGCCGGACAGAATAGCGTTGGTAACCATCATCGTGAGAATCGGACGCTTCTCATACGAGGCTGTGAATGTTACGCTGATGCGAGCAAGGAAAGCCATGAAGATCAATACCACCACAGCTAACACCAAAGGGATGCGCTTCAATACTAGCCGGTTGTTTAAATTGTACTCTAGCCTCTTGAATAGCAAATTGTCGCGCATGCGCCCCTTGACAACAGGTATAGGCCCCTCCGTCCCCGTAGTTTGTCAGTCGGCAATGAAGGTACGACGAGTACTGAGAGTGTTGTAAATAATCGGATCTCAGATGGGAATTATTACGGTGACGCAGCAACCACGCGTTTATTTATTTTTAGTACACACAGATCGGTGACAGCAAACACTCCACGCTTTCCCCATTCAGTTCCATGACCTTGATGACCTCCGAATACATGCCCATGCCCGCAGCAAAATAACGCAAGACCACGCTGTCGCTGGCATTGGGAGCCAGTGGACTAAATTTAGCAAATCTTCATGGACGCCTGTACCCAAGCCGAGAATCATTATCTCGGCAGAAGAGGCTGCGGGTGGAATCCTTGGTAGCATATTGTATGGGTTTTGGTTGTTGCTGGGAAAAGGCTCGAGTGGTACCGGGGGCAATGGGTAAGCCCTTTGACTCCTTTCCTTCTCGCGGGATGGAGAGCGCGACGAACCGACCCGTTTTCTGAGATCTGTTCACAATGGTGACGGAAACTCTTATTTCCTCCCCTAAGCGTACTTTCGATGGACTCTGAGTGGTGATGCGTATGCAGCCTGGTTTATTATTTGTTGGAGTAGGTAGCAAAATTCTCCTATCAACCTGCGTTGAAAACTTGGAGGAGTCGATTCTTTGTAGGGACCGAGTATTTACGAGAGTATTCTTTTCGAGGGTGCCTTTGTTTGAAGAATGCTCAGCGGTTGGCAAAGCGAGGCTTGTGATCCACGTTATTGGAATCTCGCTTTCAGTTAAACTAGATTGCGCACGCTGCGCTGCAATGTTTATCTTAGCCGTTCTTGCAAGTTGAAGGAGGGGTTGTGCCTCAGTTGACACAAGCTCAAAGGTGAAGGAAGTAAAGCCCTGATGCGTGCAGGCTAATGGGAATTTCACATTTCCGCATAGGATAGGCTTAAAACCGTGCAAACGTAGCGAAATATGTCTCATAACAATATCTTCCAGAGAGTTTGGGCTGCTTTCCACGTCTACTTTGATAAATGTCCTCAAACATCGAGAGATATAATATTGTAAGCATTGGATCCCTAAGCGGACAATTGGGGTCGCTGTGACTTTGAGTTTCGCTCTACACAGAATCTTCTCTCTCTCTGGGGGCAGATCCTCCGTTTGAGGTAGAAGATGATCTTTTGCAATATTTAATGGAGCAAGGACATTGAATATAGTTTTGAATGCATTAACATCAAGATAGACGTCGCGGGCACATTCATTCCGCTCACGACATAACACAGCTGCGCTTATTAGAATCTCAGGTTTGATCCGGCGTTGGTTTGGCGGAGGCATTCTCAGGTTTGTTTGGCCGATGCCAGCCCATTTGGAAATCGAAAAGGGCGCCGAGACTTGCCCAGAGTACAGTTGAAGAAACTCGTCCTCTTCGTCAGTTCCCTGTATCCTATAAGAAATAATTGCATCTTGGAGTTTTGCTTTCACTTCATCCTCTTCCTCAACTCCTTCCAGACGAACGACAAAGGTCAAACACACCAGCTCTTCATAAAATACCTCAACCTTCGACGGATAATTCCAAATATTATCCACTTCATCAGGACCAATATTGGGAGCTTCCTCAGAAGTTTGTATAATCACACGAAGTTCGTCGGGCATTTCAGCCCGTCCCGTGATTTTATTAAAACCATGCAAGATGGATTGATGTCAGCCTGGAGCGAACACAAGGACTCCGAAGGCCGGTGGTACTACTACAATAACAAGTCACAGGAATCCCAATGGACCAAACCTGTGGAGCTGATGACAGATGCAGAGAAAGCATTGACCGAACAACCGTGGCAGGAATATACCCAGAATGGAAGAAGATACTGGTATAACAGCAAGAACGGCCAAAGTGTATGGGATATGCCAGAAGTATACAAAGAAGCTATGAACCAATGCAAGGAAGGTAAAAGTATTAGTCCTAAGAGAGAGATCACCTCAAAGCCTAAAAATGTACCGGCCGATAACGAGGGTGTAACCAAAACCACGAATGAGTACGTGATGTTTGAAGAAGCAGAGGCAGCATTTTGGAGACTGCTAGATGCCCAAGAAGTAAGTCCAAACTCTTCATGGCGGCAGGCAATGGCTGTCACGATAAGCGAACCCGATTACTGGGCATTACGAGACCCCAAAGAAAGAAAGGACTCCTTCAACAGGTATGTTGTTGAGAAGCGCCGCAATCTAATTCAAAATGCGAAAGACAGGGAGACAAAGTTGCGACAAGGAATGAAGGAAGCAATCAAGAGGAATAGGGAAGTTGTAAAACCCTACATGAGTTGGAGTAGCGCAAAAAGATACTTGATGGATGAGTCACTAGTAAAATTCGCAATCGACGAGGCTGAGACTGAAAGCGTCTATAGTGAGTTGATGGAGGACATTCGACGAACAGTTTCGGAGAAAGCTGAGTCTGCGAAAAAGGATGCAAAAACATCACTAGCAAAGCTTCTCATATCTCTGGATCTGGAAGTTCATACAAAATGGGCAGATATTATAGATCTCGTTAAGAGGACCCCACGTTTTGCGAATGATCCACATCTTAGCACATTGCATAAACTGGATATATTAATGACATTTCAAGATCACATACAGGCTCTTGAAGGCGACTTTGAAGCCGCGAATCAGTTATTTAAAAAGGGGGTATTCAGACAAGAACGTCAGCGCAGGGATGCATTTAATAATTTGCTCATCGCACTCCGATCCGAAGGAATGATCAATGATACTTCTGTCTGGAGTAATGTATTTAGCCATTTCAAGGATGACTGCGCGTATCTAGAGTTGCTTGGCTGTGGTGGGTCTACTCCCCTTGATTTGTTCTGGGACATGGTTGAAGAAGCGCGTGTGGACTTTCGACGGAAATCCAATTATGTTCTAGATATACTGGAAGAGAAAAAGTATGAAGTCCTTCCTGACACGGAGTTCTCTGATTTTCTGAAACTTATGGATGGCGACAACAGATTATCAGCAGTCGACCAAGCTACTCTACGAAGACTATTTCGCCAAGTCCAAGATAAGACCATCCAGAGAGCTGAACGTGAGAGACATTCATTGGAACGACGACAACGTCGTCGTATAGATGCCTTGCGGTCTGTAATTCGGCATCTTGACCCCGCTGTTGGCTTGGAGAGCTCTTGGTCAGATGTTAGGCCCCGCGTATCAGACACTGACGAGTTTAATGCTCTCGATAATGACTCGCAAAGAAAACTCGCATTTGATAAGCATCTTCGTCGACTCCTTGATAGAATGGAAGACGACCGAGAGTCCAGAAATGGTGCGGTAAAGCATAACAGACGTGAAGCAGAAAGGATTTACAGCCCTTTCGATATTCAGGATCGACGTTCTCCTCGGGGTAACTTCAACTTGGGAAGAATAAACACGAATAAAGAGCAGGGACGTACTACCGAGAAATCTGTACCTCAGATTGGACGTCGTCGCCCGAGATCTGAGCGAGACGCTGGGTCTGACGAAGAGACTTATAGTAACGATACTGGTGCAAAGCGACCAATGCATACAAAGAGATCGATGTCGGTTGACAATACTTCCCAGCAGGAGCGAAAAATGGACTCTGTCAGCGAGGACGGAGAAATTAATGAATAATGAATGAATAATTAGACATGTTTATTTTTGTCATGGATAAAATGCATCAAACATCACTCAAGTGGTGTCCAAAAAGAAGTAGTTTCCACTTGTTTTCTGTTCTTGATCCATCTGACTATCGAGTTTGTTGATACGGGGTCTGTAAAATACCGGGTCTCGACGAAAACTTAAATTAGCATCGGGAGAGATAACCAACCACCTACGTGACATTTAAGCTTTTTAAGAACGCATTGCATCCAGACACGATACTTTGTGGCGGTCCGGCATGAGCACTCTTGGATGGTACGCCTTCGAACACAATGACTCTGTCAGCCAGATAAGTCGCCATAATAAAGTCGTGCTCGACAATGAAAGCCGTCTTTTTGGCGTGTATAATGAATCGCTTGATTACTTTCGCTGCAATAATGCGCTGTTCCGAGTCTAAATAAGCTGACGGCTCATCAATAAGATAAATGTCCGCCGGTACCCCGAGCGCGAGAATGATTGCTACACGCTGTAATTCTCCACCCGACAGATGCTGGACTTCTTGGTCAATGATATCGTCAAGTTTCAGAGGTTTGCAAACATCAGTTTGGAATTGAGGGTGCAAGAACATTGCTCTTATTCTCTTAAAAAACAGCTGTCTGACTGTTCCGCTGAATTTAGGGGAGATTTTCTGTGGTTTTAGACTAACGTTCAATTGAGGAACTTCTACTCCACCATCAGGTTTCAAATGTCCGGCGAGTGTTAAACAGAATGTCGTTTTACCCGTACCATTTTCACCCATCATCACAATTATTTCAGAGTCTGTAAAGTCCCCACGTTCAATACTTATTTTGAACTCACCCAGCGTTTTCTCCATCGATGGGTAGAAGAAGCTCCTACTCTTATCAACTATCAGCTCCTCAGTTCCTTCACTCAAACGGAACTGTAGTGATTCTTGTCGAAATCGCAAATTCTCTGTGGGAATGTTTCCATCAAGGAAGATATTGATTCCTTCGCGTACTGAGGCAGGTAAAGTAACAACACCATACACCGATGGAACGCCATATAAAACACATATAAAGTCGGACAAATAGTCCAAAACGGACAAATCATGCTCCACAGTGATGACATAATTATCAGGCTGAAGTAAACCTCGGATTGTCTTTGCAGCATTTAGTCGTTGCTTGACATCTAAATATGATGAGGGTTCATCAAACATATACACGTTCGCATTGCGAACACAGACCATTGCGATTGCAAAACGCTGTAATTCCCCGCCAGAAAGCTGATCCACTTCTCTTCCCAAGACTGGCTCCAAATCCAAAAGCTTTATTAACTCTGGGAGATTGTCTTTCTCTCCTCTTGATTCCAGCAGCATTCTCACATTTTTATTCTCGGTCCCTCTTAGTTGTCTTGGGATATGGTCAACGTATTGGGGTTTAGTCACCGCTTTTATATCATCTTCCAGGACTTTGGTGAAGTAATTCTGAAGTTCACTTCCCCTGAAATAACGTAAAATATCTTCCCAGTCGGGCGGGTTATCGAATCTCCCAAGGTTTGGCTTCAGATTTCCGGCCAAAATTTTTAGAGCTGTGGACTTTCCAATGCCATTAGTACCAACAAGCCCGAGTACTTGCCCAGGTCTTGGAGTAGGCAAGCGGTGGACTTTGAAAGAGTTGGCCGAATAGCGATGTGTCACCTGAGTCTCTAGGTTTGTCGGAAGGTTGATGATAGTTATTGCGCTGAATGGACATTTCTTTGGACAGATACCGCAGCCAATGCATAGTGATTCTGAAATGAAAGCAATTTTGGACTCCGGTGTAACCTCAATACACAGCTTGCCAGTTCTGACAACAGGACATGACTTTCTGCACTCTTGACGGCACTTTTTCGGTTTGCACTTATCAGAACTTACCACAGCAATGCGGGTGAGTCTGTCAGCCATCCTGTATACAAATAGCAAATATCGCTACCAAAGATATCGGCAGTTGATTGTAGAAAATAGGAGTCTATCTGTGGAATTTTGCCTTGAATTGAATTCTATTGGGTGCAGATGAATTTTCCCGACAGTCCAGATTTCATTCCCATCAACCAAGCAACCAAGCAACCAACCAACATCAACATCCCAGATCTTCATCACAGGAGCAGCTGGCTGGAAATATCATAGGTTTACGGCTCAAGGTACTCATCTAGAAAGGTTTGGGCTCATCAGCCGCGCGCATGCTGTTGGCCATTTGCATATATGACCTCCGTACAACATCGGTCTCGCCCCAAATCCTTACATCGTGACACGATTGCACTTGATTCGGATCCGAGCAAATCCCAGCAAGGCTCCAGTCCATATGGTAAGCTATGGGATCCACTTTCCGTCGTATGAAGCTTAGCTCGTGTTATACACAGCGCCCACCTCCTTGAAGTTGCGCATCACAACTGCAACATCCAACCCCTCGGGTGCTGTCGTCCACGCGATTTAGCACCAATCGTTGCTGAATACCGGCACGCACGCAAAATTGCCCGTATACTTTTTGCAACAGGTCTGGTCTACCTGCATACTAGGTAAGTTCCTTCCACTTTTGGTCTGGCTTGGTCGATGTCATACTTCTGCTTAACTTCGTCCCTAAGGCTATCAGATGAAGGGTCGTGCCCCCAAACGCGTCTGGTTGGCGATATAGGAGTGTTGGGTCTCTTGTACAGTGCATACAATACTGCATAGAAATGAACGTGCAGGCATTTTGGCTGTACTCGGTTTGGGAGAATCCTGTCTGATTTCTATCTGAATGGCATTGCTCGCTTTTCCGGGGTCACTCGTACAAGACCTTTGCTGAGTGGTTAAGCTGTAAATGACATCTCCAGTTCTATAAGCTTTCCTTATTGGAGACGACTAACAGCTAGACCTGTGTTGATGACTTGAGTCTGCACCAGAGTCCGCACTTTTTTCCCATTGCTTTGGCGTCCAAAGCAGGCTAGGATGGCAAATGAGCAGGCTTCAACGCCCATTGAGGCCTACGACAAGATCAATGATACGTTTGGCTCTCTTACAGATGCGGAGTCAGACCATGACCATTCCGACTTTGTTGTCGATGTTGCGAGCCCTTCAACTGCACGATCGATACATCGGAGGATGTCGATGTCGTCGAGGTCACCGTCACCTCCGGAAGGCAATGGAACTGTTCAAACCGTACGTCGGAAAGAAGTGGGGTATTTTGATCCTGAATTGTATGGACTCCGAAGAAGTGTAAGCTTAAGCGTCTGACTTTAGCTTACATATAGGGACGTTCACATACATCTAGACAGCACTT
>JAABUO010009181.1_pt1 | contig 11081 bp, 13 predicted proteins | sample 5559291 | NCBI WGS metagenome assembly JAABUO01 (sample SAMN10711878, study PRJNA513372) | rock metagenome | isolation source: Antarctica rocks | place: Antarctica: Victoria Land, Finger Mt sud | reverse complement strand
GGCGGCGGTCACGGCGATGCCGAGGGTGCTGGTACCGCCTTCATGGCCGCTAGCCAGGTCGCGGACGGCGCCGACCGCGAGGTAGGGGGCGAGCAAGAAGAAGGACACCGCGACGGCTTTCTGCGCATGCCGCTCCGCGGTCTCGGAGAAAGTACGGGTGCCGGTAAACCGCCAGATCACGATGACCGACGCGAGGCCCTCAATCACCGAGCCGACAGCCCAACCCACCAGCGACAACGACCCGACCCGCACGTATCTGCCGCTGATAACCCTCCTGGCGCCGCGATTGGGCCGCGCATAGTCGGCCGATCTCAAGCGCTCCCTGTCCGGATGCTTCAACCGGCGAGGTGCCGAGGGGCACGATGCTTCACGCCAGCCAGATATCGAATCCAGCGATCGCGGGCCTTCTCGTCGGTAAGGTGCCGTGTCGAGCCCTTCGCCTCACAGCCTCCGGGGTAACCAACAAGACCACTCGCTTTTGCCGCCGAACCACGAGCTAACGGTCCTACGGGTCTGGCCCGCGCGCTGGGTCGGCCGGTCACCGTTCACCTCGCGCCGCTTGGGACAGCATGGACTCGCCAGGCGGCCACGAGCCCAGCCGACCGGCTCACCGAGGTACGGGTTGGCCTGAGCGTCGGGCAGATCGGCAAACGTCTGCCAGGTTCTTCAGCCTGCAGCACGCGTTCAACGACGCAACCAAGATGGCCGCCGCCCGCAGCGTGTAGGCGCCGACCTGGCTGGGTCCCGCTGTCAACGACGAGCAGATCCACTTCGGGAAGCTCGCGTTGCCGCAGGGCCCGCTAGCTGGAAATCGCTCGGATCAGATCGTGGCGATCGGATCACGGGCGGCGTTTGAGAGCGATCGGTCCCGTGATGAAGTCACCGCCATGGTCGCTACCGCTACGGCCGGGATGGGCAGCCTCGTCATTCTCATTCTGGACTACGAGCGTGGCTGGCACGACGGGCGGCGAAGCCACAGAACCGATCGGATCGACAATCTCGACCTCGACTCGGACCCATCGAGTCACTGACGCCGTCAGCCTGAAAGACCGAGGCCGCAGCTTCGAGAGCGTGGCCCAGACGCCGAAGGCCCCACGAGTACCACCACCAAGACTGACAATAGGATTAACAAAGCCATAACTGCTCCAGAACGCTGGTGACGGTTCCGGAGGTCTTGGTCCCTCCAACGTTCGTCCGGCTATCAAGCGGCTCGACCCTCGTCAGGGATGGCCGCGCCTTCCAAGCACCGCTCGGACTGCTAGACGCTAGCGCGACGGTCCGACAACACCAATGGGCGACGATCACAGCTACGTCAGCGGCCGCAAACCCCGCCGAGCCTTTTAAGTCTCTGAGCGAGTCGGGCCTGAGGCAGCGTCACCGGGTCAGTGTGGTCCGGCGAAGCGCGCAGGCCGCGGCGGCAGCCTGCGGTGCAGCTCGCCGCGCGACGTCGGCAGCGCCCCCTGCATCCTCCGAGGTGCGTGAAGGCTGACTGCGTGGTCGCGTCCCTCCCATTCTGGATTGCGCCGGGTGAAGTTCAGTACCGACCGGCGGCCCAGCGCCGGCGGGTCCAGGCGCACCCCCCACATCCCGAAAGGCAGCGCCGCCGCCTCCAGCTCGAAGATCTCCTGCCAGCCGTCGAAACCGGCATGCAACGTGAATGGAAGCTTGTCCTCGATTAGCAGCGCTGCGCCCGCCGGCAGCGCCGCGAACTCCGCCCAGTCGCGCCAGTGCCACACCACCGAAACCGGTGTGTGCGCGTTCGGATAGTGGATCTCGACCGCCGCCAGCCGCTCCACCGGGCGACCCTTGCCGCTGCTGGTCAGCAACGCTAGCTTGATCAACTCGCTGTGCGCCCACGCCAGTGGCATGGCGCTTCCGGTGGGGCGGCCGTTGAACAGCCCACGCCAGGGCAGGTCTCCCGCGTCCCACACCTGCTCGGGCAGCAATCCGCCGCGCCCGCGCGCGGCCAGCATCGTCTCGATGTGCGCGACGCCATCGGCGCCGGCTAGCACCGCGAAATGCCCCCGCTCGCCGGCCAGCAGCGGCCAGGGCCGCCCGATACCGAACTCGCGAACCGGCCAGCCCGACCCGTCCAGCCACTCGCCGTAGCCGTCGACGTCGTAGCGCAGGTAGACGTCGCCGGCGTCGGTGGTTCGACGCAGCATATGGTCGATGACGGTCACGGTGTCGGTGAGCCGCGGGTCGTCGGCCGGGCGCAACCCGAGCCGGGCCAGATAGAGGCATTCGAGGCCGACCATCAGCTTAGCTTTGATGGTGGCGTTCGAGTCAGTTTGGTTGCCTAGTACTACAGCCGTAGATCGTGATCATTGGTGTTGTTCGCGTCTTCGGTAGTGGCATTCCCGGGCTCGGGATTGATGTCGTCGACGCCAAATGGACCAGGCGAGCAGGGTGTTGATGGTGTGTTTGGCGCTGAGTAGGACGGCGTCGAACAGGCGGCGGAATTCGTTGACGGTTAGCTCGATCAGCCCGGTTGGTGCCGGTGCGTGGTCGCGTTCGATGGCGGTGGCCACGGCGAGGAACGCGTGGGCGAGCATGGCCAGGGTGGTCCAGCGGTGCCACGAGGTCCAGCGCCGCACTTGGTGCTGGTCCAGGCCGACGAGTCCTTTCGCGGCTTGGAAGGATTCCTCGATGCGCCAGCGTTGCCCAGCGACGCGGACCAGCGTGGACAGCGGTACGGGTGTCGGGCTGTAGCAGCGTAGGTAGGCCAGCTCGCCGGTGTCGTCGTTGCGGCGGATCAGCACGTGATGGGTACCGGTGGCGTCGAGGTCGTCAGCCTGGACGGCGATCCAGGCCCACGCGTAGTAGCGGTGGCCTTTGCTGCCCAGTCCGCAGGAGTACCGCTGCCACGCTCGTGGGGACAGCAGGGCGGGCAGTTGATCGACGCGGATCGGCCCGGCGTGGGTGGGTACGCGGCGGTTCGCCGCGATCTGCAGCACGTAGCCCAGGCCGAGGTGGCGGCAGGTGCGACGCAGGGTCGGGTCGGCGCGCCGTAGACCTCGTCACCTGCGACCCATGCCGCCGGCGTTCCGGCCGCGACGGCCCGGGTGATCATCGCGGTGGCCAGCGCCGGCTTGGTGGCAAAGCCGCTGTCGGGCGGGATTCCGGCTGCAGCGCACCGATCTGCGTCCTCGGTCCAGGACTTCGGCAGATACAGCGCCCGGTCGATCAAGGCATGCCCCCGTTGCGCGGCGTAGGTGAGGAACACCGCGACCTGGGCGTTCTCGATCCGCCCGGCAGTGCCGGTGTATTGGCGTTGCACCCCGACCGACTGGGTCCCCTTCTTCAGATCACCCGTCTCATCGACCACCAGGACCGCGTCCGGGTCGGCGAAGGCGTCCAGGACGTAGCCGCGCAGGTCGTCCCGGACCGCGTCGGCGTCCCACTTCGCCCGCGCCAGCAGATGCTGCAACCCGTCGGGGGTCAGATCGCCGCGATGTTCGGCGATCGTCCAGCAGTTTTTGCGGTCCAACCCGGACAGCATCCCGAGCATCAACCCGCCCGCGTGCCGCAACGGCTCGTACCGGGCGAACCGCGGCGCGATCCGATCGATCACCGCGCCATACGCCGTCCACCACCGGTCAGGATCTACGCTATGAGCCGCGGCCACCGCAGCTTTCTCTTTGTTCCACACAAACACCGCAGGATGCCGCGGTGGCCGCGCCCCGCCCGGTAGAAACGCGACCAGCACCCGCCTTCGCCTCAAAGGTCACGATCTACGGCTGTAGTACTAGGTAAGCGGCATTCCCTTAGAGTTAGCGTCGTAGTTGAGCTCCGTGAGCTGCGACTTCAGGTAGTCGTCGTCGAGCAGTTTCAGGATCTTGAACCGATGCTGCGGATCTGGCTCGAAGACGAACTTCGCGTTGGCTCCGTGACCCTCGATCTTGACCCCGGTGTGCGGGTTAGCAGCCACGAACGCTGCCAGCTTCTTCATTGTGATCGCATCGCGGTAGGCCGGGTAGTCGCGCAACTTCTGGGCGATGCTGGCCGTCTTGCCGAGCATCTGCAGCTGCTGGCCGGGCACTGCAGCGCGCATGGCATCGACGTTGGCGATGTTCAGGCCAGTGATGACGTCATCGAACGTTTGGGCGGCTTCCGTCTGCAGCTCCTGAAGGAACCCAAAGACACGTTTGAAGCGGCGGCGTTCCTCGAAGAACGCGAAGCCGTCCACCACAACGGCATCGACGTACCGATCGATGAGCAGGGTGTCGCTGTCGACAACATCCAACCGATCATTGCGTTGGAAGAGTGAGAGCTTGCCCGCCCTCGTGACTAGCTGCTTCGTGCTCACCGATCTGTAGAAGCGGGCATGACCCGCGTCGATGGCCGCGCGAATCATGGAGAGTCGGAGCTTGCCCAGACCTTGTCCATCTAACTCGAAGAGTGGTAGATCGGCGGCGTCGAGGTCTTCTGCGGCACTGGCGAGGAGAGGTACGTCGTCGACCTGCGCCCACATGACTTGCCCATCGCCGGGTTATGCAGCCGGCGTGTACTCGATCGTTTCGCGCTCCCCCAGTACTGGACGTAGTCGAGGACGATCTCTCGAAGCACGCTCACAAGCTCCTGCGTTGGCCTGGTCGCGAGAATCTGGCGTACCGCGGACGACCCTGTCACGAGCATAAGTTCAGGCTCTACGTCAGCCCGTACCGTAGCGAGTTCCTTCAGCGCCTCGGCTGCCTCGTCGTTGCTCGGTGCGGTCACGGGCGCTCCCACCAGATGTAGTCACTAACGCGGCGAGCTGCGAGGGTGGAATTGGGGGCGATGAATCGCCGCTTGCACAACAAAATCACCGGCGTCCCCCCGCTGGTCTGAGCGGCGTACACGCGATATCCCACCAACGCGTCATCGTCAGCCTGCTGAACGACTACCTGCGTGATGGGGAGGTCGAGGTCCCGGGAAGCCGTGCCCAGGCGGAGCACGCACAGGAGCGCGACCTCGCTGACGATCAGATTGCCGATCCGGTGGTGCACATCCAGGTGCGGGCGCACCACAACCTTGTCGCAGCTATCGACCATCTGGGCGGCGTCGCTGCCTGTATCGAAGCCGAGAACGTCGCGCTCGCAACTATCTCGCTGCTCCGCCCGATCGTCGTCGCCGCAGGCATCAACTACTACATGCTCGACCCGTCGATCACACGGCGCGAGCGCCTGCGGAGGGGCTGGAACCTCGGACCTCATGTATGAAATCGGCCATCTGCAGGCGCGGCTCGGCATCTGCGTCGACGAGCACCAGCGCCTCATCGGCAAGGTCACCGGCACCCACGTCGGCGACACCGACAAGTGGATCGAGCTGCCGATCATCGACGAGGCCGAACGGCTCACCACCACCGCGCTCGAACTCCTGCGCGACAAGCACGACCGCCAGCACCTGGCGATCATCCTGATCGGCATGCCCGGCATCGACCAGCGCTTCCGCCACTACCCCCCAGGCTCTACAGCCGCCTCGGATTCTCACACCGCTACCGCGCACTCGGGCGCGACGAGCTCCTCTTCGTCCTCGAGCGCCACTGGAAGCGACTCGGCCGCACCCTCGACCCAGAAGACTTCACCGACGCCCAGGCCCTCGCCGCGATCGAGCGCATCACCCGCGGCAACTTCCGGCTCCTCGAGCGCCTCTCCCGCAGATCGCCCGAGTACTCAAGATCAACCAGCTCGAGGCCATCACCGACGACGTTATCGAAGCCGCCGCCAGCATCCTCGTCATCGGCAACTGACCGCCATCGAGCGATCACAGAACGCCGCCAAAGAGCGAACACATCCACAGTCAGCGGCTCGGTCGGCAGCACCGCGAACCAGGCGGCGCCGCCGAAAGAGGCCCAGCGTTGCCGGCGGCCGGGATGCTCTGCTTCAGTCACAGCCGACCGAATTAGCGCTCAGCAAGAACTGGCTTTCCGGAGACCGCGCTGCCTCGCGAAAGAGGGGGCCGGATCGACTCTGAGCCGAAGTCATGCGGGTGGTGGCTGCTCGTCGTATCGGACTGGTCGAGCGAGACTGCGGCCTACGAGTTGTTACGCGAGGTGGCGGACGAAGCCGACGTGGTCGATCTTCACGTGGCGATCATGGTGATTGGTACTCCAAGTGCGGCATGCTGAGCTACGGCTATCATCGTCACATGGCGATTTCAGCAGGACATGGCGATGCGTGCATGGTGGACATGTCCGCCGCCGTGGCGCTGTTCCGGAGTTTGGGCGATCCGATGCGGTTGGCGATCGTGCACGAACTGGCGGCCGGCGAGCGCCGGGTGGTGGATCTGACCCGAGCGTTGGGTTTGGCGCAGTCGACGGTTTCAGCGCATCTGGCGTGCCTGCGCGATTGCCAGCTTGTCGAGTGCCGCCCGGTCGGGCGCCAGTCGCTGTACCGGCTGACGCAGCCGGCGCTGCTAGGTCTGTTGACTGCGGCTGAGCAGCTGCTGGCCGACACTGGCAACGCCGTGGATCTGTGCCCGGCCTGGGGCAGCACAGACGCCTCGACCCCGGCTGCCACGGCGTGACTCGCACTGAGCAGGACCAACCGAACGAGGCAGCTCACGGCCATGGCAGTGGCCATGAACATGGGATCGGCCCGGACGCGGACCGCCGGTATCTGATCATCGCGCTGGGGCTGCTCGTCGCGTTCATGATCACCGAGGTCATCGTCGCGTTCGCGTCCGGCTCGCTTGCCCTTCTGTCAGACGCTGGCCACATGCTCTCGGATGTCGGGGCGATCGGCGCGTCGCTGTGGGCGATGAGCCTCGCCGGCCGCCCCGCAGCCGGAGCGTGGACGTTCGGCTGGAAGCGAGCCGAAATACTGTCCGCCGCAGCAAACGGCATCACCCTGCTGGTCGTCTCGGGGATCGTCGCCTTCGAAGCCATCCGCCGGCTGATCCACCCGCCCACGGTTGCCGGCGCACCGGTGCTGGTCGTCGCCCTGATCGGGGTCGCCGTGAACATCGCCGCGGCGTGGGTTCTGGCGAAAGCGAACCGGTCCTCGCTGAACGTCGAGGGCGCCTACCAGCACATCCTCACCGACCTTTACGGCTTCATCGGCACCGTTGTGGCCGCAGTCGTCATCGTGACTACCGGCTTCAACCGCGCCGACGCGATCGCGTCGCTGATCGTGGTCGCGTTGATGCTCAAAGCCTCCTGGGGTCTGCTCCGCGACTCCGGGCGCGTCCTGTTGGAGGCCGCCCCCGAAGGCATCAACCTCGCCGACGTGCGCGCCCACCTGCTGGAAAGCGATCACGTGCGCGACGTGCACGATCTGCATGTCTGGACCGTCACCTCGAACCTGCCCACCCTGTCCGCGCACGTCGTGATCGACGACTCCTGCTTCAAGGATGGCCACGCCCCGCGGCTGCTGGATGCGTTGCAGGACTGCCTAGTAGGACACTTTGACGTCGAACACTCAACCTTCCAGCTCGAATCCCTCAGTCACGCCCACCACGAGCCCGGGACCCACTGATGAGCCTGCATCCCGCCAAGACCCGGCATCTGGAACTCCAACCAGCGGCGCCTTCCGCCCCGAACAGGTCGCCGACCCGGACTGCTGCGACGCCTGCACCACAACAACCCCTGAAGACCCCGGTTGGGTCAGCGCTGCTCGCTCAGTGCGGCTGTTGTCCTGGGCCTCGCTGATCTGGATGACCGGCGAAGGCGTGCTCGGGCTGATCGCCGGTCTGCAGGCCGGATCGATCTCGTTGCTCGGATGGGCACTCGGCTCGGTCATCGAAGGCCTGGCCTCGGTGATCGTGATCTGGAGGTTCACCGGCACCCGAACCCTGTCCGAGACCGCCGAAGGCCGAGCGCAGAAAGCGGTCGCGGTGTCGTTCTTCCTGCTCGCCCCCTACATTGCGATCGAAGCCGTCCGCGACCTGGCCGGCGCCCACCTCGCCCAAACCAGCGGACTGGGCATCGGCGTCACCGCAGCCAGCCTGCTCATCATGCCTGGGCTCGGCATCGCCAAGAAACGACTCGGCACTCAGCTCGGCTCCGGCGCCACCGCCGGCGAAGGAGCCCAGAACCTCCTCTGCGCCGCCCAAGCCGCCGCTGTCCTGATCAGCCTTGCCGCCACCGCCGCGTTTGGCTGGAGCTGGGTCGATCCAGCCATCGCCCTAATCCTCGCGGCCTGGGCCATCCGCGAAGGGCTAGGGGCATGGCGGGGGGAAGACTGCTGCTGACCCACCAGCGCCGATAGATGCCGTCCGCGTCGGAATCTTGAATTACATAGCCACCAACGAAGGCCGCATATCCCTGGCCCTAGGTGTGAGGCCCGGGGCAGTCGGTCAGGCGACGGATCGGTGGTAGGGCTCTGATTGCGCTGTGGGCTGGGTAGTGATTGGGACACTCCGTAGGCCGGGATTCTTCTCAGTGACCATAAGCGCGGCGCCGGAGGGCGGTCATGAGCCATCCCGGGTCGACTGGGCCGGGCCCACTCGCTCACGCCTTCCGCGAGCAGGGCAACGTAGGCGACCCGTCCCTGGCCAGGCACGGGATCACCGGTTCGGTCGGCCGGCGCGCCGAGTCGGGCGTGGAAGTACTCATCACCGAGAACCTCGATCAGCACGCCGCGCTCCTCATCAGGTAAGGCTTCGGCGAGGGGGAGTTTGATCGTGTCGGACCTGCACGAGCAGCGCGGCGACAGGGCCAGGTCGGCGGACCGGGCGGTGCCGGTGGCGGGAACGAGCTTCTGGCTGAAGCCGGTCCATGCGTCGACCTCGAGCAGCGCTTCGGGCAGTTCCGAAGTGGGGATGGGGCCGGCGATACGGTCGCGCAACAACTCGGTGCTGGCGGGGTAGCGGTTGCGCGTCCAACGGCGGGGACTTTCAACCGCTCGTGTGTTCGGTCGGCAGCGAGCAGGCTGGGCTCGTCGGCGACGACTTCGCTGGCGCGGGCGTAGGCGAGTTCGCGGCGCGGCCGCGCGAACAGCCGCCGCGGGCCGCCGTAGAGTTCGAGGGCACATTTCGGGCTGGCGCCGTTCCGTTTCCACGCTGTCTTGTCCAAGCGAGACGCGCGCCGATGTCGAGGGCCTCGGCTCCGGTGGCCACGGCCGCGCACACCTTATATCCGGGGCGTCCGGATATAAGGTGTCCGGCGGAATGCCGGGGCAGCAGCGTCCGGATCAGGGGCTGGTCATCGACGAGTAGGAGCGTGACGACCGGGTCCGGGTAGCCGATTGCTGGGCACCGCTACCGTGCGGCGACCGGGAGGCCTTCGAGCTGTGCCCGCAGCTGTCCAAGGGTCCGCGCGGCGTAGACGGCGGCGACACGGTCCTCGTATTCGGGCATCGTCAGCCTGCCCGAGGACAGGTGCACGCTCAACATTTGGGCGACATGTTCCCGGTCGACGTCGGCAGCGCGCAGCTCCGACGGTGCCCCCGGACTCGTGACCAGCAGGGAATCTGGACGAGGCATAGGCGTGGCGGCGGGAGCTGAAATACGCCCGGCCCGCGTTCGCGGTCCGGCAACGGCATCAGTCAGCCACACTGCCGCGCAGAGGGCGGCAAGCAGCAGGACGACGGTGACAACCAGCCAGAGCAGGGAATCCCAGCTGGGGCCGCCCATCATCGTGGAACCCATCATCGTGCGGACTCCTTCCCACGCGAGCATCGCGTGTTTGCCCATTTAGCATGCCCGTCCAGCGACGGGAAAGCTACTGGCCACCATAGTACTATGGGGATAACGCAGGTACGGTGCGTTCCAGCTAACCGTGAACCGAAAGCGACGTCATGACCAAGCCCACCCAGAGACCCGCGAAGCGCGGCACGCCAAGCCGGCCACAGTCGAAGAAGATCGTCAACCAGCGGCAGACGCCGTGGGGGCTGATCGCGATAACAGCCGCGGTCGCGGCGTTGGCGGTGGCCGTTATCGGCTATGCCGTCACCCGCAACGTCGCCAAAACCAATGCTGCCAGGCCGGACGCGATCACCGGCATCCAGCATTACCCGGGGCTGCCGCGCAACCATCAAGCGGGCGTGCTGAGCTACCCGCAGAGCCCACCGGTCGGCGGTAACCACGCCCCGATCTGGGCCGACTGCGCCGGGACCGTGTACCCGAACCCGATCGCAAACGAGAACGCAGTGCATTCCCTCGAACACGGCGCCGTGTGGATCACCTACCGGCCCGGGCTGCCAGCCGGCCAAATGGACGTGCTGACCAAGCTCGTCGCCGGCCAGCAATACACGCTGCTCAGCCCCTACCCGGGCCTGAAGAGCGCGGTGTCGCTGCAGTCCTGGGGTTACCAGCTGTTTCTCGGTTCGGCCACCGACCCGCACGCCAGCCAATTCCTCGTCACACTGCGGCTGAACCAGAACACGACCCCGGAACCAGGAGCGTCGTGCACCAACCCGCAGTTCAAGGCGAGCCCGAGCACTCCGGGTCACCCGGTCAACCAGTAAGCAACACCAACACCAATGTGAACAGTGATCCGATCTGGACGGCGGCACCGATGCCGAGTCCCGGTCGTGCCGCCAGGCTGAGCTGGTGCCGAGCTTGTCCTCCCGGCGGCTGCCGGTCACGATTCCGATTTCGCCGCGCTCACCCTGCGGTGGCGAAGCGGTTCCCTGATCGGGCATCGAAGCGCGAGGCTGGGGACGTTCGGGAGGGTTTGGTGCACGCCGGGTCGCCTGGACATGGCGACCCGCCATTGCCAGAGGGCGACATCGCCGGATACCCCCGCGCCACACTTCCTTACCCAGGCGCTGTCTCGGTCATAGGCGAACGCCGTTCGCGGCCGCCGGTGAACGGATTGACCGCAGGCGTGCGGCCTCGTGTTACTGGTGCGCTTGCAGGAGCGCGGCGTGGGCCTGCTGGTTGACCTCCAGCACCGCGAGGAACACCGCGAACACGCCCCAGGCGACTCGGCGGCGGCTCGGCGTCCAGTGGCTCCGCCGCGTGATCCATCGGCCGCTGACGCAACCGGCTGCGGCCCGCAGCGACAGCAGTAGCGCCGCGAGCATCAGCGGCACGCCAGCGGGGTTGTATCGCCACGTAGCCCGCCATTGACCGCGTACCGCCAGCCGGACTGACCGGGTCCCGCCGCACAGCGAATCCATGATGCCGAAGTGGTGCAGCGGCCCGTGCAGGTCGAT
>JAABUO010009180.1_pt1 | contig 11081 bp, 7 predicted proteins | sample 5559291 | NCBI WGS metagenome assembly JAABUO01 (sample SAMN10711878, study PRJNA513372) | rock metagenome | isolation source: Antarctica rocks | place: Antarctica: Victoria Land, Finger Mt sud | reverse complement strand
GTCCCCCCTTCCTCAAAAACATGCACCTCCGCCGCCCCGGCTGGTAAATCATACCTCCACCCCCTCTCCTCCATCAGCCCCACAAACCTTCCCAACAACTCATTGCCCACCAAAGTCCCCCGACTCCCCAACACCAATAACTTGGACCTCGCGCGCGTAAACGCCACATTTACTCTCCGCCAGTCCTCCAGTAGCATACCAACGTTCTTCTGTTCGTTGCTGCGCACGAGACAGAGAACTATCACTTCTTTGTCCCGCCCTTGGAACTTGTCGGCCGTGTGCATCTCGACGTCCGGGCGGTGCCGCAGGTTCTGTTTTATGAGTGCTAGTTGGGAGCGGTAGAGCGTGATGACGCCCACGTCGGTGGCGGGGACACCGCTGGTGATGAGAGCGTCGACGAGTTGGGCGGTGAGGGTGGCTTCGAGGGGGTTTGTGATGCGGGAGCCTGATTCTGATTCCCGCGACAGGGGGAGGAGAGGGTCAGTGTTAACGAGGCAGGCTTTGACAGAGGGGTCGAGGAGGTCGCGGAGCCAGCAGGAGCCACGGGCGGAATTTGTGCAGATGGTTTTGTTGGGGGTGGAGAGGAGAGTGAGGGGGTTGTGGTGGTGGAGTTTGAGGGCGCCAATGTTGGGGAGGATGAGGGAGCGGGTTGCGATGGCCGGGGTGCCGCATTTGAGGCGGCCGGCGTAGATGAGGGTGTTGCTGAGGGTCATAATGTCTGAGCACATGCGGTATTGGTGCTCGAGGTTGACGACGGAGGAAGGATGGTTGTCGGAGAGTGTTTTGAAAAGACTGATGTCGAGGCCGCCGTCTAAGGCTTCTTTGTTTTGGACAAGGGGAGGAAGCTGGTAGTGGTCACCTACTAGGATAAATGTTCGGGCCATGCGAATGGGGCCTAGGCAGACAGGTAGAGTGATTTGAGATGCTTCGTCGACGATACAGTAATCAAAGATCCGCTGATTAAAGAGTGGATGGTTAATTCCAAGGCAAGTCGTCGCAACGATTTGTCGACCGTATGCCCTCTGGATTTCTTCTACAGTCTTCATCGGCATACTAGCTAGATCTGCGAATTCCTGTACCTCAGGGTGGACTTTCGCCACGGCACCTAAGCGGAGGATACCAATGTTGTCATCGCGAATTTTCAGCAGGATGTTATCAACTGCTGTGTGTGTGTATGAAGTCAGCAATACACTCTTTCCTTGTGCTGTCAAAGCGCGAATGATGTGGGCGATGGTGGTTGTCTTCCCAGTGCCTGGCATACCGAGGACCAGCGCATAATCTTTGGCACTCATGACCTTTTCAATGGCGCACTGTTGGTCCACGTTGAGGTTAGCTTGACTAGCAGTATCGGCAAGGACGAAGGGTGTAATTGCAGGCTTGAAAATCGGGGCTACCCCTTCGATAATCAACCTTCGCAGAGCCTGTGCACCGAAAATGTCTTTCTCCATGAGCGTGATCAAATTATTGCGCACCATGGCCATCCCATTGCTGAACTCGTCCTTATCCAGGCGATATGAGACTATCTCTTTGGGCTGTTGTGGCGTTGAGGTCACCGGTCTACATCCATCCTCGATCACTTCCATTATGCCAGCAAAGTCTTGATTCCGGCTCACATCGAAGTTCTCACCCCTTGAGCGGGCATTGTGAAGTTGCCGGTCAATAACAACCTGGATCTTTCGCTTCCGTATAGAAGTAACGTATCCATTGGCGAGCGCAAAATGACCCTTCTCGTCCGAAATCACAATAGGCTCGCCGGTAGTGATCTGTGATTCAGTGAAAGAAAAGCCAGGCGATGGCTTTGGCTTTACAAAGGTATAGCGATAGCGGTTGATTTTCGAAGCATCCTTTAGCTCTTCGGACGATCCTGCTTCGATGATGACATTGCCAAAGCAACGGCCCAGTTTTTCACGTTCCGAGCTTTGCATCGTCCAGAGTTCTCTTCGGAACTTCACAATATCTTTCTCTTCCTTGGTCAACAAGCCGTCCCATTTAACAAAGAATTGCTGGTGGTCAGGTGTCAAATGCTTCACTACGTCGTCGAATTTCTCTTTCATTCCACTCTTCTCACCATTCCCGCCATCGACCAATCTGTGATACACAAAACATGGTGTTTGTGCATAACATTTCTTACACAGGTGGGAGCTCTTCAACATCGGCGGTAGCTCGAGGCGTTGGCGGACATAGGATGCTAATTTGTTCCGCTGGATTAGCATGTGCATGAGTTCATGACGGATGGCAGGAATGCGTGAGATTTCTGAGGTCTCCATGTAGTACAAGATGCCACAAGCGATTTCGATGTCTGCGCCCCAAAGGTTAGTTCATGTCCTTAGGTTGTTTTGAAGGAAACAAGGCGCGAACCGTATCTATCAGAGAGCAAGAGGGTGTACAAAGCAGTTTGCGCTTTGTGTGAAGGGTCGGCATGCTTTCCAGTTTTCAATTCAAATGGGACCGTCAATGTCTTCTCTCCGGTACCATCTTTGATGAAAACTTGGACAGTAGCGTCCACGTTTCCTTTTAGGCCATACATAGGTGACCAGACCTTTTCCTCCACCTCCAACAGCTTGTTGACACTCATCAGCGAGCGAGCTCCGTTTCGATCTTGCACCACTGCATTTGGCTTCAGGGAGTTAGCAACACCTTTGCCTCCTGGACGGTCGGGCTTACCTTTGGCCTCACAGTGACAAACGTTTCAGCCCAAGATTGTAGATCCGTGACTTTGCTTTTGAGGTGATCAACTGCCCTCACTAGCTCTACATTGATCTCGAATAGCGTTTCGAGGTATCTAGTAGCAATTCTCTCGATGACAGTAGTCAGCCATTCAGTATCCCATCTATTGGCCTTCATCGCCTCCTGAAAGATCTCGTGGAGTATGTGGCCGTAAATCTGGGGCTCGCTCGACTCGCTAGTAGCCTTGACGCGATCTTGCAACACAGCTCGCCTTGTACATGAGAAGGAGTCCGCTACCACTGTTGCTGATATGAGATGGTCGGGGTGTAGAATTAGTAGATTCTGGGACTCGTCAACCACACACTGGCCAGCGTTGTCAAAATCCCCAATGAGGTGTACGTAAGATCCAGGTGAGTAAGGACTGTCATACCATGACTGGCGAGTAGTGATGGCTTTCTTCTGCTTTGTCTTTTCATTCTGGACTAGCAACACCTTTTCATTATTAGCAGGTTACATGACATGTTTTAAGGTGATATCTGGGTACCTTTTCCGGCTGTGGCCCTCTGTTTGTGTCATACTGCCCTTCAGCAACGGTTACAATCAGATAGCGTTGGATGGTGGAAAATCTTTTCTCATACTTGCAACATTTAGTTCGCTATATAGACTGGCCGAAACGTCTGATACATACAGAAGATTGAGATTGTGATGCTATCTGCGCCACTTGCGTTGCTTCCGAACACTCAGCAATGATCTGTTCAAAATCAAGGGCACCACCAAACTCATCATCAGAAGACAGATCAACGACGCCAAACTCGCCATTGCCTGGGTAGCTTTCGGTAGTGGTACGACAAGAATCGGTAGTAGTGCCAATACCTGTTAGCTTAGTCGGAAGTTCGTCCCTCGGACTAGGCTGACACCTTTCCAAAGTATGAGTCTGTGGCTGTAGGTCGTACATAGCAACTGCGTCTTCCAAGTCGGCCGCGGAGATATCGTTAGTGTCCTCATCGAACTCATCGTAGTTGGCCACAATAGCCACTTGTGGAGGTTGTATTTGGGCTGAGTCTATGTATACCGCCGCTTCCGTTATTTTTTTGCTGTTGCTATTCAATTCCGGCTTGAAATTTAGAGCGTTAAGCTCTGCATCATGGCTGTCAAGTGATCGCGATGTCATCGTTCCCAGGGGCTTCTTCGACTGGCCATATCCAAAGCCAGAGCCACTGGATCGACTACCAAGCTGTTGGTCGGTCTCCAGAGGTACGGCTGAAGAACCCTTAGCCACATCTTCATCCACAGCCTTAAGCATTTCAAGATCAAGATCATCGTCCCCAAAATCCGAAAATGAGTCTGAGTCCGTACAGTTTGCATTTTCCAGCTCTGTAGTGACGTCCGGGGGTTGTGGTGACTGCTGCGATATCTGAGCCTCTGCATCATCCTCATCGTGGCTTGCGGTGGATGTATGATCATACACGTCAGTCTGCGAAGACCGTGGTGCAGTGATAAGAGCAACGTGAGAGAAGCCACCTTTCTCTGGCAAAGGCGATGAGCTGGATGGAATGACGGCATCCTTACTACCTGCTTTCCTTGACCCTGCAAGTTCATCATGGAGTCTATCCACGAGTAGACTGACTCTCGATCTCTTCGATGTACTATGCACGGTATTTCCCTCAGTTGCAGGGAAAGCTGCATCCTCCTCCTCATGTCTACGATTATGTTCCAGTTTCCGTCTTTTCGTGACTGAAGTGGGCCACGCTGTGGTACAGCTGACTGATCTTCTTAGACCTCCACTTTCTTTGGTCCGTAAAAGATTCGCAGGAGTCTGTGGCGAGGAAGGATCCAGTAGGTGAGCGAATGGTGGGTCGATGTTTTCCGTTGGAGATTGCCTCTCGTTAGTGACAGAGTAGCGACTCCAGAGATCGTTTGCTGGGTCTGCTTGAGGGGTTCTAAGGCACTTCCGCAAAGTTTGCAGATCTAAGGTCGTTTTACTTGTACTGAAGTGGTTCGAAGCTTCATTCTGGGACGACGACGGTGGGGACGAACTGTGCACTCTTTTCTTGCCTTTTCGTGATACTCCAGAACTTGCAGAAACGAAATTGTGGGGAGACTGGTCCCACAAAACTCTTTCAGTAGGCGTTAAATTTAGATTTTGGTGATTCAAATCCTCACCGCTGGCGATGAGTTCTGCCAGGGCAAGCCTTCCCACTGGAGTTTGAGGGCATTCTCGAGTTTCGTTGCCTGCAGACCTTTGTGATAAGGTCTGAGCCCGAGGTCCTAGCTGCGCTGCGGTTGCTCTGCCTTCACTGCCCAAGTTGTTGATGTTCTCTTTCTCCGCTTCGCTCTCCTCGAGATTATGTCCGACGTCACTCCCTTGTTTATCACCGTCAAATTGGAACGCCCTGAGCTTCGACTTAGACTGTGAAGACGCGATGATTGGGGCCATGGTCGCTACAGTCCTATGAGGTTGGTCAGGAGCACGATTGGCATAGCTGTGATTCCGAGGAGGTTGCCATCGTTGAGCCTGGTCTCTTAGCGGTGCTTACACGATAGAGTTGGAGCCGCAATATATACCTTTGTGCGTTGATCGAAGAAGGACTTCTGACGGCTTGCCATCGAGGGGCAAACAGACAGGGTACGCACTAAAATCAATGCCCTAATAAATGATTGGTGAGTTCTGGTTCCAGACCCCACCAGAAAGATTTGTTTTCATTCGCGTTGTACGAGTAGTAAGTATTGGCGCGATCTTACGCGTTGAAGTACGCTAACACGTGATTATCATCGGAAATGCCATCCTTCTTTCCGGCGCTAGTGAGTAGCTCTGGGGTGGAGCTCGAGGGCTAGATTTGCTTCTTCCGATAACCTCTGTCCACCTCTACTTTGACACATCACGACCGCCGCCATGTCGCAAGACAAACCTCTCCCCTTTATATACCAGTTTGCGGCAGGTGCGGTGGCGGGAGTGAGCGAAGTAAGTACTCAACGCACTTTAAAAGGCGCCGCTAACGCAATGGTGCTTTGACAGATTCTGGTAATGTAGTACACGCTACCTTCGAGAGTATGCGACACGCAATTGGCTGATCGCTGTTACAGGTACCCGTTAGATGTGGTGAAAACCCGAGTGTCAGTCATCCAAATATCCCTATGGCTGCCAAAGTCAGTACTGATTGTTCCTTAGACAACTTCAACAAGGAAAGGGCGCTGGAGAAGAGTACTATAATGGCATGGTTGATTGCTTTCGTAAGATCATCAAGAATGAGGGGTTCTCTAGGCTATACAGGGGAATAAGTGCGCCCATCCTCATGGAAGCTCCTAAACGGTAGGGTTCAGTAGTCCCGGACAGCTCGAAGGTACTGACAATTGTCGTAGAGCTACTAAATTCGCGGCAAACGATGCATGGGGAACATACTATCGCGGCATCTTCAATATGAGTAAGATGAACCAACAGCTGTCAATTCTGACCGGAGCATCTGCTGGTGCTACCGAAGCTTTTGTAGTAGTGCCTTTCGAGCTCATTAAGATTCGTCTTCAAGACCGCGCATCGGCTGGAAAATACACTGGGATGATTGACTGCGTTGTAAAGACGGTAAAAGCTGAGGGACCCCTGGCCTTGTACAACGGTCTGGAGAGTACTCTCTGGCGACATACCCTGTGGAATGCAGGATACTTTGGCTGTATCTTCCAGGTGCGAGCCCTTATGCCGGCTGCTAAGGACAAAAGCTCCCAGATGCGAAATGACCTCCTTGCTGGAGCAACCGGAGGAACTTTTGGAACGATCCTGAACACTCCTATGGACGTAGTGAAGTCTAGAATACAGAATTCACCAAAGATTGCAGGATCAATCCCCAAGTACAACTGGGCTTGGCCGGCTGTAGGGACCGTCTTGAAAGAGGAGGGATTTTCGGCACTATACAAGGGCTTCTTACCTAAGGTACTAAGGTTGGGTCCAGGTGGTGGTATTTTACTAGTGGTATTCACTGGCGTTATGGATTTTTTCAAAACCATGAAAGCGAATGCATAGAGCCCATTTCTAGCTTCACTACATCGAGAATGCATAGAGTTTGGGCATCCACTCTAGATTTCCATGTAAGGGCGCGGCTCGATATTTTACTCCTCGTACTTCAACGCTGCTGTCTCATTTTGTATTATGAGAAGATAGTTATCGCAATATCCCAAAGTTCGTGGACCGTTCTTGTGAGCATGGAGGCCACTGCTACCTCTCCGTTACCATGAGGATCTGCTTTATGTTCAAACGATGGTTTGTTGTCGCCTAGAAGCTTATTCAAGCCGTCTTCTTACATCCCTTCCACTCCCTTCGGGACCAACCCCACGAACAGCATCCGTGATCAAATCTCTTAATTGTCTTTGCCCTTCTTCTCCTTGGAAATTTTCGCTAGAGGCCAATTCTTCTATTCTCGCCCTAAACTCAGGGTCTGCCTCCCCTTCCGCAGTGGGCCGTTCTTCCATTGTCCCAACGTTTACTGTTATATTTGGCGGGAGTGGCGGTGGATGCTGTCCTCCATCGTGAAGTAATACATCTCCTAATAGTTGTGCTTCATGTCTTCCATTTGGCCCACCTTGAACCCGTGAATTGCTCCGAATCCGGGATTCTCGCAAGAACTCCGCAATCGTTATGAAATCGCCTTCAGTTTGTATCTTCTCCTCGGCCGTCATACCTTCATCGTTCCTAATGTAAGGGTCTACCCCTAATTCATCAGTGAGGGCCTGCGCAGCCTCGACGGTCTCAACAACAAATAATGGCGTCTCCCCGTCTTCGTCTCTGATATTGGAATCTACTTTAAACTCGTTCACCAGGGTCCGTAAAAGGTCAAGATGATTGTAAGATGCTGCGGCGTGGAGAATGGAATAGCCATGCTCGTCTTGTATAGCGGCAAGAGAAGGATTCGCGCGTAACAACGGGAGGAGGTTTGGACTGTTGGCAGCAGCCAGTATTAATGGGTTTTGCTGTGCCATTGCGGAGAATTAGACATTTTGCAGTCACCAAGTTTTATCTGGAACCCCTCCAGTTCCACCACGTCGAAAGCGGAATGACGTTCCGCCCTGGGGTAGGATGCCGCACTAGCGTGGAATCCGGTCGTTGTCAGTCAAAGATATGATCTGGCTGCATGGACCACCTCAATCTGCGTGCTGTGTGAAACAAAGTAAACAAGGGGTCTTGCCTGAGAAAGCATTGAGCACAGCTTCCTATGCTAGGTCGTCTTTCGACGGCATGGGATTCCTGAGTCATTCAGACGAGGCAAAGCACTTTCACTGAAAGAGTCACGCAGTCCGACTCTTCACCATACAACACATTAAAACAAATGATTAGCGTAGGCTTTGAAAGATCGTATAAGTCTTTGGAGCTTTGTTCTACAATTTCGAGATTTCTCTCATTGCGCACAGCAGCTCATAATTGCTTTCAAAAGTCTACATATTCGAATTTTCATTCTCAATCTAGAACCATGGCTGCACAGCGTGACACACCGTACGTTCCGCAGGATACACATGAGGTCAGTGTGATGATCAAAGGCCTTGAGTCATCTACCAAAAAGCATGGCGGTGGAAAGAAAGCCATGACTAGCAAGAAGTCAACGTTTGTAATTCCAGGAGCAGAGAAGCTCAATGTGGATTCATGGAAGTTTCAGGAATGGGACTATAAACGACGAGATCTACCCACTTATGCTCGTGGTCTCTTTACTTATAAGAGGCAGGATGGAACGCCTGAGATTGCCGTTCGGGGCTACGACAAATTCTTTAATGTAGGGGAAGTTTACGAAACGAATTGGCAGAACGTCGAAGAAAGAACCAAAGGCCCATATGAATTAAGTGTTAAAGAGAATGGCTGTATTATATTCATCGGGGTCCTGGAAGGCGACAGATTACTCGTATGTAGCAAGCACTCAACAGGAGTCAGGCAGGACACCGACTTGAGTCATGCAGTTGCGGGGGAGAGGTGGGTAGAAAAACAGTTGGCAACAATTGGCAAGACGAAAGAGGATTTAGCCAAAGAGTTACGGAAACGGAACGTTACTGCCGTCGCCGAGCTTTGCGATGATACCTTTGAAGAGCACGTCCTAGCTTACGATCGAGAAGCCGCAGGTTTGTATCTACACGGGATCAACTTGAACCTTCCCGAGTTCGCGACCTATCCTGGTGAGCTGGTCCATAAGTTCGCAGATGAATGGGGTTTCAAAAAGGCAGAGTACCTGATAAAGGACGGCCTGGAAACGGTCAAGACCTTCCTTGCAGGCTGTGCTGAGACTGGGTCCTGGAACGACCGTGATACAGAGGGCTTTGTCATCCGATGTCAGAGAAAACAAGGTGGGAACGATGGCGTATTCCAGGACTGGTTCTTCAAATACAAGTTCGAAGAACCATACCTAATGTATCGTCAATGGCGAGAGGCCACCAAAGCCGTCATAGCTGGCAGGGTGCCAAGATTCAAGAAGCACAAGCAGATTACTGAGGACTATCTGCTATATGCCCGTCGTCAACTCGCCAAGGACCCGCAAATCGGGAAGGCATATAATGCAAATCATGGCATTATCGCAATGCGAGACGGTTTCCTCAAGGAACGCGGTCTGAGGGGCTCGGACATCATTCGACAGGAGGAGGCTAACGGTGGTGGCTCATCAAAAGAAGTCACTCACAATGTTGTGCTTGTACCTGTTGCCAGTATTGGATGTGGGAAGACAACGGTAGCTATTGCTTTGACCAAGCTCTTCGGCTGGGGTCATACTCAGAACGACAATATCACAGGCAAACAGAACCGACCAAAACAGTTCGCCACTCTGGTGTGCAATTCTTTAGCCGCACATCCTGCTATGATCGCAGACAGGAACAATCACCAAAAACGTGAGAGGGAGCAGATTATGAACGATGTACAGCAAGTGATTCCAAGTGCAAGATTCGTCGCCTTGCACTACGTTCACGATCCCAAGCCTGAGATGCTTCCTATGATTCGTAAAGTAACCCAGGAGAGGGTGCTAGCTCGAGGAGACAACCATCAGACAATCCAAGCTGGTTCGAAGTCTTCGACAGAAATCATCGGCATCATGGAAGGCTTTCTATCCCGTTTCGAGCCCATCAATCCGCAAGCCGCACCCGATGATGTTTTCGACGAGGTCATTGACCTTGACGTCACTTCTTCTTCACGGGAGAACCTCGAAACCGTCGTCAAAACCCTCCACTCCGCATACCCCAAGCTCATCGAAGAAGTTCCCAGCGCAGAGGACCTGGATGCCGCCATTGATGCAGCGCTCAAAGACTACCAGCCAGACATCAAGCACGACCTCAACTTCAAAAGCAGCAAATCTAAACCCAAAAACACCAATGGCTCCACCCGGGGCTCCACCCCTGCCAAAGCCCCCAAACTCGAATACTTCTGCATCGGCCTCCCAACCTCCGAGCTCATCACCACCCTTGACAAAACATTCCCCACCTCCTCCCCAGAGGTTTCAAAATTCTACCGCCAACTCCAAGGCACCCGCCAAATCCAAACCTCTTTCCACGTCACCCTCATGCACCGTGCCTCCATCTCCTCACACCCAAACCTCTGGTCCCACCTCTCTTCCCTCCACGCTGACGCTTTCTCCTCCTTGCGTTCAGACCGAAACCCAAACTCAGCCCTCCCCCATGACCCCGTATTAGGTAAATGCCGCGTGAGGCTCGAGAGAGTGGTCTGGGATAGCAGAGTCATGTGCATTGTCGTGCGCTTGCTGGATGAAGGGTGGGAGAGCTCGAACGAAATGACGCATGTGACGGTCGGGACAGCGGCGCCGGAGATTAAGCCCAAGGAGAGTAATGAGTTGTTGCAGAAGTGGTTGGAGCAAGGAGTGGGGGGCGAGAGTGGAATTCGAGAGGTGGAGGTGAGCGGACATGTAGAGTTGGTGGGAAGTGTGAAGGCGGTGATGCAGGGGCAGGGGAGATGATGGGTTGATTCGATGCTTGGGACTTCTGGTCGACAATCGACCATTGGATCACTGGGTGATTTTGCCACTCAACTCTTCGCAACTATGCTCCTCTTATACACGGCGATTTACTACGATCGCTACTCACCCAAATCCTTGATATAAAAGACGGACGCTCGATTCGACATCTTGATGACATCCGAAAGTCAGGCTGACATCAGCTGACGTTCTTGACCGATTAATCTGGCATGCTATCAAGCCTATCTATTGGGCCTCAAAGCCCGCGGCTGCATAGCTTTTCAACAACAACGGACAGGGCAGAATAATTATACATCAAAAGCTTCCTGTATATTACCCGACAAAATTTCATGACAAGACCCTAGGTCTCGTGTGTTGTCATCCAAGAGAAGCAGGGAAACATCATCAACATTATCTCTTATGACCAGATACGTGTGCCGTGGAAATATAAGATATCTACATCTCTTCTCGGACCATCCTGCCCTCCCCGTTCCT
>JAABUO010009179.1_pt1 | contig 11082 bp, 19 predicted proteins | sample 5559291 | NCBI WGS metagenome assembly JAABUO01 (sample SAMN10711878, study PRJNA513372) | rock metagenome | isolation source: Antarctica rocks | place: Antarctica: Victoria Land, Finger Mt sud | reverse complement strand
CACGCCAAGCACCATGAGCACCTGTCAACAGCATGAGCATGGGCATGGCAGGCATGACCCCACCATGGACTCGTGTTGTGAGCGTGATTTGGCTGAACAAGCGCAAGCACGAGTTCACCTCAAGCGATTGCAAGCTGTCGACCCGAGTACAGCGAGATTTGGCATGGCCGCAGCTGTTTTAGGAACACCCCCGGTCAGTGTCAGCAGTCATGAAGAGTGGAACTCTATGGAGGAATCAACTGAGGAAGACGCAGGTGAAGTATCGAGGACCAAAATCTGAACTTCTAACATGCTGTTTTGCTTCGGTGACTGACATGAAAGCTTTTGTGGACCAATAGAACTACTCAAGCTGAGAGATGCACGGCTTCAGCAGTTGAAACAAGACAGCCAGCAGCTTCCTGCACTGGAACCTGAAAGACATGGCAACTTGATCGAACTGTCTCAAGCACAGTCCCTGGTAAGCATGTCAATGCTGGCATGCAAGAAGTGGTCTGGCAAACATTGCAAGCCTGTGCTCACTCGCGCATATTGGTCACAGGAAGCCATTGGCTCGGGGACAACAGTGATATGCCATATGTGTTGTGGTGGTGTCCAGGTGGTGTTTGCAGCCCCCCATGTTGGACAAGGCAACTTTGTATAAAGATGTGAGTCACATGGCATATGTAGGTGTAGGCGTGTGAGCAGCTCAACGAACATCTTCACTCAGTTGCTCATGAGTATCTGCAAGCCAGGTTCATTTACATCAGGGTGCCTCACAGCAAAAGAGTATTGCCAAAGCTGGGTGTAGTACCTGTGCCAGGTAAACGGCCACATTGGCAACATTGGCTGCCTGATATGATCATGGCAGAATCTGCACAATTTACACCACACTGTGCCCAAGCCCACAGTATATGCATGATCAGGTCCATTGGTTCTATGCAATATTGTATGCTCCAAGTGTCAGCGCAGAGGCTGCTTGACCTTGAAAGTAAGAGTCACTTGTGCCTGCTATATGATGCAGGCCTTGTTGTATATAACAAAGGTGCAGTCACAGGTGCAGCACCACTGCACGCCTTTGGGGATGTGTCTGAAGTTGATGAACACCAGGCAAGCTGATATGACCATTTGTGGGCAAATGTGTTGCTGTCTGCTTATATAACTGCACTTCTTGCTATGCATGCAGGTAGATGCATGGTTGAGGAAGAACCTGTCAAATCATTCTGCCCTAAACCAAGCCTCCCTGACATGCGACAGTGACCAGGTCAGTCCATGCACATGCTGATCAAAATTGCATGCCATTGGCTGCGTCTCCTTTGTACAAACTTCTGTTTGCGTCAGTCTGTGCTCAGGGCTTCCATATCAGGCAGCAGCCAGAGATTTCATGCATTGACATCCGAGAATGACAAGCAGTGTGCCTGCTTTGTTCCTGAGTATGTGCGATGCTTTCTGCAATGCTGCTGGTGTGCTGCAGGACGATGAAGATGATGGTGATAAGCCATGTAGCTTGTGCGGCAGACAATATCCACATGAGCACATTCGCAGCGTATATACTGCATCTTTGTATGACAGTGACAGCGACAGTTAGAATGGCCCAGACGACATCAAAACTAAGCGCCTTCATCATGCTGGCTTTGAGGGATATTAAAATTGTTTCTCTTGACCAACCCAAGGCACGATTTTACTGTACTTTGTAGATTGAGTCCCTAGCCGACCAGAGAAAGTGAACCCTTTCAGCAGGCAGACCCACGATGTGCATGTTGTAGTGTAGATGCACCGGATCTTCTACGTTTTGCTCAGGCATGAAATTCAATACAGGAATTATAGGTATCATATGTGCTCTCTGTCCTGACAGCTATAGCTAGTGTAACCATGCCAATTTGACATACTGCTATACAATCTGAAGTAATCAAGAAAAACGGCGCCACTGTATCTAGCTTCAAAATCTAATATGCATGAGAGTCTTCCATTGATCTTCATGAGGCCTGCATTACACCATCCTGTTGGGACCAAGCAAAGCTGTACAAGATGAGCAAGGAAGGGCACAGAGGCATGTCAGCTCAGCCATCTCTTGCAGCTTGATCCTACAAGGACTCACTGTGTCAATAATGGGTCCAGTAGCTCTCTGTACTCATCTAGCTGCCAGCTGCTGCTGCTGTCGACAATCAAACCATTCACTGACAATGTAGGCGAGACATGCACACCCATTTGCCTGCCTTCCTTAATGTACCATTTCAGAACCTGCACACAACAGCTCTGCATCTCCCTGCACAGTATCAGGTTGCTTTGCAGCCCAAGCACTTGGTGTTGATCACGGTGTAGCTACCTTGCTGATATTGCTTCCTGGATGAGGATCATTTGGCGGAAAGGATAGCTCTTCCAGCACTGCAGCTTGCGAAACTCCAGCAGATTGTGCTGCAAGCTGTGCAAGGTCCTGATGGATTTCAGGGCGTGTCTTGTTGCTAACTGCCAGGTCAAAGAAGTCCTGTTCATGCCATCTGTCAGTGTGAAACTTGTTGTGTGCCAATGCACTTTCCGTGACATCTGTCATTTGGGACAAGGCAGAGATGTTACCTCTTGACTGTCAAACAGAGCATCACTGAATTGCCAGAAAGCATCCTCGCCTCCAACTTTTGCCACAGCTAAGCCAGCTTCATGTGTTAGAGAAGACTGAGGGTGCCACCTGCTCAGCAGAGGTGATTGGCACTGCAGAGTCATGCGTGTATGCACTGGCCATTAAGACAGCATCTGCTTCGAAGCGTCCAGCAAACCAAGCGAAAGCTTACGGCTGCACTTGATGATGGAACACAAAACGAAAGCTTTGACCCTGATAGTGGGGGGCTACTTGTCTTCTGATGGCTTTGTAAGCCTTCTTGGAATAGGGGCACTGCGCACAATTGCAGAGGGGTGGATCTTGTATGTCTTCGCACGCGAAGATTGTGTGCTGGTGCCTGCCAATGTACTTTTACGTGGAACTCGCACGGGTACCAGCGCGCTCACGAGTCCTTACCACGTAGTCGAGATGTCCGCCGAGCGTGACGCAAGCGTCGCGGGGACCTAAGGAATGTCCTAACTGTCCAGGAGGCAGCGGTGGTGGCATAACGATGAGGCTGTCGAGTATCCGCTTTCCGGAGTGGAGATTACTTGGTAAGTCAAACTTAGGCATGCCAGGGCCTATCCTGGAATCTGCATGCGTTTTGGCTCCGAAGCACAGCATGTTGGTGGTGAGTCCTACGCCATGCGGGTGCAGTCATCTGCATGTGCAAGACGCTTGCTGCACTTACAACAGCTACAATGTCAACAGAAGCAGAGTTTCAGTGAACAACATCATTAGCATGTCAGTCAACTGAACATCAGTTAGGCTTTCCAAAGTTTCAAGGATCCTTCATCAGCATAGGTTGCTACAAGATTTCTGTGAGGATGTTGGCACAAACCAATGGGTCCTTTGTCGGCCACCTGCATTAGGTTTTCTAGCTTGCCAGTTGCTGTGCTGAATGAATACAGAATGCTATCTTCCCCTAAACAGTAAATCCATTCTCCTCTAGGAGAAACCCAACACGCCAAGAAATCTCCACCTTCCCGCTTTCCAGACTGGAATGATTTGACTACATGGCCATGCAAGGTCATGATGAATACAGTGGAAGACCGATTGCAGACAATGATCTGATCAGGATTCTGAGGGTAAAAATGCACAGCGTTGACAGAGGCTTCGCCTGAAGTTGATGTCTGCGGTGGTCTGAATGATGTGAGACAGTCACACGTTTTGGAATCCCACACTCTCACAGAGGCGTCACTTGAGGCACTCACAATCTGCAGCAAGGTGGCAAATTAATAGAAGCACAGTTTGCAAGTGAAGCGGCCAAGTGCAATCGTCACTGCATCAGGAAAGCCATTAAGTACGCACATCCAAGCTTTGCAAAGTATGCAATCATCAGCTGCAGCAACACACTATGCTTTCCACCCAAGCATGAAATGTGAGCAGCAAGCAATGCCTGGAACCAGTGCTGCTCTGCTAGTGTGGTAGATGACCCCAGTCACAAAGCATATATTCTTGCATGTCTCACCTGACTGCCATCTGGTGAATAAATGGCATCATTTACATATGACGTATGACCTCGCAGTTCCTTCAGCATCTTGCCGGACTTGATGCCATGCACTCGTACAAGACCATCATACGAGCTGCTCAGCACATGGGTGCCATCTTTGGAGAAGGCAACAGCGGTGACTCCTTGTGTATGCGCACGCTCGTACTTGCGCAAACACTGCCCCGTCCGCACCTTCCACACCTGCTCATGTCACCAGAAGTCAAAATGCAGCACTGCCTGCTGCAGGCTTTCTGCAATAAGCTCAGGTCCTGTCAGCAACCAAAGTTGCAATAGGCTCACACTAGGTCTCAATGTGTCCCCCGCATCAGGCTGGCATTCATACAGCAAGGCCCTCAGCTTTGCTTTGCTCAGAAAGAGGCAGCCTAACCACCACACAACTCATAATCACACCGTGTCACAGATGCAAGCATGCTATGTTGCCACCGTTACGACCAAAGTATGCACAGAGTGAACGTGGCAAATGGCAGCATGGTTTTGAGTCGCACAGCTCAGCCAGCTTTGCTGACCTTTATTTTGCCATCTTGAGAGCCTGAGACGAGCAGCTCTGAGTCTTTGCTGAAGCTCAAAGCCAGCACAGCTTCATCGTGCATCATGAACTGCTCGTCTGCCTGGTACTGCAGGTCCTTCTTTAGCTTTCCTGTGATGAAGTCCCACACCTGGCAACAAAAGCAGATCACATCAATGCACTACTACACTACCCATCCTTGTGTCTCAACATTCTGCAAGGACAACTATGCAGCCCTTGCTCATGTAGCACTTTGTGTCATGCCCAGTTCCCAGCTGAGCTTTGCTGCTTTGTGTGATGTGAGTCGAGCAGCAGTCGCTCAGCTGAAGATATGCACTTTGTGCATTTGATGCAGCAAAGTGTGTTCGGTGGCCAACTTATGCTTGACATTCCAAGTCATGCCTGACTTGAAGACAGGCAAGCAGGACATGAGATACCTCTATGAAACCATCTGCACTGCCAGTGACCAGCATCTGGCCATCTGGAGAGAAGACAGCACACTCTGGGTGGCTCTTTTTGCCAAACTTGATGGTACGGTCTAGTTGGCTGGGGTAGCGCTCCACCTCATCACGGGTCCCCTGAGCTGTGCCCCGGAAAAGATCAAAAGCTGTCCCTGGTGGCAGCAGGCCCTGATGCTGCTGCCTGCACGTACAGCAGCTGTCTCCTCTTTGCAGGCATTGCTGAATGTGCTGTAGCTACACTGATGTGATGCATGCTGTTTATGTGCAATCTGGTCACAGTAACATCAGCACTCACAGGTTTGCAAGAATCTGCCAATGCAGAGAGATACTCAACCCAACTTGTAGTGCAGAGTGCTCTCTTGGATGCATGTGATCCAACTGCAATTTTGTCCAGCCAGCAGAGGGGCAAAGATGAGGCAACAAGCACTGCTGGCTTGTCTTGTCAGCCGCCGCAAAGTTGATAAGCCATACTGCTTTGATGCGCACTCTGGGTGCTTACCACTTCAAGGCTTGACCTATCAGCGCCATGAGACGCTGTGGCGGTACTGTGGAAACCTCCTGAGACAAGGAATGCGCTATTTGAGCTCTTCGTTTCTCTTTGGAGGTGCCAGCCCACACTTCCCTGCACCGCTATGCAGCATTCATGCATTCCGCTGCAACCCATACTGCGCCCGTACCAACATGCAGATGCGTTTGCATGCCCTATGCAATACATATGCAGCACATGAGCAATCTCAGCATGAGCTCACAATCCTGCGCACATGCAGGTGCAAGGTCATCAAATCAGCTTGACATGACAGCACTAAGCAAAGTCAGGGACGTACTTGGTGTCAAAGTATGTACGCCCACATAAGTGTTCCAACTTCAGGAATCTGTCAGGTTCTTCTTGCTTCATTCTGTTGAAGACAGGTGTCTGCCGCAATACAGCACGAGCTGTATCTACCTCCCTAAGCTCAACCATTTCAAGAACAACCTGTTGCGAATGCGAAATGTGTTCAGTGTGCATGTTACCCCTGCACAGTAAGCATTTACACCAAGCACAGTGGCTCACCAACTCATATAAGCTTTCCAGCTTGCCATGCGGAAGCTTAAGTCTTGACACCACAGGCAACACTTGGTCCCAACGACCGTTATTGATCTCTGAGACAAAAGTTTCGATGCTGTCCACTGTGTTCAAGGACACCTGACATTCATTCTGCACAGAACAGACGCAGCTAGGATTGAGACATGCCTGCAGCTAACACTGCAGGAGTGGCACTGATAGCACAAAGTAGGCTTGTGACAAATTTTACCTGTATCGCTTGCAGAGAATCTAGCAAAGCGTTCTCTTTGCAGAACTGAAGTATGATTTTGATGACACTGCAAAGCAGTAAAAGGATGCAGGAACCCAGCAACAGGCGAGCGTGGTTGACACATGCATTGTCGATGCAAGGGCCTGCGTCGCACAGAAGAGACTCACTCTGTTGCTTCTATCTCCAGCGACATGCCGAACACCTGAGCAAGATGACGACACAACCAGTTGACGGGTCGTCAGGGCTGGAGCTCAAGTTCCGGAGCATGTTGCGAATGATCGCAAAAACCCCAGTTCACGAATTTGCAAACCCTACTGGTAATTAAGTGCATTAATGAGCTCACCCAACTTTGTGTCATTTCATAAGACTCGGCGTAATTGCTCGTGCGGGTGAACGCGGATCACGTACAAGGAACGCTAGTGCTGACAAAACAAGGCAACAGGATGGCCGTGCATATTGCGCCGTGCATATCGCATGCATAACAGCTAGCGTAACATTAGGGATACCTTCAAATGTATAGTGAAGCAACTTCAGGTTCAAAGTTTGTCAATGAGGGCTTGTCTACAAATACAATAGGTATTGCACAAGTGTGTTGGTATTGTACTTATGATTGGCGAGAAGACTTGGGCAACTTTGCTATACTCACTGAGTCAACCTTTTACATGCAACCTAACATAACAACAAGGACACCGTGACAGCCCCTAGATTCATTCCTTGTCACGCTGGACTCCCAAGGCAGCGGCATATGCCTGTCTTCTAGGCACACCTAACTGCTTGCTGGCAATCTTTGCTGCAGATGATGTGGACTGACCAGATGACATGAGGGCTGCCACTTGCACTTTTACTTCCTCTGCAGTCACTTCATCTGCCACATGCGAGGCTCCATCAACCACAAGGGTCACTTCGCCCTGACAAGGCAGTCATAGAGTCAAGGGTACTTGAGCAGGAATCACAAGCATTGAGTTGTCAAGCAGTAAAATGTTGCGATATATATGCCACTACTGAGTCAAGCAACACATTGACCGGCAATGAGTGCAATGAAGCTGCTAAATACCTTTGCAGGTGTCTGAGTATATACGCTGACAGCCTCTTGCAAGGTGCACCGGACAAGCTGCTCATGCACCTGCATACCACATGTTGGCTCAGTGTTACTACTTCTCTTCAAGTAAATTGGGCCTAATAAAGACGCATGCAAGCACGGCTGCTAGGTCTGCAACAATGAAGCTGTAAAATACCTTTGTCAGCTCACGTGCAACCACGCATCTGCGCTCCGCACCTAAAAGCTGTTCAGCGTCCTGAAGGACATCTAGCAGATCATGCGGCGGGACATAAAACACCAGGGTGTGTGCCAGATCTGCAAACACCATACTGCAGCCTGTGTGGATCTTGCAGATGTCTCAGCAAGGCAAAAAAAGTGTACGCGCTGCAATTTTGCTGGTTTTTTGCAGTTGAAACAAAAAATGTGAAAGGCCGCACCTGCCAAATTCTGCAGCTCCTGCTGCCTGTGCTTTGGTTTGTCAGAGAGGAAGCCAACAAATGTGAATCTGGTAGAACTCAGACCAGATGCAACTAGTGCCAGCAGGAAGGCTGATGGTCCAGCAATGGGCACTACAGGATAGCCTGCTGCAGCAGCTGCAGCAACTAGACCACTGCCAGGATCACTGATCAATGGCATTCCTGCAAAGCATCAGATTGTTGACGAATGGTGTCCTGTGCACAAATGTATATGTAAGTCAGGTGGGCAGGATGGATAGAGCACTTCCAAAGCACAGTACAATGTGATCACTTTCCCCTGCTGCTACAGGGCTGGTGCAGGAGTTCTGACAGCACTTTTACAATGGTATAAGAACAGTAGGCATGCATACAAGATGTGTGCATGCAGGCACAAGTGAAGTGCATGCAGGTTGTCAGTATATATGCGTCAGCTACTGTAAGCACTACCTGCATCACTTATCACAGCCACAGATGCACCTTGAGACAATTGCTCCAACACCTGAGGATAGCCACATCTATTCAAGATGGGTCGCTGACAAGTACTGTTTACAATGATGATCTTGCTTACTCAAGGTGCAATTTTGAAGCCAGTGCTAAAAGACACTCACCTTATTTTGCTTGCTATGCTCGTTATGCTGATGGAAACTGTACATATGACTTTTAATGCCATAGTGATTGAGCAGCTTCCTGCTATGACGGGTGTCCTCTGCCAGAATGACTGTCGCATTTTGGAGTATTTTGAGAGCTCGTACACTCAAGTCTTCAAGGTTGCCTATTGGGGTGCCAACTAAGTACAAGCCAGGGGCTAACACATCATCTGCCGGTGAGGCTGTCAGATCTGATGCCTCGGTGAGCGCAACTGTAGAAAAGCTGCGACTCCGGATTTGCTGGGCCCAGTGGGGCACGGCCTGCCGACCTAGAAATTGGATTGATGCAGAGTGTGGCTGTACATGCTTGCCGCGCAACAGACGGGCGGTTGAACTTTTAGAGACAGCCTGTGCTGTAGTGTTGTAAGCACGCAGGACCCGAAACTGCCTGAAAGCAGCTAGCATGCCATGTAAATCTTATCAACACCGACAAGTCTGCCTCATCACACTCACCTTGTTTCCGTGGATCAGAAAACAACAACAGTGACATGCAGCATATTCATAGGCTGGATGGCCACTGTCAGCAGCAAAAGAGTGCTAACTTACTTACTTGTCGGAATGTAGGGTTCCGAAATCGCTGGACAATTAGGACATCAATTCGCAGGAGGCCAGTCTTCACAATACGGTTGCAGTCCTGGTTGCAGTCCAATGGTTGCAGTCAAGCATCGATCAGGCCACCGATTAGCTTCTGACCTCCTGATCGCTGAGACGCAAGCTTTAGAATAAGAAAGTCTCAGTCGGCTGCACTGCCAAGTTCCTGATCGGACACAGTGTAAAGTTGCTGCCAATCTGCAAGGACATGTCGTTCTTGCGGCATTCCTGGCGACTCTTGCAAGCTTCCTCCGAATCAGCTGCCGCCTCTAGATGTTGCAGAGGTTTCAGGTGTGGTGTCGTTTCGAGCTTATGCCCTGCTCACTTTCTGGCTTTATGCTGATCCTTCTATTCGCCTGAGCGACGCCCTACACACGCCTTACTGTGATGCGCAGTGAAGCAGCATCAACCTCTGGCAGACAGGGAGCAACACCTTCTGGGTCTGCTGCTGCCAGCTCTAGCACAGCTCCAGCTTCTGGCTCTGCTGCTGCCAGCAGTGCAGGTGCTGGTGGGCTTCCAGGCTCAAGGCTTGGTGGTACCAGCAGACTGTTCGAAAATGTCAAACCAATGGCAGCAGAAGAGATATCTGCAGCAACAGCTGAAGCACCCTCTGAGCCTGGAGCAGCCATGCGTATGCAGGAAATGCAGCCCTACTGGGATTGCTGGGCGCTGGAGCATTCTTTGGATATTATACTGTGCGATATGATGCGGAAACCCTGCAGACAGTTGTGCAGGAAACACATAAAGAGGAGAACCAGTTTGCCGGCAGCTCGGTGCGCATGAATTTTGTTGGATGCCAAACAGGACATCATGTGTGCATGGTCAGCACATGCATGAAGTTGCTTTCCATGTGTGTAGGTGTGGCTCCCTGTGATGGAGTGGTATCTTGAGCAAAGAATATATCTCCAGTCAGAAATCAAGAAGTACCAAGATCCACCCTCTGAATCGCTTCTACCTCCACTGCCTCAGGGAGCATCGTGAGTGTTCTGGCCACTACCTCATGACTGCATGGTGCTTCTAGAGTATTAAAATGAGACGCATCACATCATGCACACTGCAAAGTTGACATCAACATCTCAGACTGCATGTCAAAAAGCAGTGGCCAAGTACAATGCTTGCAAGCCCATGTTGCCATTTGCAGCCATGCATCATTCTTTGCCTGTGCTGCGCTTAAAGGTGCTCATGTGTCTGTCATCTGCTCATGCAGGCACGTACGGACTCTTGTGCTAGATCTGGACGATCTGTTGGTCCATTCTGACTGGACTCGTGGCAGAGGCTGGCGCACTTTCAAGCGTCCTGGTGCAGAGGACTTCCTTAAGCAGATGGCACAACTATATGAGATAGTGCTTTACACACATGCTCTCCCAACATATGCAGACCCCATTCTGGACAGACTGGATCCCAGCAGGTTTATAGTCTATAGGCTATACCGTGACAGCACTCTGTATCAGCATGGTCATCATGTTCGCGAGTTGTCCAAGCTGAACCGAGACATGAGCAAGGTGTTGTTCGTCACCAGTGATCCAGAGGCCTGCAAACTGCACTCAAACAACACAGTCCTGGTAAGCTGATGCGTTGTTCCAAGCGCCCTGCACTGCAGCATGTTGTTACACTCTCAACAACATGGGTGCATAACTCTACAAAGTGGACTGCAACTCGACCTGTTAGACACATTGTCTGATGGCTGTTCAGAATTGCTGTTGTTTGTCATATTGCGTGCTTCACACTGTCTGTCTGTGCTGCAGTTGAAGCCATGGAAGCTTGAGGGCGGTGACCACACGCTGTTGGATTTGATGCCTTTCTTGGATGCCATCTACAGAGCTAACCCACCTGATGTCAGGAAGATTGTGGAAGGGTATGAGGGGCAAGACATTCCTACTGCTTTCAGGTATGAATGCATCATTTCCATGCACTGTCATGGCCAAGATAATTGAGGTGTGATGTTTGACTGCCCCCATGTGCTGAACAAAACTTCGCTACGTGTGTTTTCATTTTTGCCCTGTGATCTTT
>JAABUO010009178.1_pt1 | contig 11082 bp, 15 predicted proteins | sample 5559291 | NCBI WGS metagenome assembly JAABUO01 (sample SAMN10711878, study PRJNA513372) | rock metagenome | isolation source: Antarctica rocks | place: Antarctica: Victoria Land, Finger Mt sud | reverse complement strand
ACGCGGCCAGTTCGTCCAGTGTCGTGTAGGACACTTCCGTGTAACCCGGCGCATCGCCGCGCAGCACGAGCGTGCGGGCGCGGCGGGGGGGCGGCGTCAGCTCGCGGACGAGGCCCAGCAGGGCCAGGAGCCCCACCACGACCGCACCACCTACGACGTAGGCCCCCACCCGTTGGCCCTGATACACCCGGCCGCTGAGGTCGGCCGCGTCGTGAGCAATGGTCCGCACCGGCGCGTAGGGCCAGACCTGCTGCACCGTGGCTACCGGCAGCAGCCCACTCACCAACCCCAGCGTCAGCAACGCGGCGGCGAGCAGCGCGAGGAGCAGGAGCAGCGCCAGCACGCGATTGAGCACCCTCATCCTCTCCCCTCCTCCGTCGCAGCGTCCCCCTCCACGCGCAGATCATCCACCCACACGTCCACGGCCGCCACCGTGCCACCCGCCCCCGCCACCGTCGTCGCGATAGCGGCGCGCACCGCGTCGGCCAGCGGCGGGATGGGCACGAGTTGCGCCACCACATGCACCTCGACGCGCAGCCCGTCGTCGCCGTGCGTCAGTTGCACCCCCTCGACGGTCTCCCCGCCCAGGCCGAAGGTCCGGGCGATGGCGTAGCGGCCCCGGCTGATGCCCGCCACGCCGAGGACGGCGCGCGTCGCGCCCAGGGCCGCACGCGCCAGCGTCACATCGTCGGGGAGCGCGTCCGGGGGACTCTCCCACGCATCCCGCACGTCGTTCACGTCCGTCACGGCCTAGCGCACCGCGGGCGGCGGCGGCGGCTGTGGCGGCTGGTCTTGGTCGGGGAAGTAGAGGTCGGCCACGTTGATGTTGACCTCCTTGGTGTTCAACCCCGTCATCGCCTCGATCCGGCCGCTCACGTTGCGGCGGATCGCCTCGGCCACCTGAGGAATGCTGGCCTGGTAGTCGACGACGAGGTTGAGATCGACGATGCACTCCACCTCGCCCACCTGCACGGCCACGCCGCGATCCATCTGGTCCTGGCCGGTGACGCGCCCGGTCAATCCGCCGAACGCCTGCCCCAAGCCGGTGGACGTCATGTCGTGGACGCCGGGGACTTCGCGGGCGGCGAGGCCGGCGATGCGCGCCACCACCGAGTCCGCGATCTTGGTCACGCCGCCGACGCCGCTACTGCCCGAGGTGCGGACGGGCGTCGTGCTACCGGTGGTGGACATCGCCGTGGGCGTGACCGCCGTGCGTTCCTGTGTCATACGTGTCTCTCCTCCTACCCTACCCTGTGGTCCTACGTCGTCCTGTCGTGGCGTGAGGCGCCGCCTAGGCTCGCCGCGTCCCCCCCACCGCGCGAAGGATCGCGAGCAGGATGCACGCGCCGATGATCGCCGTGACCAACGACCCCCAGAACCCGCTGGCTCCCAGTCCGAAGAAGCTGAGGATGAGCCCGCCGATCAGTGCGCCGATGATGCCCACGATCATGTCACCGACAAGCCCGTAGCCCCCGCCACGCATCACCATCCCAGCCACGGCCCCGGCGATGAGGCCGATGATGATCCAGCCGATGATACCAGGGCCGTAGTTGAACCCCGCCGCCGCGATGATCACGTTCATCATACACCTCTCGCTGGTCAATCGGGGGAGGGTGGCAGTCTGCCACCCTCCCCGAAGCGTCCGTTAGTGATCCCCGCCTAGCAGCTGCTCGGCGCCCTCTTTCACGTTGCCCAGGCCCTCCTTGGCCTTGCCCTTCCCCTGCTGGGCCGTCCCCCCCGCCTGGAGGTCTTGGTTGCCGGTCACGTCGCCGACCTTCTCTTTGAGCCCACCGACGACCTGATCGCCCTGACCGGCGGTCTTCTCCTGACCGCCCGTGCGGCCCAACGCGTTGTTCACGCCCTGCTGCACGCCGCCGACGCCTTCCTGCGCGGAGCCTTCGGCCTGGTTGGCGCGGCCCTCGGCCACCTGCCCCTGGTCGCCGGTGAGGTTGCCCAGCGCTTCCTTCGCCTTGCCCAGAATACCCTTGCCCTTACCTTCGGCTTGGTTATCGTTCATCGTGTACTCTCCTATGTCCTGTGCACGACCAGCCGCCATTGGTGGCGGCGCGGAGCGGATCATCCGTCCACTAAGCTAAACGTCAGAGAGGCCGAAAAAGTGTCGCGGCCACCCCTGGCGCGCCACAGTCACGGGATGTAGCCGACACCGCGGCACTTTTCGGGGCCGGGGCGCGTTTGGCTAGATAGAGAGTAAGGAGGAGAGAGGGACGGTGCGGAGCGGAGAGGGTCGTCCCCGGCGCGCGGAAGCGTTGCCCGCGCTCGTGGCGCAAGCCCGCACGGATCGCGCCGCCTTCGGGCAGCTCTACGACCTCTACGTGCGCCGTGTCTACGCCTTCTGTGCACTGGGGGGGCATTCGCGCGAGGAGACGGAGGACTTGACCGCGCAGACCTTCGAGCGGGCGCTGCGGGCCATCGGCCGCTACGAGGAGCGTGGGGCACCCTTCTCGGCCTGGCTGCTGCGCATCGCGGCCCACGTCGTCGCCGACCGCGCCCGTCATGCCGCGCCGCTGGACGACGCGGCGCCCCGCGCTGACGACGACGGTGGCGCGTGGGACGCGGAGCCGGACTGGGCCGCGGAGTGGGTGCTAGCGACCTGGCTGCGTGGGCACCTCGCGGCGCTGCCGGAGGACCAACGGCGCGTGGTGTGGTTGCGCTACTACGAGGATCGGAGTTTTAGCGATGTGGCAGCCCGGATGGACCGGAGCGAGAACGCGGTCAAGCAGCTCCTCCGGCGCGCCCTGGCCGCCGTACGTGCGCGGGTATGCGAGGAGGCCGTGGGCGATGGGTGAGGATGAGCGGCCCCCCTGGCCCCCGCGGCCCGACCTGTCCTCGGATGAGGCGCTGGACCGGCTGCTGCGCCGGGTGGGGCCGCTGCTGCGCTGGCAGGACTACGAGGACACGGGCGCGCCGGAGGAGGGCGACCCTCAGCCGGACCCGGCCTTCGAGCGCCGCCTGCGCGCGCGCTTGATGGTGGAGGAGGACACCGCGCCGGCGAGCGGTCCACGACGGTCAGTGCGGGGGCGCGCGCTCCTATGGGTTGGGCTGGCCGCGGCGGCGCTGGCGGTGATGATCCTGGCGGCCGTGGCGGTCGTGGAAGTCGGGGTGATCGCCGCGATCACCACCGCGCTGGCGCTGGTGGCCGTGGCGGTCGTGCTCGTTGTGCGTGCCCGCCTGGGGCAATGACGATGGCGGGACGGCGCGGAACACAACAGGGAGGGCGGCTCGAGCGGGAGCGACGGGCGGGCGTGGGGTGCGACGTGGAGGGTGTGCCGTGCGCGACGGCACGCGTGCATGACCTCCGCCTGCCGGAGCTGGTCTGTGGCTGGGAGGACGAAGACGTGACGGACGCCCTGGCCACGACCCGTGCACCGTGCCGCACCGCCCCCAGGGGGCGGTCGCCGGGACCGGCTAGGGCACGACCGGCGCTGAGCGGTGCTGCTCGTCCGTGGCCCGTTCCTCCTGCGCTCCCTTCTGCTTCTCCTGCGCCACCACCGCCTGCACCACCGCCTGCGCATCGCCGCCGCGCAGCTCACGCCAGGCCGCCAAGCCGACGGCCTAGAGTAGGCCCGCCAGGGGCGCCCCGAAGAGCGCGCCCCACAAGCCGAACAGCTCGCTGCCAGCGACCAGCGCGAGCAGCGCCGTCGCCGGGTGGATGCCCACCGCCTTGCCCATGATGCGCGGCCCCACGACATCGCCCTCGATGACATGCACGACGGCGAAGTAGACCAGGACCAGCAGCGCCACCACCGGGCCTTGAAAGAGAGCGATCAGGACGCACACCGTGCCGGAGATGAGCACCCCGATGATGGGGATGAACTCCATGAAGAACGCGAGCACGCCCAGGAGCACGGCATAGGGGACGTGCAGGACGAGCATGCCGCCGCCCACGAGCACGCCGACGAGCGCCGCCAGCGTCAGCGTGCCCCGGATGTAGCCGCCGACCACCTGGTTCACGATCGCGATCAGCAGGCCGGTGCGCCAGCGTTGGGCGCCGGGCGTCTCGCGGCGTAACCGCCGGGCGATCTTGGGCCCATTCGCGGTGAGGTACACGCTCAGGATCAGGATCAGCACGAGGTCGATCAGCGTGGACACGACCCCCGAGACGAGGCCGAGCGATTCCGTCGCCGCCGTCGTCCCCACCCCCCGGACGGAGCCGATGGCCTGCTGCTGCGCGGTGTGGAGTGTGGCCGACGTGACCCCGAACGGGCGCAGGAGGGGGAGGAGCCGCGGTGCGAGGTGCTGGGCCTGGCGCGCATAGCGGGGGAGGTTGTCGACCAGGCTGGTGACCTGTGTGGCTGCGGTGACGACGAGGAAGGCGATCAGGCCGAGCAGCACCGCGAAGCCGAGCACGTACGCTATAGCGATGGCCAGGCCACGGGGCAGCCAGCGCGCCAGCAAGGACACCAGCGGGGTGAGCGCGAAGGCCACGATGCCGCTCAAGAGCAGCGTCAGCAGGGCCTTGGCGACGTGGGCCAGGAGCCAGCCCCCGACCAGAACGATGGCCAGCCACGCGAGGATGATCAGGGGCAGATAGAGCGCGCGCTGCCAGGACGCGGGCAGCGCCGCTGTGGTCTTCTCAGTCATCATCATGTGGCCTTTGTGGTCACGCGCGGCCAAAAATGGCGAACGCGGACGGCGCAGCGCTCCGTCTTAGCTTATTATGTCGTACCACGGGATGCGCCCGCTCGTGCATCCCAGGGCGGTCGCCGCAGCGCTGACGGAAGCGGCCGCTACAGGGTCGTACGGGCGGGACGCACTAGCTCAACAGGCCCTCTTTCCGCGCCTCCTGCGCGGCTGTGCCCCCGGCCTCGGTCGCGATGGTGCCCACCTTGTCCATGGTCTCCTGGGCGGTCCCCGCGGCTTTGTCCATCATGGTGTCGCGCGCGCCGCCCATCAGCTGGCGTTCCCCCTGTGTCTCGGGCACGAGGAGCCCGATCAGCGAGCCCAGCGCGACGCCCGCGACGCCCACGGCCAGGGGGTTCTGCTGGGCCAGCTTCTGGAACCCGTGCCCGACCTGGGACGCCTGGTGCTGCACCTCGGCGACGAGCCCGCGCGCCGCGTCCTGCGTCCCCGCGGCGGCCCCGCCGACCGTCTCCCCGACCGCGCTGGCCGCGCTGCCCAGGGCATCTCCCACGGTGCCGGCCGTGTTGCCCAGGGCATCTCCCACGGTGCCGGCCGCGTTGCCCATGGCGCCCGCCGTCGTGCTGGCGGCGTCCCCCACGGCCCCCGCCGCGTTACCGACGGTATCGCCGACCGCGCCCGCCGCGCTCCCGACGGTATCGCCGGCCGTCCGCCGCCCCGCCTGATCGGCCCGATAGGACGGATAGGGCGGATAGGGCCTGGACGCCACGCTCCCCGCCGCGCCTTGGGGCCGTTTGAGGTAGAGCCAGCCCAGGCCGATCGCGGCGAGGGCCGCCGGCAACGGATTGCGTTCGATCGTCCCCCTGATGGCGGAGCCGAGCCCCTTGGTCGTGTCGTTGGCGCCCTCGGCCATCTCCCTGGTTGTGTTGCCTACGGTCTGGACCATGTGTTCCACCTTCCCTATGGTTGCCGCGCGGACGGCCTCGCCGGTCCGCGCCACGATGTCGGACGCGGCCTCCGTGGCGGTGGCCCGCGCCTGCTCCAAAATGTGGTCGGTCGCCTCCTCGGCGGCTGTCGTGATCCGCGCGATGAGGTGGTCGCCCATCTCCTCGACGGGGCCGCGCACCTGCGCGAGCAACGGGCCGGGCGCGTCCCGCAGCACCTCTGTCGCCCGCTCTACGATGTGGTCGGCCGATTCCCGCACGGCACGCTGCACCTCGGCCACGATGTGATCGCTGGTGTCCTCGACCGGCCCGCGCGCCTGCTCCATGAGCGCGCCCGGATTAAGTTTCTCCTGGATCGCGTCGAGCGTCCCGCCCATCGCGCCCTGGGTCCGCTCGATCTGCCGCTCAATGTCCGTCACCTCGCCCGCGTCCGTCGCGGTCGGGGTGACCTCTCGCCACTCGCTCATCCCCTCTCCCCTTTCACCGCGTCGACATCGGCCGCCAGCGTCGCCAGCGTCTGGCGTGGCGCCAGATCAGTGTGCGCGAGGGCCGCGCGGCCCCGTTGGAGCAGCAGCGCGCCCACCCCGGCGACGACGAGCCCCACGATGAGGGCCGCGAGCCACGCCGGGAGCACCGTCGCGAGGGCCAGGATCGCCGCGGCCAGCAGCGCGAGGAGTCCGGCATAGGCCACCGCGCCGCCGATGACCAGCACGCCGATGTCCTTGCCGGCCTGCGTCGCCGTCCGCGTCAACTCGGCCTTGGCCAGCGCGACCTCCTCGCGCACCAGCGCGCCCGTCTGCCCCGCCAGATCCCCGAACAGCTCGCCCAGCGAGCGGTCGTCCTTCCCCGTCTGCATCTTTACCTCTCCCTGTTTGGCACCGCCGCTCACGACCCGGATGGCGTGTCACGCGGCCGCCCCCCCGGTGTGCCGGGCGTGCGCTGACCAGTTGCCTGTGCCCGTCGCCTGGCGTCCTCGCTGTCGCGCGCGCCTGTCCCATACGGCGCGCTAGCGGCGCGGTCGTCCGCTATCACAGGGGGGATGTGCGCGTCGTCGGATACGCGGACGGGGGCAGGCACGGCCGTGCTGGGTGGGCTCGGCGGGGCCGTCGACGCGGCGACCGTGGTGCCCGCACCGACGGCCGGAGGAGGGGCACTCGGGACCGTGGGCGGCGCGGGTAGCTGCAGTTGTGGCTGCGGCGGCGTTGCCTGCGGCTGTTGCGGTCGGCGTGAGCTCTTGAGGAAGCGGACGCCGAGCAGCCCCAGCGCGAGCGCGCCCCCCGTGAAGAGCACCGGGTGCGCGCGGCCGAGCTGCTCTGTGTCATCGAGGAGGCTGGGCACGTCCCGGCCCCGCAGGTATCCTGAGCCGCGCTCGGCCTGCTGCGCCGTGCGATCGGCCAGCGTGGCGATGGTCCCCTGGTCCTGCTCCCGGAGCTGTTGCCCCGTCTGGCGCAAGGCATGGGCGGTCGTGTAGAGGCTGTCGGCGACCTGTTCCCGCCCGTCCTCCAGCCGCGAGGTCGTCTGCTGCTTGGCCTTATCGACGGCCTGGCCCATTTTGTCCCCGGCCTGATCGGCCACCTGGCCTACCTTCTCCGACATCGTTTTGTGCTCTTGCGACACCATGATAAACGTCCTTTCCTTCGTTATGCGCTGCCGTTCAAGGCAGGTGTTGTCCCATGTGCATCTAGGCGTCCGCGCCGCCGATGGCCTTCTGGAAAATGCGGGGATTGCTCGTCATACCCACGATGCCCCGGTCGAGCAACGCCTGGAACGTGCCGTCCCACAGCAGGGCGCGGCTGATGTTGTCGAGCCAGGGGCTCTGACCGTGGTCGCGTAGATGCTCTAGCGGTGTCATGTGATCTGTCATCGTCGGGCCTCCTCCCCTGGCCGTGGGGTGTCTCACACGGTCGCGTGCGCCTCCCCCTGATCCACGCCCGAACGGGGCGCCCCTGTCAAAGGCGCCCTGTCCGCGCGGCACCGCGCGCTTAGGCGGCGCTACCCGTGGCGTGGGTGTCGCGTGCCGCGTGGCGCATGCCGAGGGTCCCGCCGAGCGCGGCCGCCCCGCAGCCGAGCAGCAGCCCGATGAGGGTGCCCCAGGCCGTGTTGCGCGCCGTGTCCGCCGCCTGCTGCGCCTGTGCCGGCGTGATGCTCCTGGCCGCCCCGGTGGCGGTGGTGCTGAGTTGGCCCAGGTTGATGCCGAGCCCGCCCGCGATGTGGTTCGCGTTGCCGATAAGCGCGCCCAGGCCCTGCGTGGCTAGCCACAGCAGGAGGGGCAGGGCCAGCAGGAAGACGAGCGCGCCGTTGAGGGCGGCCCAGCCGCGCTCGTGCACCGCCGCCGTCCGGCCGGCCATGTAGCCGCCGACCAGGAAGGCGATGATCGCGCTAATCCCGGCCCAGATCGCCGAGTACGACCCCGCGTTCTGGTTGCCCGTGCCCTGAGCGGCCTGCCCCGCGTTCACGGTCGAGGCGCCGATGGCGAGACCCAAGAGGCTCAACACCAGCAGCGTGAAGAACGCGCTGAGTAAGCCGGCCCAGATCGGCCCCCAGCGCACGCGGTCCGTCGGCAGGGTCAGCACCTGCGACACGTTGCGCGTCGTCGTCTCGCGCGTCTCGCGGCCCTGATTGTCCACTGTGCGTGCCATGGGATGTCTCCTTCGTCTTCTACGCTGTGTGGCCGCTGACTGCGGCTCCTCGTCAGCCCTGGTCAAGATATATCGTGACCTATCACGATATATCGCAACATGCGTACCAGGGGACGCGCTCACGCCCGCCGACGCCGCGGCGCGGGCCGATCAACGCCGCTTATGCCCGCGTCCGTAGCTGCCCGAGCGCCTGGGTCAGGCGCGCCCACTCCTGGTCTGTGAGCGCCATCTGCGACGCCGTGTACAGGAACTCCTGGGCCAGGCGGCTGACGCTGATCATGCGGCGCACGACCGAGGGGATCTTCCCGGTCAGCGCGAGCAAGTCCGCGGGGGGGCTGTCTAGCGCGTGGGCGAGGGCCACGATGGTATCGGCCGCCGGGGGCGGCACGCGCCCATTCTCGATCTTGCTGATATAGGTCATGTCGAGGTTGGTGCGCTCCGCGAGGGTGCGCTGACTGAGCCCGACGGCCCGGCGGCGGCGACGGAGCGCTACGCCAAACTCCGTGTCCATGGCCATTGCATACTGCCTCTCCTCCTAACCGCCTACCAATGGTTGAGTTGTCATTCAACTCTAGTAGCATCGCACACCGGGCGGTGGGTGTCAAGACGGTCGAGGCGAGAGAACGGGCGCGCAGCTCACGGCCCCGCTGCCCCTCAGCCCACAGACACCAGTGCCGCCCTGTACCCCTCCCCCGCCCCAGTGATAGAAATGTGTGAGGAGTTGCTATGGTTACGCCGCTGCCCGTACAGCGGTGCGACCCGGAGGCGCCGACGCGCTAGGCGCGACCTACCAGCGCCAGGCGCGGCGGGTCGCCGGAGGGGCGCACGCAATCTTTGCCCGCGTCCTTGGCGGCGTAGGCGGCCTGATCGGCGGCCGCGATCAGTTCGTCGCGCGTGCGCGCGTGCCGGGGCAGTGCCGCGACGCCCAGGCTCGTCGTGGCGCGGATGGTGGCGTCGCCGGCCGGGAGCGCGATGCAGGCGACGGCCGCGCGGGCGCGCTCCGCGACGGCCAGGGCCTCGGGCAGGTCGGCCTCGGGCAGAATAGCGGCGAACTCGTCGCCGCCGTAGCGCCCGGCGCTGTCCCCCGCGCGCAGGCTGCCGCGCAGCGCCGCCGCGATGGCGACGAGCGCACGGTCGCCGGCCTGGTGCCCGTGCGTGTTGTTGATGGTGCGGAAGTCGTCCAGGTCCACCAGCAGCAGGGCCAGCGGGCGGACGCCCCGCCCGGCGCGGGCGATCTCCTCATCGAGGCGGGCGTGGAAGGCGCGGTGGTTGAGCAGCCCGGTGAGCGGGTCGGTGCTCGCCAGCGTTTCCAGGCGCGCGTTGGCCGCCGCGAGGGCCTGATTGCGCTCCTCGACCTCGCGGTAGAGTTGGCGCGTTTCCAGCAGGGCGACGACCTGGCGCAGCACGACCACCGCGCCGAGCACGCCGGCCCCGATCCACACGCCCCGTTCCAACGGCGTCACGTCGCGCAGGTGCCCGGTCGCGATTATCAGCGCGCCCACCGCTGGCAGGAAGGCGTAGGGCAGCAGCGCCCGCCACAGCGGCGGCGTCGGCACGCTCGCCGTGAGCGGCGGCGTGTGACCGGCGCGTTCCCCGTGGGCGAGGGCCTGGCGTGCGGCGCGCGTGGCCAGCGCGAGCAGCATGTAGCCCAGCGGCCAGCCCACATCGACCACCCCCCCGGTGGTGTAGGTCCCGTGCAGGTTGCCGTAGGCGAAGGCCGTGTCGATCATCAGGATGCAGCCCAGGCCCAGCGAGAACAAGACGACGACCGGGCGCAGCGCCCGCTCCTGGGCATGGCCCCACAGCAACAGCAGGCAGCAGAACAGCACGAGGTCGCAGAAGGGGTACGCGGCGCCCACGAGCTGGCCGAACAAGGACTCACTCCCTTGCAGGACGGTGGGGCCGAGCACGAAATACCAACTGAAAACGACCACTCCCGTCATAATCATCACGCCGTCGAGCAGGACGCGCAGGCGCACGGCGCGCGGGAGCGGGCGGCGCGGCAGCAGCAGTAGGCCCGCGCACAGGAAGGGGTAGGCCGCGAGGTAGCCGGCGTCGGCCCAGGAGGGGAAGGGCGGCTGGTGGAGGATCTCCTCGTAGTACGTCCAGATGAGCTGCCCCACGGCGTAGCCGAGCACACCGAGCCCCAGCAACACGGGCATCCAACGGGAGACCGCCGACGCGCCGGCCGTGCCCACCCGGCCGCGCCGCCACGGCCAGGTGAGCCCCCCCCAGCACAGCGGCAGGACGAGCAGCGGGCCGACGCACTGGGCCACGTTATCGACGGCCTGGATGACGGGAGCGGGCGCCGGCCGCAGCGCCAGCCAGGCGGCGAGCAGGCCGTTGTAGGTCAGGACCAGGGCAAGGCCCGCCCACAGAGGCCGTAGAATCCCGGTCAGGGAGGAGGAGGGGGCAGCGGTCGTTGACATAGGGCGATCCGTTCTCAGGGTGTCCGGCCGCCGCCGGCGAGCTGGCGGGCGTAGCGATCCACGTCGGCGACGTGGAACCGGGCGTAGCCACCGGGTGTGCGGAAGGCCGGCGCGATCGCGCCGCGCCGGGTCGCGCGCAGGAGTGTCATCTTGGAGATGTGGAGGCGCTGCGCGGCCGCGCCCGTCGTCAGATAGGCGTCGCCATTGCCGTCGTGGTTCCGCTCCATGTCCCCTCCGTCCCGTGGTGCGCCGTGATGCGCGTGTTCCAGTTGGGACCATCATAGAGGCCACGGGACGGTCGGCGCAATACCCCGGTCAGGGAGGTCCCCTTTCGGGCACGCCCCTATGGGGGGTAGCGCCTGTTGTAGGCGCCGGTGCCAGGCGTCGGCGTCCTGACGGTGACAGCCCTCTCGCCAGAGAAAGGGCCAGGCGGCCGCCCTCACGGCCGATCGCGGAAGGTAACGGTAGCGA
>JAABUO010009177.1_pt1 | contig 11084 bp, 6 predicted proteins | sample 5559291 | NCBI WGS metagenome assembly JAABUO01 (sample SAMN10711878, study PRJNA513372) | rock metagenome | isolation source: Antarctica rocks | place: Antarctica: Victoria Land, Finger Mt sud | reverse complement strand
AGTCGTGAAACGCGTAATGCTTAGTTATTAAATATAAGTTTTTTATTATTAATTAAAATAAGTAAATTAAAATGTTTTATGCTTTTATTATTATTAACGATGTAATTAAATAAAGTAAGTATGTTTTTAAGCTTTTCTTTAACTCTGTCTCGTTTTTTTTAAGTTTAATTACGTTTTTTAATAAACTATTTACGTTTAACTCGTAATCAGTTTAGCGTACTTTAAAGTTAAGTCAGATTCTTTTTTTATGTAATTAATTTTTTTCTTAAAATTTTCTTTTTATCGTGCAGAATTAAAATCTTAGTTATTTCTTCGTTTAATTAAGTACGAACGTTTTTTAAACGATTTAAATTTCTTTTACTCAGTTTAATTATTTTTCGTAATTATTTTTTTCATTTTTTATTAATGTTTAAGATAAAACAGAGCTGCGTTTCGCTTATAACGTAATTTATTTAACATTATTAAAAGTTTAACAAACTTATTAATTACTTAATGAATTAATTATTTCTCGCTTTTTATATTTTAAAAATATTAATCTTTTTTACTTTAATAATAATATCGTTAAATAATAATGTAACGCGTTAATTAAACGTATTCTTAAGTAAATTTATTATTTACTTAAAGAAATGATTCTTTAAGCCGTCGTTTTAATAATTACTTCGAGTTATTATTATTAATCGAGATTATTTTCTTTTTTTAAGTCGTTTTAAAATGTTTATTAATAATAAAGCTTTATTTAAGTTAAGTCATTTGTTTAAAATTAAGTTTATTAATAATAGAACTTTTTTATTTAAAGTTAAGTTTATAATATAAAGCTTTTATTAAATCGAGTCGAGATTAAAATCTTTTTCTTTTAACTCGCGAGTTTAACGAGTATAAAATTAATTTAAGCTTTTAAATAATGTTAAAAGTATACATAAGATTATTTTAATTAATAAATCTTTTAATTATAATAAGATAGTTAATTAGTTAAATATTAAATTAATAAAGATTTAAAAGTTAAAGAAAGAAGAAAGATAAATATAAAAAAGCTTAAAATATATGTATTTAGTAAAAGCGTTAAACTTAATGTAATTTAGTATATTTTAGCTTAATCTGAATTTAAATTTAAGTTTAAATAAAAGTTTAATAAAGATTTAACGCGCTAGGCTTAATTAATTTAGTTAATTATTTATTTAACTTAATTTAACTTAATTTAACTTAAATTTTAATTTCAAATTTAGCCTTTAATCGTAACATTTTTAATTAATTTTTATAATATTTAAAGCGTTATATAAAGTAAATAAAGCGATAATAATACTTTAATCGTTAAAGAAATAATATAATATTTTATTCTTAATATACTTATAATTAATTTTTTTTAAAAATTTTAAAGATTAATTTTAATAACAGAATAAATTAAGAACGTTAATCTTAAAGCATTCATTTTATTAAAAAAGAAGTATTAATTTTATATTTTTAATTTATTTATAATCTTTTTAATTATTTTAACATTAACTTCTTTAACGTTAATAATAATCTTAAACGATAATCTTTATTATAAATATATTATTATTTAATTTTTTTAAATAAAGATAAGAAAAAAAAGTATAAAGCTTTAAAATCGCGTAAAATCGCGTAAAAATTAATTCTGTAACACGTTAAATTTATATAAAGAAAATTATCTTTGTATAATCTTATATTATATATTAAAATGAAAGAAATTAAAAATATATAAAATAATAATTAAACTTTTTCAGCGAATTAATTATTTATAGAATAAAATTTAAAAATTTAACATAATTATTATGAATTAAAAGTAAAAGAGTTAAGAAATTAATAATAATATTAATATATTAAAAACGATAATTACGAAATAATATTAATAATAAAATACGTTAACGAGTATAATATTATGTAAAATTTAATAACTCATTATTAATTTAACTTATCGCTTTTTAAACAAGCTTAATATTTACGAATTAATATTTAATCGTGTTTTATTTATTTATTATTTTACGATTTTAATTAATTTACGAACGAAAGAAAAAAGCTTTATTATTTAATTTATAGTATGAGTTACTGTTTAAATTTAAAAGATTATTTAAGAATTAAAATTAATCTTTATAACGTTATGCATTATAAAGCGAAAAGCTTTTAAATAACGAAAGTTAACATGTTTAAAAAAAAGAGTTTTGTTTATTATATCGTGTCGTGAATGAAGTTAAAGATGCTACGTAATTTATTAAATCATGCTCTTTTTATTTATAACTTTTTAGCAATGAAAAGATAAATAAATTACATAAATTAAAATGATAAAAGAACACTCATTTAAACTAGTTACATCGCTTGTAAATACCTGACTAGTATAAAATAAAAGAAATCATAATAATATTTACATCGTTAGACTTGCCAGCCCAGGCGTTAATAACCTAAAGCGACCTTCAACACTGTACTATGTAAGCATCCTGGAACTGAGAATGTAGGCTGTGCCTTGATATAATTGGTTATATAATGAGCTCATTGCAGTTACCGCAATGTGAACAGGAGCAGTCCTCCACACTTTCAAAATCCCGGCTAGACTCAGTCCCCGTTTTGCTACGCTATTCCAACATCAGTTGTCATGTAGAGGTCACCCCCAAAGCCAGTGGATCATCCTCATGCCGAACGTAGCTGCATCAAGAATGAAACAAAAGACAACGCCTTCCCATTGGTATCATGGCATGAAAGTAAGTTTCCGAGCACCCACGCAAAAAGCTATGCAACCCCTGAAACACGGTCTATATGCAATCGTGCCTAGACGTCTCAATAAAGAATTACGGCACAGGAGGAGCAGGAGGTGGAGGTGGTGGCGCTGGAGGTACAGCCTCTGCACCTTTCTTTACGCCTTTTGAAGCCTTCGCCTTCGGTTTAGCTGGCCTCCCAGCAAACCATCCTATAGACGTTGTTTGCTTTGGCTTCAGGGGTTTCTTTTTCTTGCCTAAACGAACATTAGTAATGACACTTGAAAGGGTTCTGACTGATGTTGGAGATGCGAAAGCTGATGAATGAAATACCCAGGGCCTGAAGGAGCAGGAGGTTCTTAGGGGGGCACACCTGGATCGTCTTTCTTCGGCTCTGGCACCACAACTACCTCTGTTACAGACTCTGGAGGTGGCTCCTCCACCTTTGGAGGTTCAGGCATCGGCCACATGTGCATCGTAATAGTCGTGTCAGGTTCGATCACGGTACCCCAAACCTGGGGTAATATAATCTCACCATTAGTACCTACCAGGTCATAATGACCTTCTGCGACATGCGGACCAATGATCTCAACGTGAAGAAAAGCCTGTCTGATTAGGTCTTCCATCCCCTATTGGATAACGATATGGTCAGATGTCAAATCCAAACTATATACATATAGAAGGATTGAATCAACTTACCGACCACGTATTGCACAGATGAAAAGGAAAACTAAATTTCCTACCAACGGCATCTTTGAATTTAATTGGCTTTTTCTTCTCTTCTGGCGGAGGAGGCGGTGGCGGTGGTACGGCGGCAGCAGCTGCTGCTGCAGCAGCTTCTTCGATGGCCTTCTTGTCAGCAGCTTCTTTAGCAGCCTTCTCGGCAGCCGCCTCCGCCTCCGCCTTCTCCTTCGCTTTCTCATCAGCGGCTTTTTTCTCAGCTTCCTCGGTAGCAGCGGCCGCTGCAGCTGCAGCTGCAGCCGCAATGTCCTCAGCTATCTTCTTGTCAGATTCGGCCTTGGCGGCAGCATCCTCTGCGGCTTTTTTTGCTGCAGCTTCTTTAGCCTCTTGCTCAGCCTTCTGATCTAGGAAAAGTTTTTCCAATCGAGCAAAGTTCTCGTCAACTTTTGAGTTATCGGGAGGGGGGGCAGGAGGTGGTGGAGTGGCAGCAGCCGCTGGTGCTGGTAGTGGTGCTGGTGCTGGTGCTGGTGCTGGTGATGAGTAGACAGCATATGGAGGATACATTGGAGGGGGAGCCATGGCTTGAGGCATCGGATAAGCTTGCGCGCTATACGGATAATATGCTGCACCTGGGCCTGGATGCATCATCTCTTGGCCGCCATAAGCAGCGCCACTTTGCGGTCCCATTGGATTCCCCATAGCTGCCCCACCATGATGTCCTGAAGTGAAGTAGCCAGGCGCGGCTCCACCAGGTGCTGATTGGTAAGGTGGAAACGCATAAGGACCGGGGCTTACGAAAGGAGTAAGCTGTTGGCCTGCAGGTACTATGCTTGTTGTTGGGAACGGGCTATAAGGTTGGCTCGATGAATAACTCGGCGCATAGTTAGCTGACGGACTCCCTGCATGACCCCAGTGTTGGTAAAAACGGCTGTGATGTGGCGCGGGGCCACGGGCGTAGCCCGCGGCGTATTCCTCGTTGGAGTCCACACTTTCGGGCGCGGCCAACGGCGGCTGTCGATGAGTTCTGGGAAGAGAGTGATGATGATGATCGTATGAGACCTGACGTCGTGCCGACTGGCGATGTGCTAGTTCTGGACGAGGTGGTTCAACAATAGGGCGGTGGTGATTGGAAGTCCGCGGTCTCGATGCAGACTCAGAAGGTCCGATTTCATCCGGGTCCGCAGTTTGTAGCACTTGCCAACGCTCGCTCTCCTCAAGCGAATCAGAATATTCTTGGCTGCCGACTGCGGAGGTTGGTGAGTCTACTTGCACACCGGTACCAGAAGAGTCTTCTTCGTCAGTCAAAGATGACCCTTGCGACGAGCGTTCAGACGTGGCGCGATCAATTGTGATTTTAATTCTGGAGATTGTGAGGATGATAATCGAGGATGCAGGATTCCCGCTATGTACACTCACGGCATGAGAGTAGCTCCTGAGAGCAAGGAATTACCTAGCTCAAACCTTCTCTGCTGAAGAGGAGGTTGAGCATAGATAGCCTTGACTTTGTAATGATGCTAGCTAATCTGCACCTCCTGTGCTATGGCGAGTATGTTTGGATTGAGAGAAGATGAATTGGCCGTATAGTAGGAACCGAGGTATCCGCGTGTGGTGCCTTACTCGCAACAACTCGATGAGAATTGCTGGTATTGAGTTCGTGGCTTACACACCGTCAACCGAGTGGTAGAGTAACCAAAGCCTCTCAAATGTTTCAGCCAAGAAGTTGGCGCTGAAATACAGCGCAAAGAATAGTAAAATAGGTGAGAATCCTCTCGTCACTCAATGGCAGTAGCACATGAAAGTGTCTTAGGCCGGAAAGTTTGTGAGTGTGGCGAGGAATAGATATAAGTATTGTAACGACAAGAAAGTTGGTCTGTTGACGGGAAAAACAATAATAACAATTGGTATTGTTGTTTGCTGTAAGGGATTACACCAATGGGATGACGATGCCTTGCGAAAATCTTTGTATGTAAAAGCTGTTAATTTGTATATAATCGTGTCTACCTAGTCGATGGTTGGAAATACCTTACATCTGAAGGTAACGAGGCCCTTACATGCCTGGCGCTAAGAAGCCATACCCAGGTACGGAAAAGTAAGGTAAGGTACCTTACCACTTGGTCGATGGTCGGAAATACCTTACAATAGAAGGAAACGAGGCCCTTACCTACCTACTATTCTACTCTAGCTGCTATAAAAATTATGCCTTGGAAATTAGATATGCATATTGTACATTACTATGGCACGCTAATCTGATACGGAATACATGGTTGGTAATTGAGAAATAATTAGATGATTCAGTATAGAGCAATGCAACCCGACAGTTATAGAATGGAAGATTTCTTATACACGCGTGACATAGAGACATCCCACTTGGCCGTGCCACCAACATTGGGCAAAACTACATAAGGGGTTAAAGCTTCTGTCAATGAACTCTACCTTAAGGAGAAGGCTCATTCGCTGTCACTCGTGTTATTATTTCGCCAAGAGTGTGAACTCGAAAATTCGAACGTCAGATACCCTATACATACCAGTAGAATGAGTCTATAACACTGGCAGGCTTAGCTATCGGAAATTCCTTTCGCGGATTTCATCGAATTAGAAAATAATCCGAGGGACAAGAAGATGGCATGTATGCCCAATATATGCCCAACGTAGTACTCTGCGTTGAACGTTACGAAGTCATCATCTTCTCCTCTCTTCTAGTAGGATCCATATAAACAATGACACCGAAATTTCGCCGCATCTCATTGAACGCAGCCTGGCCGTTCTCGAGCCATATACAACCCAGTGTTTGCAACCTAGCACATGCGCCAAGGCTGCAGGCACGATCAGGCTAGCAGAGACCTTGCCCCAAGTTCTTCTTTGAGTCTCATGGGGGGAGAGGGGGGTGATCTTGCTTATCATTCATTTTAAATCCTGAAATATTGCAAGGGCACTTGCGGTATCTGGGTTTCTGCAATGTACTACTCGATTACCGCTGCACGTGTTATATACTTAATGCAAGTAAGTTCTCTGCTGCGGAGACTTCGGAGGAACTATATCCCCCATTGTGGGCTTGCCTCGTTATCTTCGCCAGCTTTGCCGTCGCTTGCTCGTTTATTGTTTGTATTGTGGACTCTACCGGGATCGATTGATCATCGCCGTTCTCGGTGATTGGCAGTACGGCAGAGGAACTCTTCGGCGTTTTAGGTAGAACTTCCAAGAGTCTATCAGAAGCCTGCAACGCCGCGTTAGATAGAGATCTAAGCGACGACTACCATAATCACTAAACTTACAATCTTCAATCCATAATAGCCTCTCAAATAGCCATCACAAAGCTCAATACTCCTGCAAAACCGGCGAATCGACTCGGAAAGTGTTCTGGTTAGATTGCACTCAAGACTGCTTGTAGCTGATATTAACAACACTTCACCCAGGCGAGCATGGATCTAGATAGCAAAGTGATCAGCGCCCCGAATGAAGAAGTCGAATACTAGAGGCATTGTACAGCCACAGAACATACATTCCAGGCATTAGGGGTCACCAATAGTACTTCCTCTAGGCAGAACTCGGCCTGAGAGAATAATCCCTGTGCAAAATATAAATCTGAAAGCTCAGTCCATGCCTCAATATCGGTAGGAGAGGCTTCCAGTAGCTTCACGAGGGCCTGAATCGCATCGGCAGTCCTCGAGAGACTGCGAAGAAGCGCAACGCGACGTTTCATCACCGGCTGCGTGAGTCGCAAGTAAGTGCTAGCTTTTCCGCCCAGGGGTCCGAGAACTTCTTACAGTATTGGCAGGGTCTTCTGCGAGAACTTCCTGATATTCGTGTACGATACGCTCGAGAGCTGAATCATCCTGGGCGACAGCCTCTTGATACAGTCCCCGTAAGCCCATTACACGCTCATTCGTCGCTCCAAATCGATCGACAAGCTTTTCGAGGCACAGATGAGCGGCTTTGTCATCCCCTGTTCGTAAACAAGCCAACAGTAATTTTTCATAAGTGATCCATATCTCGGTAGAATCTGGATGCGAGAGCAGAGGGATCGGGAACGAGGTCCCAGTAGAACCATACTTTCGGAGATATTGTTCAGTCTGCCGCGATAGATTGAGAGCTTCGGAGTGGGAGTATCGAAGAGGAGACCCCAGAGCCAAAGTGGTAGTCATTGTTCCTGATATAGAACCTCTGAACCGGCTTAAAGTCGTAGGAATGAAATTTGTCTGTTTTGTCGAGCGTTCTGGAATGTCTGACTTCGATTTGGTAGTAAGCATTGACATGAAATCGTTGAATAAAGTACCGGGAGTGTTTTACAAGTGTGTTTCCTTATCTAATCGCTAACCGGCAATATATCGTTTAGTGTCCCTCATTCACACCTTCTGCCTGGCGTTAGATGATAGTTAAATGAACCCACGAAAGCAGGATAGGGTTTTTACGATTGACAGTCTCTACACGCGACTTTCCACTACTCATTTACAAGGACACCAGTCTACAATACCTGTAGCGATGATAGCGACAAGCTACTGCTTTATATTATAAACTATGGGGGATAACGATCTCATAGCGGATTAGTATGGGCACGGACGAAAGCTCCATTCGGTGCTCTTCTACCAGTGACCCTTGATTTACAGCTTTCTGCACAATGTTAGAGCACAAAATCTGAACTCTGCATCCTGCTGACTTGCAAAAAGGTTCGAAAAATCACTTTACGATCTCATCAGAGGTTTACGAAACCATAAAGGGAATGAGAGGGAGTACATCCAGCATAGTCTTCGAGAATGCCGGAACGAGGTCAAAGGCTCGGACATGGGTGTGTATAATATATCAATGCATCATTGCAACCATGAGGCTTATTGAAGACAGATTTGAAGGCTACAGCGCTACTGAAGCTTATATACCTTGAGATGTTCGGTCATGACATGTCTTGGGCATCATTCCATGTGCTGGAAGTCATGTCAAGTCCAAAATATCTTCAGAAAAGAGTGGGATACCTCGGAGCCGTGCAAAGCTTCCGACCTGATACAGAAGTCTTGATGCTTGCGACGAATCTGCTAAAGAAGGTAACATGTGCGTTGTCTGCGAATCTTAGAACCCGTATTAACGTTCCATTTCTAGGACATGACCTCTTCATTACCGACAACAATATCACTTCCCCTAGTCACATTACCGCACATAAATACGTCTTCTTTAGCAATATCTCTTTTATCAGATCTGTTGCCAAGACTTTCGCACTCCATTCCCGGCATACGTAAAAAGACTGTCGTTGCTCTCTACAGGCTGGCATTGGTATATCCAGACACTTTGCGACCAGCTTGGCCGAAAATGAAGGATCTTCTTATGGATGAAGAAGAGGATTCAAGTGTGACAGCTGCGATAATCAATGTTGTATGCGAGCTAGGCTGGAGAAGACCTCGAGACTTCTTGCCTCTGGCACCAAGACTCTTCGAGTTGCTCGTTGACGGAGGCAACAATTGGATGGCTATCAAGATTATCAAGCTCGTTAGTGTGGTTGAAGCTATATGTACTACCATAGTTAATGAGTCAATAGTTTGCCACCCTGACTCCCTTTGAGCCACGTCTGATCAAGAAATTATTGCCTCCTCTGACAAACTTGATTCGCACAACGCCAGCAATGTCCCTTTTGTACGAATGCATCAATGGTATCATTCAGGGGGGAATACTAGAGGGTACGGAAGGTGTACGCGAAGGGGATGAGTTAGCAAGTCTTTGCGTTGGGAAACTTAGGGGCATGATTATGGTAGAGGGCGACCCTAATTGTAGGTCAAGTCCAGATCTTTGGAAGTTGTAGCTCTGACAATCAAATAGTGAAATATGTGGCACTCCTTGCTTTCAACAGGATTGTGACCTCGCATCCGCACCTCGTTTCTGCACACCAGGACGTCATTATGAGCTGTATTGATGATCCTGATATCTCAATACGTATGCAAGCATTAGATCTTGGTGCTGGCATGGTCAACAGTGATAATATAGTAGGTGTTGTTGAGCGTTTGATGAAGCAGCTACGTAATGCGCCTCTATCAGTCCGCTCTGCTGATAATGGCCGAAACCATGCGTTTGGGGTAGAGCCAGCTGCAGATTCCGATGGCGAAGATCCTGAAGAAACGCTTCGACCCTTAAAAGAGACTCGGAACGAAGCATTACCATTACCTACGGAGTACCGAGTTTCGATTATCATTCGTATTCTTGATATGTGTTCTAAATGTACTTATGCTAATGTCCTTGATTTCGAGTGGTACGTCGAAATCCTGCTGCAGTTGGTGAGGCTCCTTCCAGCTGGATCCATGACTACTCTTGGGCCGTCGGAGTATGATCGACGCAGCAATAACAACACTCAAACACCAGTTGAAGACGATGCCTCCTGCGCTATTGGTTGGCAATTGCGCAATGTGGCTGTGAGAGTGAGCTCAGTGAGACCTGAAGCAGTCGATGCCGCAAATTCATTACTAGTTGTTCAGGGAGGAGAAGTCTCGACAGCCTCTACACCTGTGGGTGGTGAAGGTGTCCTCCAATTTGCCGCTTGGATTGTGGGAGAATACGCTGGTAACCTTCTCGGTGCACATTGCACCCTGAGCTCACTGATTCATACAAGAAGTCACTCGCTTCCTCCTGTTGTCATTTGTGCTTACCTTCAATCATTACCGAAAGTGTTCGTATCGATACTCGTGAATGATGGACTCGTTTGGAACTCGGAGCGCAAGACAATGGTTTCTTTGCTGTTGGCGAGGATCGTTCATTTTCTAGAACCGCTGGCCATACATCCTAACCTGGAAGTCCAGGAAAGATCTATCGAGCAACTTGAGCTCATGCGTGTAGCAGTTCAAGCTGTCATAGGTCATGGTATGGAGAATGAATACGGACCTCTTCTGTTGACTAAGGCTATACCAGCGCTTTTCTCGGGCTCCGAACTCAATCCCGTGGCGCCAAACGCGCAGGAAAAGGTCCCGCAACCAGATGGTCTTAATTTGGAATTACCTATCAACCAAAATCTTGTCGGATTGCTGCAGGGTGCTGATGAAGACAATTCGACGGGATCCGAGACTGGAGACTTTGAATGGTTCTATAATCAATGCCCAAGCCAAAAGGCGAGCACCGTTGCTGCATTCGATATGCTACCGCCGGCGAACTCGGGCGTAGTGTCCTATCAGCAAACCGAGGGGGACACGATCGATTCCGATACTTTTAGCAGGAAACGAATCGAGCGCCAGGAAAGGAACAGGGACGACCCTTTCTACATAGCGAGCGATGATCCATCTTCTGGGTCATCTACTCCTTTTCACGATATACTTAAGAATACTAATGGTGAATACGTTGACGTTGACTCTATACCGATTATGAACTTAGATTTAGGAGACAAGAGATCCAGAGCTGAATATGCGGACGTGGAAATACCGAAACAGAAGCGCAAGCATCCAAAAAAGTTCCACATAACGATGGACGAAAACATTGAGTTGAATGAATCAACCATTGATCAACTACCACGGAAGGGTAAAAGAGTCATCAATCCCGATGGTCCGTCATTATGGAAGCGTGACAAACCCAAAAGAGCATTGCTTGAAGTCGATTCAAGTGGTCTTGGTAGGTTTTCGCTTGAGGGTGAAGAGAATGTAGTTGTACAACTCGATATTGAAAAACGAAATGTTGATGATGCAGAGATGTCGAGAGCACTCGAGGAGGTAGAGCGCTTGCGTTTGGAAATGCAGCGTGCGT
>JAABUO010009176.1_pt1 | contig 11084 bp, 12 predicted proteins | sample 5559291 | NCBI WGS metagenome assembly JAABUO01 (sample SAMN10711878, study PRJNA513372) | rock metagenome | isolation source: Antarctica rocks | place: Antarctica: Victoria Land, Finger Mt sud | reverse complement strand
AGTCCGTTGAATCAACCAGATCTGCCAAATCACAAGCATGAGCAGCAAGTGTTGCTGTCGGTCCTACATCATGTTATGGTCTGTCTAATTTAGCAATGGCTGTGCCGACAAACGAACAGAATCTGAAAAAGTCAGCATGTATCAGCTTCCCACTCAAGACCATTGTGCTCCTGTGGCCAGCAGCTTGAGTTCACCACACAGAAGGAATGAACTTTGAAATGATTGTGTCTGCAGACGGACACTTTTTGGACTGAGCCACAAGTCTACAATATCTGACCGCTCTGTCTGCTTACAAACAAGATTTGACAAATGTGTTCACACATACATGAAGCTGTTGGTCGCAGCTGATGACAGTGTCTTTTCAGCATGTTTGGCAGCTTTCAGCAGGCTGTCTGCTTGCATGAAACCACTGCCATGGGTCTTCAGGACCTGCTCAGTGTATTGTGCCAGCTGTGTGAGACTGGCAAGGTCAGGAACAGGTCTTGCCTCCACGCCTATCAACGCTGTTGCACCCTGACGCCGCACCTGAACACAACACCCAGTCAACACTTCATCCATCCATTCAATACTTTCTAAGGGGTGTACACTTCTGAGCGGCCCCTGTATGAAGCAGGCATTGGTGCAGGTGGTGCATTGCAGGAAGGTCAGCTGGGCAGTCCCAGCCTTATGCACTAACAAGCATGCATGACATTTAATCAACCAGACAAACAATCCGAGCCTGCAGCCTGATGGCTGGCACCATGGAAACTGTGTCAAAAATATTCATTAATGAACCAGAAGTGACAACAATCACCTCTGCGTGTTGGATTGCTGCTGCTGCTAGACCAGTTATCAAGCTTCCTGATGGCAGGCTGGGAATCTGATGCTTGTCCTTGCTCTGCTGCTTGGCAGCAGCAGTTTGCACCACATAGTGCAGAGCCTCCTCACTAGGATCGCCAGGCCCTCTGTAGCTGAACGCCTGCAGCCAACATGCTTAAGTGTATGCAATCGCCTTGGACATGTCCAGGTACATGAAGAAGAGTGCAAAGTTGCCATGCATGTGAGATCAATTCAGGGTAACGTAAACTGAGCCTGACTACAGTGGTAGGTCTACATTAATGTGATGAGCAAAAGCTGTCGACGTATTCTGAGTGCATTCATGTACGCTTGATTTGCTTAGTAGGCATTGTGTGCTGGGCAATGAAATCAGTGTTGACCTCAGGGCCTGGCATGTATTCTGTGTTGAGCACTGCAACATGTCAGCAGCAGCACAGACGCAAAGTCTGCTGCCACAGCTGCGCATTGCAAGCCTGATGCTTGACACCCTCTACGTCAACAGAGACAGCAGGGAGACACTCACAGGGAGTCAACGCAGCACAGTGAGTGAATCTCCATGATTGACAAGACAGCACACACCGGAAGGGAGGCCAGCACAAGCACATGCTGTGCTTGGACTACAGTCAGCAACCCTCTGATCCAGCTGATGGCTCTTTCAGGCTGTAGCTGCACTTGGCAGAACACCAGCAAGCTGCATTCACTCTGTTTGGCAGCAGCTGAGGCGCTGAGTGTGAGCTGAAACACCGACTTGTCAATAGAGCTGCTGCCGTTTTGCTGACCAACGGCATTTGGCTGTGATGATTGACCTGTGCTGTCATTCATTAAGTACATAAAGCACACTTTGTCTGCCGGGCTGGGAAGGGTAATCCCTGGCCCTTGTGCCTGCTCTGGAAGCATGATCACACCAGCAGCCTGCAGACCATTATCCCTGTCTTATGACTCAGTGAGTGTGGCACTTTGAATCTGCCTTGCTCCTGCACAGGCATCCCCGTACCACATGAGCGGCCTGCATCTGCATACCTGCTGGGCAGGACAGCAGTGCCTGAGAAGTTGACATGATGCTGGGCTTGTTGCAATGACCTGCACGGCATGACTCGCCAGTGTCTTCAACTCTCAACATCTGGCTTTAAACGCTAACGGTGGTATAAGCTTAGTGTCTGTTGCTGTGTTTGCTTACCAACTGCTTGACGTGAAGCTTGCCGTCAACGAAGGACGACGATGTCACACTGTCCCACTGCAACTTGGAAAACACAAGCTTAGCAGGCAGTTGTTGCTGGAAACAAACGCACCCTTGATCACGCAGCACAGCGCTGTGCCGGGTGATTACGCGCACATATATAGCTGGTCGCTGATGTGCCAAATTTGCGTCACTTGACGCAGCCATCTCTTCACCCTGATCCGTGTTTCTGGTTGGAAAATCAGCTGCAGAAGAACACTTGACTATCAAGGTTGATCGTTGGCCAAACAGCTATTGCTTCCGGCTCAGGCTCACAGCAAGACCTCACCTGTCAACGGGTCCGACATGTCCATGATGAGAGAGTTTACACGCTGCCCTTGCGCCTGCTACTGCTATTTGTGCTGCTGCCTGTTGCCTAGCGCTAGCGCGTTTGCCATGGCTGCAACCCTACCGGTGCGTGTTACACGTGACACGACTCTCACAGTGTCGATGTTTCTCAGGTTGTGACTTTTTCTCGTCACTGGTTCTTGCAAGTATCAGCATGGCTGAGCCGCAAGTTCGTGCCCGGATGGGATCAGCTCGAAATTTTTCCTTGCCGATGCCCAAAAAGATCTTGCCGAATTGGGCCGTCGCCGGAATTTTGACAGCTTTTGTTGGTGCTACGTATTACTCTTCCATGCACGCCGTAGGGTCCGACGACATGACTCAAGAGTTGCAGCGTGAAGCAGCACGTCAAGAAGCCGACGAAAAATCCCTGTAAAAGGCCAGTCTCAGCTACACCTTTCAAGCCAAACAGCGTCTTGAGCCGTTATGGTCGCAACAGCTAGCGATGCTGAAAAGCGACAGCGCCCTCCGACACAGCACGAGCAAAATGTGTACAAGGTACTGCTTTTTGCTTCTAGGTGCTTTTCGTGGCCTGCTACTCATCGTGATAAGTGGCACCTTTGCAGGTTTGCAGCCTGATCCCCGAAGGCAAGGTGTCAACTTACGGTGCACTAGCTACAATACTCAAGTCAGCTCCTAGAGCAGTTGGTCAGGTACATTGTGTGAAAGCCGCTGTGGCAAGTTGTTGGAAAGAACACTTGACTGCCAACTGGTGTTCCAACATACCTTGCGAGTCTACCCCTCACACATTTCACTGCTTCACGACAAATGCAGGCTTTGAGGCGCAATCCCTTTGCACCAGAGGTCCCATGCCACCGTGTTGTCAGTAGCTCTTTGCAGATTGGTGGCTTTAATGGCACCTGGGTAAGCCAAAAACCCTACAGACCACCCTTTCTGATCTTGTGACAAGCTGCAGTGAAGACTGTATTTTGTGTGCTTGTGTTGTGCAGGGCAAGACTAGCCAGGTGGCCTGCAAGAAGGAAATGCTGCTGAGGGAAGATGTTGCATTTGAAACAGAAGACACAGTATCAGCCACCTCTGTTATACCCTGTGCAGACTTAGCAAAACTGTATAATCTGCATGCACTCAGCAGCAAGCACCCTGAAGACTGCTAAGTTTGGGTTTATTGATATGTGATTTGGTCATGCTGGCAACCGTTGTCTAAGCATTGCTTTTCTTGTCATAAATGCTGCGCATTTGTTCGAGGACACCTGCTAGTGTACAGTCACATTTGTGTTGCTGGACATATGTTGATCATGGTCTGGCCTTCACTGGTCCTTTTGCACAACGTGAAACGCAAGCTGCTGGTACTAGCTGCAGCTTGCTTGCCTCGAAGCCTTACACGTGAAGGTGATCGCTGATGTTGCAACAAGCCTTGCAAGGTCACAAAGCATTAAATCTAGAGACAGTCACTAACACCCTGCTATGGAATGATGAAAGTCATGTCTCAGAAGCTAGCCTACATGTATACATTAATAGAATGGCAAATCCACATTCAAACACTACGCTCATTGTCTGTAGTCCACAAGTAACAGGTCCAGACTGCACTCATCATCAACACACATACACAGGGGCTCAGCAAAGCACCATACCAAAGTTGACAGAGGCAACACACGCACACTGCATGGAGCACCTCAAACTGTCTGATGTGAAACAGGGTGGATCCGGTTGTCAGAATTATGCTTGCCAGAGACCACTGGGGACTTGACTGCCTGAGCCCTGCTATCAAAGCGGCCTGGCAAATGGAAGAAGCGCTGGCGATTTCGAGATCGCAGAGTCTTCAGAGCCATTCTGCACTTCTGTGACACACCATACATTGGACTGCTGCTACCTATCCGACTCCCATAATCAAGGTCCTGCACACATGTAACACCTGTCACTCTGCGCTGGCAAGCACCGCACAATGCAGAGCAACTAAATGCTTAGTAGCAGCTCTGTCTGAACAACAATGTGATTGTGATTGAGTCCAGAAACATCAGCAAGGCATGTAATCTGAATGCAAGTTCTTGCAGCTCACAAGAGATTCTGTATTTTGTGGTGTGAGTGCTGTTACCTCAAAGTAGCAGCAGGTCTGCATAATGTATCTGAAGGCCTCAGGATCAGGCGGCTCAATCTGGAGCTCAGCATTCACCAGCAGCATCAGCACAGCAGCAGCTTCCTGCCGCTCTTCATTGGAGTGATCCTTGAACTCATTCCTGAGGTCGCTGCTGACACTAGGCAAGCTAGCAGCATCAGACTGTGACGCACGGCTGGGCCTGTCCATCCAGTTGGTGGTGGTCAGCTCACTGACTGAGCCATTTTGGTTTGAGGCAGGTTGCAGACCAGCCCTGGCCTGCCGGCCTATCAGGAACAGGGCTGACCCGCAGGGGCAACACAGGCAACTGCCCTGGTTGTCCACTTCCTCAGCAACCGGCAGGGGCGCCCCCAGGATGTGGAGGGCCCTCAGGGAGTGGAACCGCCCTGTGTCCACATTCCCTGCTTGCATCCACATGCTGGCCATGTGACGGTTCCACCTGCATGTACATACCCTACACTCAACTGATTTCACATTGGATCCACACTGGTTTCACTTGGGATCTACACTGATTTCTAAACCTCCTTCTGTGATGAGCAGACGCCGAGTCTGCAACTTCTGTGACCTGTCACTTCCAGGGACAAGTTCCCAGAACTGCACTAGACATTCTTGCCAGGATGAAGGTGACAAGCAGGTAGCTGCAGCCTTTGCATGCTGCCCATGTGACAGTTCAATTTGTACGGACACACATGAGGCTTAAGCTGGCTTGTCATCCTCATCCAAGATGAGCAGGTCAGCGTGATGCATGACAGGAGGCTGGTAGCCTTGCAATGCTCAGCCTGTGACAGCTCCATTTGTATGCAGATGCAAAGCTTGGTGTCAAGGGCAGGTTCAGGCAGATGCAGCTCATGAGGCATGCTAGCCTCAGCATGCAATGCATGCTCAGGTTTGAAAGCATGAGTCCACAATTAGACAAGAGACAAAAGCTGATTGGTAGCAAGGGAGTTGGAAAGGATAGTACACTTGCACAGCTGAGAATGCAGACGAAGACACAAACGGATTGACAAACAGCAAATTGGCAGCTGCGCAAAGAGTGCAAATGCAGGTGCGCTTATACCTGGCATGCCGCACGCGTGAGACAGGCACAAGGGTGGGGCCGGGGGTCTGGGGCATCCCCAGGCTGATGCTAGAGGTGCGCTGCAGGGCGGCACCATTGCGAGGAGGCCTGTTGGACATCACCCGGCTCTTGTCCAGTTCTTTGTTCATGGTCTCCAACAAAATCTCTGCTTTCTTGAACAGATGCAGGGCCTGCAGCAGGACCCAGTACCGCTCCAGAATTTTGACACGTCACCGACAAAACACAAGCACATATGAAGCTAGTCTGCTGGCAGAAGAGTGCTGGTTGCATTTGCTGCCTTTCAGTCTATCAGGAAACACAAGGTGTATGCAGCTAGTGGGGGACCTGTACCCCATATGATCATGTACCTGCAGTAGCCCAGAGGTGAGTCACTGAGAAGGCAGCAGAACAGCTGCCACATGTCACAACTTACTTACAGTTACCTGATAATCATCACTGCCTTCCTACGCAACCTTGCTTCGCTTTCCCCATTGCTGACAACCATAACTGGACAGCAACACCACCTAACACTGCCTACCCTTATTAGCCTATTGGTAAAGCAGAGAGTAGCAATTGCCACCTGGTGACTATTGCCTACTATAGCCTCTTCTGTCACCACACCAACAACAATCGCTGATGTTGTTAGAGTAGTGATCAACTAGTGCTGCAGTAGTGATGCTTACCTGATGCCTTCCACAGTCTCTTTTGTCACCAAAATCCAATCATGATTCATGACAATGGAGGAGTGACCAACCAGTGATGCAAGAGTGATCTAATGGTGACCGATGCCTTCCATGGCCTATTCTGTCACCAAAATTCCAATAATGACTTGATTGATTGATGGCATTGAACCTGTGCCAGCCTTTGCTATCGCGTCGGCCAGGGAGGTATCGGGTATGCCTCACCCCAATTAGAAGGACAGTGACTGATGACATCCAAGTAGTGACCAGTCAGCGATGCGAGACTGATCCTGACCTGGTGGTGGTCAATGCCTTCCATGGCCTCCTCTGCCGCCATTTCCCAGAACTGGATGGCTTTCACAGCGCGCTTCCACTCAGCAGCCTCCACAGCGTGGCATGACTTGCTGTAATGGAAGGCGATGGTGGTGGCTGATGCTCGAGGCAGAGACGTCTCCAGAGCTTCTGCCAGGCGCGCATGCAAGCCACGCCGCTGGGCAAACGGGATCAAGTCATACGCCACATCACGTGCCAGAACCTACAGCCACAGACAATATGCGCTGTCAGCATTTGGGACAGATCGTGTCCAAGAAGCGACGCCTTGAAGTATAAGAAAATAGGCTGTGTGCCTTGTCAACCGCCAGAGGATGCTGTGACACTCATTGTCAGCTGCAACGACAGCTCCCGCTGTGTACCATTCACACGATGATGACAATGAAGATGATGATGTTACCATGCCATCTAACTCAGAGGTCCAGAGCAAGCAGCCACATTTGCCTTTGCATGGCCTGGGTATCCCACCCACCTGCTGCTGTATCATCTACCATCAACAGTATCACAGAACAAGGGAGCAAAGCTCAAGCAAGACAGCACATGCACATGAGCAAGGTCTCAGGAGTCAAAGCGAGGAGGCATTTCTGACTCACATCTGAAACAGATACTGACCCGAGCAGAGGTTCTAAGTAGGCAAGCCTACGTCAAAGGTGACCGAGGTCTGTGAATGATCATCATGAGTTTGGCAGCGCTAACTCATCACAGAGATGCTTGCGGTACAGCTCCAGCGAGCAAATGCACCACAGAGGGATGTGTAACGACTTGAACAGAGGAGCAGCTATTGGGGATACACAGCCGTCACTGCAGCCGTCACTGTTTGGAAAAAGAATTCCTCACTCCATAGGTCAGATGTCAAGTCAGCAAGACCTGAGGACTATTGTCTGGCGCATTTACTCTAGAAGGATGTCTTAGGTGTACCTGAGCAAAGTCCCAGGAGTCAGGAGTCTCCTTGCAGGGCTTCAGGAAGCCGGCAGCTTCCAGCTCCTGCATGTCATTCTTCAGGTCCTGTCGGCTGGAGGACATCTCCTTCAGCTCCTCTTGGCCGTTGGACATTGGGTGGATGCGCAGCAGCAGATCCAGCGCCACTGCCATTAGACCCATCACACTTGCCACCTGTGTGCAGCATGCAACGTCAGGAATGTGGGTGGATGCGCAGCAGCTAATCTAGGGCCACCGCCGTCCGACCCATCAAGCTCGCCAGCTGTGTGCAGCATGCAGTGTCAGCAAGGACTGAGGCTTTAGGGGCCGAGCTGGTTGAGCTACAGCAGCCAACCAACATCAGCCGTCTGCAACTGTTCATTGTTGCCTGTGCAGTCACACAGTCCCAAGGAAGCACACATTGCAGACTGAGCACCAAGCTGTGGCTCTGTTACCCGTGAAGCAGGGTCGTGCCCCCTTGAGACAATGCATGCACGACCCTGCTCCCACAGAGTTGGGGTCTGCAACCTTGAAAATTAGAGCTGCAGGGTGCTTGGGGTTCTGTAGCATGCAGAGGGGTCATCATCCCGACCAGCACTGTATGTTCACAACCTGGAGAGCGCACACTATACTCTGTCTATGAGCTGCCATTCCAAAACAAACATCAAAAGGTGTTTTTTGGAGCTTTTCATCCTAATCCTGTTGGGACTCGGAGTAAAAGCCAAGCTTCCATGCAGAGAGAAGGGTCCTGGATTGCGCTCCACAGGAGCATCATGATGCAGTGGTGGCTATCAAACAACAGCTGGTCACCATAAAGTTGTCCAGCGCAAAATGGCTGACCTTGAGGGTGAGTTGCTGGCTGGGCCTCAGATGATCAATCCTGTCTGTGATGACATGGTGTATGCTGACCCTGATGTTACTGAAAGCCAGCAGGTCCTGCTCCCCCAGCTCTGTTCCCTCCTCCAACAGGTTGTTGTTGTTCTGTAGGTACAGCACCGCCTGCATGTGCAGCGGATTTATCAGACAGAGCAGGGTGTGCAATCAGAGTCAGTCATGGCACACATAAAGATGGGCAGAGCTTTCTCCCAGCTGTCTGTGCAGCTGCCTTGAGCCTGAGTCATTCATTGTTCATTACACACGTATTTTTGGTCAGGGTCAGGTATGTACAATTGTATAAGTGCCCTGCAATTGATGAGTATTGTACAGGATACTTGCAGTATCCTATACAGGCGGACCTGCCTGAAAGTACTGCTTCACTACTTTGATGTTTCTGTAACAACGTGTCGGTCAAGTGCTTGTTGGACTGCCTGACACACAGCACAATCGTGCCCAAGGAAGCAAGGAAGCATTGATGAACAGTGTCTGGACAGACTGTAACATGAAATGGTATGGACAGCTGTACAGAACAGAAGCGACCAACATAATCAAGGCATTTTGATGTTGATGTTTGCGTGGCAAGAGGAGTAGCCTGTCTTTTCCATGCAGAGCTGCCCATGGTCAAGAGTTATTGTTGGCAGCGTCACCTGCTCCACATACAGAGGCAGACCTCCAGTGCGCTCCCGCACAGCCCCAGCAACATGGTCAGAGATGTTCTGCCTGTCTAAGGCCACTCGCATGTACTGCTGCACCTCTGCAGTCGTGAAGGGCTGCAGCACCATCTGCTCATAGCTGGGCAGGCTCCTGATGGCCTTCAAGGATTGCTGTGCGCTCTCAAACAGCACTGCCCTCCCTATGCGAGAACACAAGAGGTGTTGGCAGATGTTTGCTTAAACCATTGACAGAGCGGGATGCAAAAGCTGCTGGACAATCCAGTGAGTCGTTTGGACTGCTTTGGAAGGTTGTTCAGCACTGTGTTGGCAAGCACCCAGCAAAAACAGGAGCTATCCTTCTAGCATGTGCGCCCTGCCCAAGCAACAACATTCTGAACAGACACACACCATTTGCTGATAGATGCATAAGCTCAAACAATCTGCACATTAGCAGCCGCACCTGACACTAGACGCTAGACACATAATGAATGAATGAATGAATGAATGAATGAATGAATGAATGAATGAATGAATGAATGAATGAATGAGCGAGTGAGTGAAGGAGTGACGGAGCGAATGAATGATTGACTGAGTGACTAAATGAGTGAACGAATACTGAATGACCTGCAGGTTATACACAAACAGTGGACAGCAACTTTGTTTCTGCGTGGCTGCTTAGACCTTATTGACCTGTCGATGAAACGCTGAGCATACAAAGAATTGACAACTGAAGGCAGCGAAGGCAGCTTGCAAGGCAGACAAGACCTGAAACAGAACGGTCACACTTGCAGGCGCATGCAGAAGCTACAGCCTCCTAGGCAATTGATGTTGTTGAGCTGACACAGGCTGATGCATGTTCAAGGCAAGCTGTGGTCTGGGCAGGGCAGCAACATCCTTGAATGAAAACCCATGCTACCATTAAAGATTGATGGCTGTGTAAGGCAAGGCCATCTAATAGCCTCACTACAAACTATCACCACAGCATCATTCAGCAAGCCCCAAACTGTTACTAAATGCAGACTTTCCAGTACCATGCAGTGTCAGTTGACAAGCCCTCAATCATAACAAATACAGACTTTCCAGTATCATGCAGTATCTCAGACACCTGTAGTGTTTCATGCAACATTTCAGCTGTCATGGTTTCTGGTATGCAAGGTGTTCAGGACCCACAGCGAGAACAATCACAGGACATCCATCTGGACAGACATCACCAGACATGCTTCCTCATCAAAGCTTTGCCGGCAGGGAAGAAGGGAGGCTGGCATGCCTTGTCCACGGTAGCGTACCGCTACAATGATCAAGACAGCACAAGCATGCGCGTGAGGCCCCATGAATTCACCTTCTTCGTGTCGGCTAGCCGCCGCCAGTACACCATCATCAGGTCTCATGGTGGTCACTACCAACACCTGGCCGCTCAGATTCTCCACCACTGTGGTCAGGAACTGCCAGCTGATGCTGTCAAAGTGATGCAGGTCTTCCAGCATGATGGCCAGGGGGCCATAGGCCGCCACAAACTCCTTCAGCACCTGTTCTTACACCCAATAATTGTTTCAGCCCTGATGGTTGAGGAACATGTTTCTTCTAGGCTTTACTGGCTTTCAGTGCGTCTACAATGCATTCGTGTTGTCAGACAAGACGGGCAAGAGGGTGACAAGGGCTTTTGCATCTCAAAGCTGCTGATGCCGCTCACACTGTGGTGCAGCACGCCTTGTGATTTCGTCTTTCTCTTGTGATCCAAAATCTTGTCAGTCAGCAGGGCTTGGGCTTACTGCCATGCAATGACAGGCATGGCACATGCCGGCGTGTCTGTCGATTAGACAAGCAAGGACCTACTGCAATGCCTGCATGGCTGGTGACAAGACTATCAGAAGATTCTCAAGCCAGGATGTCAGATGAGTCACAATTGGAACCACACCCCAGACTGTCTAAAGTACCAGATGAAGAAGAGACAGAGGGTGGTGGTGCAGCACCTGCAGCAGAACCTCCTTTGCGCGCTGTGCCCTCAGGTCATGACTCATCTCCAGCCAGGCAGGACCATTGGAGGAGGCAGCCATGCTCTCCTGAGTAGCACTGCGATGCAGGGAGCCCTCCATACTTCTTCTGCCTGCTCCTGACTGGG
>JAABUO010009175.1_pt1 | contig 11085 bp, 11 predicted proteins | sample 5559291 | NCBI WGS metagenome assembly JAABUO01 (sample SAMN10711878, study PRJNA513372) | rock metagenome | isolation source: Antarctica rocks | place: Antarctica: Victoria Land, Finger Mt sud | reverse complement strand
TAATTAGAAAGCTGTTCTGACCACTTTTTAGCGATGTCTTCAAGTACCACACACAGGACGGAGGTCAGAATATGACGAATCGCAACCGATACCCAAATACCTTAGTTTCTAATCTCGTAAGATATGTCACTAAATCTCAAGTATGACTCCTGCTACGATAGAACGGAGTGAATTGACCTGTCAGGCCAACCAACTTCTCAAGGAACATTTGATGAGTATTGTTCGATAGCCCATAATATGTATGAAACAAAGTGAGAGAGATGTTCATCACTTCTGTGACCGGAACGACAAGGTTAGCGTGGTGAGCACGTGAGGTAGCGTTCGCAGCCTAACCTATTCGGTGTCACTTGAGCGCGTTTCCGTTCACTTGGTAGCGTTCCACAACTACTATCACCCCACACTTACTTGTGATCACTTCACCTCTTCTACCATATTTCTCTACGGGAAAGAGCTAGAATCTGGAGCAATGAGTGCTATGGCTCAGCTCGAGCCAGAAGCCGGAAATGGCTCGGCTGGCTTATTACAAACCCTCGAGACCAGCCTCGACGACCTAAGATCTCTCATCACTTGTCGAATTTGTATTCGACCTCTGTACGAACCTTACACTATAGAATGTGGTCATACGTTTTGCTACAGCTGTCTCCGCCAGTGGTTTGACAGGGACCGTACCAAGAAGACATGTCCTGATTGCCGTGCCGATGTGATACGGCAGCCAGCACCTGCTTATCTTGTAGGCCGTGCGCATATTGGTATTTGAATTACGACTAAGTCATTTTCTAGGTGCGAGAGATAACTCAAATCTTTCTCAGCCGAGCCGAGCTTGTGCCCGCTGGAGAGACAACAGAACAGCACCGCAGATTGCAGCAAGAGGAGGCAGAAATTGTAGAATTAGATAAGGTGAATCATACTGCTGGTGGTGAGGGTCTATTCAAAGGTCGTTTTAGGTACTTTGCTCGTGCGAGGGCACCAGTTATCAGGGATATTCAAGATGGTGTCGATAGGTGTCCGCATTGTTCTTGGGAACTTGAAGAGGGCGAGTGTGGAACATGTGGATATCCAAACGTTACTGACGACATGGCCTCCTTAAGTGGCTCTTTGAGCGAAGGGATCTCGTACCTTGAAGACGAGGAACTCGCCGAGCGTGGGATTGACGAACAAAGAGGCCTACTCGGTTTGGAAGATGAAGGCTCTGAGCTCGACTACTTCTCTGATACGGACATTTCATTTACGGAGATTGCCAATCGATCATACGCCAATCTTGAGGCCGAAGAAATTCGAGCGATGAGAAGAATGAGAAGATTAACAGCAGGGGATAGAACTCGAGGACGTATTCTTGGTGAGACCGACGAGGAACGGAGCAGTGCAGATGATGAGGGTGCAGGGTCGCTGGATGGTTTTGTCGTTGACGATGCGGAAGAAGGACCGAATCCTCCAGCCAGAGAACATTCTATACGTGATCAGTGGACACCACCATACGGATTATCTCCGAGCATTGGATCTTCTCACACAAGTTCTCCAAGTACCCATTACGACATTGAGGGAGTCATTGGTATAGATGAGGACACCGGCACATATCCTCCAGATGAAGACGGCTCCTCTAATGAAAGCAGACTCGGTCAGATCGATTTTGGCAGTATTCGGAATAGAGGAACACGACTTGGCCGAAGTCGCGCTAGACAGAGTCAAGCTAGAGCACGCCCGAGGCCAGAGAGTAGCAGGCTGAACCAGAACGATCACAACCTTGCTTCAGCGTCACATGAGAGCACTCAAGAGGAAATGGAAGACGATTCAGACGACGCTCCTATTGTGCGCACGCGGAGGCGGGCACCCACACGAAGATACAATATTGCGTCTAGCTCCGATAGTGATCGTTCATTCCATCTTCCATTCTCTATGCCAAATACTCTTCGACATTATCGACAACATAACATTGTGGGCAGAGCGTCACCTGGCTTCTCTCCACTGCACTCGAACCCTTCCAGGAACGAAAGAGGTTCAGGCTCAAGCAATGGGACATCCCGAGGTGTTCCAATAGAGATTGAAAGCGATTCTGATGCTCCAGTACGACCTCGACGATCACGTGTAAGGCGCACGGTTAACGAGGATTTCTCCGATGACAACCAAACCTCAACTGCAGACATCACAATTGGTGTTCCACGCGGCTCCCAGAGTAGTAGTGGCACTGCGACTGTTGGACGACAATCACCAGCACAAGGCACCACAGCGATTCGTGGTCTCCTCCCACCTAACCAGAAAAATAACACAGTTTCGCCCATCCTCATTGAATCAAGTCCACCACGACAAGAAGAGTGTCAGCATGACTCACCAACCAGCCAAAGGAACGATTTCCCAGGATCTCCAGACTTGTCCCACAACCAGCTCGTCCCCAGCAACCCAAGTCTATCACCATCAGCCAGCGCTCACAACTCCCACCAATCCCCGTTTCACATCCCCATTCCCCCCAGACCCTTCCCACGTCACCGCCAACGAACCCATCGAATCCCTTCACGCAGCCCTCGTCATCCATCAAGGAACTCCCCAGGACCAAGCTTCAACTCAGCATCACTACGGCAAGCACCCGCAAATGAAATCTTGGCTGGCGCAGAGCAGCGACACCAACAAGCTGCTGATGACGAAGCTGCGCGCAAAGCTGCTAGGAAAGCCGAGAAGAAGCGGTTGAAGCGCGAGAGGAGACAGAGGGAGCAGAGCCAGGTGGCTGCTGCTAGTGCTGTGGCTACAGTGGGTGGGGATGCTTTTGGTCGGCGTTGGTAAGGGGGGTGTGGATGGATGGGGCTTTTCTCTACGACCGGAGAGACCATGACCACGAACGGAAGGGGCTTAGGACACCAGAGGTGTATTAGGCATGGACCCTTTCTTCACTGGCGCACGAAGCACACAACAGCATTCAACGGGCATTTCAAGGGACATCAGTATGACAATCACGAACAAGGCGCCAACAATACCCCATACCCTAGATATTTTATTTCCCACTATCAGCTCATCAGAAAAGCATATGAGACATTGTTATTTGTTCAGAATGGCATTAGGGGGGGGGATCTTGCTTACTTGCTTTAGGAGGGCATTAGGGGCTTTTCCATGTTTGCATTGTATGCTTAGAAAAAGGTAGATAGATGCCTTCATCAATGAGATTGTCAATGGTTATTGTTCTCCGTATGGAGGTAACTAAGCATTTTACACCCCTCAGTTTGATAAGCTCGAAGTAATCCGCACTCATCCACTTCCTACAAACCTGCTTGCCCTACCTCTCCTTCTCCTCCACCTTCCCCTCCCCTCTTTCGCCCTTCCCCACCACCCGCGGCACCTCGAAAACCAACGCCCCATTCCTCCCCACCACCCTCTTCCACCTCCCAAATCGATGCTCCGTCCCCACAGCCACAACAACGCACAGTCCATCTTTGCCTCTATCTCCGCGTTCAAAGACAGCAATGTCGTTGACGATGCCGCGGATCGTAGGTTCTTTGGTCTCAGGAGTAGATGTGCTGTCAGAAGCTGTGACGAGGGCGGTTATATCTTCCGTTTTTGGCTGAGCTGGCGGAAATGGTGCGCCTAGGAGCCCTACAGCCTCGATCCGCTTCCTATCCCCACTAACCTTCCAAGCCCTAACCTCCCCATCCCAACTTCCACTAACCACCAAATCACTATACGGCACTGTCGCCAGCGCCGTGATCCATCGGGGCAGCGGTGGTCCAGACACCTTGGAATCAGGACTTTGTTCCGCGGACGCTTCTTCCGGGGATAAGGGGGGGTCGAGACCATGTGCTAGGGGGACGGTGAAAACGGGTTTTTTCTTCTGCAGGGACCAAAGGCAGAGAGCGCCGTTGTCGGAGCCGGTGACGAAAGTTTCTTCGTCAATGAGGGCGATGCGGTCGATGGAGCCTTCGGTGTAGGATTTGGGGTTGGGATTTCTTCTATCAGTGGTGGGGCGGTCACCCCCTCCACCGCCGCCGCCACCGCCGCGAAACACGAGTTGGGTTTCTTCAACGACTTTCCACAGGCGAGCGGTGCGGTCTCGGGCGCCGACGCTGACGCAGCGTTCCATAGCCAAGGCAGCCACGTCGACGACTTCGTCTTGATGGCCGAAGAGCGTTTCGACATAGGCGAGGTCGTCGAGACTCCAGGTTTTGAGGGTGCGGTCTTTGGAGGCGGAGTAGAGTTGGTTTGTACCACGGCGGAAGGCAAGGCTGGTGACTGCGTCACGATGTTGCGTGAAGACGCGGAGGGGGGTAAGGTCGGCGGCGGACCAAATTATGAGACGTTTGTCTGCACCACCAGTCGCAACGAATTTGCCCGAGGAGGAGGCGGCGACGGTGAGGATGTTGGCGGTGTGGTGGTTGTAGGAGGGGTCCTCGGCTTTGTTCTTGTTGCCTTTTGTGGAGAGGAGTTTGATGGGTCGGCGGCGGGTTGGTGGGGGGGGCTTTTTGGGAGGTTTACGTCTTGGGGGTGAGGGTAGGGGAGGGGCCGGGAACTCCCATTTTATCAGGGTGAGATCTTTTGAGACAGTGTAAGCGTAGGGAGGGCAAACGGCAATTGAGGTTGTGGTAAGCGTGTCGGCGCGGAACTGGGTTTTTGTTGCACTTGGGAATGAAAAGTCGGAGGCGATATGTCGGTAGAGTCTTCCTTTAGTCTCCGCCTGTACGAAGATCAGAATCTATCATAGCCGCGTGGAAGAAAAACCATGATACGTACTACATCCTCTTGCAGCCTTTCAGCTATGAGATCTCTGTCTATCTCTTCCGCATCAAAGCCGACCTCGTCCACCTCGCCTTTGATATTTTCCAAATACCTCTCTGCAAGCATCAGACGACGTTCGGCACCCGTGTCGTCCTCATGATCTGGCTCGCTGCTGACATCCTCCTCCTCAACACTAGGTCTTCTGCGCCTAGCGCCATCCTCAGATCCGCTGCTCGAGATTGATTCGTTTCGTTTGGGCCTGGCGGGTTCCGTATTCAGGGTCCGGGGATTTATTCTTGTATCTGTGGCCCGTTTTTTGGAAGATACGGCCGACGCATCTTCCCGCTTACGTTTTCGTTGTGAAGCAGGAGTGGTGAAAAAGGAAGACATTGGAAAAGTCAACTTACCTCTTGGGCGGATTTCAATATTTCAGATTAAAACTTTTTGATAGTGGTCTGTGCGCGGTTAGCAGGGGTTGATGCGGCACCCCCGAGGCCCCGCGATGATAAACGCTTCAGCCTCAGATACTCTATCAAGGTTGACATTACGATCTGAACGAACACTTGAAAGACTCCCTCCCATATACGTAATCCTCGATTCGATGTTTGAATCTTGGCTCAACATTTCCACCCAAGGATACGAGGATATAATTCGCCTCGCCTTGTACATTAGTCGTCTGATCGATTACTGCTACATCTCACAACTTTGAACGGTCATCCATTTAGATATCCTGCTTACGTCCGGAATCTCTAGCCTTCGCATAGCGAAATCCATTACGATACTGAGTATGACCATGCAAAGGCTGAGAGCTCCTCTGTCGCCAAGCGCGACCAATACCATGTAAGGATAAGCAGGTAGATCACAGATGATGTTTTCTCGGCTCAGCCGTACAAAAAGGTTGTAATTCACCCTGCCAGACCTGACGGTGCTCTCCGAAGAACAAGACATTCCTCAAGGCTCTTGCAGAATGAGCTAATATGGAAAATAAACGACTTGCGATATGATGTGAAGGACCTCATGGGTCTCGATAGCCAACTCAAGACACAGTATAATGCTTTTGCTTTGTACTGTTTGCCTGCTCGCCTTTCACCTCCTTTAATTTCCTTGACCTTGGATACGAATCAGCCTCGACCCTCACAACTTTTGTGTGTCAAAAGCCAGCACCTCCGCTCTTCGATATCCCTTCTGATTCGCCACGACCCGTTTTCTTGTCTGCGGATCCTCCAAATCGCAATTGAAATGGGTATGTCCAAACGCCCAGAGTTTCACATGTGGACTAGTCCAACAAATCTGGTCCGAGAGATCTGTGACAAACGCAGACTGAACTTCAGTACGATCTTGCACAGCGCCGGTCGTTCGCCGCCTCTAGTGTTGTGGAACTGTGGTGCGTCAAGACCACGATTGAGTGGTGTAGCTCATTTCGTGCACATTCGGAATGTTGAGAGTTCAGCCATTGTAAATCACTTTGGTGGGCGGCGTTGTGAGACTCAACCGTCCAGTCGTTGATTTTGGAGAAATCCGAAACAAATCTTGTTACCGAGTCTCGCTGCTCTGGTTTGATAAAGGAGAACAGTGTACACCCGAGCACTGTTAACTCCCCTGAGCAGTCATACCTCCTCCTGTCCAGAAACACGAATTTGCCTATTTTCGAGTCAGGTGAGCATCGTCGCTTCTCAACGTCCGCCTCAAAAGCACAGAGCTTTGCTTTGGCCTCGGGAAACGTTGCGCCATAGGGTTCGTGGTTTCCTAGCAGATAAAATATGAGTCCAAACTGCTGCAACTGCCGATCTAGGAAGCCAAAGTGCCAAGGATCTGATACATCTCCGACGGCCCCCAAAAGAGCCAGGCAAGGATAGTGTGGTTTTATCTCGTTTTCATCCTACGATGGCCGTGCTTTCGGCGTCTCCAAGTGGAGATCTGACATGATCTGGAATTGGAAATCTGCCATCTTGAACTTGTTCAAATATTGTCAGGAAATGTTTTCGTGTTTCTGGTTGTGGAACTGATTTGTCTGAGCTTCGCTGGAAGCCTTTCTCCCACAAGGTAACCTCCGCTAACCTTATTGGGACTGGCCGCGTCTCAAAAGCTCAACAAGAAGACACCTAAGGTAGTTCTATACAAAGTCCTGAAAACCTCTGAAACGTCTTCCTTCGTATCATGAGACTCCAGTGTATATTGACACGCTGATAGCTGGTTTAGTTGATAGAGATGAAAGAAGCTCTGAAAGAGATTGAGTCATGCGGTGCAAAGGTCGTCTGTAATATCCTTCTGTTGACCCTAGACGACGAGTTCAGGGCCTTGGTGATAAGGTGGAGATAGAAGACCTCTTTGGTATGCTGTAATGACTCACAGGTGTGTAATAGCTCAGCTGATGCACACAGATTTTGATTTCAAAGCAGCTTTTGAAAAGTTTTTTGACTACATGAGACAGCAGCTGTCGACTCTGTCAAATCGCTTATACAATTTAATATCGATCACGCAGGCCTCGAGTTACTTCCGCGTAAGTCGCTCTTACAAGGCGTAGTGATAATTACGGTCTGAGACTAATTCCGTAGAATGCCTTTCTCAGGAATGTCTCCTTATCGTTCTCGAAGACAACATGACGAGAGCACAGTTCGAGAGACGATACCGGTTAATGCGGGATACCGCACGAGAAAACATTGAGGCTATGATTTCAAACAATGGCATTAAGGTTATTCTCGCGCCTGCCGATGGCTTCCATTGCCGCTTTCTCTCGGTATCCGCTGGGTGTGGTACCACTAGGATTCGCTGACTTCAATGGTCGGCCCTTTAGGCTCAATGTCCTTGCTCGGTCAGACGAGGAAGACAACATATTTACCTTCAGGAGCGCATGGGAGGCCACCTTCCCGCACGCGCGCAAAGCACCGCCATTGCTCGTCGACTAGGACAAGTCATAGGAAAGAAGACATATTGCAAAAGCTCTACGATGAAGTGTTTGAAGCCCGGACTTTAACGCGAGTGATATTGATAGTTGAGTGAGTAACATGGATGTGGCTAGTTACTGTCATTGATAGAAGGTGAAACAACGGGACCCCAGATGTTTTCTATCTTCTAAGGGTTATATTTTGTGAAGCACTCAGTTAGACTAAGTGATGAACGAAGCCACCAGCTCAGAAGCTTAACTGTATAAGCACATCACTTGTCCGCTATATCAGAAGCTGCGCTCTCAAACTGCTGTATCTAGAAATCCTCCAGATGTGATATAACAGTGGCCATATCAGTTTCTTCGAATCTAGCCTATAGAAGCAGTCATCGGTTCCTGACTCGACTTCAAAAGACGTGAATCGAAACTTATGGAGGTTTATGTGATCGAGTGCAATGAAAGTATGTATGTAGTCAATAGTCAATGCTCGAAACCTTAGCGTTCTCGGCTAAAGTTGCCCGCAGCTGGCCAGGCTGCTGAAGCTCACGCGTAGCTCTTCATTCATTTATAGCTTCTTCGTCCTCGCAAATACTGAGACAGCATTTCAAGATGTGGGCAGGCCTTCATAACTAAATTTGCTTCAGCTAATCAAACCGGTAGGGACGTACTTCTCGGCATTACTGGCAAGGATTTCACAATAATTGCGTCCTCGACAGCTGCAACTAGGGGCGCAACTGTCTTGAAGGCAACCGACAACAAGACCGCAGAGCTCAATCAGCATGTTCTTATGGCTTATACTGGGGAGGCAGGAGACACTAGTATAGTGGAATCGAGACTCGACTCCTGTTTATCATGCTGAGAGAGTTCTTAGTCCAATTCTCTGGGTACATCCGCGTCAACGTGCAGCTCTATTCGATGCGAAACGGAATCGACCTCAGCCCTCCAGCTGTAGCAGCATACACACGCAATGAGCTAGCGAAGAGCTTGAGAAGTAAACCTTATCAAGTCGGCATGTTGTTGGGGGGAATCGATCCCATTACAAACAAGCCAAGTTTATACTGGATAGACCAGTATGCATCGTTGGCATCCCTTCCTTATGCAGCTCAAGGATACGGACTGTGCGTGACGCTACTTTGAGCTCCTTTCCTGAAAGGCGGTGTCCTCTTTGTACACAGCCAAGATACTAATCATGCCTCTCAAGGTATTACTGCATGTCTATCCTCGATAAACATCACCACCCAGATATCAATTTCGATCAAGGCCTCAAAATACTACGAATGTGTACCGATGAGTTGCAACGGAGATTACCTATAGATCTAAAGGGGGTAAGTCCCAAATGTCACCCCCAGAACGAGGTGGTCTTTGAGCCAAACTAATTACTCTTCTGTCTAGATGCTGGTGAAGGTACTAGACAAAGACGGCATTCGAGAGGTTGATTACGATTATAGCAAGCCTGTGGCATGTGCATAGATAGCATGGCGTTTGGTTTTTGGGGGTTTATGTAGACCATCAAAGGAATCTACAGTTAATTTACCGTTCAAAATTCTCCGTTGAAGTCGTGTAGATAATGCAATTCTCATCCATTATCATGCTCCAACGAGATGTAAGACGAATTCCCCTGCAGCGATTCAATCTTCATGATATGAAATTTGAATGAATAAGAGTAGAAAATTGCGGACTGAATGAATACAGCGCGAGGGTGTCAAATCCTAATCCCGGAAAGCTGTCGCGGACCTCCAACTTGAATCCACTAACATTCCACCGACATCTCGCTCAGCATGTCGAAAAGGCCTGCGGAGGAGCTATTGCAAGATGTGATAGCTGAAGGCTCACCAGCCTCGAAAAAGGCACGCGTCGATCCTGACTCGAAGAGTCACGAACCAGTCAATGGCTATGGCGCTTTGCCTGTTGCGCCAGCGCCCACCAATGGCCGCCAGCGCGAAGATGATGAAAGGAATGGGAACGATATATTGGCGGCAGCAGATGCGGAAGAGGAGGAGTTAGAAGAAGCTGCATCACCAGCATCCTCACAGCAGCTTGGAGAAGCCCAATCCGCATACTTTGCGACCTCAAGGCAGGCCGCACCTCTTGAAGGGTACACAGACCTCTACCTGGATACTATCAACCGGTCCGTGCTTGACTTCGATTTTGAGAAGCTTTGCTCTGTAACGCTTTCGAATATCAATGTTTACGCCTGTTTAGTCTGTGGCAAATACTATCAAGGCCGAGGACCTAAGTCGCATGCCTACTTCCATGCCCTCGAGGTGGGGCACCATGTCTATGTGAACATACAAACGAAGAAGGTGTATGTACTACCTGAAGGGTATGAAGTCAAAAGCAAGAGCTTAGAGGATATCAAGTTTGTCGTAGATCCGCAACTATCTAAAGACGAGGTCGGAAAACTCGACAAAGAAGCCAAGGATGCATGGGATCTGGGAGGGAAGAAGTACAGGCCTGGTATGATCTCTAAGTCTATGGGAAAGTACATAATTTGACCGCTGTGACAGGCTTCGTCGGTATGAATAATATTAAAGAGAACGACTATTTCAACGTGATTGTCCAAGCCCTGGCGCACATCCCACCTTTGCGGAACTTCTTCATGCTCGAAGACCTATCACAGAAGTCTGAGCTCGTACAACGCTTCTCGGTCCTCGTCCGCAAGATATGGAATACCCGAGCCTTCAAGACCCACGTCTCTCCGCACGAGCTGTTACAACAAATATCACGTCAATCCAACAAGCGATTCGATCTTCTCCACCAGTCCGATCCCGTTGATTTCCTCAGCTGGTTCCTCAACAACATGCACCTCGCCCTAGGCGGAAGTAAAACAAAACCCGGCACCAGCATCATCCATCGCGTATTCCAAGGCAAATTGAAAGTCGAAAGCCAACAAATCACCGCCAAAGCCGACGCTGGCGACCGCCTCCGCTTCGAAGAAGCCGCCGAAGTCCTCGTCGACACAACCCGTTACCTCATGCTCACCCTCGACCTCCCCGCCGCTCCGCTCTTCCAAGACGAACTCGATAAAAACATCATTCCCCAGGTCCCGCTCACCTCCATCCTCTCGAAATACGACGGACTCAAATCCCAAGAACACCTCAATACCCGCAAGCGCTACCGCCTCTTACACCCACTCCCGCCTTATTTACTCTTCCACATTAAACGCTTCTCGAAGAACAAATTCGTTGCAGAGCACAACCCCACCATCGTTACTTTCCCAACCCGCTCCCTTGACATGAGCCCTTACGTGCAGCCGGACCCAAAAATCCACTCGCCCGGTGAGCCGATTTGGTACGATTTGTGCGCGAACGTGACGCACGAGGCTGTGCGGACGAGAGATGACAGCGTGGAAGGGGAGGCGGAGCGGAAGGTGTGGAGGGTGCAGGTGCGGGATCGAGCGCGGGAGGAGTGGTTGGAGGTGCAGGATCTGTTTGTGGAGAGGGTGGCGACAGAGACGTTGTTTACAAAGGAGAGCTATCTAATGGTTTGGGAGAGGAGGAGGGAGGGGA
>JAABUO010009173.1_pt1 | contig 11086 bp, 16 predicted proteins | sample 5559291 | NCBI WGS metagenome assembly JAABUO01 (sample SAMN10711878, study PRJNA513372) | rock metagenome | isolation source: Antarctica rocks | place: Antarctica: Victoria Land, Finger Mt sud | reverse complement strand
GCGCTTATGCAGCTCAAACCTTGCAGGGGTGGCAGTACCGTGCCCGAGTTTTACGGCAAGCCTTCACCTTACTCAGCAGGGACAGGTTTCCTAGGAACTCCACCAGACCACCGTGAGGTAAGCCTATACTATAGTGCAGACTGCAGATGCACCTTCAACTAAAAATTTGATATGCTCTGAATCAACATTGTAGCATGTGCGCAGAGACTGGCAAAGCGCCCTGTATCCCCTCATGTGTTTGAGATTGATGGCAAAAGTTTTCACTACAAGATGCCAGTCAACGCAGTATCTTCAATCCTGAACAGAGCAACGGGATGTGCACTCACAGCAGGTCAGGCTTGCCTTGCCTGACTGTTGCCTGTGTTGCCTGCAATACCAAGCCTTTTATGCCAACACGTTGCAGAATTTGTGACTTTGAAAGTGGAGCGTGGCATGCTTATGTAACGGGCTTGTGCTGCAGGCATTGGTGCTGCTGGAGCCATTGCTCTCGTTGGTGACCTTCCAGCAACTCTTGATGCATTCAAAGCTTCATACCCACTGCTTGTATACCCAACAAAGGTTATTGTTGCATGGCCTCTTTGCTATCACTACCTAGGAGGTGTACGCCACATCATTTGGGATAAGCACAGCATGGGCAAGCAGGCTGAAAAGAAGAGTTATTTGGAGAATGAGGCTGTTGACAAGTCATCCAAGCTCATTTTGGGCACCAGCATCATTGCCACATTGGGCCTCACTGTCTTGCAACTATAGAGTGCTTGCAGACAATGTGAAGGTGTGGTTTTTGCAATTGTTTGATACTACTCAAAATTCAACATTTGCATCTGTGCAGATCACTCAATAGCGCTTTTGTGCGCTGCCTTCCCAACTGTACAAACATTATTGTCTATCCCTCTCACATGCATTAGTGCATGTGCATACGAGAATACCTGTTTGGGCTGTTGATTAATGTATATAATGCAAGCACAGGACTTTTGCAACTATACAACAACACCCTGAAAGACCTTATAAGAAACCATGCAGGATGCACGTGTCTTTGCCAACAGTTGTATCGTGACGGACAATATGCTGCAGTTGATTAGTTTGCATCGCAAGCTCGCTCCCGTGTGATAAGCATAATATGGACGAGTGACCTCAGTCTGGGACAGTGTGGAGCTCGTAGCTGATGTACTACTTACGGTAAGCAACCTGGCAACAATGCAGGCTGTGATCGTTCCATCAATCCCTGTTAAGATCTGATGCCTGGTCATTGCCTGCTTCAGAGCATGAAATCTGTTATCTGTTGTGCATTTTGCCTACTCTAAAGGAACAGATTCCTGAGCAGTCCTGAGGCTCAGCAAACCCTGTGCCAGACATGCATCTGCGTTATCATATCAAATCAGATGCTGCAACTATGCTTGTAACATGTCCATGCTGCTGGTGTAAGCGCCGCAATTGCTGATATGACCACACATGTCTGGCTGTACAGTCCAAGCAGCATGCTGCCAGTGCATGACCTTACACTGTTCCTTGACGATTTGCATGGTCTAGACTCTGACACAAGCATAGCAAGCTTGCAATGCATGTTCAACACAGACAGCTGCTATGTCTATGGATACCCACAGCATGCAGACCACTGCATTGGTAGAAATGAAGGCTGAGCCTCCTTAAAACTGCAGGATGTCAAGATGCCATACACCTGAACAATGCTAGGTCTAAACAGTGCACAGCACCGTGGTATTGGTAGCGTATCCATCATCTCATCTATGCAGCCTTAGACTTGGCCAAAGCTTCTCTTTGCACATATGATTTCAAGTTGACCATGGGAGCCAGCAACAAGATGGCCATCCCACAGGCAGCAAGCAGTGCTGTGAAGTATGCGTTCCATCCGTGGTTCTTGACAATGATGGACAGGGGGACACCAGCGTTGGCAGCGCCTGTACAACAAACAGTTGTCGTCACATCTCTTATTTTGCTTTGCATAGACAGTTCCTGCACAGTACCCTGTTTGTGGAGACAGCAGATTGCAGGCAAGCAAGGTATGCTGCTGAAACGTGATCGACATAAATGTGGTTGCTTATGTCGGCTCACCCAGGTATGCAATCCAGCCCAAGAATCCCTCTGATGCTCCCACAGATTCAGGGCCCACCAGCTCAGCACCGCACAGCCCGATCAACATCTGTGGGCCGTACAGGAAGAATCCAATCATGAAGACTGTTGCCCACTGCAACCATGGCAGAGTGGCAGGGACTGACCAGAAGGCTAGTAGCATGGCTGCCACACCCACTGTGTAACCAATCACAACCTGCAGTGGGACAAACAGGGATGGCATGCAAAGAATGTCAAGGAAGCTGAGATGTTCAATGAAGGCTTGCTTGCGCAGCCAATGAGCATGCAGTCAAAAGGCGCGCTAGCACGTGCCAGTTTACCACAGTCAATAGACAAGGAAAGTCATTCATGAGGGATGAGCTTGCCTGCACACGCTTGCCCACGTTGCCTCCCTTGGGGTTCTTTGCAATCAGAGCATCACTGATGCGACCTGCCAGAAGACTGCCAAACAATCCACCCAGCTCCATGCCTGATACACGGAAGGCAGCGCTTCCAGCATCTGCCACACCCTTAGCCTACATCATGGCACGACAGGCTTTTGCGCCATGTCATTTGGTAAGTATTGCCCAAAACAAGTGCTGATCACTGTTCAGCAATCTGAGCAATAACCTGCCTGCAGACTTAAAGGTTGAGGAGCATTGAGTTGCAGAGGGAAGCAGGACGTGTGAACTTGGATGAAAGTGTGCATTAAGCTGCAAATCTTTGCCAAAGAGAAGTTGGCTTGCAATCTGCAATTCATGGACAAGCAAAAAATTGATAGCCCTTACCTGCATAAGATAGAACACAAACCAGGAGGTGACACCTTGTCGCACTACATAGATGAAGAAGTACGTGAGGGCCATGCCCCAGATGTATGGGTTCTTCAGAACATTCTGTACTAGCAGTTGCAACAAAGACTCCTTCTGCTCTACGCCAGCTGCGTCCTTCTTCTGCAGGGCACACTGACAGCTAAGTAGAAGAGCGTGTTCTATCCAACAGCATCACTGAGCCTGGATTTGGCAAAAAAGTGTGCTCATAGTCTGCATGTACTGCACCTTGCTGGGCTTGACAATCTCAACAGGAGGGTATCCAATCTTTTCTGGCGAGTCCTTTACAGCAACCAGCAGAAGCAGACCAATGACCACACCCACTATGCCAGGCGCCCACATACCTGCAAAACATTCACGTGAATAGTCAAAAGTATGTATCACAATATGTGGCAGAAAGCCCAAGCGATCAAGCAAGCTGATGTACCATTGAGATATGCCTCAATGCAAGAACAGCTGCACATTTAAAACAACCACAATACAACAGCCTGTTCAATGCTTCAAAGCACATAAGTGACATCATCTTACCCCATTTCCAGCCGAAAGATCGAGCAGCACTTCCTGCCAAGATAGGCGCACCAAAACCTCCCAGGTTGTGAGCAATGTTCCACATGCCCCAGTAGGTGCCTCTCTCCTTGGTTGCAAACCAAGAGGTCAGGATGCGTGCACAGCATGGACCACCAAAGCCCTGCATATCGTAAATGTGTCAGCTTCCCCTGGGCATGCCTGCCAAACCAATGTTGCCAGGGATCAGCAGTGTTGGCAATACTGCTCATCACCTGTAGGACGCCATTGAGGGCCCAGAAGCTGCAGAACCAGACCATGGAGTGGCCAAACCCAAACAGGATGTTGACAATGGCAGTGGCCATCAGGCCACCAGCCAGCATGACCCGTGGTGAGGTTCTGGCACCCAGAACACCAGACAGAAATTTGCTGAACCCATAAGCTATGGGGAAGATAGATGTCATGGTGCCGACTTGGGTGATGTCCATCTTTAATGCTGGATCGGCTGTCATGACAGGTGCTGTATAGGTGAGACTGTTACGTGTCAGGTAATAGCAAGCGTACCTGCAAAGAGCAAAAGCAGCAACATGTGAGCTCAACAATCTGTAAACAAGACCTCTCCTCACAAAACTGACTCACCCAATCACAATGCCAACAAAAACAACCATTCTTCGCCGGACAAAGTCTTCAGGATATGCTGGAAGATCCTGCAATGACTGCTGAGGCGAGCCTGATGTTGCAGGATTGGATGACTCCTGCGGTATCAAGCCAATCAATCACATTCATACTGGTGAAGTGCGCATACTGGGTGAGGGTATCAAAACATGGTCTGGACCTGGGAGCCACTCCCGCTTAGCGGCTGGTGATCACTTGGATTGCCAACAGCACCCTTCACATCTGACTCGCCCTTGTTTGCATACGTCATTGTGTGGCGGGCTTTTCTCTGTTGAGCCTTAAGGCCTGCTTGGAGGCCTGAAGTATGCCTGTGGACGCAAGTTTATCAAGGTCATGACAGCAGGGCAGATACATGTTTGAACATACTGCATCAACTGGTGGGTCCTACCTGTTGCACAGAGGCTTCAAAAGGCTCTGAGGACAGCTGTACCCTGGGACTCGGCATACGCGTTGGGCACAGGCAGGTTTGCTTGGCCTGAAACATGTTGTGCCTGACGCCCAGGAAGTCATGACTCTGCAGGGTCAGTCACACTATTCAGTGAAGAAGTGCTCAAGGCCAAACTGACAAACCTCAGGGTGTCTGACCAATCCTGAGCACTGGCAACTTGACAGATCTGCAAAGTCGTTCTACACTAATCTGTCGTTTATCTGGACAGCCAAAAGTTCTCAGTCAAAGCGCTCCCTGATGGTGTATCAGCCGGGTGCAGGTCAATCAGCTGATTGATTTTGAACTTGGTCATCAAAGTCTGAGACTGTGGGTGATACCAAGCATACATGTACATGATGCCGTATGGCACGTTGCTTATGACCATTGCTTACGTACGCTGAATAAAACGCGCGGTTCCCACGCATATGGTTGAAAGGTGGAGAGGGGAATCCCGCCCGTAGCTCACCTGACGTTCCCAGACCGAGCGACTGTTCTGGTGGTCCTCAGTGCCACCACGCAACCAGCGTAAGCAGTCCTGCCCGGAGCTGACTGCAGGGTGTGCGACGGTACCACTATCGCGTATGAGCGCTCCAGACCGGATCACTTTGGCTCAACAGAGTCAAAGCAGCTTCCTCTTCTTCATGCCAATAAAGTCATTGCCGCCCTGACAGTTTACACATCAACCTGGCAAATTCATGCCTGCACCTGTATGTGCATGTCCATGCTGTGAGTCCAGCATACTGACAGGCACGGTATACGTACCGCATCATGAGAAGGGTCAAGCTGGCTAGCGGTGGTATACCTTACAAAAAGCCAAGACTTCCTGTCTGTGTTGACATGCATATGCAACGTTACGATACTGATCATTAATCATTCAGGACAGCTGTAGACGAGGCCTCTGTCACAATACATAGTCACGTTTACATAGCTTTAGAGCAAAATTGCAGTCACAAATCAGTCCACAAATGCCTCACAGCCTCCTTCATAATCCCTATCATATGAATGCATGCAGTATCTATATTTCTACTTCACATTGCATACTTAATCTACAGCGCAGGTTTGCTTGATGTGCTTCATCAAGTCACGATTCATTTGCTAGCAGGTTTCAGTAAACTTCTGAGATTGGGTCCAGGGCAGAAGCCTTCATGTACTTGTCACCACACCTGACGCTGCCCTCAAGTAAGCTATCAAGACGTTCATAAGAGCTGGCTCCATGCCAAGAGCCTCCCCCACTCAATCTGTCATCAAACTGATCAAGGCTGTCTGCACTGCTGCTGCGCAGCATTTTCAGGAAGCTTGCAAATGACAAGCCTTCATGCATGCTTTGCTCACGCTTCTGCGCCTCTTGCATGGCTTGCTGTAGGGCTGCTTGCACCTACATCAATCACAGCAGAATAAGTGCCGCATTGGCCCATGTCCAGTGGGCCAAAATTAGCATGTAGACACGCACTAATCATGTGCTGACTGTTATGTGTCATGATAGAACATTCACAGCACTGCAAAAGTGACATTGAGCACTCATGAGAGCAAAAAAATGCACCTCTGACGGTGGCAGTTTAGAGCGTAGGCACTCCACTATCTGCTCATATGCTATAACACCGTCTGCATCTGTGTCAAAGCTTTGGAAGACTTTGTGCACAGATGCCAGCCACTGCTCAGCGTGATTCTGCTGCGTTGCCTGCCAGTCCATCTGACTTGCTGCCAACTGGCTCCTGGCGACCTGGCCAGTGTGTGCAGTGTCAACCTGATCCAGCAGCTGCTCAATCTCATCAACCTCCAGCTTGTATCCTGAAGTTGAGACACAGCTTGAGAATGACTGTCCAAAATCTGCAGTCCCAACACTGCCTTGGTGCCGGCACCATGCAAGTCGACATCAGTCAGATGTAACATAGGCCTGAATCCGCAGTCCAGACACCACATAGACATTAGTCAGATGCAGCACAAGGAGGATGCAGTCTTGGACTTCTCAGGCTAGTTGGCTAAAGGGTACTGTGATTGCCTGTACCAGCAATGAGGCTCTCTTGACACTTTGTCTGAAGCCACTTGCCAACAATATGCCTGGTGCATTGCGTTGCATTGCATCAGAAGCCCCACCTAGACGCTGGAAACCGGCTGCAAGCTTGTGTCTGTCCACCGCCTCATCCTCAAAGTCCAGGCTTGTGAAAAGCCTTTGCAGCGGTGACTCTGTGGGCAGGGTGATGAGAGGCCTTGCTCGGCTGTCAATGGGGCAGGACACAGCTGGGCTTGCTGCATGGCCAGCAGCCAGCAATTCCTCTGCAATGTGCTGGTAGATGGTGCGCTTGAACAGACTGCTTGCCGCAAAGCGCTGCACACATAGCATACAGCATTGATAATCTGGTGATTCAGAGAGCAAAAAACACAGGGCAGCCAAACTGACAATTTGCCAGTCTTAATTAGCACCACAAACTGGCAAGCTACATTGTACTGCAGGGGTCCAAAGAATTGCCTCAGGCAAATGTCACTGTGCCAGCCATGTTTAAGGGAAGTACCTGAATACGCTGGACAACAGATCTGTGAAGGGGCTGCCCTTGAGAGCGCTCCTCGGCTTTGCCCTTCAGCCAGGGGTGCTGAAGGGCCTCCTTAGCTGTGGGCCTCAAGGTAGGGTCCCTGTTCAGCAAGCTGCCCACAAAGTCCTTTGCCTCATCACTGATGCCTGCCCAGCAGCTTCTGTTGAAGTTGACTCTGCTCGATAAAATGGAACCCCTGTAAAATCAAACCAAGGAGACACCTTGTGTTTGCTTGTGCAACCACTACAGTGTGTCTGTGTAAGCTTTACACAGATTGGCATGAAACTGACCAGATTTTGGCAACGCTTGGCTTGAAGGGGTTCTGCTTGTCATCAAAAGGGAACTGCCCAGTCAGCAGTTGATATGTCATGACACCAGCACTCCAAACATCTGATGCTGGGAGCACTTCTGAGCTGAGCACTTCGGGTGCCATGTACCTGTACATTCTGTGACACATCGTCAAGATGGCTGAAGAAAAAACCCAGCAAGCACTTGTGTGGTGGTTGGAGTGAGCTTGTGTATGAGCGCTGCGTACCATGGGGTGCCTTCCAGGCCCAAGTCAGACCTTGGTTCACTGGCTGACAGAAAGGTCACAGCTAGACCAAAGTCCACAGCTTTTAGTGGCGCCTTGTCGTGGTCACTCACTAGCATAAAGTTACCTGCAGGGGTCAGCACATGTACATGTCACAACACAAGGATAACAAAAGTACAAGCATTGCTCATCAACGCGCTGAAATATGGCTGAATTTTTAAGGTACCTGGTTTCACATCCCTGTGCAGAATGTGGTTTGAGTGACACTGAGTCAAAGTTCGCAGAACAGATCTCATATAGCTCGCAACCTGCAGGTGTCAGTCAAAACCTGAAACCACTGTTGCAGGTTGCTAAATATTCAGCTCTACTCAGCAGTTGCATACCGTCCTCTCACTGTAGTGTCTGGTCCCAATACGATGTGCAAGCTCGCCACCCTTGCAGTACTCAAGCAGCAAGTGGACGTGCGTGCCATCCTCGTACACCTCCTCAAGGCAGGCAACGTTGAGACTGCCCCTAAGCTGCTGCAAGACTCTGACCTCCCGCTTGATCGCTTCAATATGTTCTGCTGTCTTCGCTTGTGTAGCGCTTGATCCCGCTGATTTTGGAATACTTTTGCATGCAAGTACTTTGTGCGTGAATCTGTCTTGAGCCATATACACAATCGCATTGCCCCCGGAACCAAGTTGTTGTCCTATGTCGTATCGCCTGCTGAGCTGACGCGAGTATCCAAGGTCAGGACTGCACATTGTGGTTGGCCCTTCTCGCGTCGGGATCTCATGTGCAGAACCATGCTGCTGTTGCGGTGCAGTATTGGACTGTGGAGTTATATCTCTACATACAGCTGCACATGGCCTGTTGACTTTTGTGGTACGAGTCCTTGAGCGAGGGCCGCCAAGTAACGCGGCCCACAGCCGATTCGTATAGACAGCGGTGCCGCGCACCGTCGTATCGCTCATGGCAGGCGCCCTCTTTTTGATATCCAATGTGCGCTGGAACGTGCAACGGGGAATCGAGTAACCCGTACCTGCAGCTGACAAGGAAGGCACAGTCAGGCTTAGTCAGCTGTGACTAAGACATCCTTCGCAAAGCCAAATGCAATACTGCAGATCCAAGCGCGACGGTGCGTGCGGAAGCTTGTACAAGTCATGTATTGACACCAATCAGAACCCTGCAACGCTGCATTGTGAGGTTCTGTAGAACATGCCGAACAGCCTGTTCCTCTGAATCGAAACTGATCAGTGCCATCCAGTGCAAGCTTGTGCATCTGAGCAGGCACGAACGCGAGTTGACTTGCTCTGACTGTGTTCACGTGCGCAACGGTGGTGTCTTGGAGCTACTGGCATCTGCAGAAGATGCAGGCTATCAAGGAGTCTATACAAGGCTTACAGAAAAGAGCTCCAACGGCAGCTGCAAAGCCTTTACCAAAACGACACAAAGCTTTGAAGCCTGCAGTCGCCGACAAATTGGGCAACGCGTCCGATGACATAGATATAGAGGACATTGCCTCTTTCACCGCACAGGAGACAATACAGGCGAAGCTCTGCACTTCCCTTTTGCTAGCAGCTTCTGTGCTAAAAAGTTGCGCACATCTTGTCTTGGCCACAACCATTTGTTCAGTCTACTGGTACAAGGATTCTGGTACAAGGATCCTGAAGAAATCACTCATTGCCTCTTGCTTTTGCCAGATTCGGCAGGAGCTGCTTGCTTGGTATGACAAGCACCACCGCGTACTGCCCTGGAGGCGCAACCCACACTCACTGAGACAACCAGAAAGTGATGACAAGTATCACAGTGCTGCGCTGGATATGCCTCAACAACAGTTTGCATATTGTGTTTGGGTCTGTGAAGTCATGTCACAGCAGACACAGGTTTCCAGGGTTGCAGAATATTTCGCACGTTGGATCCAGAAGTGGCCAACCGTTCAGGTGACACCTGTCATTCAGACCAAGGCCTGCAACGCTTGTCACCCAAGGTGCAAATGTCTGCCTGCAGACCAGCCAAGCCAGCAGGGTCTGACTGTGATATACATACAGCATTAGGTGGATCAAATGGCGTGCAGGATCTTGCAAATGCCACCCAGGAGGAGGTGAATGATATGTGGGCTGGTCTTGGTTATTACAGGAGAGCCCGTTTGTTGCTAGAAGGCGCACAGCACATTCAGACAGTCCTCTCTGGGCAGATGCCATTGACCGCTACTGAGCTGCAAAAGATTCCAGGTAAAATTTGGGCTTGCGTCAGCCAGTATTGCACATACAGAGTGTAAACGTGACGTCTTTCCCTGAATGGACTTGAGCTCTGCCAGGCTTCAGTCTGTTCCAAAAGTTGAACCCTGACACAACCATGCATTCTAGTAAATTGAGTAGATGAAGACTGTCTAGTTGCACTGTGATGTGTCAGATTTTGGATTTACACATACACATACACATGTGTAAATCAGTCACCTACAGCTCATTCAACCAGCAAAACACCAGCACATCCAAGCAATCTGTCATGATGTTTATCAAGTAATTTCACTAAAATTTCTGCCTTGAGACACACCCAACACATTCCGCTGCTTGAAGGCATAGGTCCATACACGGGGAACGCTATTGCCTCAATTGGTGGCAATCAGTGTGTGGCAGTTGTTGATGCAAATGTGGTGCGGGTACTGGCCAGGCTGCGCAGACTAAGTGGAGATCAGAAAAGCAGTGGCATGGTGAAGTTGAACACTCGGTTGGCTGATGCCCTGGTTGATTCAGTCAGACCTGGCTGCTTCAATCAGGTACTCCATCTTTATTTTGCTGTGAGCAATGTCCATACTCATGGTGCTTGAGCAGCTTCAATGCCCAGCATCAAGACTGGTTCAGTCTCACAAAGCGGCATTTCTTGCATCGGCCACGCTGTTGACGCATGCATGACATTCAGTTCCTTTTTTCATATAGAAAGTTTGCAACTTGCACAGTCTATAGTGTTTACACTTCGCTGACAAGCAGCCTACACATCAGCATGTTTTTGAGCTTGCTGAATGGCACAAGGTTTGTCAACAAGATGGTCAAAGGCGCTATCATGTCTGCACGGGATGTAGTACATTGTCAGACTGCTGATGCAGGCCATGATGGAGCTAGGAGCATGCACATGCACTGTTCACCAGCCTCCAGCTTGTGGAGCCTGCCCCATCCAAATGCACTGCCAGGCCTATAGGGATATGCAGCAGTTCATTTCTCAGGGCGGTGATGTGACTCAGACTGATGCACCTGTGGTTACACAATACCCATCCAAGGTCAGTGGCTCCTTGTGTTTGCTCTCATTGCACAGGCTTGCAAAAGCTTGGACACATTGCCTAGTATCAACTGACTGCTCACAGAAAGTTGCTATAGAGCTGGAACTCTCTGACTCCCACTGCAATCACATAGATTGCTGATGCTGATCGTCATTGCTTTATACTTCCACAGGCTGTCAAGGCTCCAAGGCGTAAGGAAGATGTTGCAGTTTGCGTCGTCCAGTTGCTTCCACACAAGACCATTGAAAGCAATGACAGCCTGTATCTCCT
>JAABUO010009171.1_pt1 | contig 11088 bp, 8 predicted proteins | sample 5559291 | NCBI WGS metagenome assembly JAABUO01 (sample SAMN10711878, study PRJNA513372) | rock metagenome | isolation source: Antarctica rocks | place: Antarctica: Victoria Land, Finger Mt sud | reverse complement strand
ACGTTGTGACTGTCTTCTGTGACGACAACAAAAAGTATTTGACGACGGATTTGCTGCGAGACGAACCCGTCAAGCCAAGCTATCGTTCGCCTCGAATCGAGCTGCTTGGCTTTCATAGCCATGCGCGTTGTTTCTAGCTCGATGTAGCAGGGCTCTTCCGCCTTCTGGTTGTCATTCCCGAAGGGAATCTGCGTCTGTTCTTCAGGAATGACGAGGATGATCCCTTCAGGGATTCGTTTCCAGCTCACACGGCAGAAAGAGGCTGAAGACAGTGCCGTGACGTGCGGCATCTGTGCTGGAGCGAACGCGCAGGCGTCCATGATGTCGGTCGACGATGCCGCTCGAAATCCAAAGCCCCAGCCCGGTTCCATTCATCTCCTTGGTGGTGAAGAACGGCTCGAAAATTCGGGCAGCGATCTCTGCGGACATACCATGTCCAGTATCGGCAACCGTAAGGCATATTCCGGCCTGTCCGGTCGGCGAACCATATTTCATCAGGTGAGCCCGCACCATCAACCGTCCTCCATTGCGCATCGCGTCGATGGCGTTGGCGATCAGGTTATTGAGCACCTGGCGGATGTCGTTTTCAAAGCACAGGACCTTCTCGTCCGTGGAGTAACGCACGTCCAGTTGAATGCCGGAGTTATTAAGACGACCTGTGTAAAGGCGTAAAACCGCATCCACCAACTCGGAGGGAGTGACGCGTGTGCGTGCTACCGATTGCCGGTGGAATCGGAGCGACTGCGTGGCGATCTGCGAAACGCGCGAAACCTCCGCCGACGCCATATTGACGTAGACCCGGAGATCGTCTGGCAACTTCGGATCGTTGACGATCAGGTAAAGCAGATTGGTGATCGCTTCAAGCGGGTTGTTGATCTCGTGCGAAATTGAACTGGCAAGCCTGCCGACTGCTGCAAGCTTCTCGCTCTGGATCAGCGCAGCTTCAGCGCGACGCTGCTGCGTGATTTCAATCGTGGCATTCAGAATGCTCCGGACGGAACCATCTTCGGCAAACACGGGGAGATAGTTCACCTTCCAGGCACGACGAACGCCGGGCATGGATGGCAACTCGCCTTCAACGAGATGGTCGCGTATGGATTCTCCCTTGGCTACCCTCTTGAATAACTCAATCACTTGCGGGATGGGTGCGATGGTCTCGAGCTTTTCGCCAAGGATCTTTTCTTTAGGCAAGCCGATGATTGCTGCTTCAGCTTCGTTCAGACTTAGAAAGCGGAACTCGACAGGATCCAACAAAGCAAGCCCGACAGGCGTGCTCTGGAAAATAGCTTCGATCTCAGCGTTGCGCTTCTCAGTTTCGGCTTTCTCGGCCTGCAGGGCAAAGGTGTAGGTCTTCTCCTCATGGATGTCGTTGCCGACGCCAAGCCAGTGCAGAATGTTCCCGCTTGCATCGCGTACAGGCGCCGCACGCAAGCGCCAGTGACGATATTCCTGCGTAGGAGCGCGCAGGATTCTGGCTTCGATGTCGTAGAGATCTCCTGTGTTGACCGAGTGAGTCCAGATTTTGACTATGCGGTCGCGATCCTCTGGATGGAAGCCCTCAAGCCATCCCAATCCGCTCAGATTGTCAGCGTCGAGCCCGATGTAGGCAAGGAAGCCGTGATTTGCATAGGTAATATTTCCGGCCGGATCTCCCATCCAGATGGCCTGAGGGTTCAGGTCGGCAAGCACACGATAACGCTCTTCGCTGGCGGCGAGCGCCTGCTCCTGCTTCTTACGCTCGGTGATATCGGCGAAGAAGACAATGATGCCATCGCTGCTGGGCCGCGCGCGAACGCTGAACCATAAATTCAGCGGCTCCGGATAGAATGCTTCGAATTCTCCGGGAATCTGCTCATCCATTGCGCGATGGTAGAACTCCCAGAACTTGCCGGTTCGCGCGGCGGGGAACTCATCCCAGATATTCTTGCCCAGCAACCTGTCGTCAGGGTCAACGATCGCTTTGGCATTGCCGTTCAAAAAGCTGAAGGTCCAGTCGCGTGCCAAGCCGAGCACACCGTCTGAGGTGACCTCCATCGCCTGCGCCAGGCGCTCCTTCGCGGTGCTTTCCTGTCGTATGCGGCGTTCTTCTTCGGTAACGTCCCGGAAGCAGGCTGCGAGCCCCTCATCCGTCTTGATGAAGCGGACCTGGTAGTAGCTGCGGGAACGCGGGCAGAAAAGCTCGAAGTCAATGGGTCTGCCGGATTCCACAAACTCCCGGAAGTGACAAGTTGCATCCTGGTCGAGATCGGGAAAGATCTCCCAGAAATTCTTTTCATAGGAAGTGGAAGGATCCAGATGAAAAATGCGGATTGCCTCAGCATTGGCGTAGGTCAGTTGCCAAGTGCGATTCAGGCAAAGGATGGCGTCCGGCAAAGTGTCCAGCAGACCGATCAGGCGGTCACGCGCAGTCGTGTCCGGCGGCGTTGCCGCCGAAGTGTGTCCCGCAGGTGAGGGAAGGAGTGTCATGGGGAAGTTGCAAACCTGATTGCTTGCAGTCTAAAGCGATCTTACAGAGGATGTAGATAACGGGGAACAGCAAGAACAAACGCAGATTCCCTTCGGGAATGACAACCAGAACACGAAAAACCCTTTCTACATCCACTGATTACCTTGTCAACCGATTTCCCATTCCTCTAAAGTCGCCATCCTGAACGTAGTGAAGAGCCTGCCCTGTAAGGGATCTCTGTATTCGCTGAACGCCGCAAGGCTGTACACCATGACAAATCAGTTCTAACGCGATTTTACGCGAGTCTCAGGAAAAAACTTATTGCTCCGGCTCAGAAGCTTCGGTTGACCACCGCGCTTCAAGAACCTGAATTCTCTGCTCCAGGCGCTCGATCGCTTCGCGCAGAGAACGTACTTCCTCGTCCGGTACAGGAGCCTGCTGCGTGGCAGCCAGAGGGAGTGGCGTGTCTGGCTGATCGCCCAGACGCTGAGTGCTCAGACGCTGATCGCCCAGGCAATGACGAAATCGTACCTCGCGCGAACCGGGTGCGCGCTCAATGGGCGCGACGACCGGCAGAGGGCGACTCCCAAGCCGGTCGAGCGTAGCCTGTACCTGCGCCAGATCGTCAAAGGCGAACAGACGTTCGGCGCGGCTGCGCAACTCGCCAGGGGTCTGCGGACCGCGCAGTAGCAGCAGGCACAGTACCGCCGTCTCATCGCGGCGCAGGTTCAGCACGGTGCGGATGCGATGCTCAAAGCGAGCCACCCGTCCTTCGCCACGTGCCGGTACGACCAGGCAAGCTACTTCAAGCGTATACAGGGCGGCACGCACCTGCTCCTCGGACAGATCCAGGACCGGGTCGCGGCTGGAGCGCTGATTACAAGCGGCGAGCAGCGCATTCAACGACAGCGGATACGCCTCAGGTGTAGACATCTCCTTCTCCATCAGCGCTCCCAGGACTCGTTGGCTGGCTGGGTCGAGCGAAAGCGGTGCGGCCGGTTGCGGCGCGGTCGAATCATCAGAGTGCATCGTTGTACGGTACCGGATTTGTGTTGTCTGGTGCTGGACACGCCATTACGGAGATTCGCAGCACGGAGATTCGCAGCAGGCACCTGCGGGCCGTAGAATGAAGAAGCCGAATAGCAATAGGTTTGATTGATAGCGATTCGCATGCTGCCTGCGGCGACGAACGCTTTGTTTAGGGAATTCGATTGGCCAGGGAGTCTTAATTTGAACTTGCCGTCTTGGAAGGAACTCTTTACCCGTGCAGCCATCGCCGCAGGTATTTTGGCGGGACCGCTGGGCATCAGCGCGAACGCGGCCGCTGCGAAGGCTCCGGATGCGGTTGCGGTCAAGCTCCCGAGCACCATGGCCCGCGGAGTCGCTGCACTGTCTGGCCGAGTCTACCGTCTACACATGCATGAGCTGCATACGGGCGAGAGCATAGACCTTGTCTATCGGGTGGGCGGTGAGTATGTGCCCGGTGCGGTTGCTAAGCTCAATTACTTTCTGCGCGACCATCGCACGAACCAGGTTAGCCACTACGATGTGCGGGAGTTCGATCTGCTGAACTCGGTGATGGCGAAGCTTGGTCGCCCGGATGGGTTGATCGACGTGGTCTGCGGCTTTCGCTCCCCTTGGAGCAACAGCTACCTGCGCACACGGGCTGCGGTGACCGGCGTCGCGCTCCACAGTCAGCATATGCTGGCGAAGGCGATTGATATCCGGGTGCCGGGGGTTTCGACCAGCAGGCTGCGTGACGTTGCATTGTCGCTGCACGAAGGTGGCGTGGGCTACTATCCGGTATCGCAGTTTGTGCATGTGGATGTGGGGCCGGTGCGCCGGTGGACGTTTGCGGGCGCGGGCGACTAAGCGTTTGCGGCGCGGCTAAAATAACGTTCATGCTTCCCAGCGAACAGGATCGCCTCGTCGTTGTGCTGGTGCGCGCACGCAATCCTTCGAACATCGGCGCAGTTGCGCGCGCGATGCACGACCTCGGCTTTGCCGATCTGCGCGTTGTGAATGAGTTTCCGGTACCGTTCGCGGCGGCGAAGTCGGCCGTGGACGCGGCGTCCGTTCTGCACGCAGCCAAAGAGGTTGGTTCGGTTGCGGAGGCGGTGGCGGACTGCACGCTGGTGCTGGGTACGTCTGCGGTGGGCGAACGTGTGCTCGACCACCCGCTGTATGCGCTGGCCGATGCTGGCGAGAGGATTGCCCAGACGCTTGGCGGCGAGGAGACGGCGCGTGTGGCGCTTCTGTTCGGGTCAGAAAAGACGGGTCTATCGAACGAAGAACTGAGCCACTGCCACGCGCTGCTGACTATCCCGATGAATCCACGCTCTGGGGACCGGCACCTTTCTATGAACCTGGGTCAGGCGGTTGCCGTGTGCCTGTATGAGCTGGTGAGGCGACGGGACGCAGGCACAGGTTCGAAGGGCGAAGTGCCGCTGATTGTTGAAGACGAGGCTGCGCTCGCGGGAGATCTGGAACGTCTGACCGCGCTGTTAGGCGAGGCTTTCGAGCGTTCCGGATACAACCGGCGACACCCTGCGAATGCGCGAGCGGCTAATGTACGCAGGCTGGCGCGACGCATGGCGCTGAGCCGCACCGATGCGGCTGTGTGGTCTGGCGTTCTGCGGCAGATGCTGCATGCACTGAATCGGAACGACGGCTGATTGCCTCTGCCCCTCTGCCCATGCCCTTTTGTTGTCATTCCCGCAGGGAATCTGCGTCTGCTCTTTTCCGAACTGAACCCACCGTGTGCAGCTCCCCGAAAGTGCTCCCCAGGTATACCCGCAACTTTTGCATCCAGAGACTTTAGTCATCCAAAGTGGACTCCCACAGATCCAGGTCCAGACCTAACCCTTTACCAATCAAGAGTTTGATACCAAGAGTACGGGGGGGGTAGCTCACGTTGGAGCAGAGGCGACGCAGGTCCGTTTGGGAATGAAAAGGCAAGAGCCAAACGCAGATTCCCTTCGGGAATGACAACAAAAAGGCAGAGGCAAGCGCAACAAAGGCAGAGGCAGGCGCAACACAAGGGCAGAGGCAGGCAACAAAGGGCCGAGGCGCAACACGGTCAGGCTACCCCGCAGCCAGCCGCACGAGGCGCAAATGTAAACTGGCTGCAACATACGAGTGGCGTTTAATCAGCGCCTACGACGTTGGAGACGCCCTGCATGTTTATCGTTCGTCCATTTGCCCGGCTGTTTGCCGGTTCTCTTGTTCTTCTTCCTGCCGCCTGTCTGCTTGCGCTTATTCCGGCTTCCCTGGCCCAGTCTGCTGCGGTTGAAGCGCACACGCCGCGTGTTTATACCGATGCCGACTACCGGCAGGCCGAGAAGTTTATGCCCTACAACGTCGATCCGCTCGTTCTGCACGGCGTAAAGGATCCACGCTGGATGCCGGACGGCCGCATGATCTACCGGGACACGGGAGTGAACGGCAACACCTTCATGGTGGTGAATCCGCTGACCGGATTGAAGACGCAGGCGTTCGATCAGGAAAAGCTGGCCGCAGCACTGGCGCCCTTCAATCCGGCGAAGGATGCGATTGAGGCCTTTCACCTCCCGATCGATGACATCGACCTTGCCAGCGATGGGAAGGTAACGGTCGGGATTTTTGGCAAGCGGGTGGAGTGCGATCTGAAGGCCACGCCGGGCGTGTGCAAGGAGGTCGCGCAGACGGGTCCGCCGTCCGGCAAACATAAGCACTCTGAGAGTGGCGGCGGTGTGGATGTTTCGCCCGATAAGTCCAAGGCAGCGTTCATCCGGGATTGGAATCTGTGGGTGCGCGACACGGCTACGGGAAAGGAGACGCAGTTGACCACGGATGGTGTGCCCAACTTTGGCTACGCGACCGATAACGCCGGATGGACGCATTCGGACAATCCCATCCTGGTGTGGAGTCCGGATTCGAAACGGATTGCCACGTTCCAGCAGGATCAGCGCAAGACGGGCGAGATATATCTCACGAACGTCACGTCCGGGCATCCGCACCTGACCGTGCTCAAGTATCCTCTGGTGGGCGATAAAGACGTGACCATGATCGAGCGCGTGGTCATCGACCTGAGCAATCTGAAGAAGCCGGTGGTGCGGTTGAAGATGCCGCCCGACCAGCACCGTTCGACCTTGTGCGATGACGTGTCGTGCGCGGGAGGACATGGGTGGGACGATGTCGAGTGGTCGGCCGACTCGCAGACGCTGGCGTTTGTGAGTACCAGCCGCGACCACAAGCAGGAGTGGATGCGGCTCGCGAACCCAAAGACGGGCGTGGTGAAGGACGTGATGGGCGAGACCGCCAAGGACTTCTTCGAGAGCGGCAATGACAAGGTGAACTGGCACTATTTGTCGAGCTCGAACGAACTGCTGTGGTTCTCGGAGCGGACGGGCTGGGGACATCTTTATCTCTACGACCTGGCCACCGGCAAGCTAAAAAATCAGATCACGAGCGGCGATTGGAACGTGACGCAGGTGCTCGGGGTTGATGAGCAGGCGCAGGTGATTTACTTTCTGGGTGTGGGACGCGAGCGCGGTGTGGATCCCTACTATCCCGGCTATTACAGCGTTCATTACGATGGCAGCGGCTTACGCCTGCTGACGCCAGAGCTGATGGATCACGAGATTACGCCGCGTCCGGATAACGCTTATTTTGTCGACAGCTTTTCAACGCCGGTTGATCCGCAGGTCACCGTGCTGCGCGACCGCACGGGAAAGATTGTTGCCAATGTTGCGCGCGAAAATATCAGCCGATTGAAGGCAACGGGGTGGATTCCTCCGGTGCAGATCATGGTGAAGGCGCGCGACAACCAGACGAATTTGTATGGCTTCCTGTTCCGGCCGACCAACTTCACCACCGACGGACACTACCCGATCATCAACCATGTGTACCCGGGGCCGCAGACGGGCTCGTGCGGGGCCAGGACGTTTTCCGCGGCCCATGGCGACATGCAGTCGCTGGCCGAGCTTGGCTTCATCGTGGTGTGCATCGACGGGATGGGAACACCGTTCCGGTCAAAGGCGTTCCATGCGTTCTACGCGACGAATCTTGGAGATGACACGATTCCAGATCAGATTGCGGGCATGAAGACGCTCGCCGAGCGCTACCCGTGGATTGAGCTCGACAAGTCGGGAATGTATGGACACTCCGGGGGCGGCAATGCGACTGCTTCGGCTATGTTCCACTTTCCGGATTTCTTCAAGGTGGGGATTGCGGAGAGTGGAAACCATGACAACCGCAATTATGAGGACGACTGGGCGGAAAAATGGGCGGGGCTGCTGGTGAAAAATCCTGACGGCACGTCGAACTACGATTCGCAGGCGAATGAAGCGTATGCGAAAAACCTGAAGGGGCATTTACTGCTGGCGCATGGAACGATGGACGACAACGTTCCGGAGACGAATACGCTGCTGGTGGTGGACGCGCTGATCAAGGCGAATAAGGATTTCGATCTGCTGCTGTTTCCGAATGAGCACCACGGGTACGGCGAAGGCGCGCAGTATATGACGCGGCGGCGCTGGGATTATTTTGTTCGCTATCTTGCAGGAGATACTCCGCCGCATGAGTACCTGATGAAAGACCCGAAGGATGTGAAGCGAATTTTGGAAGGGCCGGGGGATGTGGATTGGGATGCGGGTGTTGGGCCTCGGTGAGGTAAAGGCAAACGGCAAACGCAGATTCCCTTCGGGAATGACAAACATAGGGGCCAACGGCAACGGCAAACGCAACGGCAACGGCAACCGCGACGACAACGGCTGCTGCTGAGCTTCCAACTGCAATGCCAACGCGCCCGCAGAGTGAGCGGGCGCGTTGGCAGATGGGCTGTAACTATTGCTTGATGGGCGTAGCTACTGCACGATGGAGCCGTCGGCGTTGGTGACTGGGTGACTATTTTCGCCAGCGGGACCCGTGGTGACGGCCCAGCCTTTCTCGAAGTCGGTCAGGGTGGCGACTGCGGCGACCGGCCCGGCCATGTTTTGCTGGATTTGCGGAAAGGCGTTCTGAGTTTCTGGGGCGGAGGCCCAGCCCGGCGCGCCTGATAGAGCGACGTGGTAGTTGACGGTGGTGGTTGCGCCGGGCTTGTCGGTGGTGGGCGTATTGCTGTCCACCGAGCTGACCTGCCAGTGGCCATAGCAGAAGTTCCCGAATCCGGGCTGCTGGGTGTCGGCTGTCCACGCCGCTCGTCCGTTGGCGGAGAGATCGTAGTTGGTTACCTGCTTCGAGAGCACGATGAGCTTCTGCTTCTCAGCTGTGGTGCGGGTCAGCAGGCCCTGGTCAAAGAGCGCGTCGTACTGGGTTGTGTCGGGGTTGCCCTTGGTATCCACCTGGACGGGGAACTGCTTGGGCGCATGCCAGAGACAGGCTGGGCGGGTCAGGTAGTAATTGTCGATTGCTGTCTTGAAGTTCGGTGTGCTGTCGGCAGACTTCTTGCAGCCAGCGAAGGTGAGCAGCGACCCGCAGGCAAGCGCAAGGGCAATCTTATTGGCGTTCATGAATTCTCCTTCTTTCTCGCTTTGTTGGGATGCGAAATAAGGTTTGGTGTTATCGCACCTGTGTACCGCTCGGCGACGTTAGCCAATACAGGGATCCTTCACTGCGTTGGGAACCTGTTCTGAGCGGAGAAGATTACTCGAATTTGCTGACGCGGTTCAGGCCATTGAAGGCCGCGACCTTGTAGCACTCCGCGAGTGTCGGGTAGTTGAAGACGGTCTCGACGAAGTAGTCGAGCTTGCCCCCGAGGGCCATGACGGCCTGTCCGATGTGGACCAGCTCACTGGCGCCTTCACCGATGATGTGCACGCCGAGCAGGGTGTGGTTGACGCGGTGGAAGATGAGCTTGAGGCGGCCGGTGGTGTCGCCGCGAATCTGCCCGCGTGCGATCTCACGATAGTAGGCTACGCCGACTTCGTAAGGCACGTCTTCTTCGGTCAGCTGCTCTTCAGTCTTGCCGAGGAAGCTGATCTCGGGGATGGTCCAGATGCCGTAGGGGTAGAAGCTGGGGTTTGAGAGCACGGTCTCGTCGCCGAAAGCGCGCGCCGATGCGATGCGGCCCTGCTCCATCGAGACTGATGCCAGAGAAGGGAAGCCGATCACGTCTCCGACCGCGTAGATGTTGGGCATCTTGGTCTCAAAGTCTTTGTCGACCGGGATGCGTCCGCGCGCGTCGGATTCGATGCCGACGGCACCGAGGTTCAGTTCGTCAACATTGCCCTGGCGGCCGACGGCGTAAAGCAGAGCATCGCCCTGAAGCTTCTTCTTCGATTCGAGGTTGGCGACGACAGAGCCATCGGGCTGCTCTTCGACGCTTTCCACTTCTTCGTTCATGCGCATGGTGACGCGCGAATCGCGCAGATGATAGCTGAGCGCTTCGACGATCTCCTGGTCTGCGAACTCGAGCAGACGGGGGCGGCGCTCGATCAAGGTGACGCGCACGCCCAGCGCGGAGAACATGCAGGTGTACTCGACGCCAATGACACCACCGCCGACCACGATCATGGTCTTGGGCAGGTTGGTCATTTCGAGGATCAGGTCGGAGTTGATGATGGAGTGGCCGTTAATCGGCACTTTAGGCGAGCTGGCCGGTTTGGTCCCGGTGGCGATCAAAACATTTTTCGCGGTGTATTCGGTAGAGCCGCGGGAGTTCGTGACCTTCAGGATCGTCGCCTCGGGTGTGGTGGAGACGAAGCTGGCGACCCCGACGACCATCTCGATATTGTTGCGTTGAAGTTGGGCTTCGGTGACGTCGATTTCGGTCTTGATGACGTGCTGGATGCGGAAGGCCAGGTCGGCCATGGTGATGCGCTCTTTGACCCGGTAGTTCATCCCGTAGATGGATTTGTAGTTGTAGCCGGAGAGGTGGAGCACGGCCTCGCGCATGGTCTTGGATGGAATGGTGCCGGTGTTGATGCAGGCACCGCCCACGACCTCGCGCATTTCAATAACGGCTACCTTTTTGCCCAGCTTGGCGGCGTAGATGGCGGCGCGTTGACCTGCGGGTCCGGAGCCGATGACGATCAGATCGTAAACACTACTCATGCGCGTTAGAACTCTTCCCGTCTTGCTGGTTTCGGGGCCACTGGAGGCCGCAACAGGGTGCGACAACAGCGGCGACGCTGCCTAAAGCTAACACAATTAAACTGTTTGGCTGGGCTATTGTGAAGGTGCTGCGCCTACACTGGCAGGATGCTGCGCTGCGCAATTACGCCAGGTGAACTGACCTGTTTATTTGACGCGAGGGAACGTGCTTTGGCAGCGGCGGCGCTGGTCGCGCGCTCGCATGAGATAGCGGAAGACGGGGTGGATTTGTTGATCGTGCGAGAAACCCGGCTTGCGCCACGCGAGCTCGTGGGCGTGGTGCGCGATGTTGTTGCTGCGTTGCGTGGATATGGGACGCGAGTGCTGGTCGCGCGGCGGTTGGACGTGGCTTTGGCTGCCGGAGCGGGCGGCCTTCATCTTTCTTCCGCAGCAGAGGAATTGCGTCTCGAGCAGGTTCGGGGCTTGATGCCCCGGGCGTTTCTGAGTGTGAGCTGCCACTCGGTTGCGGAGATCAGGACGGCCGTCGAGGCGGGTGCGGATGCCGCGCTGTTTGCTCCGGTCTTTGGCAAATGGGTTGATGGGCGGCAGGTGAGTGCGGGCGTGGGGCT
>JAABUO010009170.1_pt1 | contig 11089 bp, 19 predicted proteins | sample 5559291 | NCBI WGS metagenome assembly JAABUO01 (sample SAMN10711878, study PRJNA513372) | rock metagenome | isolation source: Antarctica rocks | place: Antarctica: Victoria Land, Finger Mt sud | reverse complement strand
GCAGGCACGTACCCTGTTTGGACACTTGTTTGTTTGCCTAATTCTGCACCTCAAATCCCATGCACCACTGACACTTCTGCGTGCATCCAGTCACTCACGCTGTGTGCGTTCAGTCGAGCACCAGATCATGTGTTCACTGTGTGCGCATTGCTCTGCGCTCTAATGCAAGCTGTTGCGATCCCTAGCACCGTGAGATTGTTTACATTGACCTGTGAATCAATCTGTGTCTTGTTCTCTGTGTCAGCCCTGCAAATGCTGTGCAGGGCCAGTCAGTGGAGAGGGACCTGTTAGCAGGGGGTGCCAGAGCCATGCATTGGCCTGATGTGACAAAGCCACAGCTGAGGCTGTGCTTGAGGCTGCATGAGGCTGGCTGGCTCTGGTCAGGCGGATTTGCCCTTGACACCCCTGGTGACCTCTTTGTCAAGATCAGGCACAGGTAACAGAGCTCTACATGCTTCAAGGGTTACACAATATGACATGAAAGTTTTTATCAAGTGTCTACCCACAAGAAAGAACGCTGTCAGACATGAATGCCGTCAGACCACAGTGACCAAGTTTTGAATGATCATGATATCTGGCATCATTCTTTGCAGGGAGCAGGAGGTGACTCGTTTAGTGCGCGTGGATGTGAGCACAAGCGCCAATGGTGTGCTGGCAGTGGCGCTGAGCGAGCAAGAGAAGGGCTTTGCTCCCTACAGGCTGGACAACTGTACTGGCCTAAAGCTGCACCTCAGGTAGGTTCCTCCTAAATGCGCTGGCTCCATAATCACCTGCACTCAACCTGTTTACTGCAGTCTTATCTGATCACAACACAGAATGTAATTACACCGAAGACTGCATGCCAATGTTCTCGTACAACAGGTGCCAGTCAAAGGTGGATGGGTCCATCCTTGGGTAAAATGACACCCTGACTCCTGAGCTCTTGTGGCAAGACTAGTGTTTGTGTGATTGAGTTGCCACCTGATGACACCGCCCGTGCGAGCTGGTGTGAATTGCAGGAAGAAGCACTACATGACTTGGCAATCCAAGTCTTCTGTGATCCATTCTGTCCAGGCCATTCCTTGACAGGCCTGGCTCATCTGTCCGCGGTAATGTGATGCAGGCAGAAGGGCTGCATTGAGCAGGATGACCTGCTGAGGCCCTATTCCTCCTTGGACTACGCGTGGGATGAACCAGCGTTGCCTCACCAGCTTATGCTGGAGCTGCCAGGCAACCGGCGTCTAGGAACATATGACCTTGACCGTGTTGGCAGTCACTACATTGTCACCCTTGCTGCCACTGCCCATCGGGCAGAGCAGCGCATCCAAGTGTGTGTGCGGGCTGATGGGCCAAAGCGAGTGCTGCAGCTTATTGACCTGCTGGTGATACATCTCGCTGCTGTTGTGCTGTGCTGCTGATCAATCGCTGGTGCTGGGCATGACTAGGCATCAGCCAAGATCTTGCCTGTCATATGCTGCGGTTGGTGACTTCATTGCAAGCTCTTTGGTGCAAAAGATTCAGATCATGTCTGCAAAAACCTGCATCACAGGACAGCTGCTGTCAAAATTGAGCTCTGACTGACAGTTGAAAAGCTATGCTACAGCTGCAACCTGACATGCTGCTTGTGCACAGCTCAGTCTGCACTGATTGTGAGCATATTGGCAATGCTCCAAGACTGTTTCTCATGGCTTGTCGCAGCTGCACAGACCAGCTTCCAACCAGCTTCTGACCAGCTTTCAAGCAGCTTCTGTCCCATTGTAGGTACACGTGCAGCCAACAACAGCCCAGCAAGAGCTTGTCCGGTCTCAACTGGGGTGGAAACCCTGGAGCGGGACCCTGCATCCTGGACCAGCCTCAAGGGCTGCTTCCTGTGGCCCTGCCCTAGCTGGTGTCAGCCTGGAGATCCAGGTGCAGGTTGGTGGCCTGGGGGTGTCTGTGGTGGGTGCAGGGGAAGAGCTGCTGTATGGACGCATCACTGGGATTCAGATTAGAGCTGTCACTGGTGTGGCGCGACAAACACTGGAGCTGGCCATACAGCAAGTCCAGGTATTCACTTTCATCTGTCCAGAGCCTCAGTTTGTATGCAACGCCAAGTCTGGGAAATGCTTGCTGTCATCTGCTGCCCTATCATCCTCTGGCTGCCCTCATGCAGCTGTTGATGGTAGCTGCACTGCAGCATCACTCCAAGACAAGGTGAGTGCTGGCAGGCTGTCTGCACGACTGACTGTGCCAGCGTACCTGCCAGTTCCTTGTCAAGACATGGTGCTGTGCCTGCATAGGTGGACAACCCGTTGCAAAATGCAGCTTACCCAATCACGCTTACATCTCCAAACACTCAGTCCAGCTATGGAGTGGTGGCCACAGCTGTGGCAGCAGCTGCCACCGCTGCTATCCCTAAGCCTGCAGCCTTGTGTCTGCGTTGGTCAGTGTGGCGCACCAGACCTGGCCATGTTTTGTGTGTTGAGCGGCTTGAGATGCAGACAGCGCCGCTCTTGTTGGAGGTTGAGCAGGCACATGCTATGCAGCTGATGCAGTTTGGAAAGAGCTTGCTAGCGCCCTTTGCAGACGCATCACATGCTGTCAGGTATGTCATCTCAAGCAAATGTGTTCCAACCAATCCTTTTTGCATGACAGCTGCAAGCATCATACAGTTGCTGCATGATTGTAACAAGCTCTCTGTAAGCACTGGCAATCACTGTCATCACCAGCGTTACATTGGCGGTCAATGTTCACATGTTTGATCTCAGCCCAATGGGTGATTACACGGCAGAGAGCACATACAGGCAAGTCTGGTGGCATGCAATTTGGGACTCGATAATCAAGATCACCACCTCGCTGCACTTGAGGGTTTGTCAGTAAAAGACTGCCATCACACCCACAGCAGCCTACCCAAGGTCCACAGCCAGATGTGACATCGACATATTGAGGTGATGAGGTGACAGCATGCTGTACCACTGCAAACAAGCAGATAAGCTTTTGGTGTGTGTGCAGGCGGCGGACGCCACATGAGCCAGATCTGATGGTGCTCAGGGCTGGAGGCAGGCAAAGGGTGGGAGGGGACAAAGTGTACATTGAGTACTTGCATGTCAACAAGCTTCAGATCACCCTCAGCTTCTTGCCTTCCCCTGGTATGTGTCTTCTTTTTGTCCAATCTGTGTTTGTTCCATCCTGTGTTGCTTCAGCCACCAAGCTACTGCTCGTGTGTGATCACCAATACTCCGTGTTATGCCCGTCACCTCATGGCACCTTGTCAGTGCCAAAATGTAAGCTAGGTCATGGCTTGGAACTCAGTTCAAAGCTTGCTGCTGTGCGCTATATACTGCTCCATGGCTTTGAGCTCTTGTGTAAATGGGCGTCACCATTCATGCTACATTGCAGGGGTGTCCAGAGGGTATCAGTGGTTCATCAGTGTAGCAGGGGAGGTGGAAGGGGGCTATCTGGGGCTGGCCCCCCTACAGCTGCACCACCCCCTGCTTGGCCGCCAGGCCCTTGTCCAGCTGGTGCATTCCCACTACATGCGGGCTGCCTTGCCAGGCCTCATCAATATGCTGGGCTCTTCAAACGTTCTAGGTAAACAGTAGCAGTGCGTCTGGAGTGTCTCAGGAAAGGTGGCTCGTTGACATTCTTTCAAGCTTGCTAAGCTATGTGCCATAGGCTTGCAATGTCTCAGATGGCATTTCGACCCAGGCCTGTGCATCAAAGACAAGCTTTGCTCTTTTCTTTTGCTTTTGCCTGGGCCCACATCTCAACCTGTCAAGATGGGTGGATGTGCAAGACGACAGCTTCTCTAATACTGCCATTCCCATTCAGCACAAAGGAGACTCTTGCAACATTTCACAAGGTGAGTGTGTCCAGGGAGCCCCTTGAGCGTGATTCACCATCTACAGCTGGGGGTGTGGTCTTTCCTGGCCAGTCCTGCTCAGGGCCTGAAAGAGAGCACCCAAGGCGGCGGTCTCAACTTGCCGCGCCTTGTTGATGGCTTTGTGGAAGGCTCACGCAGCCTGGCAAGCAATGTGGTGCTTGCTGTCAGCACCGCCACCGCAAAGACCACCAACGCTGCTCGCAAGGGGCTGATCAATCTTGGCCTTGACAAGCTTGAAGCCACAGGTCAGCTTGCAACTCAACAGCAATGTGCCCCATTCTTGCTCATGCTGCGCTGTGGTTCTGCCATCCAAGTTTTCCAGGAGTCTGCTTCACTTCTTGCCATTCAACAATGTCCACCAGGAATGTACTTAACTCCTTGCCAATGGACAAACATCCCCTGCTTTTGAACAGCACTGTCTTCACCCTGCATGTGAGATGTTGACAGCACCCATAAGCTGATCCATTCATCTGTTGAGTCTGAGCAGCTCACATCTATGCATCAAGTTGTCTATCTTAACAGCGCCATCAAACACACATTTGTTTGTGGTGATGCAGCAGTGCCTCTGCGCCAACGGTTACAGTTAGCAGGCTCTTCAGCAGCCGCTTCCCCATCCGGGCCAGGCTTCCTACCTGCTGTGGCTGAGGGCCTCACCGGCTTTGTCCGGGAACCTGTCAGGTCAGAGTGTGCTTGTTGAGCCATGTGTGTACTGCAATTACAAGGCGCTTTCAACAATTTTCACATGTTTGTGGATGTGGCATCTGTGCATACTGTGTAGACATGAGATGCATATGTGCAGAGTCCAATGCAAAGGATGCTGGTTTTGGGTAATGAGTGGCAGCTATGGGATTGCCTGTGTGCAATCCTGCAGCTGCATGGCAGTGATGCACAACAGGTGTTTGCTAGTTTCTGTCTGATTTCAAACGCAGCTGATATCACCTTGGTTGGTGAGCTTGTGCTGTGATGACACCAATACAAACAACTGTTGTGCTGCAGAGGAGTCAGGCAGTATGGTCTAGCAGGGTTGCCATTTGGTGTGATGAGGGGGTCTCTGGGCCTGTTTGGGCACCCTCTGGGAAGCCTCCTGGGCACCGCTGCCTCCCTTTCCAGCAGCATCCGCAACTCCTTGCTGGGGGTTGCTATGCTGCCCCCTAGGCTCAGACCCCCCCGTCATGTGTCCTCCAGGGAGCCCCTCAGTCTGTACAACTATGTCAATGTGAGTGTGCTGCCCAGCAGCACTGGGCATTGCTTGCATCTTTGACCGACTGACAGAAGCTTGAGGGCATGCGTGCAAATAAGTGCTGCCTGCCTATTGTGGTAAGCATGGCCCAGCTGTCCTCTCCATTGCTGTAGGCTCTGCACTGCTCAGAAGGTTGTGTGCTGTGAAGCTATTTGGTCATTGTGCTGGTCTTGTGAAGCATATTATGCTGATGTGACTTTGACAGTTTGCCCACAAGCATTTGGGTATTGTCAGCGTATCCACTCACGGTGCCTTCATGTCAAAGCTGTTTTGATGGGGTCTTTACTTTGTGATGTATACACGCAGGCATTGGGTAGAGTCCTCCTGCGTACAATAGAGGGGGGCAAGTACTTCAATGAGGGCTATGTCGCCTGCCATCAGTTATCAGTTTCAACAGGCTTTGTCATCATCACCCGGGTTCATGTTTTGGCTGTGAGTTTGCCCCATTTGGCAACCAGTCATTGGACTCCTGCACTCACATGGGCTGCAGCCCTGGGGGACCTTGAGCATTGCAGCGTCAGCAGCAATTGCCAGCAGGAGTTGCTCTTTCTTGTGATGCAGCCAGAGCTCAATTTGCTGCAAAGTCAGCAGCTCCTGGCACAGAGGACACTGGGTCTGAGACTGTCTGCCAGACTGCCTTGGCAAGCCTATACAGCCACCTTTCAGGTAAGAGCATGTCTTTACAGACATACCACACCAAGACTTTCTGCTTGTGTGTACCTTGAATAACGTGCAGGCAGTGACTGTGATTTACTGAAGAACTGTACAGAAATTATTTTGTTTCTGTTTTTTTTATGCTTTTAAAATCTAAATGGCCATTTGCTCGACTCTCTAAGAGTAAAAGCTTGTATACTGCTCAGCACGGCAGCTTTTGCTTCAGGAGGTGCTGCCACTGATCCAATTGCAGCATTAATGTATTAGTGTATGTTGCAGAGTGCAAGTGACGCTGCGGAGACTCTGAGGCTGGTGCATCAAGGCAGGGAGCAAGTGTGCATGTATGGCTTGCTACCAGTTCAGAGAGGTGGTGTCCTTGCTGGAAGCTGGTGGCAGGGGACCATGTTGCATGAGAAAAGCATGCAACACGCTATGCAGTTGCATGCTACTTTGCGACATGACACTGTTGTGCAGCAAATTCTTGCAGTCACATGCTGTCAGGCAGAGATTTAGCTCGGTGCCTATCGTTGGGTGCCCATGCAAGCACATGTACAACACATGTAGCTGTCTGTCGTCCCCAGTCGCAAGCCTTGACGCGCAGAGCGTGGACTCACGGCCGAGCTGTGAAGCCTGTCTGTGCCGTGCTGAGTCTGTGTACAATGTCAGTTGTGTCCGGATGCTAGATCTGAGCTGAGCGCTGCTGGCCACGAGTCATAAGACACAAGCAAATGTCCGTGGTGCAATGATTCGTTAAACCTGAAACAGAAAACACATGTAGCTGGGGTCATGCCAATGTATATATGTTGAGATGAATTATACTTGAACAATTGTTGTCACCGCCTCAATGCAAAATTACCACAGAATGGCATTGCAATTTCTGTCTGATATGATGTGGTATCAGCTGCAGCGAGGGCTGTGTGTGAAGCAGATCAGGTGACTCATCGGCCATACCCTAATCAGGAAGTGAGTGCCCTACAGGAGCAGCTTCCCATAGCGTGCATGTCAATTCCAACCCCAGTTCCTTCCGTTCAAGAAGCGGCGAGCCAGCCGTCACGTTGTACTCACAAGCGAACCAAAAGGTAATCGAGACAGCTTCATGCATTGCTGTGATGTTGTTTAAGGAGAACCTTACAGATCCATATTCTCAAGTGTTGCTCGTATTGCTAACGCCTCAGAGCTTGCCCGACAATGCAGATTTCGCCTGGCAACGACTGGTAGTCCTCGCATATGCACTTCCACCTGCAGAAAGACATTTGTTTGCGCCGTGCAACTGGTAAGTCCTGCAGCTGCTGTCTTGTTGGCAGCTCGTCAGATGACAGATCTCGTCGCCTGTTGAGCCTGCGCGAAGCTTCCACAAGTCACGCCGTACCGTTTGCTGCAATTACGAGCACCTCGATGTTGCTTACAGGTGTTTGAAGCTCACTCCGCAACCTACGAGCACAGCCATGGCCACAACAGGTACCAAGTTGGCATGCGCAGCGTGCACCCGTGCTTGCAGTATGTGTGACAGCCCTGCGATGATGCTGCAGTCTGCTCTTTGAATACGTTCTCTGTGCTCACAATCATGCCGTCAGCAGATCGCTGACCTCGTCGATCAACTCGATCTTTTCTGACGTGCAGGCGACTTATTTGCTTCTTCTACGGAACGTTGTTTTCCAGAGAGTCTTCAATTGCCTGCTCTGGGAACACCTGAGCTGCAGGCTCTGCGCGATGACTTAGCGAGAAAGATCGCGGAGGGCAGCTCACAAAGGGGGGCTACAGAGAAGACTACCGGAGCCTCTGCCGACCTTAAGCTCACCACCAACCGAGCAGTGACTTACGCCTCTTCTGGCAGCGCCAGGACCGACCTTTTTTTAAAATACAAGGGCAGTGACCCTCTGGCAATCTCCTCTTCTGACCAGATCAACCAGCTGCTACAGCAGGTACTCCTCACTGCTGCAGCTGCTGCCTAACTGCTTTTGTACCATGATAAAGGATGTGCATCATGTGTGTGTGCTGACGGCTCTTGCGCTGACTTCAGGCATGGCAGGAAGATCCCCTTGACACCCTGAAGCTCATAGCCCATCTGCGAGACGTCAGAGATGGCAAGGGAGAGCAGAAACTGTTCCATGATTGTGTAGCCTGGATGCGAGAGCAGCACCCACTTACCCTTATTGCCAACCTGCGAGAGGTTGTTGAGGTAAACACTCATTAATCTGATTACCAGTACATCTATTGAAAGCCAGAGTTGCAACTTGAAGCATACTGCATTGACGACTGCATGATGTCTTAGCTGCTTATTCTTCTGAATTACCCTAGCATCCCTTGCTGACGTGACACGTCCCTTGACTTGTTGGCTGTCCAGTAAGTGATGTCCCCTAGTGGTACATCTATGTGTCAATATGTCAATATAATCCAAGGGCTGCATTGCAAGTGCTGACCTGCTTTTATTGCCGTGCAGGTGGGATACTGGAAAGATTTGCTCGAGATGACTGTCAGAATGTGTGTCAGCCCTGCAGAGCTGAAAGAACGTGCTCAGCAGGCTGTGGACAGACAGCTTGAAGTAGCCAGCAAGAAGTATGAGGCAACCAGAAAGAAGAACAAGCAAAAGGTGAGCTGTTCAAAGGCCACATGACCCCGACCCTCTGTAGCGTATACATATCCTTTGAGTGCCAGGCTGTTTGCACACATTATTGCTTTTGCACTTGTCACCTGTTGCGTGGCAGACCCTGGGTGCTCAGCGACCAGTCTGCCACTGTGTCTGCATGCGCAATCACACTGCAGTGCAAGGGAGCCTTTGACATCATCCTGTTTCTGGTGATTCCAGTCAGTGACTGCTCAAACGCAAGGTAGGTACGCACATTGGATGGGCTGCTATGCTGTTCTGCCTGTTCTCAATGCATGATACAAGCTGGTCCTGCAGGAGCTTAGCTCTTCTTCTGGGTGCCCGTCCACCATGCAGATGACTCAGCAACCGCTTTGCTTGCTGCTTACGTTGCTGTCATCGTCTGGCACAAGCATTTTGCATCACACTGTCTTGTGATGATGCAGCCGACAGCCAGTGAGGCCTGGAGGGACATCCCAGAGCTGAAACAGATGCGTAAGAAGTCCTTCAGAAAATACCTGAGAAATCTAAAGACAGAAGAAGAGAAAGAAGCAGCCAAAGCAGAGCGTGCCAAGCAGACAGCCAAGAAGCACCAGCTCATCTCAGATTTTGTAGCCAGCCGCAAGAAGAAGAAGAAGGCTGGCAATGCTGGGAATGCCATCAAGAAATTTACAGAAGGTACACTTGCTGTTCTAGATGGCTGATTACATTGACGCTTCAGATTTTCATGGCACACATGAGCATATACCCTGCATTGCACTTCAGCATATGCATTTCATGGAAATTCGGCACTTTTGTATTGCTGAGACAGTGTATATCGTATGCCCATATGCCCGTATGCTGCTTTGACATGCTTATATCAAGTCAAGTGCATTGCTGCACTGAGGTTCTGTTGGTGTTGACACTGCATGTTAAGTACCTTCTAGCTGCAATTTGTGCCTGCAACGCAAGTCGCACAGCTTGCACAGCTTTGGCATTTGCAACCTCACTTGCTGATGCAGATGATGTCTTTCGGCTGCTGCACCTGACAGTGGCGGTACTCTTCTCAGAGCAGATTCAGAAGGATCTGGCGGTACTCAAGGCGGGCAAGCCTTCTGACGTGTCCTTGGCTGCAAAGTGGGCACCCACACCTGGAAGTAAGCCCCCCCTAACATCCACACTGCCATAAATTGCTCACACACAGCTTGTTGTTTGCAGCAAGCACTACTCATTGCTGCAACGTGGCCTGTGTTTTTTAGTGCAGCCTCAGGCTTACATTGTGTGTGTGTGCATGTGTGTGTCTGTGTCTGTCCTGTCTGTGTGTGATCTGTGCTGACATCAGCACAGTCTCAGCCTTCTCCACTCATGCTCACCCAACACACTGCATAACAAAGGGTACTTGCACACGCTTGAGCAATTGGGCACTTGATGTATGCAGGGTCTCATGACAAGGACACCTTGATGGCAGCCAGCATTGCTGAGTTGCTGTTCCCTGCCAGGCAGCACCAAGCAGAAGGGGAGCCCTACCAGGCTTATGTGGCACGCATCAAAACCCTGTACCACAAGCAGGTCCTGGTCACACTCAGAAAGTGCCTGGATGTCCCTGAGGTCAGCCGCTCCCCCTGCTTCCCTTTTCATGCTACATGACATGCCGTGCCTTGCTGAGCATTCTCCTTGTTTCTTGTAACTGTATGGTATGCACAGCTTTGTTGCATTCAACATCCAGCGTTTGCATACTACGGTGCTCTGGTATTGTCAGTCAAGCTGCATCTTGACAGTGCAAGCGTGTTAGACAGCAAAGCCAGCTGTGTGCCGCCAGCTGTCCACATGCTGCTCTGCCATCCTGCTTTTCCAGCAACCACTCCCAGCTGTGTTTGTTTGTGATCAATACGCAGTGGTGATGATGCAGGTGTACATGTCTGCCAATGCTTGGAATGAGGTGAAGTACCCGCGAGTGGCCAGTGTGTGCATGAAGAACAACAAGGGCCACTTTGAGAAGCACGACCAGGAGCGTTTCACCAAGTACCTGCAGGATGTAAAGGCTGGCAAGAAGAAGATTGCTTCAGGGGCTCTCAAGCCTCATCAGCTGGTTTCAGAGGCCATGAGGCACACAGGGTGAGCCTGCTCCTCACTCGCCTCAAATCCTTCATCATTTTGATGGCATTTTTGTGCACTGCCATTTTGCTACGCAATGGTTATAGCGCAACCATCTGCTTGTGTGTGTGTGTCTGTTTCTGTGTCTGTCTGTGTCTTGCTGATAAGCTCTTGGAAATGTGGCTCAGGATGTGTACTGCACATGTTGCTGTGTAGCAGGGTCATGAATGATGTATGCATGCATGAAAGCAGGCCAACCATTGTCAGCACGTCCTGAAGCAATGTCATACCATGCAGACTGCTGGAGGTGCAAGACTTCCTGGAAGCTGATGAGGTAGAGGAGTATACAAACCGGTCCACTTCATTGGGCTTGGAAACCATGGAGCTGCAGTGGAAGAGCTACGTGAACAACCTGAAAGAGTCCGGCACGCTGTCCAATGCTCTGGCAGTCTGTGATGTGTCAGGCTCCATGTCAGGCCAGCCCATGGAGGTAAGCCCAGTCCTGCTCATTACACCTCTGCATGTTGTTGCATCCTGTTGTTGCGTGAACATAGGAAAGCATGTGGAGGCTATGCACAGCATGTCTGCGTGAAACAATGCATGCAAAGATGGGTCTTGTCAGTGACTTGATGCAGCTACGAGTGCACTGGTTTTCACAATATGGCACTGGTTGACATTGGGGTGGGTGATGCTGCTG
>JAABUO010009167.1_pt1 | contig 11092 bp, 9 predicted proteins | sample 5559291 | NCBI WGS metagenome assembly JAABUO01 (sample SAMN10711878, study PRJNA513372) | rock metagenome | isolation source: Antarctica rocks | place: Antarctica: Victoria Land, Finger Mt sud | reverse complement strand
GATCGCGCCTTTTCTTCCCCGATCAGACCGTGCTCGTCGTGACGGAGCAGAACTTCCCCTGCGTCTACCCCGGCAAAATTATTCAAGCGCAGTACCCGGACGCGCCCCGGCTCACGCAGACATTCCCGAAGGCCGCGCTCCATCTGCGCGGCCTCGTCGCCTGCGTCGAATACCCCGGCACGATCCGCGAAGGCGATACCGTCCGCGTGGACGTGATCGAGCAAACGATCTATCGCGGCGGATCGGATGATTAGCCGCCGAGCGTGTTGATCGCCCGCGAGATCAGCACCGCGACGACGACGATCGAGATCAGCGATTGCATCATCATCAGCGCCTTCGGCGGACGCGAGAGGATCAGCGTGTCGGTCGGGCTGAAGGCCGCGCTCGTGTTGAAGGAGAGGAAGAGGTAGTCGAGGAATCGCGGCGACCAATTCGTCTCGGCCGCGTCGGGCGTCGTGAACTGCGGGAAGAGAAAGTCGGTGCTCGTGTAACGCTTCACATGGCGGGCATGCGGGCCACCGCAGTCGAGTTCCCAATACCAGATCGCGAAGACGAGGATATTCGCCCCCCAGATCAAGGCGCCGTCCCGCAGGAGATGCGTTGCCGGTGTCTTCCCGCTCGGCAACCGGATAATGAGGAGGATCGCGCTCGCCGTGATTGCCGCCGTCACCAGCCCCGTGACGATCATGCCGAAGGCGCGGACGAGTCGGTAGTTGCCGGCGTACCGCGCCCCGTTGAGCGGGATGAGCAGCACGACGATCAGCGCACCGAGCAGCCAGCGCGGGCCGAGGCGAATATCATCCGGCAACAGGGCGTACGCCGCGCCGATGATGAGAGCGGCAATCAGTGCTTCCCACCGTGGCGCGTGACGCCAATGTCGTTCGTCAGAGGTCATCTCTTGCATGATAGCGTTCCTCCTCTGCATAGCAGACCGACGCGTACGTACACACGCATATAGCGTTGCACCCGCAGCGCAATTGTGCAAGAGGAGAACCGATATTCGGATGCAATGAAAAGCCTGCTTCATCGGAACGACTGAGATGTGCAGGGACGTCAGCCCTGGAAATTGACAGCGTCGGAAAGGCTGCTATCATTTAGGTATGAGCACTCCTTCTGTCCACAATGCACACCCTCGCGCTACGGCCCGTCAGCGCACCAAGCCTGCCATGACGACGGACGAGCACATCGGTTTCAATGGCCGGTTCGCCGCCGCGCTCACCAGGACCGTCGGCTCGATGTGGGTGGTCTACTTCACGACGCTCTTCGTGTTCGCCTGGATCGCACTGGCCACCTTCGGGCCGCTGCATTCCCGCGATCCCTACCCGTTCCCGTTCCTCTTGTTCATCGGCAACGTCGTCCAGCTCTTGCTCGTCTTTGTAATTCTGGTCGGCCAACAAGTCCTCGGCAGGACCGCCGATAAGCGGTCGCTGCAAACGTACGAGGACGCCGAGGAGATCTTCAAAGAGATTGTGCAGCTCCACGATCACCTCGTGGAGCAGGATCATATCCTGAACCAGGGCATCAGCCTGGTCGAGAATCAGCCCCATCCGTGGATTGCCGACCGGAAGGTGGCCCCGCCGTCGACCGTCGAGGATCAATATATCGGCCTCAACGGCCGCGTCGCCGCCTGGATCACGAAGCGGGTTGGGAGCATGTGGGCGTTTTACGCCGCCACGCTCTTCCAGTTCGGATGGATTGGCCTGTCTGTCGTTGGCGTCATCACCTTTGACCCGTACCCCTTCGCCTTCCTGCTCTTCCTTTCCAGCCTCGCCCAGCTGATCTTTATGTTCATCATCATGGTCGGGCAGGATGTCCTTGGCCGTGGGGGGGACAAGCGGGCGCAGCAGACGTATCTCGATGCCGAAGCCATTCTCCACGAGTGCGCGCGCCTTCAGGAGCATCTGACCGCGCAGGATAAACTGATCGTCAATATCTGCGGCTACATCGCGGAGCACGCACCGGCAGACCATCCGATCCGGGGCGAGATCGGGCGCATTGCTCCGGTGCGCTGACGAGCGAGTTGCTCTTTGTCTACGCAGCAAACATGCTCATCCGTCCACCACATGAGCGTTTATTCCTCTGTTAGGCCAGCATCGGGTCTCTGCCCATGACCGGTGTGCCGAGCGGGATATTTGCCGTGTCCAGCGCCTGCATCAGGTCGCCGATGATGTCGCGCGGGTGCTCGATGCCGGCGGAGAGGCGGAGTAAGCCGGGCGTGATGCCCATTCGCTCCCGCTGGCGGGGCGCGACTTCGCGGTGTGAGGTCATGGCGGGGCAGGTAATCAGCGTGTACACATCGCCGAGGCTCGTTGCGGGAAGGCAGAGCTGGAGCGCGTCCATGAAGTGCATCACCTCTTGCTGCGTCGCGCCCGCCAGTTCGAACGCTACCATGCCCCCCGACCAGCCGGGCTTGAAGAGCCGCCGCGCCGTCTCGTATTGGGGATGGGAGGGCAAACCCGGATAGATGACACGGGCGATGCGCGGGTCGCGTTCCAATGCGCGGGCGATCAGTTTCGCGTTGAGTATCTGCCGCCGCAGCCGCAGCGTGAGCGTCTTCAGGCCGCGCAGCACCATGTACGCCTCGTTCGCTGCCAAATTCGGGCCGAGCGTTCGCACGAGCGGGATGAGCGTGTGCGCCTCATCGCCCTTGCCGATCACGACGCCTGCCAGCGCGTCCGCATGGCCGTTCAAGTACTTGGTCATGCTGTGGACAACGAAATCCGCCCCATTGGCGAAACCAAAGAGCAAGGGCGGCGGCGTGAAGGTGCCATCCAGCACGACTCGCGCGCCGACCGCGTGCGCTGCCGCCGCGATGGCCGGCACATCGGTGATTCGCAACAGTGGGTTGGACATCGCCTCGATCAGGACGACACGCGGTTTCGTCTCCATGATTGCCGCGCGCGTCGCCTCCGTGTCCGTCGTGTCCACGAAGGTGGATGCGATGCCGAGCGTGCTGAGGACGTTCATTAGGAGCGTGAAGGTCGCGCCATATAAATCGCGCGCCGCGACGATCCGCTCTCCCGCGCCGACTCCGGCGGCGAGCAGGGCGAGATGAACCGCCGCCATACCGGAAGCGGTGACGACTGCCACATCGCCCCCTTCGAGGTCGCGGATCGCTTCTTCGAGGGCGGTGATCGTTGGGTTGCCGTAGCGGGCGTAGACGTAGCCCGACTGCTGCCCCGCAAAGACGGCGTCCAGTTCGGCGATCTCGTCGTACATGTAGGCGGCGGAGCGATAAATCGGTGTGGAAACAGGCGTGAAATTCGGCTTCGGCCCGCGCTCGCCCGCATGGACGGCCCGCGTCCCGATGTCCCACCCGGTCATGTCGCGATTGTTCGGCATCCTAGCCTCCGAAGAATAGAGAGGGCGGTTCGAGCGCCGCCCCTACAACGCTTCTGCTTCTTGCTATCGTATCATGCTGGAACCGAAGAGGTCAGGGAGAGTGGCTGACATCCGTGCATAACCCATGCATCACGCGGGAGCCGCAGCCAGTGGAGTTATGCACGGATGTCCGGAGTGGATGACTGATTGCATCACAGACGAGACGATTCGGGCGATCTGGCGGGCGGCGCGACAATCCACCGAACGCATAATCCGACCTCGCGGCAATGACGCATCCCCTCGAAACCATCGAGGAAGAATGAACCGCTAAGACGCCAGGAACGCCAGGGAAAGAAAACAAGTGGGAGGGAAATGGTTTCCTCTTCTCTCATCTCCCTCTTGGCATTCTTGGCGTCTCGGCGGGTGACGCACTACGTCCCTGCGCCGAGATCGGTGATTGCGCGGGCGGGGGCGGTCGCGCCGCCAGTTGGATCGCTCTGGACAGAGACAGTATCGCCCACTTTGATATCGCTCACCGTGCCCGGCGTCTCCGTGCGGACGCTCGTGCTCGCGTTCGTCGTGACGGTCGTTGTCGAGCCATCGAAGCCTTGCAGCGTCAGCGTGCCGCCACTGATTTGCGTGATCCGGCCAGTTGGGCCGTTGAGGCCGGAGATTCCGGTACTGACACCCCGGCTCACCGGAGAGCCGCCCACCGTGCTGGTGGCATTTCTGCCGCGCCCGCTGGTGGGAGGACTTCCCGCAGCCGCCGTTCCCGTTGCCGTATCCGTTCCCCCTTGCGTCCGCCCTGCGCGGCCACCGCCTTGTGCCCCGTTCAGCGCGTAGATCGTCGTTGCGGTGTAGGCGGTATCACCCGTTTTATCACCTTGCAATGCGACGATGGCACCCGTTGCGAGGTCACTCAGTGTGCCGGGTGCGAACGTTGTGACGGTCGTGGAAGCGTTCGTCGCGACCGTATCGGTCGTATTACTCGGTTGCGCCTGGAGCGTCAGGGTGCCGTTGTCTACCTTTGTGACGTTGCCGACGACGGCGCTTGTCGTGCTACCGGCACTCTGGCCCCCGGCGCCGCCGGACCGTTGCCCGCTCCCCCCGAAGCCGCCACCGCCCGCGCCCTGCCCACCCGCGACGGACGTCCCGCGTGCCTGTCCGAAGGAACTGCGATCACTGGAGGCAGCCGTTTGCCCGGCCGTTTTCCCCCGCCCATAGGCGACGAACCCGGTCACGACGAATGCCAGAAGGATGACTGCGGTGATTCCGATCCGTGTGCCGTTCCGTCGCATCGTCGTCGCGTCTCCTTACTCGTAGCGGAGGGCATCAATCGGCTTGAGGCGGGACGCACGCCGCGCCGGGTAGACCCCGAAGAATAACCCTGTCGCCGTCGCGAACACCACTGCGATTACCACCGATTGCGGCGAGACGATCGTCCGCTGCCACGTCTTGCCGACGATGAACGCCGCCGCCAGCCCGAATACCACCCCGGTCAGCGCCCCGATCAGGCTGATCAGCACCGCCTCAGTGACGAACTGGGTCAGGATGTCCTTTCCCTTCGCACCAATCGCTTTGCGAATACCGATTTCGCGGGTCCGCTCGGTGACGGAGACGAGCATGATATTCATGATACCGATGCCACCGACGAGCAGGGAGATGGAGGCAATGACGAGGAGGAAGATTTGATAGGTTTTCTGAGTCTCCTCGGCGGCCTTGATCTGATCCGCCTGATTGGTTACCTGCCAGTCCGGCTGACCATTCCTGGTGCGATGCTGCGCGGCGAGGGCGTCGTTGACCTCGCTAATCGCCTTATCCACATTCTCTGTGCTGGCTGCCTTGATCGAGATCGTGTCAATATTCTTGCCCGCGCCGACCGCCTGCTGCCGCCCGCCCGTGAGCACGGTGAGCGCCGTCGTGATCGGGACATAGACCTGATTATCGCGGGAACCGAAGCCGTTGCCGCCCTTGACTTCCATTACCCCGATCACTTGGAACGAGTTGTTGTTGAGTCGCACCGTCTTGCCGATTGGGTCGCTGCTGGGGAAGAGCGCAGTGGCGATATTCGCGCCGAGCGCGACGACACGGGCGTTACTCGTCACATCCTGATCCGAGATGAAGTTACCCGCCACCGGGTTGTAACCGTGGACATCCTGATATGAGGGCCAGACGCCGAGCGTTTCGCCGAAGGTATTCACGGTGCCGACGTTGATTCGGCCACCCCGACCGACTTCGGGCGAGATCGCCGCCGCATCGGGGATCGTTCCGGGCTGCGCCAGCGCCACCGCATCTTCCAGCGTGAGGGTATTGGAGAGGGAACCGGTCGCGACACCTGCTGTGCGCTGGTTTGCCCCCTGAACGGTAACAAGATTCGTACCGTTCGCTTCCAGTTTCTCACGGGCGGTTGCCACGACGCCATTGCCGATGGCGAGCAGGGCGATTACCGCACCGACGCCGATGATAATGCCGAGCATCGTCAGCAGCGTGCGCATTACGTTCGCGCTGAGACTTTGGATCGAGGAGCGCAGGCTCTCACTCAGGGGTACTCCACCTCGCCCGCGTGTCTTCGGCGCAACACTCAATACGGATAACTGTGTGGGCGCTTCCCCGGGTACGGAAGGTCGTTCGAGGGGGCGCGCAATGAGTTGAGCCATATACTCCTCCTGATGACGTGCATCTCCATCGCTAAGAATACGCTCTAATAGCCACGCAAATGCAAGATATTTGTAAAAAGAATGTGGCGAGTTCCTATCCGGTACGGAAGGTGACGGGGAGCGATTGCGGGCCACGGAAGGCGAAGCCTTCGATCCAGTCCACATGGTCGCTCGCCAGTTGCAGATTGGCGCAGCGCTCCACGATGGTGAGGACGGCGGTTTGCGCCTCGGCACGGGCGACAGCCGCACCGAGGCAGAAATGCGGCCCATGCGCGAAGGTAAGGTGCCGGTTCGGCTGGCGGGTGATGTCGAAGCGTTCCGGGTCGGAGAATTGCGCTTCGTCGCGGTTGGCGGAGCCGAAGAGCAGATAGATATTCTGCCCCGGCTCGATGGTCTGCCCGCCGATAGCAATCGGCTCCCGCGCGACGCGGCTCGTCGCCTGCACCGGACTGTCGTACCGCATCACTTCTTCGATCGCCGGGCGGATGAGCGCGGGGTTCGCGCGCAACTGGGCGAGGGATACCGGGTGGCGCGCGAGGGTGAGGATCGCGTTGCCGATCAGGTGCGCGGTGGAGTTGTTGCCGCCGACGAGCAGCGCGATGCACATGACGACCATCTCATCCGTCGTCAGGCGGTCGCCCTGTTCTTCGGCCTGAATCATCATCGTGATGAGGTCCTCGCGCGGCTCCCTACGGCGGTCGGCGATCACGTCTTCGAGGTAGGCTTTCATTTCGAGCATGCTCGCCTGACCCTGCCGCATAATCGGGATGCGCGCGTCCATCGTGCCGGAGCGGTCGTAGACGCGTACCTGATCGCGGCTCCAGCGTGTGAAGTTCTCCTGGTCTTCCTGCGGCACGCCGAGCATATCGGCGATCACCCAGCCGGGCAGCGGCACCGCGACATCATGCATCACGTCCATCTGCCCGTCCGCCATCACGCGGTCAAGGAATCCGTTGCAGATCGCTTCGATCCGCTCCCGTTTCGTCTCCGTGACGCGGGCGGAGAACGCCTTCGTCATCAGCGTGCGCAGCCGCGTGTGCCGGGGCGGATCGGAAAGCAGCATCCGGCTGCCGAGGACATGGCGGAGCGGCGTCAGTTCCTGCTGCACATCCTCCGGCAGCACCGCGAACGTCGCCTCAACGCGCGCCGAGGAGATGCGCGGATCATTGAGAATGGCAACGATGTCGTCGTACCGACTGAGCAGCCAGTACGGCCCATTCCAGAAGACGGGCGATTCCCGCCGCAACCGCTCATAGATCGGGTACGGATCCACCTGCACCGCCGGGTCGCTGAAGTTGTACGTCGCGGGCATGACAGACATCACAACCTCCCGGTAGGGCCATCGGATCAAAGCCGAACGAACCGCCGAGACGCGGAGCGCGCGGAGGACGCAGAGAAATCCAAAAAAGCTACACGAGACAGAATCAGCCCGTCCGGTCCCGTTTTTCTCGCATCTCCCGCAGCATTTCTGTTGAACTTTGCGACGTTGCGCTGCGCGTTCGTCTTTGTGCCCGCGCACGCAATTTCTCTATCGCATCGTGGGGATTGTCAGAACCAGCCCATTGCTGCCACGAAGGGCGAGAAAGCACAGGAGACTCAACAAGTGTATCGTCCTGAACACAACGATCATTTATCGTGCTATTCGCTCTGTCCATCACGAAATTCCTTGGAGGTCTTCATGAGATCAGATTTCTGAGAACCATTGGGCGTCAATATTGATCTCTTCTATCTGCCGCGTACTGACCCCCAATCCCAAGCGCTTAAGATGATCGCATAGGTCGTTGCCATCAATAAGATCAATCACTTTCGCGCCATCTCTGGAAGCCTCTTTCTGGGCGCCAGATGTGAATCCACCAGTTGTCATGAACAGCCCCTTATCTGCTCTACCTTCCATCGCGCCGCGAAAATTGCGTATTTCTTCGGCACCGACATTGCCTTGGTACCGCTTGCACTGAAAGAGAACTTGAAAACTGATAAGTGCAATGCGAAGAACGCCGATACCATCTATTCCGCCGTCTCCGCTCCGTCCGGTCACTTCTACTTTCGTAAAGCCCGATTCGCGAAGAAGGCGCTGACATAATCGTTCAAAGCCGCTTGGTGGTATCGCCAGCAGTTCACCGAGGAGAACGTCTTGCCACTTCTCAAAGTCGTCACTATTACCCCCTTCTGACTGGCTCTCGATTGGCATCTCAATCCGTTGGGATACCTCAGCAACCATCTTCGCGATATGTTCTGGTGCGGGCAAGGGCTTTCTCTGCAACATCTTTCTGACCGTGGTCGGAATTGCTGCCATGTCGGTCTCGGAAAGACCGCGACCCAAATCGGTAATCGTCCAAATGCCGCGACTACTATTCGCGACGGCACCAACGCTTTTGAGGTATGTACGCGCCCAAGATAACCGATAACCGATTTCGGTTCCTGGCCCCTTCCCATGAATCACATTTTGCTGTGCCTCCGAATATCCTTCGATTTCTATGACTTGATCCATAATCTCTTGAATCGTACCGGAGCCTCCCAACTGCTTGAGCGCTTGAAGGGTTGGCCAAAGCATTTGGTGATAGGCTGGGACATTCGTCTTCGTCTCGATGCCTGACGCCATAAAAGCTCACCCTTTTCGTAGGGGCGATTCGCGAATCGCCCTGCCCAAGTTGCCACGGCTTTTCCGGTAACACCCGATGCCACAGGGAGGGTGGTTCGCGAACCGCCCCTACGATTCATCTTTGCAGTCATTCCATAAAGGTTCGCGATCCTCAGCCAGCGTTCAGCAGGGCCAATTCCTCATCAGTCAGCGTGATGTCGGCGGCGGCGGCATTCGTGCGCATCTGCTCGACGTTCTTTGCGCCGGGGATCGCGCAGGTGACGGCGGGGTTGTGGAGCACCCAGGCGAGGGCAATCTGGACGAGCGAGCGGTCCGGGCGCGCCAGGCGCTTCCACTGCTCGACCTGTGTCAGTTGGGCGAGGAACCGCTCGCGCCCCGCGCCCTCATTCCAGCCGGTGCGGACGGAGTCGTCGAAGCGGGTTTCCGGGGTGAATTTTCCGGCAAGGACGCCCTGCGCGATTGGTCCGCGAATCAGCGTGCCGACGTTCTGCTCTTTGCACCATGGCAGGAGGTCGTGCTCCGCGCCGCGATTGACGAGGCTGTAGTTGAGTTGAATCGCCGCACAGTTGCCGTCACGGTTGAAGGCTTCCGCGACGCTGAGGGAGTTGGTCGAGATGCCGTAGGCGCGGATCTTTCCCTGCTCGGTCAGCCGCGCGAAGGCTTCGAGGAAGACGGATGGGTCCGCAAGATCGCCGATGTGGCACTGATAGAAGTCAATTGTCTCGATCTTCATCCGTCCGAGGCTGGCGTCGCAGCAAAGGTAGACATGCTGCGGTGTGTCGTAAGCGAGGGGCGAGCCTGCGCGCCGCGCGAAGTTGCCGACTTTCGTAGCAATGTAGACGTTGTCGCGCCGATCACGGACGGCCTTGCCGACCAATTCCTCGCTGACGCCGAGGCCGTAGGCATCGGCGGTGTCGAGCAGGTTGACGCCGAGATCAATTGCGGCGTGGATCGTGCGGATCGCCTCGTCTTCCGCGACCGGCCCCCACTGCCCGCCGATGCCCCAGCATCCCATCGAGATTGTCGAAACGTGCCAGCCTGTCTTACCCAATGTCGGTACTGCATCGCTCTGCCTCCTATTATGGCGTGGTGTCCTGTACCCTGGAATGAGCCAATGCGCGCGGTCGGACCATCGTCACGCCGCTCCCGGAAGGAGCATAGCACCGATCAGGTGGGCAAGCCCGCCGCCTGGAAATCGAAGGGACGCTGTGGCACATCCGGGTTGCCGTATTCGAGTGTGATGAGCGAATGCGAGAGCAAGGGAATCGCCCGGTAATCGCCGCTGTACGGCTTGCCGTCCACGATGACGCGATCGGGCGGGTTAGCCTGGATGCGGTTCAGCAGCGTGCGATCCACTGGGGAGACGGACCAGATATCGAGGAACGCGCCCAGCATGATCGTATCTTTTGCCGGTGATTCCACATGAATGACACCATCCGGCGTGTGTGTGTGCGCCCAATAGAGGCAGGGAGTATTCGGGGAACTCGTCCGTTCTGCGAAGATGCCGACCGATGCAGGCGGCGTGAAATCCTGCCCGTTGATTACGACATCGAAATGCTGGTGAACATGTTGCGTCTGTCCCTCCGCCGCGCCGCATTGCACGCCATCAATCGGCGCACCCGCAACGAAGGAAGAAGCGGCAGCGGCAGCGGCAGCGATCGTGGCACTCGCGGCGGTCGTCGGAATCGCGGTCGTCGCGGTCGCGGCGATGTGCGTGCGCGGGACGACGCGCGAGACGAATACCGCCGCGCCGATCAGCACGAGCACGAGCGGAACGCCGATCATGGCGAGGGAGCGTTTTCTTGCCGCGCGCATTGTGGCCTGCTGCTTCGCTCGCGCGTCGGCTGCACGACGGGCGGACGATGACGATTGACGGGGAGGCTTGGCGCTCATACGGCTCCTCTACGATCCGCTACCAACACGGTGTAACAAAGTAAACCCTGTCGTGCGTGACGGGTCAAGAGACGCTCACCAAGTCAATACGGGGAGGATCGCCGTGCGAAGCGGGTGGAGAGGGATGGGTTTACTCGACGATCCACGTCTCGATGTCCGCCATCACGGTGGCGGGGGAGGGGAAGTCGCGCGCGTCGCGGAGAAAAGCGCCGCTGGGCGGGAGAAGGGAAAGAATGTCCCTGCCGGGCAAGTGCTTCCCGATAATTTTCGCCTGGATATGCGCGGCGCCCTCGTAGATACGGATCACCGCCGAGTCCGCAAAAATCTGGGAGATCGGCATCTCTTTGGTGTAGCCCATGCCGCCATGTAGCAGCATCGCTTCCGAGGCTGCCCAGAGCGCCGTCTCGGCTGCGACCATCTTCGCCAGCGACGCCCAGACAAAGGCGTGCGCGTCCCCGGCCTGTTCATGTGCCGCCGCTTTGCGCACCAGCAACCGCGCGATCTCGACCTGGCGCTGCATGATTTGGAGGTGATTCTGCACGTCGGGGATGTCGGCGAGTTTCTTGCCGAACTGCTCGCGCTCGTGGGTATATTTCTCCGCCTCGTCCAGTGCATGCCGGGC
>JAABUO010009166.1_pt1 | contig 11092 bp, 13 predicted proteins | sample 5559291 | NCBI WGS metagenome assembly JAABUO01 (sample SAMN10711878, study PRJNA513372) | rock metagenome | isolation source: Antarctica rocks | place: Antarctica: Victoria Land, Finger Mt sud | reverse complement strand
TGGTTGTGCCGCTGCTGCACGCCCGCTCTGCATCAGTGCAAGGTCTGCCGCATGAGGGAGGGGCCATGCGCCCGCCAAGGCACAGCGGTCAGCAGGGGTGAAACTGGGCTAAAATGCCGTCTGTTAACGCATGCCCATCGCCACACAATGTGGTGTCCAGTGATCCTGCCGAGCCCTGCTGTGAAGGCTGGTCAAGGACCGCTGTTTGACATGACTGAGCAGAAGCTGCTCTCTGTATGTGAAGGAGCTGCACGCAGCAGCTAACCTGCCAAGTGGCAAAACTACATGCCAGGTAGAACCTGCCCAGGCTGCGGAGCAAGCTGCATGGCAGTCGGCAGGGCCAGCAAGGGGCGGTGCCAGCACACGCTGGGGCGGGACCCTGCTACACATGCAACACACACTGCAATGGCTTCCAACTGTTCTTACACGATGCTTCCGCAGTCACTGCCTGTCGGATGCGCCCGCAGCTCATCCACACAGGTAAGCCACCCGCTTGGACGGCCAGACGCGCCTGCAGCTCTGGAAGCGCCTGCCGCATGACCATGAGCCGCCGCTGGCGGGTAGCGCAGGCCACGGAGGGCAGTGGTCCAAGCGGCGCTCGAGAAAAGCCCACGCGCCGTACACTGTGCAGCGCACTGTCCAGCTCAGCACTGCGGCGGTCCGCAGCGCGCGCCGTGCGCCGCCTAGCGCAAGGCCGCGAGCAGCTGCCGGCGGTGGTGCAGCGCGAGCGCGTCCAGGAAGACGCACAGGCGCTCGCCGCCGAGCACCGCGGCGACCGCGTGCTCCGTCACGCCCACGCGGTGGTCCGTCACGCGGCCCTGCCGCGCCAGGCGTGCGCACTCGCTGGGCCAGGGCTGCTGCACGGCCATGGTCCAGGGCCTGCCTGCCATTTAGACCTGCGCTCTTCACGCCTGCAGCGCGGCGCCAGCAGCTCCCAGCACATAGCACGGACCGGCCCGCCGCTCTGCCAGGCGTTTGTCGCACATGAACTCATGCCCCGCCCTGCCACTCAGCAATGAGCATATAACCTCTCTCCAACCGTATGACCTGCAGCTGATCCAGTGCAAATGGAAAGGGAGTGCGTGTGCTGTGGCGACACGTCTAGGAGTACAATTAGATCTTTTCAGTCTTCATATGAGTCCCAAAAGGACATGCAGCTCGCACGGCCTGCGCTTGCCCGGCGGAGCATCTGGGCGTGCCTGCGGGAAGTTGTAGGTGCGCACGCGCTCGGAGCGGTCGCCGGATCCGATGAGGTCGCGGCGCTGCGAGGAGAGCGCGGCCGCGCGCGCCGCGCGCTGCGCCTCGAACAGCCGCGCGCGCAGCACCTTGAGCGCCTTGGCCTTGTTCTGGTGCTGCGAGCGCTCGTCCTGCCGGCAGGCAGCGGAGACTGTCGTGTCGGACGCCGCCATATGGAACAGGGTGCGGCGCGGCTGTGAGGCATGCTGGCATGCGTTTTGCCGTGGCGCACGGCAGCACATGCGTGATGCAGCAGTGGATGGGCGGCAGGTTGCGAAGCGCTGCGCGGGTGGGGGTGCCGCGCAGCGCCTTCTGCCTGCCAGCTTGCTCTGGGCTCATGTACCAGACGCGCGCAGGCACCGCGCAGCCGCGTGCGCTTACTCGGAGCCCTAACATGCCCTAAATAAAAACCTACTGAACTGCACCCATGGGCTGTTGTGAGAAGAACTGGAACGGGCCCTCAAACATTGTTGCAAGCGCGCCGCATTATTATCGCACAGTGTGTGCGTCTGCCAGTTTAGACATGCGAGGGAAGAGGTAGACAAGCACGGACTCTTGAGGCTGCTCGGACTTGCGAGCCACGGCTTTCACAGGCCTGCGGCCGCCGCCAGCAGCCTGCGCCGCGTGCCAGGGGCGCGCCTGGATGGCCACGACCAGGCCGCTGGGCAGGTGCGTGATGCGCACGGCGCTGCTCGTGGTGTTTACGTGCTGGCCGCCAGCGCCGCCCGCGCGGTACGTGTCGATGCGCAGGTCCTCATCGCGCACCTCCACGTCCACCTGGCCGCCGCGCGCGCGCCGGCCTGACCTTGGTATGGTCAGGGCAGGGTTTCATCCTTAGGCTAGGGTACATTAAAAGGTTTTCACCTCAAGCTCTACACGTGAGTGCGTCTGCGCACGTCCTCGCCGTGCGCCTTTACAGCCACCCGGCCACCTGCGTGCGCCAGCCGGGCACCGCGGTGGGCTCGTCCGCAGCACGCCATGAAAGTAGCCAGGCAGCACACATTCGCCCCTGGTATGTGTTGCAGGCGTCCTGGGCTGTGTGGCAAGCCCATCTGCAGCTGCGCCTCATACAGGCACGCTCCACTGCAAAGGCCCAGATGCGGGCCCTACAGGCCCACCTGGCCTGCGACATAACATGCTGCTGTGTGAGGCACTGCAAAAGCCCAGCTCTGCAACCTCCAGGCCCACCTCGGTGGCCTGCGGCATGACGGCCACGCTGGCGGCGCTGGTGTGCACGCGGCCGGACGACTCGGTCGCCGGCACGCGCTGCACGCGGTGGATGCCGCTCTCGAACTTGAGTCGGCCATACGCGCCGCGCCCGCCCACGGCCGCGCTCGCCAGCTTGCAGCCGCCCGCGCCGCTCTCCGCCAGCTCCAGCACCTGTGCGCGGCGCCGGCCGGGGTCTGCTAGGGCTGGGTAGGGTTGATGCTTGGAGGCTCGAGCGGAGCGCGCTTGTGCAGCCTCCCCGTCACCCGACTGCTCCCAGACGTGCTTGAGATGCAAGGTGAGCAGGTCAGGATGCTACACCGGACCAGGACACAGCAGGCTTTAAGGCTCTGCATTCAGCAACGGGGCACGGACGCCTGCCCTGCACGCCAACGAGCCAAGGCGCCGCGCCGCCCGCGGGGCCGTGCACGCACCTCGAAGCGCCAGCGCTGCGCCTCGGCGAAGCGCTGGTACATACGGAAGAGGTCGTGAGCGAACAGCGCGGCCTCCTCACCGCCCGTGCCCGCGCGCACCTGTGCGCGCCCGAGGGCGCCTCGGCAGCGGGCGGCGGGACGGGCAGCAGGCCCGCAGGCTGCCAGCAGCGACTTGAAAAGACAGCCCGGCATGCACCCGCGAGCGCGTAACAGGCGCCCGCCGACGTCCATGCCAGCAATGCCGGACAGCCCCTGCAGTCCCTCTGTGGCTCAACTTCACACATTCCATCACACATTCCATGTATCTGAGCCATGCTGCCCGTCTTGACGGGTGCGCGCACCTCGAGCACTGCCTCCCGCGCGTCCACGACATCCACCGGCAGCAGCGCCTCCTCGACTTCCTCCTCCAGGTCCTGGGCCTGCGCGCCAGGGAGCCCCAAGGTGTCAGCTATGCGCTGGGCTGCCGGCCAATCTCCCCCGAGACATGCGCGTGTCAGTCTCGTGGAGTCCCAGGATGGCACGTGTGCGCAGCAGCGGCTCACAGCATAGCAAGGCCCAAATCCCCAGCCCAGAAGCCAGGCCATGCACTCCGCAAGCCCCTGCGATATCTGTTTGGGTGCGGGGCATGCAGGTCCCACCGAACCTAGTGTTCCCCAACTGCCTGACCAGAGTGCTGCCACCATCCAGCATCCGCTGCGGCCACCTGCCGGCTGCTCGCGCGCGCACATGCAAAGGTCAGCGCGCTGCGTTGTGCGCCTCTGCTGCAAACACGTAGGACGCCGCACCCGCGCCAGGAGCTCTGCGGCCTCCGCGCGTGCCATGTCGCGCAGCTCCGCGAGCTCGGCCGCGCGGCCGCCGGGCCGCGGCGCCTGCTCTGGCTGCGGCGCAGACCCTAGCTCTGCCTCGGCATCGGCTGCCATGCCCTGCAGCTCAGCCTCCTCGCTCCGCAGCGCCTGCCGGGAGGCGTGGCACCCAATCAGGTGGGCACGGCAGACTGAACACAGGGTCCGGCAGAGATGCCCCCAGTAGCGCGCAGACATACATAGGCCGGAGGCCGATATCGACAGGGCCCATGTCCCAAGTTTCTAACAGACTGCACAAAACACGCGCCGCCGCACGTGGTGCTGCGCACCTGCAGCCGTATGAGCGCCTCTACGGCAGGCGCCAGCTCGCCCATCTCCTGGTTCATTGCTGAGAGGCGTTCCTGCGGCATGCTGGCTGCCGCTTCGCCTGCTCGCCACGTGTCGCAATCACGCCGTTCAGTTGCACTGCTATCCGTAAACAACAGGTTCAGACACGCTGCACAGCAAGCTGTATGCACAAGAGCTATTGCGTAGTGGGCTGGCGGCAAGCACGAGTGCAGAGCAGTGCAGCGGGAGTGCAACAGGGACATGGCCTCATCATGCGCAGGAGCGCACTGGAGAGCTCAGCGCACAGCTCGGCGTGCCGCGCCTGCATCGTGCGCAGACGCGCCTGCACCGCCGGCGACGCCAGCGCAGACGTGCTCGATGGCGAGGCGGCAGTCCCCGCCTGCCTGGCTTGCTGCATATCGCTGCCTGTGCTCGCTGGCCGAGACCGCGCCGCAGGCTGCCAGGCAGGAAACTTAGCGACAGGTCTGTCACACACAGCCGTGCACATCCCGTGCTCTGACGCAAGAGCGCTGCCGTGGAGGGCGGCGGCTTGCGCTGGACGCCAGCCGCGAAGGCAAGTCAAGGGCTCAGCCGCACCAGCCGCAAAGAGTGAACGCGTTGGCAGCCATATGCTCCTGCACAGCACCATGTTGCGTGAAGCACCAGGTTGCGTGACTTCTTTGCAGCAGGACGCAGCTTTGTGGGGCGATTGGCCGCATCATAGGAGCAAAAACCATGTCGCAGATGTCAGTGCAAAAAGGGGCTCACTCAGACGCGGCCAGAGCTGAAGCCCAAGCCTGTGCCATAATGCACGCACGCTGGCGAGCGTGCGCCATAGCAAATAGCCTACTGCACAGTTAAGTCACGGCCTATTTCCACCTGAGGCTGTGTGTAGCAGCCAGTCATCCCGTGTGCGCAAGGCTTGCTCGGCGCCAGAACCCCACCAGCAGGGGCTTACTTTGAATCTAAAATGCTCGGCCATGTTATCGAGCTTCATGCGGGTAAGCCAATAGCACGCTCTTGCGGACACTCATGCGTGCCTGCTTCCGCGGGTGTACCTGTTGGCTGCTTCAACGCTGGCTGCTTCAACGCAACAAACGAACTGCTGCACACCTTGCGCTGCTCTCTTAAGACACTGCGCACTCCTCTTTGGTGCTTCTTCAGCAGCACATTTGCAGTAGCCTTCTGCTGCTCCTGGTGGTCACAGCTTGCCTTTCTTACAGCGCTCAAAGCATCGGGGTGTGCTGTCAGGCAGCGCTTCCGTGCAGGTCCTGCAAGGGGCTGGCAGACATTCCAAGCGCTGTTGCCGCTCGTAGCCAGTGGCTTGGTGTCTCCAGCTTCGCTGAGAGGACTGGCGGCGAGGGGGGCGCCGGGAGCGCTGGCAGGGCTTGCTGCTGCTTTGACACGCTGGTGGACATGGCGCTCCCGCCGCATCAGAGCCTGTCACCAAACACTGCCAGGTGAGAGCGGACGTTGTGGCCCATGCACTCTTACACGCACTAAACCAGTGCAACCGCAAAGCGTATTTATTTATTATGTGGCCGCGCTCTAAGACGGACAGCTTGGCGCCAGGCAAATTGCATAACTGTGCGCTGCACACTGCTCAATATATGCCTAGTCACGTCACCTGGCTCATGGTGTTCTGGCCGGGAGCTGCGACAGTCAGGTGGCCTCTGCAGCCCGACATGCATTGTTGCACAGTCATTGCATGTGCTATTTAGAAATGCAACCAGGCATATTGACATATCTGCTGGCTCAAGGCCACCAAGCATGCATGGGTGCCTACCTGCCACCACCAATCGTGTACATGGAATGCCCTACACCAAGTCCGGGGTGACCAATGCGCCGGCGCTCCTGGGCGGCCAAGCTGGCAGCTTGGCTGCAGCGTGCTGTTCTAGGATCTAGGGCCGCACGTATAGGTTGGCTGCCTATACAGCCCAGCCATGCCAATGCTTACGCCTTGGATGAAGTCTTTGCATGCGCGGCGCAGCCGCCACGCGGACACCGCGCGCCAGCGCGCCTGGGCGGCCGGCCTGGCGGCCTGGCGGCGGCGCGCGGGCCTGGCGCCCGGCGCGCGCGTGTTTGTGCTCACCGGGCCGTTCCCGGACGCGCGCGCGGCGCTGGCCGCGCGCGGCTGGGCCGAAAACCCCGACCCGGCCAGCGCCTGGTTCCAGCTCAAGTGGAGCCTGCGCGCGCGCGAGGCCTGGGTGCGCGGTTGCCGGCCGCAGCGCAGGGTAGAGTAGGGTAGGGTAGAAAAGGTTGGCAACGCGCCCGGCTGTGCAGCGGGGCCATCATCCGCCTGCACATGTGCATGCGCAGCATGTCGGCCGGGCTGCCAGCCAGCAAAGTTTTGGTAACATAAACAAAGCGGAAGATACACGAGGCGGGCCCTAGGGTGCGCGCGGGCGCGCAGGCACCGCAGCCGGTCGAGGGCCAGCGCATGAACCACCTGGAGGGCGCGCAGCGCAGCCTCACGACCAAGCTGGGCCTGCTGCGGTCCCTGGCGGCCTCGCGGCGCGGCCCTGCCGGCTCCCCCCAGCAGCTGACCCCGCCACAGCACAGCCTCCACACCAGGGGTCAGCGGGTCGCACTTGATACTGCGCTGTGCAGGTCCTGCACGACCTACTAAGATGCACGACGGAGTGGTGGCACGCCCGTCAACGCATTTGCTGATGGCGCTACAGCCCCCCTCACGGCTAGGTAGCGTGCAGCTGGGCGCAGGTCCCCTCAGGGCTTGCCATGCGAGCGCAGCGGGTCTGCTCGCCGCCGATGTGCCTGGCCTGCAGTCGGGACCGCGCCCCGGCCGCGCAGGCGCCTGCGCGGCGTCGACCCCGCCGCCTTCTTCCCGCGCTGCTTCGAGCTGGGCAACCCCTTCAGCCGTGGCGCGTTCGAGGCGGCCTTCCAGGCCGCGGCCGCCGCGGCGCTGCTGCGGCGCCTGCTCGCCGACGACTGCTTCTGCGCGACAGGTGGGTGGCCGCTGCACGGATGGTCTCCCAGTAGCACGGATGCTCTCCCAAGAAGCAGTGCTTTTGCCGCTGTGCAGTCCCCAAGAGGCGGAGCTGGCGCAGGCTTCCGAGCGCGAGCGAAGTCAGTGTAGGAGCTAGTCTGACGCACCCGCTGCTCAGTGCCCTGTGCGCAGCCTGTCCCTCAGAACGCAGCAGAGCAGCGTGCGTGAGGCAGCCAGCTCACAGCTCATGAGCGGCAGTCGCAGCTAGTGTGAGGCAGTCGCGCCGTTCCTGTAGAGCAGCGCTTGGTGCACGGCGCGCAGGCGTGCCCGACGAGGGCCTGGCCGAGTTGGCAGTGGCCGCGCTCAGCTCCGACGCCCCCAGGCAGGCGCCCGGCACAGGCGCAGCGGCCTGGGCGGCCATCCTGGCCGCGCCCTGCTTCACCGACGCCGGCCTCAGCAGCACCGGGGAGGAGCCAGGCATGCGCAGAGCCGCGGGCGGCAGCCCCGAGGAGGGCAGCCGGAGCAGCAACAGCAGCGCCGAGCCGCGGCCCGATGGCAGCTCGGGGCGACCCGGCGAGCAGCCGCGCGCAGGCATGAGCGGCAGGGCCGGAACAGGGGACGCGCCGCCCGAGGACCGCGGCAGCTGCGGCGCCCCATGCGGGAGTGCGCGCGGCGCAGGCGCAGCCCGGGTGGTCGCCGCATGCGCGGCCGGCGCTGCGCGCCCGACAGCGCGGGGTCCGGTGGGTCCGAGCGGCGGGGCGGAGCGCCCGGCCGATGCCGCGGCGGAGCAGGAGGGCGCTCTTGGCGGCGCTCCGGGCGGCCGCGGCCCCGGTGCCGCCCAGGAGGGCGAGCGCGAGGCGGACTGTACGGCCGGCGCGGCGGGCGGGCGGCGCCTCGGCGCGGCCATGCGCGGTGCGGCCGAGGCCGCGCTGGCGCGCGCGGCCGACCGCGGCGCGCAGGTGCACTGACAGGGTGAGAGCAGGGGCGGGCCAGCGCGGCCGGAAAGTCAACATCTGCGCTACGCAAATCGCGACTCTGGGGCTGCATTTACCTGTATATTTGTGTCGCTGGTATGTTAGGCGTCAGAACTGGCACGGGCACGGCGTGCAGAGCCGCAGCACATGCATCTAACCTCACTTGGTCATCGCCAGCATGGCCGTCATCAGGGAGTGATACCTCGTACCCCTCGGTCATGTCCGCATGCTACCTGTTTGGCATAGAAGGACGCCATCGCATCTGCTCAGCAGCACTCCGCCATGCTCCAGCGAGCGAGTCGACTCTGCGATCGAGCAGGCGCAAGCTCACAGGGCTGCACCGGGGCCGGGGGGCGCTCAGCCTGGGGCGCGCGCGCTGGCCGCGCAGGCGGGCCTGGACGGCTGCCGCAACGTGTGGATTCTAAAGCCAGGCGGCCTGTCGCGCGGGCGCGGCATCTCGCTGGTGACCAGCCTCGCGCAGGTGGGGGCCGTGGCCGCGCTGGGAGCACTGAGGGGGTATGTGGATTCTTGCGTTACCCCTTGTGTTGCCCAGGACAGGCCAGCCGACCAGTGCGACCAATCCGACAGCTTGGGAGGTCTGGTATTCCATACACGGCCTGCACGAGTCGCACAGGCGCCTGCCGCTGCCGCGGCACGCCACAGCACGCTCGCTCGGCATGTTACTCGCCGTGCAACAGAGGGCCAGGGCACGCCTGTTTAGCCCCATCCCTATCACCGTAAGTTGCACACCTGACCAACAGGCGCGTGCTCCGGACTCCGCTCCAATGCGCATACAGGCTAGGCAGGGCACCATGTGGGGGGGGGCAGGTGTGGTCGCGGTCTGCGCTTCCGCCCAGCTGCGAAGAGGAGGGCGGCCATGCCCCGGCGGCCAGCCGTGAGACGGCCGACCGCGCGCTGCAGCGCCCCGCGCTGGCCGGCCCTGGCTCGTCCTGGATCGTCATGAAGTACTGCGAGAGGCCATTGCTCATACATAATAGGTGCGCCCAAGCAGCACTTGCAGCTTGGTGCTGTGATCGCATGTGCGCCTGAAAGCTGCTTGACGTGCTCGCCATGTTGAGCGTGTCAGCTGTGTCGCTTACTTGCACCTAAATAACGCACTTGCTGTACCCGAGCGGGCCAGCATGCATAAATCCACACGCTCCGGGCATGCAGGCATCCAGCTGTGAAGGCACAAGCTGCTCTCCGTGCATGCCTGTAGGAGCATGCAGGACAGGTTCCCGGTGGCTGTAACAACAGCTGGCTGGCTGCCATGCAGACACATGCTCACCCGCGCCCAGCGCAGCAAGTGGCGCGCTGACGTGAGCGTGGCCCGGCGCGGCCCGTTTCGCAGGCGGTCATTCCGAGACCACCGGCTGCTGTACCGCCGCATGAACAGCCGGCGGCACTGCAGGCGCTCGTTACCAGGCCGCCCGCTGGCCCGCCCCGCGCAGGAAGTTTGACGTGCGGCAGTGGGTGCTGGTGACGGCGGCCGCGCCGCTGACCGCCTGGTTCTACGAGGCGGCCTACCTGCGCTTCTGCGCGCGCAAGTGGTCGCTGGCCGACCTGGGCGCGCACGCGCACCTGAGCAACAACTGCGTCGCGCGCGGCTCGCCGCTGTTCGGCGCCTGCGCGGCGCTCGGCGAGGCGCGTCGCGCGCCCTTGAGCGCTGCGCGCATGTTCCTGGGCGTGGCGGGCGCCTCCATGGGCAATGTGGGCGTGTCCTTGGGCAAGGCGTGCGCACACATATTCATGCTGAGGCAGACACTACACTCTCGCTGGTGCGGACCTGTGCTGTCCTGACTGGCCGGGTTGCGCCTCAACTCATATGAGTCTGGGAGATGAAGAGCCCGCCCTAGCGACAGCATGGTAGATAGCAGAATGCCAAGCTAGGGTCCTACCAAACAAAATCCCAATAGCAACCCTGGCAACATGAGTGGAAGACTCCTCCTGTACTTGCACCGCAATTGACATGCCGTACAAGCTGACGACGAGGCTGCCCGCAGGGCAACATGTGGACAAGCGGACAGTTTGCCGAGCACCTGGCGCGCGAGCGGGGCTCGCCAACCCTGTGGGAGGGGCACATCCAGCCGCAGATGCGGGCGGCCGTGTGTCACTCGCTGGCGGCGAGCGCTGTGCGCGCCCAGCCATCAGTTTGAAGGGGGACACGCCGGTCTGCGAGCGTTTTGCCTGCGCACGGACGCCAGGCAGGAGGCACGCAAGCATCTGTTGTGGTCTGTCATGAGCCTGAGCAACAGCACCGGGCATATCATCACCAGACAGTAAGTGCGCGCTTTGCTAGTGATCATGAGCGCAGCATGCAGCGCGCCAGCCAGCCTGATTGGTTCATCCTCATTTGCACGTCGCACGCCGCCATGCTGTGCAATTTCTGCAGCATATATTGCCAGCTGGAAGGACGCCCCGCTGTGGCACTCATGTGTCCAGCCTCGGAGAAGAGGCGCAGAGCGGCCGCGGTGACATCCTTGCGAGCTTTCTGTCGGGCGCCAGGGAGGCCTTGTCGCGCGCGCGGGCTCCTGGGAGCTGCTCGGCTACGACTTCGTTGTGGACGCGCGCCTGCACGTGTGGCTGCTGGAAGTGAACGCCAGCCCCAGGCGTGCCCGCACTCCTGTGCGCAAGCGCGGACGCAAGCAGCCGCGGGGGTGCACGGATGACGGGCGCACCAGGGACACATGTTGCATGCGCGACGTTGACGCATGCGTGACGCGCGCTGTTAGGCCGCATGCATAAATAATATACACATGCGAGGCTGGCGCGCACAGCACCGCCCGCCTGCCTTTCATACGGGAAATAGCCGGCCGAGGCTGTGGCTGACCGTCTGACCGGCGGGGCCAGCAGCCTGGAGCACAGCACGCCGGTCACGGCGGCCCTCGTCCCCGCCATGGTGGAAGACCTGTTCAAGGCGCGCCATGCCGCCTTGCGGCTGCGCACGCCTGCCTGCTTGCGGCGCCATGTGCGCGCGCACCGGACGGGGCAACCTGGCCTCCAGACACCTCAACAAGCAGCTCAGGCTAGAGGTGGCCCAGACTGCCGTGCCTAGGGTATCCTAGGCAGCCTAGCGCGTGCCAGCCCGTGTCAGCACTCGTTGCAGCCCGCCTGCAGCCCATGCGCCGCCACCAGGTTGCGCGCTGTGCCGTGCAAGGCAACGTT
>JAABUO010009165.1_pt1 | contig 11093 bp, 13 predicted proteins | sample 5559291 | NCBI WGS metagenome assembly JAABUO01 (sample SAMN10711878, study PRJNA513372) | rock metagenome | isolation source: Antarctica rocks | place: Antarctica: Victoria Land, Finger Mt sud | reverse complement strand
CGCAGGGCAGCGGGCGCGCCTGCTCGATGAGGAAGCCGATCCACTGCGTGGCCAGCGAGCCGTCCTCGCCGGCGCCCGCCGGCGAGCGCGGCGTGCCCGCCGCCGCGCCCAGGCCGCCCGCCGCCAGGCTGGCCGCGCCGCGCACAAGCGCCAGCGGCGCGCCGGCGACCGCGCGCAGCACGCCGCGCCGCGCCGGGCCGCCCGCCACGGCCGCCACGTCCTCGCCTGCGCGCGCGCGGGCGGCTCAGGGCGGCGGCGGCCCGCGAGGCCCGCAGCTCACCCGGCTGGCATGCACTCATGCGCTGTGCGAGCGCGGGCGGCGCGCCGGGCTGCCTGCGGTGCGCGCCGTGGCCTCGGGGGCGCGCATGCGCCCTGCGGATGCATTCGTGCAGGCGGGCCGGGGCGGGGTGGCGGGCGACAGAGTGCCTGGCCAACAAGGCCGCCGCGCACGCTCCCCGTCCGCATTCAAGCCTGCCGGTGCAAGGGCGCGCTTCCGGTTGGCAGCCTCCCGACACCAGCGCGCCGGGGCCCCGCGCGGCCCGCGCCGCGCCGCACCCGACATGCCGAGCATGCGCGCCATGAGCGCCAGCACCTCCGGGCTGCGCCCGCGCTCGAAGAAGGTCACGAGCAGCTTGACCACGATGCGGCGGTCCACGAGCGCGCCCGCGTCGCTGCTGGCCGCGGTCAGCCGCCGCATGGCCTCGCCGAGCGCGCGGCGCAGCATCGCCGCCTCGTCCTGCGCGCCGCGGCGCGCTGCGGGCGTCGCGGGCGGGGCCCGGCGCAGCGCTGCCCTGATGTGCAGATACAGCGCAGAGCGCGGGCCGCGCAGCCTCAAGACGTGTCACGCATGTGGACCATAGAGGTGTCACACGTCGCGTGCGTTGCAACAGTGCGTATGGAGCAATCCTGGTGCTGTAGACAAACTCCTGTTTGTTAAACTCGTTCTCACGTTTGCGAGTCAGCACATGGGATGGCAGGCTGGAGCGCCGGGCGCGCACCGCCGCCGCCGCCTGGCGCGATGCGGCATGTGCGACCTCCGCTTGCGCGCCTTCCAGCGCGGCCTCCGCCTCGCGGCGTCCGCCCTCCACCGCCTCCGCAGCCGCGGCGGCCGCGTCGGCGGCGCCGCGCGCCTCGGCCAGCTGCCGGCCGGCCGTGCGTAGCTCCCCGCGCAGCCGCTCCGCGGCCTCGCTCTCAAAGGTCAGCTCGCCCAGCGCTGCCTGCCGCGCATGCGGTCCCCGGGTTGGCGGCCAGCATCAAAGCAGATCGCTTGCTCGACCAGCAGTGGCAGGCTGTGCACATGCCCTGCCGGGCACTGACGACATGCCCTTGCCACGAGAAAAAAGACATGGTGAAAAGCCTTGCATGGTATATTCAGCGCTGCGCTGCCGCCTGACAGCCTTGCTTGACCTCCTCTGCCTCGCCGCCTTGCATGTGGTCCTGCCGCGCATGCATGCCCTGCGCGTGCTGCCAGGGGCGGCACGCAGAGCCGCTCGCGCACGCGGGAGGAGTTGGACGCGCCTGCAGGTTCTGCAGCTCGGCGTCACGCTCGGCCAGCGCCGCCTGCCAGGGCCCCAGGTCTGCCGCAGCCGCCGCTGCGGCGTCGCGCGCCGCCGCCGCCTCTGCCTGCAGCAGCAGAGAGCGATGCTTCAAACACGCCGTCTCTTTCCGCAACCGTGTCAAGAACTGTTTACTCACACAGACAGCATGGGCCGAACAAGGCCACCACGAATCAGCATCGCGTGCCAGGCCACGTCCGACGCCCAGGCGAAGTTCCTATACCTGTCACATTGCACACAGCTTGCAAGACACCCGCTGACAGATGCGCGCTCGCAGCGACGCCGGCGCCTCCCTTGCATGTGCGCACGGACCCCCGCACGCCCGCTCTGCAGAGCGCCGGCCGCCAGCCCGCGAGCGCGGCGGCGCGCGTGGTCGCCCGGGCGCAAGGCGGCACCTGCAGCGCGGCGACCTCTGCATTGTGCGCCGCAGCAGCGGCGGCGGCGGCCGCGGCCAGCTCCGCGGCGCGCGCGCTCACCTCGGCGTCCACGCGCGCGCGCACCTGCTCCTCCTCCTCGTCCTGCTCCTTCACCATCGCCTGCTTGAGCCTGCGCGCGCGCCGCGCCCTACTCGCCCGCGCGCTTCGCCCTGACGAGCCCCGCCCATGGAGCGTGCCGGCAGCATGCCAGCAGCAAAACCCCTGCAGCATGACTGGGAAAAGGAGCAAGTTTGGACGCCCAAGCGTGGGGTGGTATGTTAGAGGGGCGCATGCGTGCGCCGGAAGCGCTGAGAGCAGGGCGGGCGCTGAGCGTGGGCGGGCCGCACCGCAGCAGCTGCACCCTCGCCTTGTCGCGGTCGGCCTCCGCTGCGGTGGCGCGCTCCTGCAGCGCTGCCGCCGCATCGCGCGCCAAGCCGCCCTCTGCGGCGCCGCTTTTGGCCAGGTCCGCCTGCGCGCACGCGGTCGCCGCAGCCTCACCAGACGGGCGCCGGCACAACTCGTCCCATGTTGCTTGGAGCTCGTCCTCGAGTCTTTGCGCTGCGGTTGGTACCATACAAGCGCCTTTGGTGAGTTTGGGCGCATACATCATTATGTAACGAACGCCTCTCAAGGAGGCTGCTGCTGTTGGTAAAACTCTGACTTGCACGACAGAGGGCCTGGCAAAGGCAATGCCAGCAATAACTTTATACAGGCGGGCCAATGCGGACCTGCAGGCGCGCCGCATCGGCCAGCGCGTCGCGCAGCCGCGCCTGCAGGCCGCTCTCAGCCTCGTCGCCCGCGGCCGCGGCCGCGGCAGCGGCCGCGCGCGCCGCCTCGGCCTCCGCCGCCGCCGCCTCTAGCTCCTGTCGCGCGCGCAGCAACCAGCTGCGCTCACAAAAGCGCCCACAGGCAAGCCCTTCCCAAGGACTAGTGCAGCACATCATAGAGTGCCTGCAAATGGCGCCTGCACCAGGCACAGTTGCGCCTGCAATTGTGCAACATTGTCAAGGCGAGACAGACGAGCATGGCGCGATACTGTGACCACAGCGCCTGCGTCGAGCAGGGCAAGAGCGCGGCGGCCGCACCCGCCGCAGCGCCGCGCACGCGGCGCGCTCGTCGGCGGCGTCCCCGCGCGCGGCGGCTGCCACAGCCTCTGCCGCATCTGCCGCGGCGGCGCGCCGCTCGGCCGCTTGGAGCCGCGCGTCGAGCGCTTGCGCACGAGCGCGCGCGGCGTCTAGCTCAGCGCGCCAGACGGCGTCGCGCTCCGCCGCGCCGGCCGCCGCGGCGTCGCGCTCCGCGTGCAGCGCAGCGGCGGCCTCCGCGGCGCGCGCCTGGTGTCGCGCAGCCCGCCCGTGGGCGCCGGGCGCGCAGACATGCGTCTCTGACACGCACACGCCGTGTCCGGCGCGGCGCGTCGCGAGTCCGCACAGCGCGCCAGGCTTCACCGTGCGACGCTGCACTTTCCTACAACATGTCACCTGCAGGCAGACTGCGCGGCGGCCCTTCTCTGCAGAGGCTGGGGACGCAGCCACGAGCCGGGTCCAGTCACCGCAGGCGCCCAACGCAGCAGCGCGCGCACCGCGCACCTCGGCAGCGTGCTGCGCGGCGGTCGCGGCCGCCAGCCGCTCCACCGCGCGCTGCAGCTCCGCGGCCGCGCAGCCAGCGCGCTCCTCCGCCGCGGCCGCGGCGCCGCGCGCCTCCGCGAGCGCGCCCCGCGCGGCGCCCAGCTCGGCCTGCAGGCCCTCGCGCTCCGCCGCCGCGCGTGCGCCCTCCGCCGCGGCCGCTGCGTCCGCGCGCGCCGCCGCGCCGGCGAGCGCCTCCGTGTGCGCCGCGCGCTCGGCCGCCAGCGCGGCGGCCGCGGCGGTCGCGCGCTCCTCTGCGCGCGCCATGCGCGCCTCGGCCTCGCGCGCCGCATCGCGCGCCGCGCCGTCGGCGGCGGCGGCCGCGCCGTTGCCGCGAGCCCGCTCGCGCCGCAGCTGCGCCAGCTCCGCCGCCGCGTCCGCGGCCTGCTGCTGCGCGGCCTCCGCGTCCGCGCGCGCGCGCGCGGCGGAGAGCCGCTCGGCCGCCGCCGCAGCCTCCGCAGCGGCCAAGCGCTGCTGCAGCGCGCCGCGCTCGGCCCGCAGTGCGCCCAGCTCGTCGAGGCCATCCGGCAACGCGCTCGGGGCGTCTGCAGCGGGAGCCGCCGACGCTGAGGCGTCGAGGCGCGCGCGCAGGGCGTCCGCCTCGCTGCGCGCATCCGCTGCGTCTGCCTCGGCCGCCGCAACTTGCGACGCCCCGGCGGCCGTGTCCCGTTCGGAGCCCGCCTGGAGCGCCCATACGCTCGCCTGCGCGCGCGGCGGCCCGCTCAGGCGCCGCTGCACCGCACGTGCGCCCCCTGCGCCCTGCCCCCTGGCCCCTGCCGCCGGCGCACCTGATGCGGCTAGGCAGGCAGAGCCCTCCAACACAGCTGCTGTGACGTGGGGCAGGCTGGGTCGCACGCGCTTGCCCGATGGCGACAGGCCGCCCAGCAGCCCGCCAGGCCTGAGCGGCGGCTGCCGCGCGCCGCGCTGCACTCAGCCGGCGGGGACGTGCAGAGCGACGCGCCCGGGCGCCCACCCGCGCTCGAGAGCCAGGGTGGGACGGGCCGCGGACGCGCGCACCTGCAGCTCGGCGGCGCGCGCCTCGGCGGCGCCCGCCTCTGCACCGCGCTGCGCCAGCCGCGCCTCAAGCTCGGCGGTCGCACCATGCAGACGGCCCGCCTCCGCGCCGGCCGCGCCCAGGCGCTGCTCCCACTCCGCCTGCGGCGCCGCGGCGGCGCCCGCCTCACACTATGGCCGCGCGCTTGCCCACGGACACGCACGCACCACTGAAAGGCCAGCAAACGGTGCGTTTCAGAAGACCGGCAGGAGAGCGTGAAGCGTGCATCGCAGCGTGGCGAGCGAGGGGCGGGCTGCAGCGATCGAGGGTCGTCGACGCGCCCATTCCTGCCCACCCACAGCGCACGAGCGCAGCCCCGCACTGCATGCGTGGCGCGGCCTCCCACCTCGCCAGCCGCCGCGCTCGCCTGCTGGCCGCGCTGCTCCGCGAGCTGCCGCCGCAGCCCCTCGGCCGCCTCCTCCAGGTCGCGCACGCGCGCCTGGTGCTCCTGCGCGCCCGGGGTCTCCGTGACGAGGGTCCGCGCCGGCTGGGCGCCCCTGCCTGTGCTGGCCGTCCAGCAGGCGGCCTTCCCCGGAGCCGCAGACCCGCGCCTGCAGCCAGGGCGGCCCACGGGCAGCGAGCACCCTCGTCCCCGCACGTCCTTGCCTCCACCCTGCAGCATGCTCGAGAGGTTGACCTGAGACAGGTTCAGACGCACGCGACCACTCTTTCCACAGCGCTGGGTGAGGCACAGCTGCTCCCTGCACGTGGGCCGGGGCGCGTCTTTGCGCGCGCCTGCGCCAGGCGCTCCTGCTCCTCCTCGGCGGCCGCCGCAGTGGCCACCACCTGCGCCTTGAGCCGCCTCAACTGCGCGGCCAGCCGCGCGACCTCGCCGACGCCGCCGCCTGCCGGCCGCCACACGTAACACCTGATGCGGCTTCAGCCTTGCGCGCCTGCCACCTGCCTGGGGCCCGGCCGGGTGCCCTCAGGTGCCGCGGCAACGCACACCAAGAGCTGCCTGCCCCACTGAGCGCGTGTGGCGGCAGCACGGGCAGGGAGGGTGACCTCCCTTGTTGGACCTGGGCAAGGCTGGGAGCGCTGTGGCGCGCAGCTGTCAAGTCTGAGGCGCGCACCAGGGTCGGGCGAGCCCGGCGCCGGGCCCGCGCCGGGCGCCCTCGGGCTGTGCAGCGGCACGTCCTCGAAGCTGCCGGCGGCGCTCGCCGCATCCGCCAGCGGCGCGCCCTGCCCGCCGCCCGGGGCAGCCGGGGCCACGTCGGGCGGCGCCGCGGGCGGCGCAGCGCCCGGGTCGCCGCGCGGCGGGTCCCCGGCGCCAACTGCCACCAGGTACAGGGCGCCGTTCGCCGCGGCGCCGCCGGCTGCGCGGGGCGCTGCGCGGCCAGGCACGGGCGGGTCGGCAGGGGCGCCACGTGCGATAGTGCGCCAAAGACCAGGTGCGCCGAGCGCGCAGCGCACCTGCCCGATCGGGCTCCGTATTCGCGCCGCGCGCCACCGCCGGCTGCTTCGCCCCGCTCCTGACGCCGGCCGCGCAGGGGCGTCAGCGCGAGGCGCCGCCGGGTGCCGCATTCGAAACGCAGCGGCCCGCAGCGGGCGCACCCAGAGCGAGCGCGCTCGGCAGCGATGCGGGAGCGCAGCGCGGCCAGGCGCGTCATCATCGCGTCGCCCTGCGGCGGCCCCGGCGCAGGCGCGGGTGCGGGCGCCGCGGCGGGCGCGTCCGGCGTGCGCTCCACCTGCTGCGACAGCTCCTCCGCGGTCTCCAGCACGTCGGCCGCAAACTCGGTGATGGAGTTGCGCAGGTTGCCCGCCACGTTGCCGAAGCGGCTGAAGAACTTGTGCGCGCTCTCCGCCATGGCGCCGCGCGGGCCGCAGGGCCCTTTGCCTTGTCTGCAGTCCTCACCTTTCGAGCTTGCCAAGCTGCTCGGTCGATTTTGGAGGGGCCTCCAACCCTGCCCCAAACCCTGCCAAAGTAATTCCACTCCGGGACTGAGTCCGGAAGTGACCGGGTGCCTTCGTCGCACAGTAGGTCGGTGGACAGCACGCCAATATGGCAGGTTCTCGGACGGGCGTGGTGTCCGGGGCGGCGATCGCGGTGTTGGCGCTGCTGGCAGGTGCGTCAATTCTGGCATGCTGTGCGGGGGGGCGCAGTGCGATGTGATGCGGGTTGGTGGCTCGCTCACGGCCGGTCGCTGCTCCTCGGAGCGTACACGCTATGTGCCACGTTGGTTGGCGCCGGTGCCGGCCAGCTGCATCGGACGCCTGAGGACACGAAGGCTGGTTCGCCTTGAGCATCTGCGTGTTCGGGGCACACTGGGCGTCTGTGTGCAAGCACGGCGGCCTGACTGCAGTGCATGCTGCGCGCGCCAGGCCACTGTGCTGATGCCGCCTTCATCCGCGTGCGCAACGGCGCGTTCGTGGACGAGAACTGCACAGAGTTCACGTTCTCCGGCTACAACACGTGGGAGGTGGGCGCCTGCTTGGGTGCAGCGCAGCTGCCGCGCGCGCCCAGCTGCGCGCCACCTTGCACCTGCGCGGCCGGGCCGCGGCGGCCCCGCGCCCGCCTGCGCACGCGCCCGCTCGGGGCGCCGGCCCGCCCGCCCCGGAGGCGGCGGTGCGCCCGCTCGGCGGCCGCTGACGCATGCGTGCGCGCGCGCAGCTGCTGGAGGCCGCGGCCAACTTTGTGGGCAGCCAGAGCGACGTGACCAGCCAGTTCCGCGCCGCGGTGGCGAGCAACATGACGGTCGTGCGCATGTTCGGGCACGGCGTCGCGACCGGCTTCCACCTGCAGGACCCGGCGGCGCCGGGCACGTACAGCGAGCGCGCGTTCCAGGCGTTCGACTACGTGCTGGACCAGGCGGCGCGCTTCGGGCTGAAGCTCGTCATCTCGCTGGCCAACAACTGGGACACCGACAGCAACTCGGACAACAAGTGCGCCGCGCCGCGGAGGTTTCGACATCGCAGCCAGCTTGCAGTGTCCGCCTGGGGTGTTGTCAACACCCCACCCGTCGAGTGCCCAGGGCGCCGGCCGCCCCGCGCACGGGGTTTGCCGGCAGGGCGCGGGGTTGCGCGCGAGGCCGACGCGGCGCCGCGGCGGCAGGTTTGCGTACACGGGCGGCGAGGCGAACCAGGACGCGTTCTACACCTCGGCGTCCGCGCGCAAGGCGTACATGGCGCACGTGCGCACGGTGCTGTCGCGCGTCAACACCATCAACAACAAGGCGCGCCCGCGGTCCTGCGCGCTGCATGTTTCAGGGGCGACGCGGCCGGCGAGCCAGTCCCAGCGCACAAGGCCTGCTCGTACGTGCGGCGCCCATGCCGCCTGTGTGCGCAGCGGGGCGGGACCGCCCGCGCCTCCTACCCGCCGCCCCGCACGTCCGCGCGGGAAGTGCGTTGCACGGCCAACGCGGGCCGCGCCTGCGCGCCGCAGACATACAGTAACGACGACGCGATCCTGTCCTGGGACCTGATCAACGAGCCGCGCTGCGAGCGGATCGGCTGCGACACCGAGATGCTGGCCTGGATTGAGGAGATGGCGCCGTACGTCAAGGCGCTGGACGGCAACCACCTGCTCACCGTCGGTGCGCGGACGGCAATGTCGCATGGGGTTTGGGTATATGGTAGGGCAGGGTCAGAGCCCCTAACCGTCATGCATGCGAGCTCGGGCGGCGCGCCGACGCGTGCGGGGCGGCGCGCCGGGGTGGCGCGCCGGCGGTGTCTGCTGCGTTGCCATAGGCTTGCGCTCGGCGGGCCGGCCGTGACGCCGTTGGGGCGCGGATGCAGGCATGCGTGGCAGACAGCCGACGAACAGGATGAGAGCCTGCCTCGCCTGACCCGGCGCGCGCCGCAGGCATGGACGGCTTTTACGACCGGCGCAACTGCGAGTCGTCCTTTGGCAACCCCAGCGGCTGGGCGGGCTACACCGGGCAGGACTTCATGCCGCAGCACGCCGTGCGCGCGATCGACTACGCGGGCATGCACCTGTGGCCCGACAACTGGAAGCGCCAGGACCTGGACTTTGGCAGCGGGTGGACGCGCAACCACAGCAGCGACGCGGCGGTGCTTGGCAAGCCGCTCGTGCTGGAGGAGTTTGGCAAGGCGCGCGGCGCCCTGCCCGCGGCCCGCTGCCCGCGGCCGGCGCGTCTGACATGGCCCTGTCCTGGCATGCGTACATGTCAGCAAACAGGCGGCTGGCATGGTCTGGGGCCCTGCTGAGCGTCGCCTCTTTCCTTGCCCCTGCCAAAGGTTGTCGGCAGGTGTTGTGAGCGGGGTGTGGAGGCGTGCTCGGGGACGAGCGCCCACATCGGCATGCGTCGCTGATGGGAGCATGTGGTCGCTGGTGCTGACGGGGCGTGCGCGGGCCGCGGCAGGGCGTGGGCGGCCCCAACGCGCAGGGCCAGACGGTGCAGCAGCAGCTGGACTGGTACAAGCTCATCTACGCGCTGGCCGAGGAGAACATCAACTCGGGCGGGCCGCTCAAGGTGCGGCCGCAACAGATACGGAACTCGGTGAAGGGTTTGTCGGTGTGAGCGGGCGCAGCACTGCTGGCACACCGCTGGGCGTCGCTCGGCGGGCGCGGCCGAATTCGCTGCATGCAGGGCCACATGCAGCGCGCGGGGCCCTGCACGCATCCGGCCGTGCACGTCCCCCGGCAGCATGCACCCAGGGCTGCGGTCCGGCGCGTGCGGGCCGAGCGGCGCGCGTGTGGCGCGGCAGGGCATCATGTTCTGGCGCTGGGACGCGGTCAACACGGTGAACCTGGGCGAGGGCGACAGCGCGCTCACGATCGGCATCAACAGCAACACGTTCCAGGCGCGCCTGTTTAGGACCCTGCCTGTGCCCTGCCATCCCTGCCAGCCCGGGGCACTACCTTTGCCGCTGTGCGAGCCGGCGCTCATTGTGGCGGCCTCCAGGCGCGCCGGCGCTGCGCAAGCGCAGCGGCGGGCCGCACGCGGGGTGGCGCGTGCAGGGCCGCGGTTGCACTGCCCTGCGGCGCTGTGTGGCTGTCCCTGCCGGCCATGCAGCGCATGAAACCCTGACAAGCTGAGGACCTGTCCTACTCAAAATGGTGACAAGCTGAAGACCTTGTCCCACACAAAATGGTGACAGGTATTGCTTGGGCGTGAGCATGCAGACATAGTACTTTGTTGATATCGATGTGCAGCGTGCACAGAGTGTCTAAGTTCTTGCTTGCACTTGTGCGGGGTGATCATGGTCGCTTGTGCCTGAAGGCGGGTCCCTTGCAAGGTCCCTTGTGAGTCGACATGTCCACACTCGCGCGCTCGCGCCTCCGGGCCAGCTGCGGCGCGCCGCCGCAGGCGCTGAGCCCCGCCGCGCCGGGGCGCGCAGAGCGTCATCCTGCCCTTCTCGCAGCGCCTGGCGCTGCGCCAGGCGAACAACGCGCGCACGGTGGCGCAGTGCGTGCCGCTGAACGGCACCGTCAGCGCGGCCTCGGTCGGCCTGCCGGCGAACAACCTGGCGGCCGAGCCGACGGCCGTCGGCCCCGGGCCGGACAACTTCACGACGCCCGACGCCGGCTCCTGCTGCGGCAGTGCGCGCCCAGGCCCGCGCGGCCTGCCTGCGAGAGGCCAGTCCCGCCTTGGTGTCTGGAGCCATGCCACCCCCAGTCGATGGAGCGTCGGAGCTTCCAACACTCTCCGCCTGCGGTGCACGCTCGCTGCGTGTGGCTGAGGTATGGCAGTTGGGACATTCACAGCTTGCCAGGCAGATGGAGCCTGGAGCACACGGCCGCGGCTGATGTGCACCGCCGCATGCTTCGGCCCACTGAGCCGACAAGTGCGCGCCCGCAGACACGTGCGGGACCATGTACGGGGAGCAGGACGGCGACATCATCGCGCAGGCGCCCGGCTTCGCCTCGGCCGCGCAGTGCTGCACGGCCTGCAAGGGCAACGCCAACTGCAACACCTGGAACTTCTGCTACTGCAACCGCGGCTGTGGCGCCTACCCCAAGGGCACCTGCCAGCTCAAGAACCAGACCAACCCGTTCTACCCCAGGCGCGCCCCGGCGCCCTGGCCAGCCGCGCGGGCGCGTGCCATGTCCCCAGCTGGCGGGAGGGCAAGCTTGGACGTGCATGGCAATGTCCCCAGCTGGCGGGGGTGCCAGCTTGTGCATGCGTGGCAGGTAAGTGCGGCGCGAGGGCCATACCTACCCGGCATGCGCTCCTCGCAGCGCACGCATCCTACGCGCGCTCGAAGCAAAGCCCATGCTGGTGCTGGAGCGTATGTGCGGCCAGTGGTGCCTATGAGTGGGGCGGCGCGCATGCCTCAGTCCGGCGGCGCCGACGCGCGAATCCTTAAGCGGGGCGTGGAGCGGCACCGTGACGCGCCGGATGCAGAGGCACGGGGGCGCATGAGTGCCGCCGATGTCGGGGTGCTGGGTCGACCACAATTCTGTGCTGGCTGGCGCAGGACGGAGATCGTGGGCGATGGCTCGGCCGGCTGGATCGGCGGCGTGCCCAACCAGGCCAACATC
>JAABUO010002397.1_pt1 | contig 11093 bp, 6 predicted proteins | sample 5559291 | NCBI WGS metagenome assembly JAABUO01 (sample SAMN10711878, study PRJNA513372) | rock metagenome | isolation source: Antarctica rocks | place: Antarctica: Victoria Land, Finger Mt sud | reverse complement strand
GTAATATTCGATAAAATAATATGAAAGAATGCTTTCATTTATAAATCTTAATTTTAAGAATTAATAAAAGTACGTTAAAATTATTTAAAGCGAAACGTAATTATTATCTCGTTTTATTATTATTATTAAAGAGAAAAATTAACGATTTAAAATTAATTTAACGCTGTAAACGAATTTTATTATCATTGTATGTAGCTTATAGCAAGTTATATTATTAAAAGAGAGATTATTATTAAAACGATAGCTGCGATCGATTCTTAAGATTAAGCTTACAGTTTTAAAAATTCGTAACGAATCTTTATATTAATGCTTAATAATATTAATATCGTCGCATTAAACATGAGTAACTTTTTTTTAATACGTTACATGAATATTTTCACGATAATTTAAATATCTTTACTATACTGATATAATTAAATCATTAAAATGAACGTATGTAAAATTACTAAAATTTAAAATAACAAAAAGATATAAACATTTACGAGATATACGAAATTAGCTGAACGTTTCGTTTTTAAACGAGAATAAACGTTTTATATTCGTGAAGCTTTTAAAATAAACGAGTAACAAGCTATAACGAGATCGTAAAGATTCTTATACGTATATTAAATTAATAAAGATTAAATTAAAATTAAGAATGTATGTAAGATAATTTAACGAACTCGTTATAAAAGCTGTAATTTAAAAACTTAAATGTTTACGAGACTTCGCTGTTCTGCATCTTATAAGTTAATCGTGCGTTAACAGATTAGCTTTTAATTATATAATTTTACTGTGTAATTTATACTAAATATTAGTTTATTAATTAAATTATTTTTTTCATTAAATTAACATTAGTTCGAAATAAAGCGAGGAAAAGTAATCTCGTTTTTTTAGCTATTAAACTTAACGAACAAAATAAACTCGAGTCGTTATTTCTCGAAAGATAACTTTTAATCTTAATTAAATATTACGTTAAAACATTTAGTAAATAACGATTCGTTTATAGTCGCAGTTACTCGAGTAATTAGCTTTAATATAAAATAATTATACGCTATCGTTTACATAAACTTATTAAAAGTTAGCATGAAATGAAGAAGCTTTAATTAATATAAGTCGTAATTTTAATATATTTCTTATTCATTCAGCGCAAGACTTTTTATGCTTTTAAGAAATTTATACTCTTACATATTAATTAGCCTTTACTGTCTGAGAATAAATACTTTATGAGGAAAAAGTAGTATGCTTTTCTTTCTTAACTAAATTTGTTACAAAGTATCGTTAAAGAATTAGAAAGAAATATTAAAGTTGCGAAACGTTACGTAACTTATAAAGCTTTCGTTAACGTAACTTAAGACATTTTAACTCATGCTTTAAAAGATAAAATGTAAGCGAAAATAAACTTATATAATGAAGTCATTAAAAGTAAGACTGCGAGTAAAATTATTAAAGATGTTAATAATGCTTCGTTCTCGAATTAAGTTAAATAATGTTTAATAAATATTTCTTATAAACGATGTTAAGATTTAACTTTTTTAAACGAAGACGTGCGACATTAAAATAATAATAAGCTACTGTAACGTTAACGACGACGAAAAAAAATACAGATTACTTAATCATTAACACGAGAAAATATAAGAAAATGTTTTAAAATTATAAAAAGATAAATTTAAACATTATAACTTAAAATTTAATTACTTTAGTTACGCGTCGCGAAACTTAAGTCGAACTTTAAAAACTTAAACAGAGTAATAAACAAAAGTTATCTTTGTTTAATTTTCGAATATGAAAAATTCTTTTTTAAACATTAACATTTTTAAAAATATATTAAGAATAAAAGTTCTTATGCTTATAAAGAATTCGTTTTTATTCTTAATTAAACATTCTGTAACTTATATTAAACGTTGTTTAACAGATTTAAAAATTATACGCGTTACGAAAAGCGCGTTCATTTAGAAATCTTCGAATAAAGACATGTTTAAATAAATATAATCTTTCGTAAGCTTTTTAATCTTAACGTTCTTTTAAATAAAGAATTTAATATTATTAATAACATTAATAACAGATAAAAAAGTCTCGCTTATAATTATTTTTTATAATATTCATGTTAAGACGTGTTATAATAAGAAAGATTTATTTCTTTTAATTTATTACTAGCTTAAAGTAAAAATCTAGTACATTTAATAATTATAAAGAATCTTTGTTAAATGAAACGCGATCAGATTTACTTAGTTATATAATAAATTCTTAAGATGAATAATGATTTTTATATTATAAAGTTAATCATGATACGTTAACGAGTAATAATATGAATAAGCGAATGATTTTTACTTTATTTTAAGTTAACTTTTTTAATATTTCTTAAGATTTATTCATTTATTCGAATAACGACTTTAAAGTTATTTATAAATATAAAAGTTCTTTTACTTAAAACGTGCTCGAGAAGCGATTCATCGCGTACTCGTATTAATTTAATAATATAATTAATTAAAGTTAATAAAAACTAAGTTAATAATTAAATCGTGAAATTATTATTATTCATAATTTTTTAAATTTTTAACTTCGAATCTTATTAAAGTAACGCTTTACTTCATACTTGTATTATTAAGCGAATCATTTAACGAGACTAAGTAATAAGATGCTTATAATTTAAGCGATTCGCAAGTTTATATTTTACTTAAAGAGCGATTAATCTCGTATTAACGAAGAAAAGCGATGAACGAGAATTATTAAAATTAATCTCAATAATCGAAATATAATCTTAATAACGCTTATAATGTAGAAATTAAGATAATTTACAGTTTAATAAATTAATATATAATAGCGTAATTTACGAAATCTTTAAGTTATAATTCGTTTAAGAACATCGTGCGACAAAGTATCGTCGTAAATTAAACATTCTGTCTTAATTCTTATTAAGAAACGCTTACGTTAAATAATCTTGTATAATAAATTAATCTTTACTTTACGAAATGCGAGCTATTAAAAAAGATAATAAGAGTATAAAAGTTCATCATATACGTTATAACGTTAAGAAAATACACGTAAAATGATATTACTTATATTACATTCTCGTTAATAATAAAATTAATTAAGTTACAAAGTTCTTCTTTAATTATAATACGTTCTGTTTATTTTTAATATTTATACATTTTTCTTTTTCATTCTTTAATTAAAGAATTCTTTTTTTTAACGACGAAAAACAAATTCGTTATAGTAAGTAACGTTAACGAAGTAAATAATTTTACGATTTTTAAAACGAAGCGAAGATTTTATAAATTATTTAAGATAAATGAAGCTGTTATACATTAGTTAACATAATAAACATAAAAGAAACGTATATTACATATCGTTTTCGTTCGCACGAATAATAATTACTTCGTTATTAAAGTCTTTACTTCGAAAGTTTTCTTAAATATTAAATTATTATAACACGTTTATATCTTTACTTAAATGTACATAAGTAATTACGATTAGCTTAAATTTTAAAGCGTAAAGATTAACTTTCGAGTCACGTTTCATCTTAAATTAAATTTTAAAAAAGTATATAAAAAAATTATAAAAGATAATAATGTATTTATTATTAACGAAGAATAATATAGCGTTAACGATCTTGTAATAATAATTAAAAATATTTATAAAATTACGTAATTACTTATCTTATTTAAGTAAACGTCTTTCGTAACGAAGTTTAGTATAAATTTAATATTAAGAAACTCGTTATCTTTAAAAGTCTTCTCGAAACTCTTTTAAAAATATCGCGCTTTTATTAAAAGTTTTATAAGTTTTAAATCTGTTACATTCTTTAATAAAAAACATTTATCTTTCTTTAAAGACGTTATTACGATCTGAAGATTTTTAACGAAAGTAAATGTCTCTTCGCTCAGTTTAATTGCTCGAACGTGAAAAAAGATTATTAAGATTTACTTCGCAAGTTTAAATTAATAATAAGTCTTTAGAAAAGACGTGTAATATGTTAATATTTTAATAAATAAATAAAATGTTTAACGTAATTAATGTTTAAAAAAACGTTAAGCTTTATTAATTAATGAGCAGACGTTTTAAAGAAATGTAAAAAACGATTAATTAACTTATTTTTAAACGCTTTTCGAATTCTAAAAATGTTTATATTAAGTCGCACGTAATTAATCTAACGAATTTTTCTCGTTAAAAAAAGTCTTATCTTTATAAAAGTTTTTTATTATTAAAGTTAACTTATAAAAAGTTAAAGTCTTAATTACTAATCATTAAGAAACATTTATTTCTTGTATTAATGTTTTTTAATTATGTTAAACAAGAACGCTAATTTACATATCGTATATAAATGTACTTAATGATCGCGTTTATAATCGCTTTTATAAGTTTCTTTTAAGTAATTATTATTAACATTATTATAAACGTTTTTATAAACGTTTTTATAATTATTATAAATGCTACTTAAAGTTTTAAACATCTTTCTTTATTAAGCGTTAATTAATATAAGCGCGTTCATAAAACTCGTTAAACGATTAATTATTAAATACGTATATACTCGTAGTAAGAAGCATAATGATTAAAGATTATTATAATTTACATTTTAATTAAAGCTTAATTATTTTAAATTTACAGTTAAATTATTATGTTACATTTAATTAATTACGAATAATAAAGAATTAATGTAAAATGTTTACTAGTTAAGCATCTTTAATGAATATATTTATAAATAAGACGATCGTTTCATTATTCGACTTTCATTAACTTAAAGTTCTTTAATAATCTTATTAACTTTTGTAAAGCTTAGTCGCGAATTTTCATTTTACATTAAATTATAACGTTAATTAATATTACGTTAAATTTATCTTAGTCGTAAATATTCTTAAGCAGCTTTAAATTACTTGTATATAAGTAAACGCTCAGTTTGAAAGACGTTTAATTATTTATAAACTTACTAAAAGCTACTTAAATTATTCAGAGCGTCTCTGTTACTGCAGAAATCATTCAGTTAACGAGTATTAAAAAATTATTTAAAGATAAGAAAGCTTTACGAGCGAAAGTTTTAAAGATTAAATTTAAAATAATTAACGAAGTATTCGTTCTTTATAAATTATAAGTTTAAAATGCTAAGATTATTATTTCGCAGCTGAAATGAAAAGAAGTATAAGTACAAGATTATTAAATTTACAACGTCATTAAAAGAAGTAAATGAGCTAAACGAGTACGTATTCGTGCTTCATGTAAAAATTAATAAATTAATTTTAACATAGCTTTTTATTATTAATAATGTTATATTTTAAACAAGAAAATTATAAACTTAACGTTCTTATTAACATTAAGTTAAAAGAATTACGTAACATTTTAAAAACGATTTTACAAAACATTAACGAAATATGTTTAAGAGAAAACAAATTTATAATATAAGCATTTTTATTACTTCGAAGCTTAAAGTTACGAACTAATTACTAATCTTAATTAAATTAAGTAAAGCTTGTTATATAATCGTTTTATTAAAATAAAAAAGTATTAGTATAATTCTTCGTATTTAAAACATTTTAATTTATTAATTAACTTCGTGAAGACGATTTATGTCTTTATAATTAAACGTATTGCTACGCTTTTTAAAAGTTACGAAATCATTTATGATTTGCTTTAAACGCTTTTTAAACTTAACATAATAATTTACATTATTTGTTTTAATATTAATAAATTAAAATATATTAAATACTATTTTAACGAGAAAAGAAAGATAAATAACGAAGTAAAATACTTTTATCTGAAATGTTATTACGTAAATTTTAATAATAAAACGTTTAAGAAAATCTTAATTAATCTTATTATTTTAAAGTTTCGTGAAATAAAGAAAATTTACTTTCTTAACGCTTTTTCTTTTAAATATTATTCGAATAAGATTCAGATTAAGATAAATAAAAATGATTTAATTCTTTATAATTTAATTATATTAAAATTTAATTACGATAATAAAATATGAAATAAATAAAACTCTTTCGTAATTTTAACTTATACTAAGTTAACATGTTATATAATTAAGTTTATAATTATTAATATTAAGAACGTTAATTAAAATTTCGCGACTTTTACTTAACTTGCGATCTTTATTAAAAAAAAAAAGTTATTTAAGTATTAACTGAAGCTTATATAACTCGAAAGATTAAGTATACGTTTAATAACTTTGTCGTAAAGAAAGAATTAAGCTTAATTATTTTTTTATATTTTTATTTTTATTTTTATTTATTTAATTTCACGAAGCTAAATCTTTATTAGTAAACTCATTAGCGTTAATAAAACTTTAATAATTAAGAAAATATTTAAACATTTTTAAAAATCGCTTTATTTAATATGTTTTATTAATAACGAATAAAGATTTAATATTAACTTCGTAAATCTTCGCTAAAAAGCGAAATATATTTATGAAAAGCTTAAGACGTAATTATCTCTGATCTTTTAGCGCGTTAATAAATGAAACGTCGTTCTTTTTTTTAATAAAGCTAACGTGTTTCTTAAATAACGCTTTCTTCATGACGTTCATCGTAATGCTTTAATTTTTATATTTTTACGAAAACTAAAATATTATTAAAAGATTATGTTTTTTACGATTAATTAAGTTTAATAAATTAACGACGTTATCTTTAATAAAATATATCTTTCGTTAAAGTATAAATTATTAAATTTAATTATTAAAACGAGCATTTCAGAAAGCTTTCTGAAAAATGCTATTATTAAAAAAGAAGCATGTTATAATGACGAGAATTTTAACTTTCTTACGAAAAAGAATCTTAATGATCGTTAAATGAGTCTTTAAAAGAATGATTCGTAAAAGTTTTATATTAATTAATTATATGTTTCAGATTAAAAATATTATATTTACTTCTTACGTTTTAATATCTCGAAAGAAAAATTAAGTAATTATTTCTTATCTCGAGATCGTTATTAACGTTAATAAAATCTTCGAATGTAACTTTAAAGAGATAAATTAAGTTAGCAATTTGCAATCTTATGTGTAACTGTCTTTTATTACTGACTACGTACGAGCTTTTTTACTTGTGACGCACGTTCTTAATTCGAAATGAACATGAGAACTAAAGAATGAAACGTAATGAATAGCTGAATTAATGAAGTGAAGTTCTTAATCTAAAGTAATTTGAGACGACCGTTAAGTACGTAGCCTGTCGACGCTTCCCCATCTAGTATAGTGCCTTCATAGCGCATTCTTAGCCCTCCCCTTCTGCCAAATCACGTGTTGTGCAACCTGCACCGTCGACCGCCGAGACCGATGCCCGTCCATCGACCAAGAGCTTTGTAGCTTTCCTGTATCCCACTTGAGCGGAAAGACGTAGTGGCATACGGCCGAGTTCGTCCACCAGGACATTTCAGCTCCCTTGTCGATTTATAGTTTTCTGTTTTCTGACTGCCTCTTTTGGCCGCCACATGCAATGCGGTCTTCCCTCCTTGATCTTGCAAAGAAACGACCGCTCCTCTGTTTAAAGACAACGCTACCATTTGCGGAGAGTCGATGTCCACGGCCAAGTGAAGTAACGTTTGTCCCTTCTCATCCATGGTCGACGTATCAGCTTCTCGCAAAAGACGCTCCTCCGCTGCACAGTCAATGTCCATCCATTGATGCCCTATACAGCACCGTTCATTCTGTGCCGTTCCGATACTGAGGCGCCATGTTCCAATGGGAGTTGTATAATCCTTTCATGGCCTTGAAACGCAGCTTGCAGAAGGGGCGTCGAGTCGATTGGATCTCTTGGAGAGTGCGGGGCGTGCTCTTATGGCAGACAACCTTTCGTCCGTCCACGGTTTTCAGGTCGATCTGGCTCAAACATCCTGAAACCAATTATGCGAGAGAGCTTCGTCCGCTGTGAGCCTATTCGCTGGATCAAAGTTTGTCAGACCTCCGATAAGATCCTTGAAATCCGAGTCAAGGGGCTCCATATTCCATCGGACGAACGGTTCACGCGGGTTGTCCTTGTTAAAGCCGTCCCGAAGCGCTTCCAGCACCTGGCACCAAGGGCTGTCGCCGAGGTGCCTCAACAGCCCATTGAAACTTTCCAGGTCCGCAAAGTACGAAATCTGGCGTTCAAGAACGTGGGCCAGTGCTAGCTCACCTTCAGGAAGCGCCTTTTCATCAACATACAAGATGACGTGCTTCAGTACAGCATAGATACACTATTCCACGATATCAGTCACCATCCGTCCCCCGGGCGAGCCGAGCCTTAGTATTTTTCAACTTACCACGATGCCAAAAGAGAACATGTCGGAGGATTTGTTAATGCGACCTTCGGCATGAGCTTCCGGACTGCGCCAATTCTGGTTGCCCACTTGTCTACCTCGAATATTGCTGCCGGGCGGTACGAAGGCTGAGTCTTCGAGATCACCGAGACGGACCTCATCAATGATAATTCCATGGCTATTTTGGCTCCACTGGACCAAGATGTTGTTCGGTTTGATATCTATGATGTCTTAGCGATTATCATTAAGTGAGCCGGGTGTTCGGAAGAGATCGGGCTGACCGGTATGCACAATGTTCTGGTGGTGCAGCTCAGCAAGGCCACGCAATGCATCTTTCAGAATCCGTTTCGTGAGTAGCAGAGGCAGATCTTTTTGAGCCAGAGAGAGCAAATGATCCTTAAGATATTTGTAGACGAACATTGACCTATCGGGGACCGTGTCTTGCAAGAGACGCAGATAACGACTGCTACCGAGCGCCCGTTGCATGTCCTGGTAGTATTTAAAGTCGGCCAGGACGTTCTTGACTACGAACTTCTGATTCCCACATCTGACACAAAAGTCGTCAGAAAGTCTACCTATACTAGCAATATAGTTTGTTGGACACCCACGTTGTAAGATAAACGTGGGACGGCGGAACTTCCTTTGATTGAAGGACCTGCTCGATGATATAGTGTTGGCCGGACTGACCTACCAGCTTCTCATTCGTATGTATCGTGGATTGCGTTTCATGCTGCTTCAAGTCGTCGACCGACATAGTTCTAATAAGGCGGGGGAGTCCAAAAGTAGTCGGAAACAGAGTGTAGGCGGATTTTGATGCACTCGCACACGGTGATAACCTTTTTGCAGGCGAACGGAACGTGTTCAAGTAAGTTTTCAGGGATGAAGAGACGCACCGTAGAAACATATCGTTGGTCGTCCTACGAAAGACTTCATGAGTGATGCACTAAGCCGTGCGTCTTCTGCCAATCGTCTCAACGGTGGTCTATATTTAGACGGTTATGCTACGCGCGCGGTTATCGAAGGCCCTATCAGGCTCCTTAATGAACCTCTCGGGGCAAGATCTTGTCTTTGACCGTATTCAAGCCAATCCATCTTGCCTGGCCGGCTCTCGACTGCTAGACTAAGAGCGAATCAATAATTTAAGTCTCAACAGTCTGGGACAGCATTGGATAGACAAAGTGATGGCTGACAAGTCAATAGCTGCACCCTCTTCAGGGTTCTTGTCGCGGTGAAGTGTGCGTTCATTGACATAGTCCCTTTCTCCGGTTTCACTTGTCGCGCGCCAATCGCAGCTTGTCCGGCATACGTCTGCTGTTCGCAATAGGACTTCCACACCAACAGCAATAGCAACCTTACTGTGGATGACCAATCATCAAATCTTATAGTATCAAATCACATTTACGTCGATCTTTTCTCTCTATTTATAGTAGCTTGTCCTTCAGCTACAACCTTTACCATCTACTGCAACATGAATAAATCACAGCTAACCTCCGGCAACTTGCAGCGATTTCATCTATCACTGGCACTTACGATCATTAACATCCAAAGCGACGTCAACGGCGTATAGCAATGTCGGCAAGATACGTTTCTAGTCAGTTTATCAAGAACATTCAGAAGGGTAAAAAGAGGATTGCGGTGGAGTACGTCGATCAAACAACTGCTTGGAAGCGACCTGCAGGCTTTCCTTCGGCAAGCACCAAAGAAGTATTCAGTGACGTCGTCGACAAGAATTCCGGTTCATTCAAACCAGAAACGGTCAAAGTAGCTATGAAGTAAGCTTGGAGCTTGAGACCTCGTTCCTAAATCTCGATCTACACGCCTGACACTCAACCAGGGAGTCGCAGCATCAAAGCGACAAAGACAAGCGCATGCATTATACCGCTTATGAGCTAGACAAGGACGGCAACGTTGTTGGTACAAGTCACATTGTTGATGAAAAATAGTGTGGAGATGTTTTCGTGCGGAATAAGGCTTGATCCTATTGGTAGACGAGCCATTGGTTGAGTGGCCTGCTACAAGACGCTCGCACCACACTGTTCCAAGGATCTCTTCTGAGATGGGTTCCTTCCTTCGGGACCTGCAACTTTGGCCGTCTTTGCACTCCGCTCCCACCCTCATAGTGATAGTGGTCATTCTCCTGGCCGTCCCTAAATATTAGATACGTTGAATATAAGAAAGCGAATGAACTGGTTTATAGACGGACGGAGTTGAAGTCGAAGCCCTGTAAAAGCTTTATCAAGATCGTCGCGAGGTGTACCCACAAGCGCACTGACGCGCCTACAGTCCCTCAAACAAGTGACTGCAGGCCAGCCCAATAGCGTTTCCCTCTTTCCTGAACGTACCTCCTCTTCTCCCAAAGTCTCCTTCACCAGACCGAAGACGCTCGATCAACACTCATTCGTCAAACATTTTAGGGCACGCGCTGCAGCAGCTCCTCGGCCATTGGAGCCTCGTATTCGATCCATGTGCCCTGCAGGGTGAATCTTCGCCACGCCCCTCGGAGATGTCCATCCATCGTGCATCGGTCAGCTCCTGTTGCCTGGGTCTTCAAGCTGAGATGGCAGAAATGGATCAGTGGAACCGCCCCTTCACGATCAACAGCGAAAGGCGAGATCCACGTGTCGAGGCCATACCACACGAACAACGCCAGGTCATCCGTCATGGCCGAGGTGCGATCCTTGTCGACGTGACAGGCAGACAAGTGGGTAGGAACAGCGATCGCGATAAAGGACGAAGCATTTCTATTCTTGTTCGTATGACAGCTCAGCGGGCGTGCCATTGATTTCAACAGTCGTTTCGCCGTGGCATCCTTCTCGGAAGCTGAGGATCTCAATCAGTATCGTAAACGAGCTAAGTATTGGTGAAACGGTGGCCGGCCAAGGGAA
>JAABUO010009162.1_pt1 | contig 11095 bp, 13 predicted proteins | sample 5559291 | NCBI WGS metagenome assembly JAABUO01 (sample SAMN10711878, study PRJNA513372) | rock metagenome | isolation source: Antarctica rocks | place: Antarctica: Victoria Land, Finger Mt sud | reverse complement strand
TGGTATGTGCTGCCAAAGCAAGTCTGCAACAGCAGCATTGGAAGTGCCTCTACAGAAACATGGCAACAAAGCTGATAGAAGCATCCCTCAACAAGTCCTGAATTTGTTGTTGCGCTCAGGCTGCTGGGCGTTCAGAAGTAATTTCAACTTCAAGTGGCAATTTCACACGGGCAACAGATCGTAGAGACTTTTGTGAATGTCATCAGCACACAAGATATGCTCCATTCAGGTGCTGTGATAGATGACAAAGCTGTGCCAGCATCAAGCGTGCAGCACACAATCATCAACCAGCAACGTGATGACCATCTATGATAGATTGAATGTGATCCTGTCTGACTTTCACTTCGACAGTGCAACACAGTCCAATGCATGTCATGACAACCACATGTGAGCAAGCACACCACAACTTTGGCCAGCCAAAGAGCAGCTTCTTGTTGTGGCAAGTAAAGTGCAGAGAAGCCACCTGGAAACATGATGCCCACCATCTTGATTCTGAACCTGTCTGGCTTTCACCACGGTGAGCGTGTACCCGACCCCAAACTGGCTCTTCAGGTCCAGTGAGGTCCCTACGGTGGCTAAGCGCCCCTCTACCATGATAGCAATGCGGTCGCACAGCACGTCCGCCTCCTCCATGCTGTGGGTAGTCAGCACAATTGCTCTGTGTCGCCTATGCTTTTTGATCACGTCCCATGTGAACCTGCAGTGACGCATCATTGGGTCAGCACGATGGAGCTGTATCTCCTATCCTGCTTGATCACATTCCATGTGAACCTGCAGTGACACATCAACCCCCCCCCCTGCCCCCCCCACTTATAAAGTGCTGTGGGTGAGGGGTAAGATGCATCAGATCTGAGGGGCTGTAGTCGGCACAGAAGTTGCTGTGTGCAGCATACACACATCCAAAGCACGAAACTCTGACAGTCTTCTGTTGGCACAATGTATTGCTGCCTGTTGCTGTGACAACAGGCAGAGTTGAACGGAGCAACCAGCATGATAGGGCAATCAGTGGGCAAGCCAATGGGCAAACTAGAGGGCAGTCTGCAGACAAACGGCAGGTCTTAACACCGCGTAGCAGTCACTGCTGTGTTGTGCTTTGAGCAGGAGCCCCATACCCCAGAGCCAAGACCCTGTACTAGCTTGCAGGAGCAAGGCTTCATACACTACTTGTCACTGCACTGCAAGACCATATACAGCAACATCTATGCTCCGAAGGGGCAAATGTCACACAAGAAGGGTACATTACAATGAGACTGCGTGGCATTGCAAACCTGCGGGAGTAGGGGTCCATGCCGCTGGTTGGCTCATCCAGAAAGACGACTGCAGGGCTACCCAGAAAGGCAATGGCTACACTCAGCTTGCGTCGTTGCCCACCAGACAAATCGCCAGCAGGCGTGTCCAGCTTGCCATCAAGCCCTATACCAATAATCACTGTGATAATTCACTTTTGTTTTTCAATCTTCCATCACTGTTTAATTATCGGTTTAAAGTATGCGGTTTTGAAATAGCAATATAATAATTGCTTGTATTACCAAACCCGATGCCACAAGGTCATTGTTCAGGTCTAGCGCGTTTGCAGTGCTTGACTGTGAACTGGTTGCAAGACAAATGCATGCGGAGTAGCTACACTCCTACCACTTTGCACAGCCCCACACATGCTGTGCACGACGACATGGTGCAGGACTGTTGCTGACTGTCAGCCCAATCATGGCCTGCTATACAACTATATACCCTGAAGCCGAAAAGACTTCTCACAGCAACTTGCCACAAATTCAGGCTGAAACTGACCGACCCCAAAATAACAGGCAGCAACTTTTGCCCCATGCAGCTGCTGCAGGAAGTTGGACTCTTCAAGTTTAGTAAGCAGGCCAGCAGCCTTGTACAAGAGGCCACAGCATAGACAGAAAAGTCACATAGCGTAGTTCTTGCCCGTAAGAGATCATTCAGCATACCACGTGAATAGTTCATCTCTGAGGGGTTACAACAGGTTGCGTCAAGGTTGTGGAACTGTTTCACCACAACCCCCCTTGACCCACACAATTTCTTTAGGTACATTGGGTCACAGTAAGCTCATAACGTCATGAGCAGCAGTTGTTGCCTCCTCCAAATTGGGCACTAGCGGCTGTGACAAACACGTACCATTGTCACATCAGAGTCACAGCGACATGAGGAGGACTTACCGACGTCATGAGCAGCAGTTGTAGCCTCCTCCAGCTGCTGCTGCCGGGTGAAGCCTTTGATGGCAGCATACAGCATCAAGTGCTCCTTCACAGTGATTTCAGGCCACAGGATGTCGAACTGAGGGCAAACACCCAGGTCCTGACGAATAGCTGTCATGTCATTCTTGACGCTCAGCCCATTGATGATGGCATCACCTGGAAGATGAAGAATGGTGTATAGCGGAGTGGAGGACCGAAAGATTTGCACAAATGAAAAGTGAGGGTTTTGTAGAGATGTTGCAAAGCTTTTGATGTGCTATGGCAGTCATGTACCACTGTTGCGTTGAACCACAGGGAACTGTGGAAAGTGCTTTCACTCCCTCAAAGCAACACAGCAGCATATGCAATGTGTTGCTTGCTCCTGTATACTCTGCCTGTCTGTGCCCAACAACAACTTTGAGTATCAGATGATGTAGCAGCAGCTGCAGCAGCAGCAGCAGCACAGATTGTCCAGGCATACATCTGCCTGCCAATGCAAATGCACATTGCTACAGTCCCTACGCTGTGATGTATCTACATCCTGCAGGCAAGGCCTTCCTCTGTTGTTGGAGTGTTGTTACCTGAAGTGACTGGCACAGTTCCAGTAAGCATTGAAATGGTCGTGGTTTTGCCAGCGCCATTGTGGCCCAAAAGGGCTGTGATCTGGCCCCGGTAAATGTCCAGATCCAGACCGTCTACGACATGTTTGACGCTGCCGTCTGTTGTGGTGAAATGCTTCCTCAGCTTGTTGATGCTCACCGACACCTCGCCATCACCTGGGGCATGTTGCAACAGCCCTGAACACCTGACTTTGGTGTGGAAATTACTCCTTATGGTGTAAGGCTCAGGCCCACACTTGAATGATATGCATGATGATAGTGTTGGATTTGATGATGACTGCACTGATGGAAGGCAGTGAAGACAATGGCTAATTGAACAGATGAAGAAAGATGACTGCGATGATCATGGTGACGACAACAGGAGAAGCAGAAGAAGAAGATTACAAGCTAGACTAGACAGCTAAATCTTGCATCACTAATATTCTGCAGGCTTCAAGGGCCATGTGTGCAGCTGCCAGTGCATTGACAATACTCTAAATGTGATGTCCTTGAGCATCTCACACTTTTAATCCAGCTTTTGCAGCAAATCACTTGAGCGCAGCAAATACCTGCAGAGCTCATGAGGGGTGACTCAGGGTCCTCCTGGGGTTGAATCCCCTTGCCAACCTGGCTCTGAATCCAGTAGGAGGGCTGCAAGAAGAAGTAGAAGGGCTGCCTCTGCCCAATGTCGCTAGGCAGCACCTGCATCACCCAGCATTATGTGTGTTGTCGCATGATTGGTTCATGATCCTGCTTGTTCCATATGCGCCTTGAATACCAGAAACACTTTGAAGGCCTTGACCAAGGTGTGGCACAGTATGAGTAAAGTCTGCATGTAACTGCTGACATATGCAAATGTTGAAGCTCAATACCAGCAGGAGGACTGAACACTGCAAATGACAAGCTGATCAAGCGGTGCCCAATCACACCGCATGTCTCCTATTCAGCACATGACATTCACATCTGACTGGCTGCATACTGTTGCTGCTGCTGTCAGAGATGGTAAACCAGGAAAATAATGGTATTTAGACTTGGGACTTGCCAAAAGTGTAATGCCTTAGCAATGGATGCAAATGATGTGTTCACCTCAACGCCTCAAGGCAATGGGCAGATGTAGTACATGCACATCAGCGCAATAAACAGATGTAGTAGATGCACCTCAAGGCAATAAGTAGATGTAGTACATGCGCAGCAATGCGATGGGCAAATGTAGTATATGCGCACCTGATCTAGGTACCAAGTCAGGACTGCATAAAGCACAATGTCCAGCAGCAGCATTTGGAAGACGGTTGCTGCACTAAATGGGGACTGACTGTTGACTGACAGGTGCAGTGTCTCTCGGCTGATGCCGCGCTGTGCTGACTCCAACTTCAGCAGCACATTGGCGTACAGGGATATGCAGGATGGGGGCAGAAGGCAGGCTGTCGTCCAGCCCCTGCCCCCATAGGGCTGCAAGCTGGGCATCAGAAACCTGCATGCAATAGAGGTGCATTATTAATAATAACAATTTACAGGCGTTCCAGCTAATGGTTCTCGCCAGGTACCTACTAGGTGTGCCTAAACCCTAGTCCTGTGAGCCAACATGGGCAATAGAGGCGCAGTGGAGACGCTAATACAGCTACACATGGGTTGTGTTGAGACCTTACAAGATGATGCGCCTGTGTGATGGCAAGAAGGCAAGAGCCTGAGAAGCATAGTGGAAGAGAAGAGCTGCGTGCATTGCAAATTTGACATGCTGCTCATAGCAACTGAGCATAGAAGTCCACTGAGCATAGAAGTCCACTGAGCAATTCTTGGGTCACGCACAAAAAGTATGTGCAACACATTTTGCACAACATCCTGGCGATTGCATGGTGAAGTTATGTGCAAATGAAGTCGCGTGCAGGTATGGGTTGCATCTGCCTGCAAACCTAATTCAAGCAATCACATCAACCTGCCCAACAACCCTAACTCAAAGTGCCATTCCACAACACCAGAAGCCACAATATGACGCAGTTGCGACCCAAAGAACGTGCACTCCCAATTTAACAGTCTTACTCACCCAGGCACCATAGCCAAGGCATACAGAACAGCTGTCACAGTGCCGGCAACCCTCGACTTGGAGAAGATGGTACTCAGGAAGTAGCTGAAGCTGATGAGAGAACAAGCCAACAGCCAGTAGAAGCTGAGCATGATGGCAAAAGAAGAGTGGCGGAATGGGTACAGTCCAATGATGGCACACAAGATGCCTGAGACTGCCATTGTGGAGAAGTGTGTCAATGCCCATGAGCTCCAGTATGCTGATTTCTGCAGCAGCAAGGGTATGGGTCGAGTCAAGGGTATGTACCCTGCAAATATGATCTGACTGTACATGCATTTGCTGTTGCATACAAGATTTTGCAGCGGCCGTCCAAACGGTGCTGCATTGCAAGGCAGGTTTCAGCATGAATGCATAGGGATGATGAATGGCACTCAAAAAAGTTGTCCGTGAAATTCAAAATGTGCATGGGCAGTTTGAATGGACAGGAGATGAGCAGGCTTGTGTTGCAGTCACGCTTGGCTGATTGGAAAAAAGCAGTATCAGCAGCAGCATGCAGTCATGTTCTACAGTATGCAACCAGCAGCTCTACTATGCACAACCACATGTCATACAACTCAAGGCAACATTGCAGCACACCTTGAGTCCCAGAATCCGCATTCCTTCCCTCAGTCTCAGCTCCTTCTCCCGTACAATGCTGGCCACTGTGGACCGTGTTGGCGCCAAAAATGAGTAAACAAGCAGTAGATTGAATGCAATACTTGATGCTGCAGCTCCAATGTCAACAGTCACTGCCGGCCAAGGGAATGGCTTGAAGCTGACGCTGACCGGATTCGGAGTATCAGGCTTAGCTGACACAACCGCTATGATAGCCTGGTCAACAAGTTGTTGTAGGTTGGTGAAGAACCAGTAGCGTCTATACTGAGCATCTGGAAGAATGTCAAAGACGTTCAACAGCTGGCGTGAAGACGGCATGTGGGTGTGGTTCATTCTGATGGTGTAGGCAAAGTCAGTGGCGCTAAGATCTGCATCTTCAAAAGTCAGCACTGCATCCACAGCTCGAGGGTGCTGTGAGGCGTAGTCAACAGCGTCTGCTTCTGAGGCAAATCCTTGAAGATTGCCTTCAACTACGTGCTGATAGCACTGGCTTGTGCTGAAGCACTGTGCTGTGGTTTGACATTCGGAAGGCGATTCTGCAGCCTTGAAATACTGGTAAAAACTGTTGGCATGTGTGATGGCTGTGGGATCGCTAGGGCAAGCTGCTTGCCTGGCAAATACCTCCATGAGCTGCATTACTGCTGTTGTATTTGGAGCAAACAGTATAGATGCGTTGTTGTTGTGGTGGCGTACTGCAGGACCTGCGATGGCACAGGAAAGATGGTGAATGCTTAGCCACATTCAGCTGAGCTTGGGTGCATGCATGGCATGGAATTGAAATCAAGCGGGTGCAGTAAGGGGAAGTGTAGGACGCACCATGATATGGACGAGCCCAAGTGTTGCTGTCTAAGCTGTATGCTGGACCAGGTAGTTGCCGTGGACTGGGACTGAGAGGAATGTAGTACTTGGGAATGCACATCAGCAGAAAGAACAGTCCTGGAATGAACATCTCGATCAGAAGGGCCGCCCATCCGCCAATGCCAAAGAAAGCCTTTCTGCTTCTGGTCTGAAGTATGAAGTTCTTTTTTAACACAGCTGCAAACTGTGCCAGTCGACTGGGACGCTGGCGCCCAGGGACGGCCTCGTTTACGGTAGCATTGCTTGTCTCCATATCAAAACTGTCAATGGGCATGCGGCCACTATAGTAGGAGCGCTGTCGACCAGAACGCGTCCATAAAAAAGGGGGACCACGCAAAGTAGATGTCGGATATGTGTTGATAGAGATTGATCTGCGACGAATGCAAAGCTGGTGGTTGTAGCCAAACAAGCGAAAAGCGCTGCGTGATGAAATGCCTGTCGGTCAAGGAGCTTGGAAGCTAGCTTCGCTTAACACTCTAGGGCGAGGTCGGAGCAGCCCTGCATGCGTAATAAAGACGTCCCAAAAGTTTTGCATAGCGTTTTGCATGGCTCGACATGTACAACCCTCCCATCGCCATAAAAAGCCAGACACACCATTTTGACGACCGATTCGCATTAGCGCACTGCGCGTTGCGCTTTAGCTGGTGCTGCCAAGGTCGAGCCTGTCTTGCAAGCCCGATTCGAGGATCTTTCCGCGCATGTTCCACATATTGTGTTTGGTTGTGTTCCTTTCTGCGTTCACCAGCTTTGCTCAAGACAGCGGTAATCATGACATGCATAATTCGCTCGAGAAGTACCAGATCAGCAACGTGCGACACGCTCTTGACGACGTCATACAGTTGGGCACAAGTCACAACCTGTTGAGGCAGAGCGGACAGTGGGTAGAAGTCACATGGAAAGGCGTTCAAGATCCGCAAGACGACGACTATATAGCTTTGTACGCCCCCGCCAACGTGAGCATATACGAGACAAGCCCGGTCAAATATCAGTGGGCTGTCAAGGCCGCGAGCCACCGGGCACACGGTACAGGCAGCATCAGGTTCGCCACGGTTGATATATTACGGAATTTGCCGCGCACCTAAACATCATCTTGGGCGTCAGAACCCCGTCATTCATAAATATAGCAGACAACCGTCTCTGTGTTTCTTCCAGGTTTCGCTTGCTGAACCTAAGAACAGATATGAGGATAGCATTCATACGCAATGGCTTTGAATTCCCTGTAGTTGCTGCTTGGGGGAATGTCATCAGAGTGGCAAATGTCAATGAGCCATTGCAAGGCCATCTTGCATTGGCTGGTGATAACAGGTATCAATAGCTAGCCGCAAGGCATGCATCTTGCATGAACCCCTGGTGGTGCACACCATGTTGCCATGTTGCCTCTTGCAAAAAGAACCTGTCCGCCTGCAAGGCATTGCTGCACAGCAATTCAGCATACCTTATCAGCCAACCTGCTAAGTGCGGACAACATGGATTGGACAGCCTCTATCATCACACAACTGTTTTGCACTAAATCAAGGTGTACGCTAGCAGGCATTGCCAATCTGCCCACCCAGATTAGGTGCAAGGTCCACCAACAAGACGCACTTGTGGAGGCAAACCCTACACACCAGATGGCATGTTTGCATTGTGATTTGTGTCATATGCTGCAGTGAAATGCTGATCCAGTGGACCACCAAGAACAGTTCAGCGCCTGAAGCCAGATGGGGCTTGCAGTCAGGCAAGTACACAGCAAAGGCAGCAGCAAGCAGCATGACATACACCAAGGAGGACTTGTGTGGGGCTCCTGCAAATGCCCAGGGCTGGTTGGATCCAGGCACACTTCACAAAGCCTTGATGACTGATCTACAGGCTGGTCAGCGCTATTTCTACATTTATGGGGATGAGGTACGTCACTCTGAGGTTCATCACATCTCATGCTCTGCCATCAAGTCAATCATCGACACCAGTTGGATATGACTGTGATGAGTGTTCCTGTGCTGCATGCTGCTCCATCAAGTCATAAATGGGTTGCAGATCCTATGATGCACCGTTTAGTACATCAGTGTTCATGTGTAGTACCAGAAGTACTATGTATATACTTACATGTTGAAGACTTTATGAACGCATGACTTTCTTTCGTTGTGTTAATACAACACTTATATACTTGACCCCGTAATGACTTTGTTGATTGTTTTAAAGAAAATAAGTTTGCAGGATATGTACTTATACTTTACTTATATGTATATGTGTATATGTAAGCTCAAGATTATACAGACAGACAGGCATGTTGGTGTGCAGGCACATGGCTTCAGCCAGGAGGCTTCTTTCCAAGCTGCCCCAACCATTGGTCCTGAATCCCACGTCAGATTCCTTGCCATCGCTGACATGGGCCAAGCAGAGATCGATGGCTCGAACGAGGAATCTGAAATGATTCCTGCTCTGAACACAACCAGGTTGATGACCGCAGAAGCTGATGATAAGCAGCTGCTGATTCACAACGGTGATATCAGCTACGCTAGGTGTGATCCTTGTTGGTGTTGTGTCCAATGTCATGACCGCTTGTTGTATTGCTGATGTCTATGTTCTGATGGTTATCCAAGGCAAGAGTACATGTCATCATGCATTGTAACCATAAACACATGCTGCAGATGTTCTCCTGTTTTGTGAGCTTTGCCCATGTGGCTGCAGTCTACTTGCTGCAAAGTACTGTGTTCCCAAATGCTTGACCATTGTGACTCTGCTGGGCGTGGCTGATGTGTCTGCTTTCTCTCTCATCGTCTTCCCGTTCTTCTTTCTCTTGATCTTTTTCGCTCAAGTCTTCTGATTCTGCTGGTCGTTCCTGATGTGTCTGCTTTTCTTTCTCATTGTCTGTCCTTTCTTCTTTCTCTCACTCGTCTTTGCTCGAGTTTGCTAATTTTGTATTTTGATTTTGCCTTGCAGGGGGTACAGCAGCCAATGGGATGTCTTCTTTGACCAGGTTGAGCCATTAGTCACCAAGATGCCTTACATGACAACCATCGGCAACCACGAACGCAACTGGCCCAACAGCGGGGACCGCTTTCCCGCCCAATATGACTCTGGGGGTGAATGTGGGGTTGCATATGAGAGGCGTTTGCAGATGCCCCGCCCTGCAGAGGACAAGCCCTGGTACTCCTTTGATTTTGGCCAATCCATTTTCTGCAATATAGCACCGAGCATGTGTTTGCCAAAGGTATGCTTCTGGAACCTGCAGTTTCTTTCTGCACTGCATGCCCTCTGTTCATCAATGCATTGTCTGCTGATTGCATCTTGAGCAATGCGTGTATACAGACTTGTGCAAGTGAATGCCTGTTTGAACTGCTGCCGTTTATGGCAGTTGGGATGTGATAACAGGCACTACAACACTTCATGAAAGCATGCAAAAGGTGCCATATAGACTTTGCTTTACTCCTTACCATGCTAATGCAACCATGCAGGATCAGAGCAACATGCATTCATGATCAAAGACCTGGCGAGTGTGAACCGCACGCTCACGCCTTGGTTGGTCGTTGGTGGGCACAGACCGTTCTACATCGATTCCACCAACAACTTGGAGCCTGATGGCGACCAGCCGGTTGCAAGAGCTCTCCGAGATGCATTGGAAGATGCCTTCTATAAGTATCAGGTATTCGCTGCATGCTGTCAGAGCTGATCTTGCTGTATGTGAGCAGATGGTCCTCAAAACACATGTGCATTCATGCATGCTGGAGTAAGCGTGAGGTGACGCAATGCCTAACGGAACAGAAGCTTTGTCTACATTGCTTAGCACATGGTGGGTTGGTGGCAGTTGTGCCAACTTTGAAAGGCAGCATTGCTGAGTTGTAAGCATAGCTGTGCTGCCTAAGCACAATGCTGTGATAAAAGCACAATGCTGTGGTAAGTCGCTGTTGCACCAGCTTGGCTGTTCAGATGCACTTACAACATGCTCAGAAAGAAAAGACAAGACTACACCTTTCAGCATTGATTTAATGAGAAGCCAAGTGGTATACCGGGCTGCCCAGGTTACAATAAGCTCTTATACATCTGCAAGTGCATGCGAGGCGATTGTTCACTCTGATCATCCACATTGCAGACATGTTGTTTTTGTTGTGGACTTCACACTGGTATGGGGTCAGAGCTGCTGTGTGTGAACTCCCTTCTGCATGTCTGAGCCTCAGTGCACGTCACCATGCACCTGTGCTTTTGATTTCCAGGTGGACATGACATGGCATGGTCACCATCACAGCTATCAAAGGACTTGCCCTGTCTACAAGGAGCGCTGCCTGCCTTTCAACGCTGATGGCACAGCAGCAGGGCCTGTGCACTTGGTCATAGGGCATGCTGGAGCAGGCCTCTGCCTGAACACCCTCCCCCAAAGGCCCCTGTTTTGGGAAAGAGTGGAGCTGACTCATGGTTACATGAGGGTTGAGGCAAACGGAACTGACATGCACTGTGAGGTAGGCGCAAGGCTTATAACGCTAGCTTGCCAGTGCTGATTTGTCAAATTCAGCTCAAACCTATATCAGCATGGGTGGCTCACGAGACACAGAAAGGTACTATCTGCTTATGTGGTGCATGCAACAGAAACTCTGTTCAATCAGAACCAGCACTCTGAAGTTGTCATCCCCTCGCAAGCTTGCTTGCCAGGACCGTAGGCGTCAGACTCAGAATGTGTTCAGTAGAATAGGCAATGGTGCTGGCATTTGCTATGACCTGACAATTTGCAATATCTGACTGCGTGGAGCCGCAGTGGAAAGTGTCAGGTAGCATAGTGCAGTTGAAGTTCAAGTGCA
>JAABUO010009161.1_pt1 | contig 11095 bp, 19 predicted proteins | sample 5559291 | NCBI WGS metagenome assembly JAABUO01 (sample SAMN10711878, study PRJNA513372) | rock metagenome | isolation source: Antarctica rocks | place: Antarctica: Victoria Land, Finger Mt sud | reverse complement strand
ACGCCAATGTGGACCTGACAAATGAGAGCCCTGTGAATGGCTCACCGGCGGGCCATGTCATGGTGACTCTGCAATTGATCCCTGTTGGTTGCAAGGTGTACAACATTACGCCGCAGCGTCTGCTGAAGCTTGCCAAGTGCATACTGACAACTCTGGTAGCCATTCACGCAACAGGCTTTGTGCACCGAGATGTGCGACAGGACAACATTGTTGAGACTCAGTCAGGCTTTTGCCTGATTGATTGGGAGCTGGCTGGAAGTGAGGGTGAATTGGTGTTCTGGAAAGGCCAAAGCTTGCCATCAGATGTGAATTTGAAAAAGAGGCCTTTTGTGTTCGCAGATGACCTTTGGCAGTTAGGCATGACCTTGTCAGGGCTTGCAATGCCCACAAAACCACTGACGGTGTACATAGAGGGTCTTTTGCATGGAGATTTTGATACTGCAGCAGCAGCTCTGGATGCCTTGCCAGATATAAGATATCGACGCTTTGGAAAAAAACCCTGGGTATCTGATCAAACTTGAAGCGCGATTGTCCTGATCATTTTTGGAAGTCTGTTAATCGTAGCGTGAGTAAGCAGACCTTGAACAGCTACTGTCGCCACTTACTGTATATATACGGCAGGATCTTGCAAATCAAAAAGACTGAACATGAGCACATGCTTACATTCACGATGCATATAGGCTTGTCCCTGCAGGCAGATTGCAGGGCAAGACTGCAGCCACAAATAGTCGCTTAGGCAAATGTATACGCATACCTGATATGGAACGAGACACCGACCGTAGGACAGGCTAGCCAGCGCTGTGTACATTTGTTGGCACCTGGCCAGGGGTATGACACTTACCATCCCCTCTGATCTGGACATGGCTGAACTGGATGTGCTGCAGACAACTATGCAAGTCACCTTGAACCTACAGGGGGTTTGCTATATCATTGTCAGGGCGCCATCAACCCTGAAAATAACTGTTTTTATTCATTCAACAATTGTGCAAGCTCATGAGTGTGATCACGGATGTGATCACCTATATACATAGTAGGCTGGCGCCAGGACTGTCTTGGCAAATCTAGGACTGCTTGCAGGAATGTTGTATTGTCTGATACGTTGGAGTCAGTACCGTAGTCAATTAGGCAAGTATACTTTTGTTTTTTCACAGTTGAAAAGTCAGCGCTACAACCGTGATGCTGTCTGGACTCCATGGGACTCTGCCTGATACGGCAACGCTGGCGTTTTTATTATGATTATGATTTAATGTTATTACATAGCACCGACAGCATGGCGCAGCATACCCTTCATGTCATTCCTGACTGAGACTCATCTGCGGCCTTTGAGCGGCACGAGACCACCATTCGGCTGTACGTACTCGACTGCAGTATGGCAAAGCTCGCCGGCCTGCCTGATGGTCGTTATGACCCTGCGTATAGTCTTGCTTTTGTGGGAGAGGACTGTGTGTTGGCCAGCTTGGTCGCTACTTGCTTGAATGCCGACACAAGCTTAGAGAAGCTGCCAGATCACAATAGCAGCTTACCAGAAGTTTGCAACAACTCCGCCAAAGTCGTGCGAGCGGCAGGATGGACGGGATTCGCCTACAAGGCTTTTGTTGGACCAGACGATCAGGAGTGGCCTGTAGTGAACCGACGCCAGGCACTGGTCTTCATGGCAACCTTAGACAACTTTCCCGAAGAAGAACGTGTTAGATGTTACAAGCTGCTCTGCACAGCGATGGACGACAACAGCGCTGACGCAGACGCTGATCTGAAAACCATGCGCCAGGTAACCGGTTGGAGCTCGTCCGACGCTGGACGTCCGTTTTCGTTTCGACACACCTATGTACCAACGAGCGCGTGTGATGCAGAGTGCGTGGGATTTGGGGCATTTGCATGATGTCACAGGTGGAAGCTATCTTGAAGCCCAGCCCTCCTACCCAGGATCCCACTCCCCCAAAGCTACCTCTTCAGCTACAGCTGCCCACTTCAAGCCAATGCCTGAGATGTTGTACAATCAGGCTCAGTACCGAGCAAGATACACACGTGCAGTAGAGGAATTGCTTGAAGGCCTCACCCAAGGTGTGTCTGCTCAATTCCTGCCTATCACATGCTTTCTAGTAGCATGTGGTATCTGTCTGTATAGAAATATATGTTGTGTGGAGTTGTGCAAAAGAGCCTGTGCGCATGTAACCCACAGATCCCGCATACATTTCATGTTGCAAACATGCACCTGCCACATGCAACCGCAGTAGCAAACTGTTCATTCAAGGTGTGTTGAGCCAAGACTTGAAGCCGCAGTGACAGCAACTGATGCCATTGCAGATGAGAGGGAGACTGCAATCTTTTCAACGCCAAAAAGCAGAGCTGATGGGAACAAGTTCTTTTCTTGCCCTAGATGCACCAAAAGCAATAATCGGCCAGGCGCTCTGGCAGAGCATGTTGCTGCTCAGCATCCTGAGCTGCTTGGAGTGGACCTGACATTCTATACAGTGACGTATGACCCACAGTCTGATACAGTGAAAGTTGGCCCCGAATATAGTTGCACAAGGAAGGTCGTAGTCAAGCATGAGCCACACCGTGAGTCTGAGGTTAGGCAAGCTCGCCCCAGACGCAGACAGTCTGCCCCCAAGAAGAGGCGCGACGAGGGCTGCTCAACAGTCCACAGCAAGCGTATAGCCACACAAGGCCGCGCCACTCAGCAGCAACCACCACAGCAAGCAGAAGCAGCAAAGATAAGTGAGCTGCAAAGCCAGCTAGTAGAGGCAAGAGTAGCTGCTGCTGAGGCCAAGGCAGAGATGGCAGTTGCTAGGGCGGATGGCTTGGAACAGGTGCTTGCAGAGAAGAGCAAACAAGAAGAGAGGTATGATCAGGCTCAGAAGGTGAAGAATGAGCAGATGAATCAGCTGATACACATCACTCAGCAGCAAAGCGAGACGGCAAATGCAATGTCCAAGGCCTTTGCTGTGGATCAGCTCTCAGTCAGAGTTCGGAGCGTGGAGGGAGCTCAGAAAGCCAGCAATCAGTTTCATGCGTTCAAGAATGCCAGCCGTTCAGGCGAGCAATAGCTTGATTTGATCTGCTGGCTATATATCTGTTGTCAGTACACATTGGAATGTAGCCATACTTTCAAGTTGGCCCTTGCATTTACAATTGTGGGTCCTCTTGCAGATTGCACTTACTGGTGCTCACTGATTGAGACTGTGTTGACTGATTTGGCTTGTTTTGTTGATGATATGATACAGTTGAATGAGTGCGAAGGTGCAACAGCAGTGAATGTATCATGATGCATGCATCACAGCTGTGTGAAATGTGAAAAGCGGCATTGGCATCATGATCAGCATATTGGAACGTGTTATGTTTGATGTAACGTTTTGCTTACAGAATACCCTGAGGAACCAAAAACAAGCTGCACTGCATCAATTGTGTTGTGTAGCCACATTGAGAATTCAATCAGCTGCACGCAGGCACTGCTCACTGTCAGCTAAGAAGCTGTAGTGTTCAAGAATGGTCATTCCAAACAACTCATTACAAGCACCACAGGTGCCCCCAAGCACATTTGCCCATCACCCTGCGGCATTACGGCATCAAATTGCTTTCAAAGTCAAACATAATTCCACAGCAGAGTACAGCTCGGGTTCATATGCAGTATAAAGCAAAGCTCAAATGTCAGGGTGTAAATGGCCAGCAAATTACTACAGTATACTATATAGCTGCAGCGTTGTGCACGAAACACCAGTTGAAGGCCTTGCTGACTGCACTGACTATGCAGTGCAGCACAGTCAGGATGACAATAGCTTGAGTACTGAAGGATAGGCAATGAGACAACGCATAAACATGTGAAAAACAGACCATCAGCTGTTTGTAACATGGATTACTGGGCATTATAGCCTAGCAGGTAGTATTATGTATTGATGTGGTACATGACAGCTATACAACGTAATTTGAGTTTGTCTTTCCAAGGAAGGACATGCCAGCCTGGCGCTCAGCAGACAAGACGCTTTGGTAGAGTCTGTACCCTTCATCATTGTCTGCAAAGCCTCCAGTGAGCTCACTGACTCTGTGGTTGAATCTCTTGTATACATCTTGTAGAAAATTGTTGGACGCCGTTCGATCAGTATGTAGTGATCTGCCACCTTCACGTTTGACCTTATTGATCATGTCAGTGTTGATGCATGATGCTTCCCCCTGGCCAACAATCAGAGCATAGGGGCCATTGTCACGCACAGCATCTTGTAGCTCTTCTTCTGATATCAGGCCTAGCACATGCCCAACCACAAGGACGGAAGATTGGCAATGCTGTGGCATGTTTCCAAGCTGTTCTTGTAGTTTCCCTGATTCATTGCTGCTACACGCAGGTTTCCCTGTAGCTTGCACCTCTGAGGCCACTTGTTCACTTTTGGGGACGTGTCCTGACTCGGACACAATGTCTATGTTGGTCTCAACCTCAACGCTACAGAGTTTATCAGCAGCATCTGCTGAGGATGTCACCGTTAGGTCTGCCTGTTCTAAGCAAGAGGAGCTGCTTAGTCGACGATTGTTGGTAGTGCTCCTTTGCCTCTTCTGTTCCTGCAAACAAGCAAGCTTATACAAAGGTTCACCCATACACAGCTTCAGCAAGCACAGAACAGGTCAAAGAACAGCAATTGCATCACTGAGACTTCAAAGCATACCTGGAAGACTGGTGGACTGAGGTCACATTCGCTAGAGAAGACACTTTGAGCGGTATCGTTGTGCTGTTCGGGCCTGTTTGGGCTCTTACGCTTGAAAGCTAAAAGCCTTCGCTTTGTTTGATTGGATGCCGCCGACTTGCAATATATGCCTGCGTGGCCATTGCTGTTTTTTTGTTCTTGCCAATAGTGGTAGTACGCTTGTTGATACTTGCGGAAACCCTTGAAGTTCTGTTTGTTGCGATCGGCAAACGATTTACTGCAGCCAGCTTCTGGGCACCAGAAAATACCATCGTCATCGGGCTCGGCTTGTACGACTGCAGGCTGCATTAACATCACGAGGTTGTCTGCAGACAGCTCTGCAGAGGCAGGTTGTAGGAGTAAAGAGTGCTGCGAGCGTTGCTGACATACACGCACGCACGGTTGTTAGGTCAGGCTGGCAAGTGTCAGGCTGCTTTGTGCGTTTTAAAAACAAAGCGATACAGTCAAGCTAGTGCAGCTGCAAGTTGTTGGGTGCAACTGGTGGAGAGCCGTGCAACTGAGTGACGTTTACAAGCTGAATTTGCAGCAACCAGACTTCCAAGTCCCCTGATCCGTGCATTCACGTCTGAAGAACTACCTTCCGCTGTCATATCTGCACAAATTTGGAGGCCATACGTACATCAAAGAAACGTGCAGGCCGCCTCTACGATTGCCTGCTGGCTTTGGCAACGACATCATGCCTTCGCCGGCTGAAGTAAGGCAGGTGGTCGAGGATGTGTGTGGCACCAAGGGTGATGATACCGTGTTCGAGTACGTAGTCAGTATACTAGAAGACGGAGAGTTTGAGTTTGGTCCAGATGGAGAGGACGCTTTTGAAGCTTTTGGGGCTGTTCTGGTATGTGTTACATAGCTCAGTGTTTTGTGCTTGCCCCATATGCAGCCACTGAGAAGCTGTGGTAGAACTTGCCTCAAGTATTGTTTATGTGTGGCCTGAAATCATACATGCTGGTTTTGATGTGGCTGTTCTGCTATACAGCTATAAGATGCTTCCTTTGCATTGAAAACTGTCTGCTTTGTCTGATTAGCAGCTCTGCCTGCCTGCAACCCGCGTGAGCAACGACATGATTCGTCAATTTCAAGTCAGCAACGCCGTTCAGGTGGATGGAGGTCACTTCAGCAATGATGAAGACTGCAAGGCAGCTTGCAAACAGCTGGCAGTACAGCTGGGCCAAGACCAAGCACCTGCAAAGTCCTCCTTCAGAGTTCTGGCAGGTCAGAGTTACCGTACATTTGAGATACTGTCCATTGTACCCTAGCAGCATGTATTTGTCGGTGACATGCAAGGCAAAAGCGCCTGTTGGTGTATGCACCCAAGCTCTTTACAAAGCTGCAATCAGCAGATGGCGTACAGTTCATTCCAGTCAACACATCCTACCCTCAAAGGAGCTCTGAATCAAAGGCTGGCATGTCACCCAGATGAGTGCTACTTCAATCACAATGTTGCACATGGTCCCCTAGGACTAACTATGTGGCCGTTCAGTCAACTTGCCACTCATGAGCATATTCATATTCACAGTCCGGGGCAGGAGACAAGTTTTAGCGTGACATCCACAGCAGTGTGCGTTTGCAGTCAAACACATCTCAAAAGACATTGTGACATCTGTTACATTTCATCTTGCAGGCTTGTCCCGCACGTACCTAGCTCATCATGAGCTGGAAAACGATTTTATTATTATTATTATTAGTATTATTATAACTATTATTATTATTATTGTTGTTGTTATCATTATCATTATCATTATCATTATCATTATCATTATCATTATCATTATCATTATCATTATCATTATCATTATCATTATCATTATCATTATCATTATCATTATCATTATCATTGTTATTATCTTGCAGGCGGGCCATTCAACATGGCTGAGATGAACAAAGCCACGGTGCATGCAAGCGAGCGCGTCTCAGCTCGCGACATGATCCAGACTCAGTTTGAGGGTGACGAGGACCTGAGCTTGATGACTGATAAGGATGTGGCCAAGATGAAGAAGAAGGCAGAGAAGGATGAGAGAGCAGCCAGGGCAGCACTTGCAGCTCATCAGGTTAGACCAGCACGTATTTGCACCATCAATATCTGTCTGATTGCTTTCCAGGATGTTGTCCTTGAGTGCAACACCAGATCCAGTTTTGTTTGTTCAGCCAGAGGTCATCTCTGCATCATCACCAACACTTGTCTGCTTGCTGAGCAACTGCATGAAACAGTACTGGTTCTAGACTCAGGCTTCTTCTTCTTCTTCTTCTTTTTCAGTCCTTGTCTAAGCTTGGAGCCAAGGACAACCTCTTTGATTCAAAATGCGTTTGTGTGCCGGAACAGTGATGGCAACAAAGTGCTTGATTGCGCATGTTGGGCTCCTGAAACTACAATGGTTGTACAAAACATACACCCTGGCAAGACAAAACTTGTGCATCACACGCCTAGCATTTGCTGGAACGTGAAGCCATTTTGTTTTCTTGTTTTCCATGCCATTACCTGTGCAAAACAACAAGAGTGAATGACCAAGGGCAAATGGCAAGCAGTTGAAAGGCTCTATGGGCAACTGCACTCAGGTCCAATGGATGGCGTCACAAGACCCAAGGGGCTGCATCACAGCCACCAACACATGCTACAGACAGACAATAGACTGATAGAAACAATGGCATCTGCTGTGTTTCATGTGCAGTGCAACAATTGATCAGCAGACAGCACTATCAGTGTTTCAACAGTCAAAGAAGGCATGTGATGATGTCAAATCTTGTGCGAGTTGTGACATGATTTTGCACTTGATCCTGTTTTCTGCAAATGACGCATTTGCGGTACAGGCAATGGTAGGTGCTACTTCAGGATATGCACCAAGGATTCCACCAAGGGAGAAGTTCAAAACAGACGGTAGTGAGTTGCTGTCCAGAACCAATATGCCCTGTTGTTTGTACATGCAGTCACGTGCAGCAGAAACAATGGCGGGTGCAGCGCCTCAAGTGCAGCGCAACAAGGGCTCCATCAAGGGAGAAGTACAAAGTCAAATATGTAGAGTTGCCGTCCAGAACCAACATGCCCTGGTTTTGTAAACGCAGGCACGTGCAGCAGAAACAATGGCAGGAGCAGCGCCTCAAGTGCAGCGTAACAAGGGATCCATGGGCAGCAAGGACTTGCACCTGGAGAACTTCTCTGTCTCTAACGGCGGACAAGAGCTCATTGAGGTGTGTTGTCACAACCAATTATACATGCATACGTCTTGCCGACACTTTTTGGCATGTAGAGTTCCCTGCTGGTGTAGACATTGGGTTGTCATGTGTCTTTGAAACAGGCATACATGCCTTGTGGCATTCAGGAGATGACTCAAAACCCATCCAAGAGCAAAAGTGCAAAATAATGTACAGCAAAAAAGATATGACACAACAGAATATAGGACCAACAAGCGCTTGTGCACCGCACCCCAGTCGCTCATTGAAACTGGTGTGCTGTTAGTGATGCAAAAAGAAAATGAAAACAGAAAATCACTTCCCCCAAAAGCGCATCATGGCATTTCCCAGATTTGGCTGGATCATCTTCCTCACATTGTTGTTCTGGTTTTTTTCGTTACAGCTTCATCATGCTTTGTTCCACCTTCATTTCCCATGTTCTGCCTTGATCTGCTTTGCCTTACCTTGATTCCCTTTGCTATGCAGGACGCGACTGTCACAATGGCGTTTGGCAGGAGATACGGGCTTGTGGGGCGTAACGGGACTGGTAAGACCACGCTGTTACGCGCCATGGCGCAGCACCAGATCAAGGGCATCCCAGAAAACTGCCAAATCCTCCATGTGGAGCAAGAGGTTGGTCACCTGCAAAGATCAGTTGCAGTCCTGTGTTGCCACTCTGACAACTCTCTTTGGCGCTACCGCATGCATTCCAGCCTCTACCTTCTTTTGTGTCTTCTTCTTCCTCTTCCTCTTCTTTTGGTTGGGCCTCCAGTTGCAGTCCTGTGTTGTCACTCTCCCCAGTGTCTTGGCATTGCTGCATGCATTCCACTCTTTACTTCTTCTTCCACGCCTTCTTTTTCCTCTTCCTTTTCTTCTTCTTGGGCTTCCAGTCCGGTTCAAGCCACTCTGTTTTGTGCTTTGCACCTGTTCAATGTGTCGTGCGCCATTTACAGAGTGTACACATATGTCCATCCTTGTCCAATTCTGACTTTCTTCAGGGTTTGGCTTTAAACTCTTCTGTCATTGTGCACTGTCACTAGGTCTCAATTAGGTGATTTTACCAAGAGGCGATGTTGCCTTCAAAGAGTCCTTTGCTTGTCTGCCCGTCTGATGCGGCGTGTGTTCAACGCCGCACACAACGCTCTTGCTGCTCGGCTGCATGCGTTTATCATCATTCCCGCCGCAGCAGCTCAGCTGACTGTTCATCTCCTGCTACTTACGCAGGTCACAGGAGATGATACCACAGTCATAGAAGCCGTATTGGCTTGTGACACCGAACGCACTCAGCTCCTCAAGGAGGAACAGACTCTGCTCAAGCAGCTCAACAAGGAGGCTCCAGATCAGACTCACGCCGCCACCGCAAATGGCCACTCGGCCACCGCCAACGGTACAGCAGCTACGCCCAACGGCAGCAGCGCCACAGCTGCGGAGTATGGCGCCACAGCTGCAGATGCCCAGGGACAGCAACGGCGCTGGCGGTGGTGATGCTGCTGTGGATGGCAAGGCAGCTGTGGGCAAGGCTGCTGACGCTGCTGAATCTAAAGCGGCTGCTCAGCTTGCACAGGTACTCTCAATGAACTCTGTTTTGGGATGTGTACAGCTGTGTGACCAAGCTTCTTCTTCAAGTCATCTTCTTCTCCCTATAGAGTAATGGAACATGGCAAATGCATCATGTTGCCTGGCCACTCAGGAACACCAGAGGTGATCATGGAAGTATTCAAGCATTTTGAACTTATCACAATTGGCTGTGAGTCTGGTTTTTGGAATGATGCTTTTTCATCTCATGAGTGGGGACTGTTTTCTTGTCGCATATACAGCCAAGCGTGACCATCTGGCAATGCTTGCACTCAGTTTGCTGCACATGATCTCGTCTGGCTGTGCAAATGTAACGTCCAGTTCATCCTCATAGAGTTGGGATGGGGTTGTAATGCATGCCTCATGCCAAGGCTTGCATGGTGTGCAAGTGTACAAGAGGCTGTGAGATTGTATCAACAGCTACATCACTGCTGTCTTCTGTAAAATTGAGGTGCATGCCAAATGCAGACGCTGTCTGCCATCTTTGTCATCAAGGTGCATGCTTCATGCAACGGCTTACATGGGAAGTTGTCATGATCATCTCACTAGGACAATGGCCTACCTAGGAATGGTCATCGGGTTCATACCACTAAGAAAATGATACCACTAAGAAGATGGCTTACATGGATGTGCAGGTCTACAAGAGGCTTCAGGAAATTGATGCGTATGGAGCAGAGGCCCGGGCAGCCACCATACTGGCTGGTCTCTCCTTTGACAACAGCATGCAGGTACTCCCATTTCGTGGCTCGTACTGTTGGGCTGGTGCTGCAAAGCATATGTTGCTTGACAGTCAATGTTTGTCACCTGTTCGATCGATCAGTCTGTCGGTTGATTGGATTAGTTTGTCGGTTGGCTGGCTGACTGGTTGGGTGGGTGGGTGGGTAGACGGGTGGGTGGGTGGTTGATTGGTTGCTTGACAGCATGTGAGCTGCTCTGGCGTTGCATTTTTTTGTTGGAGATGCCGACATGCATGTCCCAAGCGCTTCCGTAGTCAGAAGCCATTTGTCAGCAGCATGGATGAACATTGAGTCTTGTCATATGTGTTTTCAGCATGTTCAGTGCATGCGTGCCAGCATAGTCTGCTGCACAAGCAGTCAGGTGTTTGTGCCTCATTACCAACACACCTGTCAGTGGAAAACATTACCAACGCTGCCAGTTCAACTGTTAACAGATACGAGCAGGGCTGACTGACGTTCTCTGCTTTCTGCTTCTTCACCTTTGTTGTCAGCAAAATGTCTGGCTGTTTTGCTGCAGATCAGGTGTACAAGGACCTTCTCTGGGGGGTGGAGGATGCGCATAGCATTGGCCCGGGCCCTGTTTGTGGAACCAGACCTGCTGTTGCTAGATGAGCCCACAAACCATCTGGACCTTCATGCTGTGCTGTGGCTAGAGGTAAGCCTTATTCTCCATGCTGTGCTGTGGCTTGAGGCAATCTTCCTCTTCATGCTCTGTTGCGGCTTCAGCCAATGCTCCTCTTCTTGGTATGCTGTGGCTAGCTGTGGCCTTTCCCTCCTTCGTACCATGCTGTGGCTTGAGCCAATCAATCAATCAATCAATTTACATTTCTTGTCTTTGGGACTCATCAGGGGAGTCAACAGACAATAACTGGGAAAACAACATACACTAAGCACTAAATGTTCAAGGCGTTCGACAATAGAGCACCA
>JAABUO010009159.1_pt1 | contig 11096 bp, 6 predicted proteins | sample 5559291 | NCBI WGS metagenome assembly JAABUO01 (sample SAMN10711878, study PRJNA513372) | rock metagenome | isolation source: Antarctica rocks | place: Antarctica: Victoria Land, Finger Mt sud | reverse complement strand
AGATCGATAACTGCGCCCATTCAAGAAAAAGGAGGTTGCCCTGAATGTTCAAGTATTGAACTCGATATCTCAGCATCGCTGCTCAGTTGTCAGTGTATTTACTTTACGGCTCTCGCTTTGCATTCTTGTCTTAATGCTTCAAGATAAATCAGGCTTATTATATTAACGCAGAGCGTTGTTGTATGCTTCAGTGTATATGTCTTCGAAATTGATAAGAGTATCATCGAGATCGAAGATGCAAGCACGCATTGATGAAAAGTTGTAATTTATATTATGTACAGGAGGAGGCGTGTTGTATAAGTTTATAGAAGCAAAGGGATTATGTATGAGGGATTAAGCAGCCTCACATTTCAGAGCCTCGTAACTGCTTTGCCCGAGGGGATTTTCGGCTTGACGTTTCTTTAAGTCTCAACTATTATTCAGCTCCCCGCCAGATCGATTGAGCAATCAAAGTTTACTTTACGTAGTAGTTAATAGTGATTTAGTAGTTCTTCTATCTTTCTTTGAAGTTCTTCTCTCTTCTATTATTTCTACTTCTATTCCTTCTTCACTTCCTTGGTTTTGACGTCTTTGAAGTTTCTACCTTCGCCTTTATTTCTATGTTGTCATAAATCTTGAACGTAGACCGTATCAATGGCATTCACATCTTGTTCTAGTACGTAAGTCTAGCCATCTGGAACCATTTACACTCGTCGTTGGCTAGAACCTAAGATACAGACTGTGTTTTGGATGGTGAAAGCCAAGGAGGTCTGAAGACTTCTACCATTTCGATTCATCCACCGCTGCAGCCGACAGTCAATCATCATTTGGATCATATTATTACTTGACGCTTTCGACGCTCGTCCGGCTCAAATATCAGTAAGTTCGGTTTGCAATTCGAAGGGTAATTTTTGTTACTCGGAAAGAAGACGAGGGATCGCCTTTTCCAGTGTGCATGCACGAACGCATTGGGGTACTTGAGCGGACGCTTACCTAGCTCCACCACGTACATGAGATTTCAAATCTGCGAGACGAGTCATGATTTTGGCACTGTCTGCGAGTGCTGGCGCAGTGACTTCGAGGCGAACGTGACAACAATGATATCGTACCTTTCAAAGCGTTTGGATTGGTTGGGGTTTGATTGATATCATGATAGTGGTGAAGTTCGTATCCTTAGGTTGCCGGGAGGAAGTGCCTGTTTTGCATCCACATACACCAGGCAAGCAAGATCCAAGCCAAGTGAGTAGTGTGAATGTTCAACCCTGACGGAGCTTGTAGGTGCTCATGTCACTGGCTTGAGGAAAGCTTCTCCAGTGTTGTCGCTCGGGTTTCTTGAAAGATCTCGGCAGACATTACTCTAGCTGGGTTTTGCTGTTTAGGTCACCGGATGGCAGCAGTCTTGATGTTCTAAACGATCGAGAATTCTTCTGCAAGTGCTAAGCAATCAAGATGAAGAGTTCACCTCCCTCGTAGTCACTGATTATGGAAACTGCAGTTCTGAGATAGGTGAGTATTCCTGTTGGAAAGACTAAAATTTCCACCAAGTGCTGCAAATGCGGTCTTCGGGCGTCAGGCATCCGTCTTCCAACGGGACATAGTGAAATCGCCAATCCTTAAGGATGAGAGTATTGAGCCCCGGTAAAGCAACTCAACAATTGAAAGAGCGGAATGTAACGAGGATATGAACGATCATTAGCACATGTACCAAATATACCAATATTCGATACGGTCGATGTGTTAATTCCAGGCATGACGTCTTGAAATAGCTCAGTCTTTTCACTCTCACTCTCCCAGATTCTAGTTTTTTGTTGCTGATCCACAATCCTGCTTGAAAGCCAACCACTTTATTTGCCGCCTTTTCCTGATCATCAAAACACCACTCATTCATAAATGACGCGACCCTAATGAATGCAATCTCCGAGTACATAGTAAAACGAAAATGATAGTTGATGTGTATGGGCCATGTTTGAGCTGATGAGTAACAAATTCAAACCTGCAATCAAGGAGCTATAGGAAGAGCAATAGCGCACAGGAAGCTCAAGAGATAGGATCATGAGTATTACTCCCTCAGCACGTTCGAGATTCATGGGGGTTTCTAACGTAGCAGATAATGTGATTCGCGGCGTGTGCTCAGGCCTTGAGGGTTCAGGCCTCGTGGGATTTCTGTAGTTGAGGGGACTAGATGCTTATGGGTTAACTGCTTAAGGTTAGATAAGGTAGTTATGGGGTGTGTCCATGTCATTTGAGGATCGCATAGGTAGTCAATGAACAAGCTTCTCATTTGTAGTCTGGCCTAAAGTAACTGCCTCCGGAAAACATGCTGTGGTGATTGTAACACTGACATAATCTAAGTGCCCGTCTAGAACACTTGTCCAGCAAACCCTGTGAAAATGCTGAGTATCCAGATCTCAAAAGCCTTGTAAAGATGTACAACGAATGAATGTAAATCTTGGACTCCCGGGGTGCCGCAAAAGTTGAATGTTGATACTCTAGGCAAGATCACAGATCCATAGCCCTTGGTTTGGCGAATCGCTCGCGGCGGCTGGGTTGGGTGCAAAGGCGCATCCAATCTTGGAGTAGTTGGGGGAGTTCAAGATGTCGTGGTGTCCAGTGTCTATAAACCGCATGTTCTCAATGGCTTTCACAATACCACATTGATTCCCATTGGCCAACTGCGGGTCGCTGGCGACTTCACACAGCCACGAGACATAGGCTAGCTCGAATGGGGAGTCGCCCCCCATATCCTTGCCTGCAAGTGCAGTTTGAAGGCCAGGGGTAATTACTTGAGCCATGGAGCCAGGGTTAAGTTCGTGCTTCTCGTTAACACCTCCGTCGTCAGTGCCAGTCTTTTGTGCGTTTGCTTGAAGGGTAGAGCTCCATTGAAGGTTGGATAAAGTGTATGCCTTACGCCACTTGTTGACGGTACTTAGGATCGAGACACCACCAGATTGAGGTGAACCATTAGAAGCGGGAGTGGACGGTGATGGAGAAGGGGCGGCGGAAGAAGTGGAGGACGGTGGAGGCGGTGGAGTGGTGGTGGTTGGTGGAGGGGGGGGAAGGCTGGTGGTCGAAGGAGTGGGAGGCTGCGGAGCAGAGGTTGAGGTTGGCGGAGGGGCTGGAAGAGCGGTTGTAGAAGAGGATGGTGCCTGTGCCTGGGTGGTTGAAGACGGCTCTGGGTGGTAATTGGACCAGCTCCAGGTGTGTGAACCCCAATTGTCTTGAGGAACGGCTTGCTTGGCAACGGGAGCTGCAGCTGCAGCTGGACTCGAGGTCGGGCTGCTACCAGGCATGACCGTTACAGTGACAACAACATCATCTGTGACCACTACATTGTCGGTCACAACGGCTTGTCTCTTGCGAAGTGGGGAGCTTAAAGCACTCGCAGCAAAAAGGGCACCACCGAGGATAGCGAAACGCATTTTGTAAATGTTCTTGTCGGTATCGCCTGTGTTTCTGTTCTTGTGTTTGGTCGTGAAGGGCTAGATAGGATCTCAACACCGGAAGCTCTTCTTTTATTTATGAAAGGAATGTGGTAGCAAGACCGTGGCTTGCAATCTGTAGAGTGTATGTAGGAAGGAAGGAACGAATTGTCTGACAAGCAGAAAAGAGAGTCAAGAACAGCTTTAGCACTTTAAAGAGTGAATGTGTAAGAGACTGAGCGGGAGTGCAGGAAACGAAAGGATGAGGAAAGAGGGAAGTCTCGGTCAACACATAAAAGAAGCGCCAAATTAATAACATGTTACAAGATAGGATTAAGGGGGGAGGCTAGCATTATTATCGAAGGCAGGAAGGTACAAGCCACAAAGGAATGGATTGTTCGGTGAATTCGGTAGAGCAAAGGAGCATGACATTTCAATGCATGCACCCTGCGATTACCGGGGATGTCAAGTTGTCAACAAGTCTTTGTGCAGCCAAGCGGCGCCAATCAATGGGGTCAGTTCTTTGTCTGTGGACGACAGTACTACTCCTACAGTACAGTACCTTGGTCACAATCGAGGTGGAGGTAGGGTACATGAAACAATTACACATGACCAACATCAGTTTCGTAACAGACTTACTAGGATAAGGTAGAAAGACGTGTAATGAATTCTGATCCCGGTAATCAACCTACCTTACCTTAGCTTGGTGCCGGTGACCAACAGTTTGACGGGCGAAATCGTTGCGCCGAATGACACCGTAGACTAGGCATTCAAGAGGCCACGGGACTACGATTATCTGAGAGGAATCTCGCTATCGTTAGTTTCCTTCGGAAGGGTCTCGGCTGACTGGCTACAAGCAAGCCTACGACTGCCAGCCAGCCGTGCTAGCGAACACCATCTTGCAGTGCTACAGATACAACCCTGATAGTTGGAGAGACTTATGTGGCATTTGATGAAGCAAAAGACAGTGGAATAGGGGAGAGCAACCACTGATCTTGGACAAAGTGTCTAATTCCTTCCCCCTTGACTCTTGAGCTACCCCACTCGCGAGTCCTCTAGTGTGACAGCAAGACCGGGTCCCTGAAACATCCTCAATGTCGGTTCAATTAACTCTTTGAGCAAAACTGGGTCACCTTACTGCTACCTACCCAAGACGGACCCAATTGGTGAATTGTTACATTGCACCCTGTAGCAACTAACGAATACCTTGCCGTTCGCAATAAATTGCTAGATTTCGATCGCTCCTCGTACCGTCGTACGTTTGTATCTTACGCGCAGCATAGCCATAACCCTATCATCTCCTGCCCCTTCCATATCGACCTCTGCTTCTGCTGCGACTTCGATCGCTGTAGCTAGAATAGCTGGAGTAACTCGGACTCCTTCTCCTTCCTCCTCTTGGCGGTGGCGGGCTCTCCCGACGTACCCCACCCCTGTTCCTTCGTGGTGGAGTCCTGCTTCGGGATCTTGACGAAAACGATCGCGATCGTGTTCTTCTGGGTGACCTTGACCGTGAAAATGAGCGTGGCCGGTAGGTATCTAGATCACGGTCTCTTGGACCTGGTCGTCCTCCATATCGTCGTGGAGGCGACCCACGTCTAGGAGGTGGTGAAGAACGGTAACCTCCGTACCTTGGACGGTCATACTTCGGAGGCGGTGGTCCTCCTCTATAGCCTCCCCGTGGTGGCCCACGCGCCTCGAATCGATCGAATGTTGGTCCGCCTCTTCGGGCAGGAGGTGGGGAATGGGAGAATTTGCGGCGTGGGAGCACAATCGAAACATTGATCACCGCCCCGTCAAGCTGCGCTTCATGCATATGCGCTATGGCGGCCTCTGCATCTGGAGTATCACTGTAGACAATGTATGCTGTTCCTCGATTGGTTATGACTGCTGGTGTCAGTTTGGGTTTCAGTAATGTAAAGAATGGGGACACACATTGCGGGTTCATTGGTAAATCTAGATCTTGTATAGCACCATAGGCACCAAATATCTCGCGAAGGTGATCCGCATTAACATTCTTGGTGAGCTTCTCCACCACAATCTACGCGTTGTAAGCTGCTGCTCCTTTCGCAAGCATGATTCCTGTTGGGCGTACCTTGGAGCTCTTTGTTGCTGGTGTTCCTCTACTGGGACTACGTGTAGGGCTTCGGTCTTTGTGTCGTCGTCCTCCTCGGCCACCGCTTCGACTTCTTGTCAAGCTTCTGGTCGGGCTTCTGCTTCCATCTCTTCCACCTCTCGCCTCATTCTGTCTGCTGACTCGAACTTCGCGAGCTGACAGCGTACGAGTTCTTGACCGAGAACCAGAGCGAGGCGAAATCGAGCGACGGGGTGACGATTGTCGTCTTGAAGGTATTGGTGATTTGGCTTCCGCCGAAGTTGGTTGCCGTGAGCGCGAACGGCCGCGCTCAGGGGATAATGATGGCATGTGGGTGGAATTGATGGTTTAGTAATGTTGGCAGTGAGAGTTTTGGTCTAGAGAAGTGTCTGCAGTGCTTTGGTTTTTTCCCTTGCAGTGTTGTATTTATTAGAATAAAGGATGATATTATTCTACGGTAGGTTGTAACTAAGGATCTACCGAAGCCGCTTCATGAAGCTCGGCAGCAGCACTCAAGACTCTGAAGGTCCCGGACGATGACATGAGATCTATAAACTCGATAAATCACAATAGACAGACAGTTATATTAACCCCTTTCATTTGAGGCCATCTAGTAGTAATGGGGCGTTATCATGTTTCATTGAGAATGCCATGCTTAGAATGACTGCCCTGAATTCAAATGTTGTGATCTATCAAATAGCTGTGGAGATATCCTTTAAAAGTATTAATTGAAGCAGCTCATATAGCAATCAAACGAGATTAATATTCTAGACATTGAAGACAAGAATCAAATCAATTGCCTCGTTTGTGAAATTCTGCAAGTAAAAGGTCTGAGCTATGCCGAGTTATCGCTGAACCCCTTTAACATGTTAAATTCGCAGCTCAAAAGTCGATGAGACAGTTAACTCGTTTGTGAATGCTATGAATCTTAATATGAGCTTGTATCGTTCTTCGTAGCTTATAACTTTAAAAGAATCACTTATGCATATGTGCTTGTGCCTTTAAACAATTTGTTCTGACAAGAAAAAGGCCTCACTTATAAAGGGTACTCGAGTGATAATATACCACTATAATAAATAATATAATGTCAAACTATGCTACCTTGAAGACCTTTCCGCTAAATGGAAATCGCGCGCAAAGTGATTTTAAAGAACTTTTACGTCAAACATAAAGTACTACGTGTTGGCACAGGGCTTTTAGGGCTCATACGAGCAGAGAAGCTACCCACGGTAAGTACAAAGTTGAATCTTAAGTGCTTCGGTAGAACCAATCTATACATTTCGAGGCCAAACTGGACAAGATACGAATATATCTGCTTGTAACTCCGTACCTTCAAGGAGTGCGAAGACATCTTAACAATGTCCACCCTCTCGCGCCTCCTATTCTACTCACGCGATTATATACTGTTACCAGGCTTCACTGTTTCTTACTCCATTTCCAAGTCTACCTACAGATATTCTCACTAGCAGTGTTTAAACAACCATAGAGCTCTCCCAACTGAGATGAGAGTAAATGCATAGTCACAAGCAAAACAGGAGCAAGGGTGAGGAGGACAACAAAAGTATCATCAAGGATATCGAGTCGGGATACGTCAGTTCCTCCACCCTAGCTACCAGAGTTCCTAGCCTACTCCAGGGGCCCTTAGTAACTCTCATTACCCTGGAAGTTCCTTCGAAACCTCCCTCTCTCCTGGTACCTCGCTCATGACGCATCGTGCATGGTATTGTAGATGCTCAACTTCGTTCCTGAATCTCATAGTCCTTTGAATGTAGGAGTTAATAATTTCGAATTCCGAATTTCGCTAATGCGGATGTGTTGTAGTTACGGAATTGGTTGTTTGCTCGGTTTCCCGCGCACACTAGTACCGCCTAGTGAGCAAAAGTAGTTGGTCGCAGGACGAATATTTAATGATCTTCTAGGGTTCGATCCCGGGTGAAGGGATATTTCTTTTTACCCTTCTCGTCCTTAGAATACTTGTTTCGTTAGCTTTCAGGGTCCTTCGGGGCTGCTAGTTAAGCGAGAAAGCAGTCCCATCACTGAAAACGGCTTTTGCTAGGTAACGAGAAAGATGTAGAATAAAGAAATAGTAGATATAGTAAATTCTAGAACCGAGTCAGTGAGAGCCCCGAAAATAGCTTAGAAGTAATTAAGGAAAGCTTACAGGGACCGCCCGATGACATTTAACTTCACAGTCGGACGCTCTTCCAGCTGACCTATGATGGGCTTCTATTGTGCCTCCAAGCTTCTCTTGATGTGGCCCTATACTGCAGCTGAAATCCAGTGGCTGTCACAATACTGAGTAGGGGGCGGTAGCTTGTGAATCATCATTGCAGTATTTTAACTGCTCGTATATTTTTATAGTATTAGCTAAACACATCTATTTAATACTCTCAAAGGCAGGTGCATATCAAATCTTAATATGCGAAGAGGAAAGAAGCATAGATGATAAACTTAAAATTAATAAACCGGAATCTGTCTGTGTACAAGCGGAGAAGAATGAAAAGAGAAGAGAGACTGTTCTAGAAGATTGTAAGAGAAGGCACACTTCTGCCGACTGTTCAAATCTCAACTATGAAGTGCTTGTTGCGTTTCTTTATAGATGTAGATCTGAAAAAACGAAAGCACTAGTTCAATATTAAAAAAGCCAATAGATTGGTTAAAGCTGTTGATTGAGATTTATACCATTAATGAAAGGGAAAGGGCTGAATTATGATGACCGCGTCTTATAATGACATGTAGTCTGCCCTTTTCTCCCGGCAAAACCAAGCTTCGAAAGTCTCTGGGTGCGTAAATCGCCACATAGCGTACTGTTCAAGAACTGCTAGAGTGTTGTGAACAAGAAGCAGACATGACAAATCTTCTCATTCGTTACAAGCAAAAGAGTTTTTACTGAGGTCAACAGCCGAATTTGCACTTCCGTGACAAGAGTGTGGATTGAAATTCTGCGGCTTGAAAGGTTCGAAATTTGAAGATTTCAAGCTAGACTAGTTGAATTCGCTGCGACTGAACCACTGAGAACTCGGCTGAGTACAGTCAAAGCTGCCTATAGGGGAATTGCTAATAACGGAAACCTGGCCATAACGGAGACACGGCCCGGATTCCATCAAATTTAGGTGAGGCTAACGGAAAATCTCCACATAACGCAATCGAAACCCTTTCAATTTTTTTTTAATGAGGTTCGTTATATTTAATGTTTACATTAAATTTATTCATTAACGTTTCTCTTTTTAAACGTTCACGAAAGTTTATTTAAAATAATTAACGAAAGATTTTACGAGTTTAATATTATAATAACTTTAATCAGATCTTAATGAGACGCTTTAAATTAAAGATTTATAATCGTTAATGATAATAAATTTATAATTATTATTTTAATAGCTTCATCGTTAATAAAATCGTCAGTTTTAAATAAGCTTAATTAAATAATAAAGTTATATTTAAATGACGAGATATTAAGCGTCATAAAAATTCTAAATAAAGTGTTTTAAAAGAGATTCTTTTTAAGTAAAAATAACGTTACGAAAAGATTAAAAATATAATTACTGAAAACGTTTTACGCATTAAAGTCATTTAATTTTAAAAGCGACTTTTTTGTTATTAAAAATTTTTTATTTTTAAATAAATTAATAATTAATTAATTAACTTTAAATTTCGTTATAATCTGAAAGATAAAAAGTAATATGATGAAGTTAATAATGTTAATTTAAGTTCTTAAACTTTTATTATTATAAAAGAAATTTAAGCTAAGAATAAAAATTATAATATTAAAGATATTTTTAATATGAATGAAACGAGATATTTTTAAAAATCGACTTCGAATCGAAGCTTATTCTTAGCTAAATTTTTAAATAAAAAACAGAATAAAAAAAGAATCATAATTAATTTATGCTTTAATGTCATTAATAATTAAAAGCTTCAGCTTTAATTTATAAAAATAATTACTCGTTTTAATTATTTTTAAGTCGCTTATATTTATAATTTAAAGACTTTAAAAGATAACTAACGCTTTAACGCGAAAATATGAATAATTAATATATTAATAATATAGTATCTTTAATGATTTAATCGTTAAATGATTAAATTTATATTTTTACTTATGAATAACTTTATAGCTTATAAGTTTACGATTATTAAATTGCTTTAAAATAATAATAATTATAAGATTAACTTCGTTAGTTATTTACTAACGCGTTTAAATATAAAAAACGTAAGATATAATAAACTTATTATAATTATACTTAATTATTATAATATTAATATATAAAATTAATCGTTAAAAAATATTAAAAGAATAAGCTTTAGCTTATTTAATATTCTTAATGACTTCATTATTAACACTTCGTTATTTAATCGTAATAAATTATTCTTAATACGTTATAAAAAACGTTAACTTATTAAACGATTTAAGATTATTTAATAAATCATTTAATCTTATCTTTAATAAGCGTTATTATTAAGCTAGCGCTCGTTATAATTATAATTATCTTCTTTTTTAAAGCATTAATCTTTAGTATAAAGAAGCTATATTAACTTTTTTAAAGTAAAGATACTTGTAAATCGCATCTGTTAAGCGTAGCTTTTTAAAGCTTATTAAAAACCTTTTAAACCTTTTTAAGTTAATAAAAGAAAAAGAGTTTTTTAAATGTAAAATTATTTTGTAACTAATTATAATTTATAATTTTTTCATAAAATTTTAAAGATTATAATTTTAATTATTATTATTACGATGTTTACTAGCGCGCTATCGTTACGAAGACGCGAACTTAATGTTTATTTAATATTATTATTATTATAACGCGCATTTAATAATTATATAATTCTTGTTTATTACATATAATATTATTATTTCTTTTTTTTCTTTCTTTTTTTCTTTTTTTCTTTTCATCTTTTAATTACACACTTTTATATATACTTAATAATAACGAGTAAACGATGTAAAGATTAATGTATATTTTTAAATATATATAAATAAATTTATATATACTTAAAGATAAAAAGTAAACGCTATATAAACTCATGTATATGTTTTTTAATATAAGTAAACATATTATAATCTTAACGATTATACGAATTAATAAAGAGATAATAATTATAATTAATATGTATACATTTACTAATGTAAATATAAAGCTAATCTTTTACTTTTTAAAATGCGAAAATCTTTCGTGTATAATTTATATTAATAAACGCGAGTACGTACGCGAGTTAAGTATTTATAAATCATGTAAAGCTTAACGTTACAACTTAAATCGTTATATAACGATAAGTTTTATTTTACTTACGTTATAATAATTACTAAGAATTATTTAATTTATTAAACGTTTTTAAAACGAGACGAAACGCGTTATTCGTGAATTTACTCGCGTAAATTAATATTAACGTATTATTTTCATTAATATAAAAAATAAACGAAAGAAATTAATAATAATTATAAAGAAATAATGTCGCGTTAATAAATACATCTTTAACATCGTATATAAAGCTTAACTCGCGATTAAACGTAATTAGCGCGAAATTACTGAATTAATTAAGCGTTTAACAAAAACGAAACGAAAATATAATAAAACGTAAACGAAGTATAAAATACTTTAAGTTAAGCGTAATAA